>Ga0209342_10001056_pt1 | contig 31145 bp, 29 predicted proteins | sample RifCSP16_2_FD_184023 | JGI IMG/M metagenome (GOLD analysis project Ga0209342, IMG submission 184023) | Soil microbial communities from Rifle, Colorado - Rifle CSP2_sed 16_2 (SPAdes) (version 2) | ecosystem: Environmental > Terrestrial > Deep subsurface > Rock core/Sediment | place: Rifle...
CCGGCCGCTGCGTACCGTCGTCAACCTGGGCATCGGCGGCTCGGACCTCGGTCCGCGGCTGGCGACGCATGCGCTCCGCGGCTTCGATGCCGGGCGCATTCGCGCGCAATTCGTCGCGAACGTCGATCCGGCCGACCTCGATGCCGCGCTCGAGGGGCTCGACCCGGACACGACGTTGTTCATCATCGCGTCGAAGACCTTCACGACGGTCGAAACGCTCGACAACGCCCGCCGCGCCCGCGCGTGGCTGGCGCGCACGCTCGGCGACGACGTCGCCGCGCACTTCATCGCGGTGACGGCGAACCGCGATGCGGCGCGGGCGTGGGGCATCGCCGAGGATCGGGTCTTCGCGATGTGGGACTGGGTCGGAGGCCGCTACTCGGTCTGGTCCGCGGTCGGGTTGCCGCTCGCCCTGGCCGTCGGCATGGCTGCCTTCGACGAATTTCGCGAGGGTGCACGCGCGATGGACGAGCACTTCCGGACCGCACCCCTCGAGTCGAACCTGCCGGCGATCCTCGGGTTGCTGGGGGTCTGGTACGGCGATTTCTACGGCGCGCAGACGCACGCGGTGCTGCCGTACGCCGAGGACCTGCGTGAGCTTCCGGCCTATCTGCAGCAGCTCGAGATGGAGTCGAACGGCAAGCGCGTCGACCGCGACGGGGTTCCGGTCGACTACGCGACGGCGCCGGTCGTGTGGGGCGCCGCCGGCACGAACGGCCAGCACGCGTTCCACCAGCTCCTGCACCAGGGAACGCTGCTCGTTCCGTCCGACTTCATCGTTCCCGCGCAGCCCGCGGCCGGGACCGATTCGCAGGCCCACCGCCTGCTGCTCGGGAGCGCCCTCGCGCAGAGCGCGGCGCTCGCGTTTGGCGGCGGGGATCCGGCGGCGCCCCAACGCCGCTGTCCCGGTAACCAGCCTTCGACGACCATCGTTCTCCCGCGGCTCGATCCGCGCTCGCTCGGCGCGCTGCTCGCGCTCTACGAGCACAAGGTGTTCGTCCAGGGTGTGGTGTGGGGCATCAACAGCTTCGACCAGTGGGGCGTCGAATTGGGGAAGGCGATGGCGAGGAGGCTCGCCCCCGCGATCCAAGGGGGCCACGCGGACGGCACGGACAGCTCCACGCGCGCGCTGATCGCGCGCATCCGCGCCGCAGGTGAGGCGGATTGACTTGCCCTCCCCTGCCGACTACCCTGCGTGATCCGAGCGCGGTTCGCTGTTTCGGGACCTCTACAAAGGGGCATCGCCCCCGGAGCGCAACTGACATGAACGAAGACACCTTCAACCTTTCGATCCGCAAGTTCCTGAAGATGGTGGGCGTCAACTCGCAGCGGGCCATCGAGCAGGCGGTCGTCAAGGCCCGCGAGTCGGGCTCGATCAGGGGCAACGAGTCGTTCCCCGCTCAAGTGACCCTCGAGATCCCGGCACTCAAGCTGGCGGTGAAATTCGAGGGCAAGATCGAGCTCGAGTGAGCGACGCCGTCCTCGCCCGGCACCGAGAGAACCCGAGATGAATGTCGCACGTGAGCTCGACGCGGCGCTCGCCGCCGATCTCCGCGAACTCCTCGGCGACCGCGTCACGACCTCGCGCGGGGTACGGGAGCATCACGGCAAGGACGAGTCGTACTTTCCGCACGCGCCCCCGGATGCAGTGGCTTTCCCGCGCTCGACCGAAGAAGTCCGCGACATCGTGAACCTCTGCCGGCGCTACCACACGCCGCTCATCCCGTTCGGCGTGGGCACGTCGGTCGAGGGACACGTCCTCGCCACGCGCGGCGGCGTCTGCGTCGACATGAGCCAGATGAACAAGGTGCTGGCGGTGCACGTCGAGGACCTCGATGCGACCGTGCAGGCGGGCGTGACGCGCAAGGCATTGAACGAGGAGATCCGCCACACCGGGCTCTTCTTCCCGATCGACCCGGGCGCCGACGCGACGCTCGGAGGGATGGCCGCCACGCGTGCCTCGGGCACGAATGCGGTGCGCTACGGCACGATGCGCGAGAACGTGCTCGGGCTGACGGTCGTCACCGCGGCTGGCCGGATCATCAAAACCTCGCGGCGCTCGCGGAAGTCGGCGGCGGGCTACGACCTGACCCGGCTCTTCGTGGGCTCGGAGGGAACGCTCGGGGTCATCACCGAGGTGACGGTGCGTCTCTACGCGGTGCCCGAGGCGATGTCGGCGGCCGTATGCTCCTTCAAGGACATCGCAGGGGCGGTCGGCACCGTGATCCAGACGCTGCAGGCCGGCATCCCGATCGCGCGGAGCGAGGCGCTATGCGCGACCACCATGAAGGCGATCAACGCGTACAGCAAGACGACCTACAAAGAACAACCCACGCTGTTCCTCGAGTTTCACGGCAGCGAGCGCGGCGTGGTCGAGCAGGCCGAGCTCGTGCAGGAGATCGCCAAGGAGCGAGGTGGCGAGGGTTTCCAGTGGACGACCAAGCCCGAGGATCGCAACCGGCTGTGGGCAGCGCGCCACCAAGCCTACTTCGCCGGGCTCCAGCTGCGCCCGGGCGCGCGGGCGGTGTCGACCGATGTCTGCGTCCCGATCTCGCGCCTCACCGAGTGCATGGTCGAGACCGCCGTGGACATCGCCAAGGCCTCGATGCCGATTCCGATGTTCGGGCACGTCGGCGACGGCAACTTCCATTGCATGATCCTCATCCGGCCCGACGTCGAGGCCGACCTCGCCGAGGCGAAGCGCTTCAACGAACGGCTCGTGGACCGGGCGCTCGCCATGGAGGGGACCTGCACCGGCGAGCACGGTGTCGGGTTCGGAAAGATCGACTGGCTCAGGAAAGAGCACGACGGGGGAGTCGACCTGATGGTCGCGATCAAGCGGACGCTCGACCCGGAAAACCTGCTGAACCCGGGCAAGGTGGTCGCGGTGGAAGACTGAAGGCAAGCGCCGGCGATTGAACGCCTCAGTCCTCGATCTTCAGGAATTTCTCCCGGTAGTACTTCAGCTCCTCGATCGACTCGTAGATGTCGGCAAGCGCCTCGTGCTTGCCCTGCTTGACGACGCCGCGCGCGAGATCGGGCCGCCAGCGCCGCATGAGCTCCTTGAGGGTGGAGACGTCGAGGTTGCGGTAGTGGAAGTAGCCTTCGAGCCGCGGCATCCAGCGCGCGAGGAACCGCCGGTCCTGGCAGATGGAGTTCCCGGACATCGGCGACGCCTTCGCCGGCACGTGGCCGGCGAGAAACGCGAGCAGCCGCTCCTCGACGTCGGCCTCCGAGAGGCCGGACGCCCGGACGCGGTCGACGAGCCCGGACCGCCCGTGAGTCGCCCGGTTCCAGTCGTCCATGGCATCGAGGACCCGGTCCGCCTGGTGCACGACCAGCACCGGTCCCTCGGCGACCGTGGCGAGCCGGGAATCGGTCACGACGACGGCGACCTCGAGGATCCGGTCGCGGTCCGGATCGAGGCCGGTCATCTCCATGTCGAGCCAGGCGAGGTGATTCGCGTCTTGCGGCATCGCTTTTGATTTTGCGGCGGTCCAACTAGAATTGGATTGTCTCACACGGCACCTGTCCCGCCGCATGCATCCCTTCACGACCGCCTTCCTCGCCGCGCTCGCAATCGCCACTGCGACGCGGATCTGGCTCGCGTCCCGCCACATCCGCTACGTGACCGCGAACCGCGACGCGGTCCCGCCCGGTTTCGCCGAGAGCGTGGCGCTCCCTGCCCACCAGAAAGCCGCCGACTACACCGCCGCGAAGACCCGGTTCGGCAGCGTCGATGCGCTGCTCTCGGCGGTCGTGCTGCTCGCCTTCACGCTCGGCGGTGGGCTGCAGGCGCTGTTCGACCTCTGGGCGCGGGTGTTCGACCCGGCGGGCTACGCGCACGGGATCGCGCTCATCCTGAGCGTCGCCGCGATCACCGGAGCGATCGACTTGCCACTCTCCATCTACCGGACCTTCGTCATCGAGGCGCGGTTCGGCTTCAATCGCATGACGCCGGCGCTCTTCGTCGCTGACCTCGCGAAGAGCATCGTGCTCGGCCTCGCGATCGGCGTGCCACTGATGCTCGCCGTGCTGTGGCTGATGGCGCAGATGGGCAGCTTGTGGTGGCTCTGGGTCTGGCTCACGTGGATCGGATTCAACCTCGTCATGTTGGTCGTCTATCCGACCCTGATTGCCCCGCTATTCAACAGATTCACGCCGCTGGAAGACCTGGCGCTCAAGGACCGCATCGAGCGGCTGCTCGTGAAGTGCGGGTTTCGCTCGAAGGGGCTGTTCGTGATGGACGGCTCCAAGCGCTCGAGCCACGGCAACGCGTACTTCACGGGTTTCGGCGCCGCGAAGCGGATCGTGTTCTTCGACACCCTGCTCTCCCGGCTCGGACCGGGCGAGGTCGAGGCGGTGCTCGCCCACGAGCTCGGTCACTTCAGGCGCCACCACGTATGGAAGCGGATCGCCTGGCTGTTCCTCGGCAGCCTCGCGTTCCTCGCGGCGCTCGGCTATCTGATCGACCAGCCCTGGTTCTACGAGGCACTCGGCGTCGAGCGACGGAGCACCGCAGTTGCGCTCCTCCTCTTCCTCATGGTCGTGCCGGTGTTCACGTTCTTGCTGCAGCCGATCGGCAGCCTCTACTCCCGCCGCCACGAGTACGAAGCCGACGCGTACGCGGCGAGCCACGCGGACGCGCAGGAGCTCATCCGGGCGCTGGTCAAGCTGTACCAGGACAACGCCGCGACGCTGACGCCTGACCCGGTGCACTCCGCGTTCTACGACTCGCATCCGCCGGCGGCGCTGCGAATCGCGCGCCTGCAGGAGCTGTCGCGGGCCGCGGGTTAGCGTGAGCCCGCCGGGCCGCCCCAAGGGCGAACCCCGAGCGGCCGTAGCCGCGAGGGTAGTCCAATGAGCCCGCCGGGCCGCCCCAAGGGCGAACCCCGAGCGCGGTCAAGCGCGAGGGTAGTCCGATGAGCCAGCACGCCGCGCACGTTTCCGGCCAGGTGGTGGCCGCGTACGGCAGGCGGTTTCTCGTCGAGAGCCGCGGCGGCGACTTCATTCCCTGCCTCGCGCGCGGTCGTCACGCGCAGTACGCGTGCGGCGACCGGGTGCTCGTCAAGCGCACCGGCCGGGGCGAAGGCGTGATCGAGGCGCCCGACCCGCGCGCGACGCTGTTCCTGCGCGCCGCGCCGCATCGCCGCAAGCTGATCGCAGCGAACGCGACGCAAGTCGCGGTGATCACTGCTGGCGAGCCGAGCGTGAGCGATGAGCTCGTGTGCCGCGTCCTCGTCGCCGCCAGCGCGCAGGGCATGCGCGGTCTCATCGTGGTCAACAAGACCGACCTCGAGGCGGCGACGGTTGCGCTCCGGGAGCGACTCGCCCCGCTCGCCCGCGCGGGCTACCCGCTCGTCGAGACCAGTGCGAAGCGGGACGTCGCCGCGCTGCGCAGCCGCCTGGCCGGGGAGACTACAGTGCTGATCGGGCAGTCGGGGATGGGCAAATCGACGCTTGTCAATGCGCTGGTTCCAGATGCCCAGGCGACGACGCAGGAGATCTCGCGCTTCCTCGATTCCGGCCGGCACACGACCAGCCACACCCGCCTCTACCGTCTCGACGCGGCGAGCGCGATCATCGATTCGCCGGGCGTGCAGGAGTTCGGCCTCGCACACCTGACCCCGGCCGAGATCGAGCGCGGCTTTCCCGAGCTCGCACCTTTTGCCGGACGTTGCCGCTTTCGCGACTGCCGGCACCGCACCGAGCCCGGTTGCGCGGTGCGCGACGCCGCCGAAGCGGGCGCGGTGCACCCGCGGCGGCTCGAGCTCCTCCACCGGATCCTCGACGCCGAGCTCGCACACCGATGAGGCCGCTGCTCACCTCGCTCAACCTGCTCGAGATCCATCACCTCAAGAACGTCCTCGAGGCCGAAGGCATCCGCTGCTGGGTGAAGAACGAGCTGCTGTCGCGGCTCGCCGGCGAGATCCCGTTCATCGACTGCGCGCTCGAGCTCCATCTGTCGCGCGAGTCCGACCGGCCGCGCGCCGAGGCGCTTCTGGAGGCTTGGCGGCGGCCCCCGCCGCCGGCGCCGGCGTGGACCTGCGGCGTCTGCCGTGAGTGGCTCGAGGGACAGTTCGACACCTGCTGGAAGTGCGGCGCGCATCGCGAGACGCGACCGGGGGAATGACCAGCGGAGGTCTCGGGTCCTTCTAGCCGAATGCCGAAGCCACCGTCACGACCAGCACCAACGCGAGCCAGAGCACCAGCGCGCGCCAGATGAGCCCGACCGCGCTGTCGAGGAACGGCGCGTCCGCCTCCTCGCCGAGGCCGAGTTCCGGCCGGTCCTCGACACCGCCGCCGGGGGCAATGGGCATGCCCAGGCGCAGCCCGAGCGCACCGGCTCCGGCGGCCAACACCACGCCGAGCAGCGGATCGGGCCAGCGCGCCGCCTGGGTGCGCCAGCAATACACCGCATCCTCGAAGTCACCGACGATCGCGAACGAAGCCGCCGTGCACCGTGCGGGCAGCCAGTCGATCACATGAAATGCCGCCCGAGCGAACTCGCCGAACCGCCCCGGCCCGTCGTCGTCGGAGGGCGCCGGCGGGGTGCCTCCTTCGGGCGGCTCCAGACCGGCAAGCTGCGCCCCGAACATTCGCCCCGCTCGGGCCGCGCGATCCGTTCCCCCCCAACGGTCGGCCAGGAACTGCGCCAAGCGGTAGAGCACTGCGCCGCTCGGGCCGGGCAGCAGCAGGAACCAGAGCATCACGCCAAACACATGGCGATGCGCGACGAGGAACGCCCCTTCGATCGCGAGGCGGGCGACCTCGGACGCGGACAGCCCGTCGCAAGGATGCCCCCGCCACTCGCCGAGCACGCGGCGGGCCTCGGCGAGGTCGCCGTCCTTGAGCGCTCTCTGGACGGCGTTGAAGCGCTGGCTGTGCTGCCGGAAACCCATGGTCAGGTAGAGCGCCGCGACGTTGAACCCGAGCCCGAGCAGCGGATTGATCGCGGCGAGACCGGCATAGATCGCCCAGCTCGCCAGGACGAGCGGGACCACTGCGAGCACCCACGCGATCACGCCCTGCTGCGCCTCGCCGGCGTCGAAGTGCCGCTCGAGCAACCCGGAGTAGGCCGCGACCGGCGCGAGCACTACCCTCCGGTCGACCGTCGGACGCAGGTGCTCCAGCACGAGCGCGAGGACAAGCGAGAGAAAACTCATCGACTGCGAAGGCGCCGGTCAAAGGCCGGCGCTCGCGGCCTCGCGTCGCCGCGGCCGCGGTAGCCGCTGGCGTTCAAAGATTGGCTATGGCGAAGGTATCGCACGCCTTGAGGTCGCTCGTCTCCAAGCCGCGCCGGAACCAGCGCACGCGCTGCTGGGAGCTGCCGTGCGTAAACGACTCGGGCGAGACGTAGCCGCGCGAGGCCATCTGGATGCGGTCGTCGCCGACCGCAGCCGCGGCGTTCAGCCCCTCCTCCAGGTCGCCCGGCTCGAGGATCCGTTTCGACCGGTTCGCGTGCGCCGCCCAGATACCGGCAAGGCAGTCGGCCTGCAGCTCCATCCGGATCGAGAGCGCTGCCGCGCCCCGCTGGCCAGCGCGCTGCTGCGCGGCCTGGACCTTCTCGGCGATGCCGAGAAGGTTCTGGACGTGGTGCCCCACCTCGTGCGCAACGACATAGGCCTGGGCGAAGTCACCCGGGGCCCGGAAGCGGTCCTGAAGATCGCGGTAGAACGCGAGATCGATGTAGAGCTTCTGGTCGGCAGGGCAGTAGAACGGGCCCACGGCCGCCTGGGCAAACCCGCACGCCGACTGCACCGCGCCGGTGAAGAGCACGAGCGTCGGCTTCCGGTAGGCGCGACCGCTGCGTGCGAAGAGTTCGGTCCACGTATCCTCGGTGCTGCCGAGGACGGCGGCGATGAAGTCCGCCATCTTGTCCTCGCGCGACGGCGCGCGAGCCTCGACTCGCTGTTCCGGCGCCTGCGGGACGGCGCCGGGCGGCGCGCCGCCCTGCAGGAGGAGGCTCGGATCGATATTGAAGAACAGCGCCAGCAGCACGATCACGACGAGCCCGATACCGCCGCCGGCCACTCCGCGCCCGACGGACATGCCGCGGCGGTCCTCGATCTGGTCGCTGCGCCGCTGGTCTTCGATTCGCATGGCGGCTTCCTTTGGTCGTACGACCGAAGGAGTATAGCCAACTGCTCAGGGCGAAGTCATGGCTATGCGGGCCGCCCGAGATGAGCGTAGAGGTTCATCAGCATCCCGGCCGTCGCGCCCCAGATGTAGTGGCGCCCGTATGGCATCGCGTAGTAGTGCCGCTCGTTGCCCTCGTGCACGACGAGATTGCGCTGGTGGTTCGCCGGGTCGAGGAGAAACGAGAGCGGGACTTCGAACACCTCCGCGACCTCGAAGTCATCGAGCTTCAGCGCGAGCGGCGGGGTCACGAGGCCGACCACCGGCGTGACACGATAGCCTGTCACCGTCGTGTACTCGGTGAGTCGGCCGAGAATCTCGACCCGATCGGGCGCGAGTCCGATCTCCTCGGCCGTCTCGCGCAACGCGGTGTCCCCGGGCGAGGGGTCGCCGTCCTCCGCACGCCCGCCCGGAAAACTGATCTGGCCGGCGTGATCGTGCAGGTGCGCGGTGCGCTTCGTGAACAGGATCGTCAGCTCGTCGTCGCGGTTGACGACCGGGACCAGCACCGCAGCGGGCCGGATCTCGCGATCCTTTCGCCAGAGGTGCCCGTCCCCCGTCGTCACCGGCGCTACGGCGCGCGGCGTCGCGAAGCGTTCGCGAAGCCAGCGTGCGGAGTAGGAGCCGGGGTGCTGCGGGGCGTTCACGGGAAGCCTAGTCGCGGTGCTGCTCTTGAGGCGAGGATTCTACGCGCGAACCCCGCTTCGGGCGGTGGCTCAGGACGGCACCCGTGCGAATTTTCCGCAAGGCCCCGCGCGCGTGGAATAATGCGGGCCGCGGGAATGTTTCTCGCGTACGGCCGGGCCCGGCGCGACGGCGCCGGACGGCCGGAAGTCTCGAGTCGATCCGAATAAGAGGAGAAGTCAAAGTGAAGATCCATCTGACAGCGTTGCTCGTCGCCGGCCTGCTCGCCGCCGCCCCGGCATTCGCGTTCCAATGCCCCGGGGACATGAAGGCGATCGACGCCGCGCTCGCGAAGAACCCGAAGCTCTCGGCCCAGGAAATGGCGGACGTGAAGAAGCTCCGGGCCGCGGGCGAGACGCTCCACAAGGCCGGCAAGCATCAGGAGTCGGTCGACACGCTCGCGAAGGCGAAGAAGATCCTCAAGATCTGATCGCGTCCCGGTCGTCGACGACGCCGTGGCGCACGCCACGGCGTTTTCGTTCCTACCCCAGCCGCGACTAGCGCAACCGCAGCTTGAACCGCTCGCAGGCCGCGACGAGGGCAGCGCAGATCCCGGGCTCCCACGCCGAGTGTCCTGCGTCCCGGATGATCTCGTACTCTGCGTCCGGCCATGCCCGAGCGAGCTCGTGCGCCGAGATGAGCGGGCAGACGAGATCGTAGCGGCCCTGGACGATCACCCCCGGGATGCCGCGCAGGCGGTGCGCGTTCTCGAGCAGCGCGTTCTCCGGGAGAAAGATGTCGTGCTTGAAGTAGTGCGCCTCCATCCGCGCCAGACCGAGCGCGACCACGTCGCCAGCGAAGTAGTCGACCGTGTCCGGCGACGGCAGCAGCGTCGAGCACGCGCCCTCGTAGATGCTCCACGCCTTGGCGGCCGGCAGGTGGACACGCGGGTCGGGATCGACGAGCCGCCGATAGTAGGCGCCGAGCAAGTCGCCGCGCTCCGCCGGCGGGAGGAATCCGGCAAATCGCTCCCAGGGCTCGGGAAAGATGTCCCGCAGCCCATAGAGGAACCACTCGATCTCGCTCCGGCGGCAGAGGAAGATGCCGCGGAGTATGAGGCCGAGGCAGCGGCGCGGATGCGCCTCGGCGTACGCGAGCGCGAGCGTCGAACCCCACGAGCCGCCGAACACGAGCCACGATTCGATGCCGAGGTGGGTCCGCAGCCGCTCGAGATCGTCGACGAGATGGAGCGTCGTGTTCTCGCGCAGCTCGCCGAGCGGTAGCGAGCGCCCCGCGCCGCGTTGGTCGTAGACCACGATCCGGTACGCGGTCGGATCGAAGAAGCGGCGGTGCTTCGGCGTCGAGCCGGCGCCCGGGCCGCCGTGCAGGAAGACAACCGGGATCCCGCCGGGATTGCCGGAGGCCTCCCAGTACATCTGGTGGATTGCGTCGAGCGGCAGCATCCCCGACGCGTAGGGTTCGATCTCCGGGTAGAGATCGGTGCGGATCTGCGGGGCATCCATGGGCATACCTCGCGACCATCCCCGGGCGCGCGCCGGCGCGCGCCCGACCGGCGGCGACGACGCTATGGCAGCAGGATGGTGGAGCCGGTCGTCTTGCGCGCTTCCAGGTCGCGGTGCGCCTGCGCGGCGTCCTTCAGCGGATACCGCTGCGCGATCTCGATCCTCACCTTCCCGGACTTCACCACGTCGAACAGGTCGTTCGCGCCCGCGACCAGGTCCTCGCGCTTCGCCGCGTAGGTGTTGAGCGTCGGCCGGGTCACGAACAGCGAGCCCTTCTGGGCAAGCAACCCGAGGTTCAGCGGCTCGGGAGCGCCGGACGCGCTGCCGAAGTTGACCATCATCCCGAGCGGCTGCAGGCAGTCGAGCGACCCCATGAAGGTGGTCTTGCCGACCGAGTCGTAGACGACCGGCACGCCCTTCCCGCCGGTGATCTCCTTGGTGCGCTCGACGAAATTCTCGCGCGTGTACACGATCGTGTGGTCGCAGCCGTGATCGCGCGCGAGCGCGGCCTTGCTGTCCGACCCGGCCGTGCCGATGACCTTGACCCCCAGCGCCTTCAGCCACTGGCATGCGATCAGGCCCACGCCGCCGGCCGCCGCGTGCCACAGCACGGTCATGCCCGGCTGCACCTTGAACGTCCGCTTGATCAGATACTGGACTGTCATGCCCTTCAGCATCATCGCGGCGGCAGTCTCGAACGAGATCCCCTCCGGGAGCTTGACGGCACGGTCCGCCGGGTACAGCCGCACCTCGGAGTAAGCGCCGACCGGCGCCGTGGCGTAGGCCACGCGGTCGCCGGGCTTGAAGTCGGTCACGCCCGTCCCCACCGCTTCGACGACGCCCGCGGCCTCCGACCCGCAGCCGCTCGGAAGCGGCATCGGGTAGAGGCCCGCGCGTTGATAGGTATCGACGTAGTTCACGCCGATCGCATGGTGGCGGATGCGGAGCTGGCCGGGACCGGGGTCGCCGACCTCGACATCCTCCCACACGAGCACCTCGGGACCGCCGGTCTTGGGAAATCGGATCGCTTTGGGCATCTTGAGTCTCCTAGGAGAAAGTCAGCGTTTGGTGGTTTCGAAGCAATCGGTTTCCGGTCCGCGAGCCGCCGTCAGGCGGGGGTCGAACTGCCTCGCGACCCCACCGCTCGCCGTCGTTCAGCGGAACAGCGTCAGCACGCCAGTGTAGCCGTAGAGTCGGTCGTGTGAGATTTCGCCGTTGCAGAAGAACCCGACCAGCGGGAACTCGCCGAGCCGGTCGCGGACCACGCCGAGCTCCGCGGAGCGCCGCCCGAACATGTGCTCGCCCCGGCCGAGGCACGAGAAGTAGAGGCCACCCTTGGGCGGGCCGTCGAAGTCCTGGCGGATGCTGTCGAGCATCCGCAACAGGTCCTCGTGCGCCGCAGCGCTGTCGCGCCGGCAGAACAGGATCGGCATCCCCCGTTCCACCAGCCCGCCGATCGCGATGAGCTTGTGCTGCGGATCGATGCCGACGAGGTTGCGCACGAGGTAGTCGCCGGTGTCGGAACCCGCAACCGGCAGGCCGGCGTGAATGGCCTGCGCGGCGCGGCGCAAGTCCCGAGCCGCGACCTCGCCGAGGTCCTCCTTGAGGACGTCGAGCGCCGGACGGCCGTCGAGCGCAGCGATGATGTTCCGCTCACCCTCGGTGACGACGTGGCGAACGGGTACCCTGTCGGCGCCCTGCCGCAACGGCGAGCAGCCCTGGGTAAGCCGGGTCGCGACGTCGATCGCGGACGAAAGCACGACGCCCGAGAGACCGCCTTGCAGCACCTCGTTCGCGAGCTGGAAGGTCGTCTGGCGCGAGCTCGAGAGCCCGCCTACGAGGTAACCGCTCGCGACCTTCGCCGACATGTCCTCGATCAGTTCCGGGATGTCGTCCGTGTGCGGGTCGCCGTGAACGATGGCGAAGTGTGCCGCCTCGGCACCACTCCGCGTCCTGGCGCCGAGCGGCGGCGGACGCGACCTTCCGGAGAACACCTGGAACTCCCCCTCGGGCAACGCGGCGAGCATCACGGCGAGCGCGGGCTCGTCGAAGTACTCGATCCCGGTGGCGAGCACCCCCACGCCGACCGTTCCCACCCACTCCCGAACGCCCGTCGCCTTCTTCAGGTGCTCGAGGATCTCCGCGGCGGCGGGGGCCAGCCGATCGCTCAGATAGGCGAATCCCAGGTTGGCGCCCGCAGGAATCGTTCCCACCTGGCGCAGCGCCGCGTCGACGGCGTCCTCCCAGCGGTCGGCGCGCGCGTGACCGGCGCGGAACGCCACCGGACTGTCCCGGCCGCGCAAGGTCATTTCGGCTTTTTCTCGCGCTTCGGCTCGGATTGCGGCGCTGGCGTCGCCGCGGCTTGCGTCTGCTGGAGCAGGTTCCACCACGCGTCGGGCGTGCCGGCCGCCGTGCTGGGCCGCGCAGCCGCCTCCGGCGTCGGCGCCTGCGCTCCCGCAGCGGCCGGAGCATGCATCGCCTGGAACGCGGCGAGCGTGGCCCGCTGCATCTCGAGCCCCTGAATGGTCATGCGCAGCACGTTCAGGTTCATGGCGAGCCAGTTCTCGACCGACTTGAGGTCGGCGATGCGCTTCTCGATCTCGTTGGGATCGAGGAGCGGCGCCATCACACCCGGCATGGGCAACCCCATGGGCGCCCACATCCGCTTCAGGAACTCGAACGGGTCGTTAGACTGGGTGTCCTGGGTCACGGCGGCCACCGAAAAGCGAGCGCTGGAGAAAGATGAGTGTAGAGCCGATCCCGCGAGCGTGCACACGCGGGAAGGACACCGATCGGGCGCCCGGCTCCGCGGACCTCATGCGGGCGCCGAAGGCGAGTCCTCGGCGCCCCGCCGCAGGAACGCCACCATCTCGTCCCGGCGGGACATCGTGTCGCCATACCCGAGCTCCATCAAGGCGCGCGTGAAGGGCGCCTCGAACAGCAGGTAGCTCGCGAGGTTCGACCCGTTGCGATTCATGGCACCGACCGTGCGCAGCAGAAACCGGACTGCGCGCGGGAAGTGCTGGAGGTACCGGGCGGTAATGCGCTCGATCGGCTGGCTGGGCTGCAGGACGAAGACGTCGATCGGCCGCAGTCTCAGGCCCACCTCCTCCGCCCGCTCCGGGGAGACGCACTGCAGGGTCTTGTTGATCCGCTGCAGGCGCTCGATGTCGACCGCGAGGCTGTCGAGGAAGATGGAGTTCAGCGTATGGCCGGCGATCTGCGCGAGCGAGGGATAGAGGTTCGAGCGGACCCGCACCGGCTCCTGGGACTGCCGGCCGGTGCCGATCACGAGCACGCGGTCGGCGCCGAGGTGCAACGCCGGCGAGATCGGCGCGATCTGTCGCATCGAGCCGTCGCCGAAGAACTCACGGTGGACCTTGACCGCCGGAAAGATGAACGGGATCGCGCTGGACGCAAGCAGCAGGTCCGCGTTCAGGGTCGTGGAGGCGCCAACCCGCTGCCAGCGCTCCCAATCCTCGACCCCGGACCCGCCCTGGTAGAAGGTCACGCTCTGCCCGGAAGTGTAGCCCGACGCCGTGACCGACACGGCGTAGAGCGCGCCGTTGTCGATGTTCGCCTGGATGTGCTCGAACTCCATCGTGCGGACGAGCAGCTCCCGGAGCGGCGCATTGTCGAGCAGCGAGATCGGGTTGGTGCGGTTGAGCAGCATCAGCGCGGTCAGCCAGCGGTTGCCGGTGCGGATGATGCCGGGCCAGTCGCTGCGGTAGACGTGATGGCAGTGGAATGCGCCCCAGACGTCGACGAGATGCCGCACGCCGCCGGCGAAATCGTCGGCCCGGATCGCGAGCGCGGCCGCATTGATCGCGCCGGCAGAGGTGCCGCACAGGATCGGGAACGGGTTCTCGCGCGGTTCCCCGAGCAGCTCGCTCACCGCCTTCAACACGCCGACCTGATAGGCCGCGCGCGCCCCGCCGCCAGCGAGAATCAGCCCGGTCTTCTTTATCGCGATCATGGCTCTCCGCGGGCCCCGGCAGCCCGCCCTTGCCTTCCGGGCCGCGCGGCGGAAGTTTAGCGTCCGTCAGCCACCAAGCGCCACCACCAGGCCCGGCCGGCACCCCTCAGGTCGCGAAGAGCGGCCGTTGGGCATTGGAATTGGCGTCCACGACCGCAAGCGCCGTCATGTTGACGATTCGCCGCACCGTCGCCGACGGCGTGAGGATGTGCGCCGGCCTGGCGCAACCGAGCAGAATGGGGCCGATGGTGATGCCATCCGCGGACGCGGTCTTCAGCAGGTTGAACGCGACGTTCGCGGCGTCGAGCGTCGGCATGATCAGCAGATTCGCCTCGCCCTTCAGCCGCGACCGCGGGAACACTTCCGCCCGCACGTCCTCCGAGAGCGCTGCGTCACCGTGCATCTCCCCCTCGACCTCGAGGTCCGGCGCGCGGCGCGCGATGAGCTCGAGCGCGTGCCGCATCTTGACCGCGCTCGACTGGTCGCTCGTGCCGAAGTTCGAGTGCGACAGCAATGCGACCTTCGGCGTGATCCCGAAGCGCCTGACCTCTTCGGCCGCCAGCACCGTCATCTCCGCGATCTGCTCCGCTGTGGGGTCGAAGGTCACGTAGGTGTCACAGATGAAGAGCGTGCGCTTCGGCAGGATGAGCGCGTTCATCGCGTAGTAGTGGTTGACGCCGGGCTTGCGGCCGAGGACCTGGTCGATGTAGTGCAGGTGCAGATCGTGCGTTCCAAACGTGCCGCAGAGCATCCCGTCGGCCTCGCCGCGATGGATCGCCATCGCGCCGATTCCGGTCGCGCGGCGGCGCATCTCGATCTTCGCGTATTGCGCCGAGACGCCGCGGCGCTCGGTGAGACGGTGGTACTCCTGCCAGTACTCGTCGTAGCCGGGGTAGCCCTCGATATTGACCAGCTCGAAGTCGACGCCGGGGTTGATCCGCAGCCCGGCGCGCTCGATCGCGCGCTCGACTACCACCGGGCGGCCGATCAGGATCGGCCGCGCGAGCCCCTCGTCGACGACGACCTGCACCGCCCGCAGGATCCGCTCGTCCTCGCCCTCGGCGTAGACGATGCGCCGCGGCGCCTGCTTCGCCGCCCCGAACAGCGGCTTCATGATGAAGCCGGTGTTGTAGACGAACTGCTGGAGCGAGTCGCGGTAGGCGCCGAAGTTCTCGATCGGCCGCGTCGCGACGCCGGAGTCGATCGCGGCCTTCGCCACCGCCGGCGCGATCTGGACGATCAGGCGCGGATCGAACGGCCTCGGGATCAGATAGTCGGGGCCGAACCTGAGGTTCTGCTCGCCGTAAGCGGCAGCGACGATGTCGGACTGTTCGGCCATGGCGAGGTCGGCGATCGCCGTGACCGCGGCGATCTTCATCGCCTCGTTGATCTGCGTCGCGCCGACGTCGAGCGCGCCGCGGAAGATGAATGGGAAGCAGAGGACGTTGTTGACCTGGTTCGGATAGTCCGAGCGGCCGGTCGCGATGATCGCGTCGGGCCGGACCTGCTTTGCGAGATCCGGCAGGATTTCGGGCTCGGGATTGGCGAGCGCGAGGATCAACGGCTGCTTCGCCATCCGCTTCGCCATCTCGGGTTTCAGCACCCCGCCGGCCGAGAGCCCGAGAAAGATGTCCGCGCCGTCGATGATGTCGCCGAGCCTCCGCGCCGAGGTTTGCCTCGCGTAGCGCGCCTTGTTCGGGTCCATCTCCTCCTTGCGGCCTTCGTACACCGCGCCGGCGATGTCCGAGACCCAGATGTTCTCCATCCTCAGCCCGAGGCTCACGAGGAGATCCAGGCAGGCGAGCGCCGCCGCGCCGGCGCCGGAGGTCACGAGCTTCACCTTGGCGATGTCCTTGCCGACGACGCGCAGCCCGTTCGTCACCGCGGCGCCGACGATGATCGCGGTGCCGTGCTGGTCGTCGTGGAACACCGGGATCCGCATCCGCTCGCGGAGCTGCCGCTCGATCTGGAAGCACTCCGGCGCCTTGATGTCCTCGAGGTTGATGCCGCCGAACGTCGGCTCGAGCGAGGCGATGATCTCCACGAGCTTGTCCGGATTGCGCTCGTCGATCTCGAGGTCGAAGACGTCGATGCCGGCGAACTTCTTGAACAGCACCCCTTTGCCTTCCATGACCGGCTTGCCGGCGAGCGGCCCGATGGCGCCCAAGCCGAGCACCGCGGTGCCGTTCGTGATCACCGCGACGAGATTCGCGCGTGCAGTGAGGCCCGCGGCCGTGCCCGGGTCGCGCACGATCTCCTCGCACGCGGCGGCAACCCCTGGCGTGTACGCGAGCGCGAGGTCGCGCTGGTTGAGCAACCCCTTGGTGGGGGTGACCGAGATCTTTCCGGGCTTGGGGAACCGGTGGTAGTCGAGCGCCGCTTTGCGGAGCGAGTCTTCCACGGCGGAGTCTCCTAGAGTCGGGGGATTCGCGTCGATTATAGTCGGCCGGCCAGGCGCCTATAATCCGGGAGCATGCCGCGGACAAGCCCGATGAACGGTCGCGATGTGCTCCTCGTCGTCGACGTGCAGAACGACTTCATGCCGGGCGGTGCGCTCGCGGTGCCGCGCGGCGACGAAGTTGTGCCGATCATCAACCGGCTCGCGCGGCAGTTCACCAACGTCGTCCTGACGCAGGACTGGCACACGCCGGGTCACATCTCGTTCGCGTCGAGCCATCCGGGCAAGCGGCCGTTCGACCGGATCCGGCTCGGGTACGGGGAGCAGATCCTCTGGCCGGATCACTGCGTCCAGGGAACGGAGGGCGCAGCCTTCCACGGGGAGCTCGTCATCCCGCACGTGCAGCTGGTGGTGCGCAAGGGCTATCACCCGAACGTCGACAGCTACTCGACGTTCGTCGAGGCGGATGGCAAGCACACGACCGGGCTCGCCGGGTATCTGCGTGAGCGAGGGATCGGGCACGTGTTCCTGTGCGGCCTCGCGACCGACTTCTGCGTGGCGTGGTCGGCGATCGATGCGCGGAGGGCGGGCTTTGAGGTCACGGTGATCGAGGACGCGTGTCGCGCTATCGACACCGGCGGCTCGCTCGCCGCCGCGGCGCGCGATATGGCAGCGGCCAGGGTAACGCGGACTCGATCTATGGGACTTGCCCGATGAGCAGCGCGTCATTGCTTCCGGGTCGTGTCCTACCGAGCGGTTAGAATCAAACGCTCGAGTCGCGCTCAACAGCATGGACGCCTCCGCGTCAGTCCCGAAGCACGCCCGCCTGCGGCTCGCCTCGCGCATGGACGCGATCGAGCCGTTCCATGTGATGGAAGTGCAGCGGCGCGCGTTCGAGCTCGAAGCGGCAGGACGGCGCGTGATCCACATGGAGATCGGACAGCCCGATTTCTCCGCTCCCCAGCCGGTGATCGACGCGGCGATCCGGGCCCTGCACCGCGAGCCGATGGGCTACACGGCATCGCTCGGCCTCCCGGCGCTGCGCGAGGCGCTCGCGCGCTTCTACGCCGACCGCTACGGGGTGGACGTGGGACCGGAACGGATCATGGTCACTGCCGGCGCATCGGGGGCGTTCTTGATCTTGATGGGCGCGCTGATCGATCCCGGCGACGAGCTCCTGATGCCGGACCCGTGCTATCCGTGCAACCGGCACTTCGTCCGGATGTTCGAGGGCCGCGCGAAGACCGTCCCGTCCGACGAGAGAACCCACTACCAGCTCTCGGCCGGAGACGTGCACCGGCACTGGGCCGCGCGAACGCGCGGCATCGTGCTCGCGTCGCCTTCGAATCCCACTGGGACGATGGTGCCGCAGGACGCGCTGCGCGCGATCCTTGCCGAGGTCGAGCGCCGCGGCGGCATCGCCATTCTCGACGAGATCTATCAGGGCCTGAGCTACGGGGGGGAACGCCGCCCGACGGCGCTTAGCATGTCGGACGAGATCCTGGTCGTCAACAGCTTCTCGAAGTACTTCAGCATGACCGGCTGGCGCCTCGGCTGGCTCGTCGCGCCGCCCGAGTACGTGCGGGAGATGGAGCGGTTCGCGCAGAACGCGTTCATCTCAGTGTCTGCCCCGGCGCAGTACGCGGCGCTCGCCGCATTTCGGCCGGAGACCATCGAGATCCTGGAGGCCCGCCGGGCGGAGTTCCAGGGCCGGCGGGATTTCCTGGTGCCGGCGCTGCGCTCGCTCGGGTTCGAGGTGCCGGTCATGCCGGAGGGCGCCTTCTACGTCTACGCAGGCTGCGCCCGTTTCACCGACGACAGCGAGTCGTTCGCGCTGCGTCTCCTCGAGGAGACGGGCGTTGCCATCACCCCGGGAATCGACTTCGGCGTGCACCGCGCCCGGTCGCACGTCCGCTTCGCCTACACGCGGTCGCTCGTCGATCTGGAGGAAGGAGTAGCGCGGATGGCGCGGTTCCTCCGGGACAGCTAGCCCATCGGCCCCTCGAACCGCCGGCCCAGCGCGCCCATTGGACTACCCTCGCGCGACGCGCTCGGGGTTCGCCCTTGGGGCGGCCCGGCGGGCTCCCAGGCCCACCCGCTAGGCGGCGGTCCCGCGGCCCCCGGGGCGGGGAAGCGTTTGTTCCAGGCGCTGCCTCTCCGCGATCACCTTTTGGGCGTAGCCCTGCGAGGGATCGTCGGATGCGCCGTTGTACATCTGCAGCCCGGCTTCGAGATTGCCGGCGCGCACGATGTACTCCTTCAGGATCTGGGCGCCCACGAGCATGTTGGTCCGTGGGTCGAGGACAGCGTCCTCGCCGCCGTGCTCGGCGAGTTTCTCGTAGTGCCACTTGGGAATCACTTGCATCAGACCCTTCGCACCCTTGTCGCTCTCGGCGATGGGGTTGAACCGCGACTCGATCGAGATCACGGCGAGGATGAGCAACGGGTCGAGGCCTACGCCACGCCCGACGGCATACGCCTCGCTGACGAGGTCGGTGGTCGCGTCCGTCGCGATCCGGTAGCGTCGGGCAAGGTAGCTCGCCAGCACCTGATGCTGCGGGTCGGTCCGCGCACCAGCCGCGGCGTCGAGTTGCGGCTGCGCCTCGACTGCCCGGCCGTAGGCGACGGCGCCGCGCGGGGCTCCCCCGCCGAAGGGCATCAAGCGTCCTCCTTCGACCGCCAGGAACAGGAGCGCGAGCAGGCCAAACCCGGCGAGCGCGCCTTGCAGCGCGCCGACGACCGCTTGCCATCCAATGCGCACCTGTACCGGCAGGTTGGGCAGTGTCATGTTGACCTCCGTTCATGCCACACAGCCGGCGCGCGCCATGCCCGCCGACCTGAGTCCAGGTGCGCTCGCATCAGCGCCCCGGACGCCTCGTTGTCCCCTGCTTGAGCTCGGTCCGGTGAGAAGCCGCGCTCGGCTTTCCGGACCCCCCCGACGGCGAACCGCCCGACCCCCGTCTCGCTCACCCGACCCATCTCGGGTGCGAGACGCTCTCTTGGCCGCGCGTCGCGTTTCGAATACCGCGTTGTGGAATTGCGCGAAACAGCAGTCTAATGAATGAGTTAGCGTCTGTCAAGCGGCAGAAAACCGACGCTGGATCAGGCACTTGTGCTGCGACGCACAATAAAAAAATTTTGGGCGAAGTGCGCCCCGGCCTCGCCACCGACCCACTGATAAAATACGCGGGTCTTCCGTGGCGAGAGCCGGGGGGACAGGCACTTCCGGCGCCGAATGTCTGCGGATCGGACTTTGCATACACAAAGCCCGCCCGCAGACGATTCGACCACCGCCTAGGGCCGAGACCCGGTCGGAAACGGCCAAGCAGCAGCGGGATTCAGGGCAGTCTTTGCCCCAGGGGCCGCCGCCGTCGACGGTACAGCAGGAACCGCCGCCGGGGCAGGCGCCGCTGGTCTCGCCGCAGGCTTGGCCGCCTTCATCCGTCGCTTGGCTTTCTTCTTGGCGGGTTTCTTCGCAGCTTTTTTCTTGGCGGCCTTTCTGGCCGCCTTTTTCTTCTTCCGCGCCGGCTTCTTCTTCGCTACTGCTCTGCGCTTGGCACCTTTCTTCTTCTTCTTGCCGGCCTTCTTCTTCGCGGATTTCTTCGCAGCCTTCCTGCGCTTCGTTGCCATGCTCAGACTCCTTCTCTAGTTGACAAAAGTACCGCGTTACTGCGCCCGGCCGCACTCGACCGGATATTCAGCGGTTGGGGCGACCCCAGCCGCCGAATTCACGAGCCACGCTCTTCGAACGCGGCGCCGCATACGAGAATTCTGGGCGAACCGACAACCCTCTAGTCCCAACTGAGCGCGCCTCCGGTCTGGTACTCGATCACCCGAGTCTCGAAGAAGTTGCGCTCCTTCTTGAGATCGGTCATCTCGCTCATCCACGGGAACGGATTGGTCGCTCCCGGATACAGCAGCTCGACCCCGATCTGCTGGCAGCGCCGGTTGGCGATGAAGCGCAAGTACTCCTTGAACATCGGAGCGTTCAAACCGAGCACCCCGCGCGGCATGGTGTCCTCAGCGTAACGGTACTCGAGCTCCACGGCTTGCCGCAGCAGTCCCTGCACTTCCTCGCGGAACTCCGGTGTCCACAGATGGGGGTTCTCGAGCTTGATCTGGTTGATGAGGTCGATGCCGAAGTTACAGTGCATCGACTCGTCGCGCAGGATGTACTGGTACTGCTCGGCCGCACCGGTCATCTTGTTTTGACGCCCGAGCGCCAGGATCTGCGTGAACCCGACGTAGAAGAACAGCCCCTCCATGACGCAGGCGAAGACGATCAAACTCCTCAGCAGCCGCTGGTCGTTCTCCGCCGTGCCGGTCCTGAACGAGGGGTCGGTGAGCGTATCGATGAACGGGATCAGAAACTCGTCCTTGTCGCGGATGCTGGTGATCTCGTGGTAGGCATTGAACACCTCGGCCTCGTCGAGAGCGAGACTCTCCACGATGTACTGATACGCGTGGGTGTGAATCGCCTCCTCGAAAGCCTGCCTTAGCAAGTACTGTCGGCACTCGGGGGCGCTGATGTGGCGGTAGGTGCCGAGCACGATGTTGTTGGCCGCCAGCGAGTCGGCAGTGACGAAGAACCCGAGGTTGCGCTTCACGATCCGTCGCTCGTCCTCGGTCAGGCCGTTGGCATCCTTCCAGAGAGCGATGTCCCGGCTCATGTTGACTTCCTGCGGCATCCAGTGATTGGCGCACGCCGCGAGGTACTTCTCCCACGCCCACTTGTACTTGAACGGGACAAGCTGGTTGACATCGGTCCGGCCGTTGATGATCCGCTTGTCCTCGAGCCGGATCCGGCGATGGCCGGCTCCCCGGTCGTCGGACGGCAGCGCGGGCGCGGCCGGGGCAGTCGGCACGAAGCCGACGAGCGGCTGCAGACCGAACCCAGACATGGTCTGGAGCCCGATCACTCGGGTAATCCCTGGGTCTTCGTCGAACGTGAGCATTCCCCTTTCCTCCGCGCGCTTCTATGGCGCTATTGGCATGCTTCGCATTCCGGGTTGTCGACGGCGCAGAACGCCGGCTCTACTGCTTCGACCGTCCGCCCGCCGGTGATTGCACCGTCGCTCGGAACGGCGTTGAGTTGTCCTGACTTCACCGTCGACTTCTCGGCGTGGGTCGCACCCAGGGCGCGCAGGTAGTAGGTGGTCTTCAGCCCCCGGATCCACGCGAGCTTGTAGGTGTCGTCAAGCCTCTTCCCCGACGCGTTGGCGATGTAGATGTTGAGCGACTGGGACTGGTCGATCCACTTCTGACGCCGCGCCGCCGCCTCGACCAGCCACGACGGTTCGATATCAAACGCCGTCGCGTACCGGCGCCGCAAATCGCTCGGCGCGCGGTCGATCTTCGCCACGCTGCCGTCGAAGTACTTGAGATCGGCGATCATCACCTCGTCCCACAGCCCTTGCCGCTTCAGGTCCGCGACCAGGTACTCGTTGACGACGGTGAACTCGCCCGACAGGTTCGACTTGACGAAGAGATTCTGGTACGTCGGCTCGATCGACGGGGACACGCCGATGATGTTGGCGATCGTCGCGGTGGGTGCGATCGCCAGGCAGTTGGAGTTGCGCATGCCGTGGCGCTTGATCCGCTCGCGCAACGCCGTCCAGTCGAGCGTCGCCGATTCGTCGAGCTCCACGTAACCGCCCCGCTCCTCCTTCAGCAGCTTGAGCGTGTCCTGCGGCAGAATTCCGCGGTCCCAGAGCGATCCCTTGAAGCTCGAGTACCGGCCGCGCTCCTCGGCAAGCTCGGTCGACGCCCAGTAGGCATAGTACGCCACCGCCTCCATCGACCGATCCGCGAACTCGACCGCCTCCGGCGACGCGTACGAAACGCGCAGCCGGTGCAGGCAGTCTTGAAAGCCCATGATGCCCAGCCCGACCGGGCGGTGCTTGGCATTGGAATTGCGCGCCTTGGCCACCGCGTAGTAGTTGATGTCGATCACGTTGTCGAGCATCCGCATCGCAGTGGCGATGGTGCGCTTCAGCTTCTCATGGTCAAGCCCGCCCTCGCGCATGTGGGCCACCAGGTTGACCGACCCCAGATTGCAGACCGCGATCTCGCGATCGTTGGTGTTGAGCGTGATCTCGGTGCAAAGGTTCGAACTGTGCACCACGCCCACATGGCTCTGCGGCGATCGGATGTTGCAGGGATCCTTGAAGGTGATCCACGGGTGTCCGGTTTCGAACAGCATCGAGAGCATCTTGCGCCAGAGCTGCAGGGCCGGGATGCGCTTGAAGAGCTTGATCTCCCCGCGCCCTGCCCGCTCCTCGTACGTGAGGTAGGCCTTCTCGAACGCGCGCCCGTACTTGTCGTGGAGCTCGGGGACGTCGGACGGCGAGAACAGGACCCACTCCCCGTCTTCCATCACCCGCTTCATGAACAGATCCGGGATCCAGTTGGCCGTGTTCATGTCGTGAGTGCGGCGACGGTCGTCACCGGTGTTCTTGCGCAGCTCGAGAAACTCCTCGATGTCGAGGTGCCAGGTCTCCAGGTACGAGCAGACCGCGCCCTTGCGCTTGCCGCCCTGATTGACCGCGACCGCGGTGTCGTTCACGACCTTCAGGAACGGCACCACCCCCTGGGACTTGCCGTTCGTCCCCTTGATGTGGCTGCCGAGCGCCCGCACCGGCGTCCAGTCGTTGCCGAGTCCTCCGGCGTACTTGGCGAGCAACGCGTTCTCCTTGATCGCCTCGTAGATGCCGTCGAGATCGTCGGAAACCGTGGTCAGATAGCAGCTCGACAGCTGCGAGCGCCGGGTCCCGGAATTGAAGAGCGTCGGCGTCGAGCTCATGAAGTCGAAGCTCGAGAGCACGTCGTAGAACTCGATCGCCCGATCTTCCTTGTTGATCTCGTTCAGGGCGAGCCCCATCGCGACGCGCATGAAGAACGCCTGCGGCAGCTCGATCCGGCGGCCGTCGACATGCAGGAAGTACCGGTCATACAGGGTCTGCAGCCCCAGGTAGCCGAACTTCAGATCGCGTCCGGCGTCGAGCGCGGCGCCGAGCTTGAGGAGATCGAAGCGCGCCAGGCGCTCGTCCAGCAGGTCCGCCTCGATGCCGCGCTTGATGAACTGGGGGAAGTAGTCGGGATACCGCACCGCCATCTCGGCCTGGGACACCTCCTCGCCCAGGACCTCCAGCCGGATCGTGTTCAGGAGCAGGCGCGCCGTGACGTAGCCGTACGCGGGGTCCTTCTCGATCAGCGCCCGCGCCGACAGGATCGCCGACTTGCGAACCTCGTCCATCGGAACACCGTCGTAGATGTTCTTCAGCGTGTCGTGCAGGATCGGCTGCGACGCGACGGCGTCGCCGAGGTCCGCGCAGGCCGAATCGATCAGCTCAGTCAGGCCGGCCAGGTCCAGCGGGAGGCGCTCGCCATTCTCGACGACGTGCAGCACCGGGGGCGCGGCGGCAGCCTTCTTCTGCGCCGCCTCCTGCGCCCTCGCCTGGGCCCGCTTCTCCCGGTACAGCACGTACGCCCGAGCAACGTCGTGCTCGCCCGACCGCATCAGCGCGAGCTCGACCTGATCCTGGACGTCTTCGATGTGGAACGTGCCGCCCGCCGGCTGGCGCCGGATGAGCGCCCCGACCACGCCCTCGGTGAGCTGTGCCACGAGCTCCCGGATCCGTGCCGATCCTGCGCCCTGCCCGCCGCTGACCGCGAGAAACGCCTTCGTCATCGCTACCGAGATCTTGGTGGGCTCGAAGCCGACCACCGCGCCGTTGCGCCGGATGACCTTGTACTGCGCGAGGAGCGCTGGCTGGTAGACGGGGGACGGAGCGGGCAGACCTGCGGGCACGAACGGCTGGGGTGCGGTCTCACCGGCAAGCTGCATCTCCGTCTCCTCTGCGCACGATTTTTTGGTTGGCGCGGGCCCCCGCGGGCCCGCCCGCCCGACGCCTAGGCCGGGCTGACACACTACATATAGTGTGTCCTTCGAATTCCGCTACGAAGTCTAGTGCGACCAACCTGATTAAGCAAGATTTTTCTCAAGCCATTCACGGCTCCACCGCGCGTTGTGCGCGCAGCGCGTGAAGTTCGTCACAGAATCGTCATGACGGCGCCCCCCCGCCGGGGCTGCCGGTCACCTGGACCGCGGAGCGCGGCCGACGAGGCTGCGAAGTCGTCCCCAGTCGAACGCCGGGCCGGGATCGGTCTTGCGTCCGGGCGCGATGTCGCTGTGGCCGACGATCTCGGCGATGGGGTAGCGGCGTCGGAGGGTGGCGGCGAGCGGGACGAGCCGCGCGTACTGGCGCTCGGTGTAGGGCCGGGTTTCGACGCCTTCGAGCTCCACTCCGATCGAGAAGTCATTGCACCGCTCGCGCCCACGCCAGCTCGACTCGCCGGCATGCCAGGCGCGCCGGCCGCAGGGCACGAACTGGATGATCTCGCCGGTGCGCCGGACGAAGAAGTGCGCCGATACTCGCAGGCCCCTGAGCGTCGTGTAGAACGGGTGCGCGGTCCAGTCCAGGGTGTTGGTGAAAAGGCGCAGCACGCCGTCACCCCCGAACTTGCCCGGCGGGAGGCTGATGCCGTGGATCACCAGCAGTGAGACCTCGGCCGCGGGCGGACGGTCGTCGCAGTTGGGCGACTCGATGAACCTGGACCGGGCGCTGCGGAGCAGCCCCGCCTCGTCGATGTCCATCCCCCCCGCGCCGCGGCCGCGCGCGGCCACCGGGGTCGGGCGGCGCGCTCCCCGGCCGGGACGCCGCGCCACGGACTTACTGGATCCCGAGCCGCTCCATCCGGTACCGGAGGGCGCGGAACGTGATCCCGAGCAGCTTGGCTGCGGCGGTGCGGTTGAACCGCGTCTTGTCGAGGGCTTCGAGGATCGCCTCGCGCTCCAGACGATCCAGGTACTCTTGCAGCGGCCACTTCGCGTTGGGGGCGCGCGGCTCCTCTACCGTCGCGGGTGGCGCGAGCTGCAGGTCGTCCGGCTGGATCTCGGCTGACCCCGACAGCGCGATCGCGCGCTCGAGGACGTTCTCGAGCTCACGCGCGTTCCCGGGGAAGTCGTACCCGAGCAATGCGTCGAGCGCGGGCTTCGCGAGCCGGGGCCCCGAAGCCCCCCCCTCCTCGCCCAGGCGCGCGAGGATCGCGTCGGCCAGCACCGGGATGTCCTCGCGGCATTCCCTGAGGGGCGGCATCCTCAGTTCAATCACCGCCAGGCGATAGTAGAGGTCCTGGCGGAACTTGCCCGCCTCCACGAGCGCCGCGAGGTTCTGGTGCGTCGCGCAAATGATCCGGACGTCGACCTGATCCTCGGTCGTCGCGCCGACCTTGCGCACCCGCTTCTCCTGGATCGCCCGCAGGAGCTTGACCTGCATCGCCAGCGGGAGGTCGGCGACCTCGTCCAGGAACAGGGTTCCGCCGTTCGCCGCGTGGAAGAACCCCTCCCGATCGGCTTCGGCCCCGGTGAACGCGCCCTTCCGGTAGCCAAAGAACTCGCTTTCCATCAGGTTCTCGGGAATCGCCCCGCAGTTGACCGGCACGATGGGTCGGTCGCGCCTTGCGCCGCCCGCGTGGATCAGCCGGGCGGCGAGCTCCTTGCCGCTGCCAGATTCGCCGGTGATGTACACCGGAGCCTGGCTGCGCGCGAGCTTGTCGATCATGGCCCGCACCTGCTGGATTGGCGGGCTGTCGCCGAGCAGTCCGTAGCCGCCGCCGGGCGCGGGCTTCGCCGCCGGCTTCTGCGGCAGGTTGAGGGCCGACTTGACGAGCGTCCGGAGCTGCTCCAGGGAGAGCGGCTTGGAGACATAGTCGAAGGCTCCGGCCTTGAGCGCGGCGACCGCGTTCTCGGTGCTGCCGTGGGCGGTGATCACGGCGACCGGCAGGTCGGTGCAATTGGCGCCGATGTAGCGAACCAGCTCGAGCCCGTCGCCGTCGGGCAGGCGCATGTCGGTCAGACAGAGGTCGAAGCTGTGCGCCTTGAGGTGCTCGGTCGCCTGCGCGACCGAGCCGGCGCACTCGACGCCGAGCCCCATCCGCAGCAGCGTGAGCTCGAGCAGCTCGCGGATGTCGGCCTCGTCGTCGACCACCAGGACCGTGGCCTTGGCGGCCGTCCGGCGCTCGGGTCGATTCATCCCCGTACTCCCAGCCAGGTGATGCGGAAGTCGGCCCCGGAGCTCCGGTCGACATAGTCGAGCGCCGCGCCGTTCGCCGCGCACAGCTCGCGGGCGATGTAGAGCCCGAGTCCCGTACCCGCGCTGTAGGTCGTGAAGAATGGCTCGAAGAGCTGGCTCTGCAGGTCCTTCGCCACGCCGGGACCGTCGTCGATGACGCGCAATTCTAGCCGATTGCCCTGCCGCTGCAGCCGGAGGCGGATGCTGCCGGAGGCCTTCCGCGAGTGCCGCCACGCGTTGCGGCCCAGGTTCCAGAGCACCTGGTGCAAGTGAACGCGGTCGAACTCGACCACGCCGTCGCCGTCGCGCTCGAGAGTGAACGCGCCCCGATCGAGCCGCTCGTTCTGCACGAACTCCTCGAGGAACGTCCCGAGGAACGGGCCGACCTGGATAGGCTCCGCCTGGACCCGGTCGCGGCGATTGAGCTCGAGGACGTCCTTCACCATGCGATCGAGTCGGGCGGAGTTGTCGCGGATGATGCGGGTGAGCCGCTCGCGCGCCGGCTGGCGGTTCTCCTCCTGCATCAGCTCGGCAGCATGCGTGATCGCCGCCAGCGGGTTGCGGATCTCGTGCGCGATGTTCGCCGTCAGGCGCCCGAGCGCCGCCAGCTTCAGCTGCCGCGCCTGGTCCTCGAGCTTCGAGATGTCCTCAAGGTAGATCACCGTGAAGCTGTCGCCCGCCACGCCCGCCTCGACGAAGCGCGCGCGCACCAGCGTTCCGGAGTCGCCGAGCGTGAAGCTCGCGCTGGTCCGGCCGGCGCCCCGGCGCCACCCGGCGAGCGCCTGCGCGAGCTCCGGCGAGTAGGTGTCGATCTGGTCGAGCTCCGGCGCCGGCCGGCCGAGGAGCTGGTCGACACGACGGTTGTGGCTTCGCACCAGGCCGTTCGAGTCGACGACCAGGACGCCGTCCTGGACGTCCTGGATCACAAGCTGGTTGATCCGCAGCTGATTGGCGAGATCGATCCCGCGCTGGCGCGCGACGCGCTCGTTCGTGATCACCCGCTGCGCGAGCTGATTGGTGATGAACGCGGTCGCGAAGTAGCCGACGGAGATCAGCGCGGGGGGCACGAACCCGCCGATCGGGTCGCCGTGGACGAAGACCTCGACCGCCTGCTCGACCAGCACCACGATCGTGGCGAGCGCGGCGTAGAACAGCAGCAGCCGGCCGCGGCTGACCAGCGAAGCCGCGGCGATCGAGATCAGCAGCATCACCGCCAGCCCGCTGCGGAAGCCGCCGCTCGCGAACATGAGGAGCCCGGTCACGACGACGTCGGTGCAGACGTGCACGGTGAGTTGGGTGTCGAAGCTCCGCGGGACCCGGGTCAGAATGACCTGATAGGCGATCGCGGCGAGCAGGTAGACGGCGCTGGTCGCGGCGAACAGCCGCACGTTCTGGCTGGCCAGGCTCAGGAGGTCGCCATAGGCGAGCCCCGAGACGAAGAACAGCCCGGCGATGGCGATCCGGTAGGCGTTGAAGTAGCGGAGCGAGACCCAGAACGACTCCGGGACGGTCTGCGCCTCCGGCCGCGCCGCGGAGCCCGGGGTGCGGAACAGGGCGAGCTCGCGCACCGACGGCTTGTTCACCGGCTGAAGAGGCGGCGGTGCTCCTCGGAGCAGAAGTACCGCCCCTGCGACTGGATCGCTTCGGAGAGCGGCAGGTGCACGCCGCATTGGCCGCAGTCCACCATGCGCTCACCGCCGGCGCGGGGGTCGCTCCGCGGGCCCGCGTCGCGCCGCAATCCTCTCCACAGGAAGTAGAGGACGAGCGCAGCAGCGACGACGATCAGCAGCTTGCTCATTGGGCGGAGCGATTATATGCGCCCGAGCCGCGCGCGGCTCGGGCGGCAGTGTGAACAGTGTGAACAGTGCGAGCAGTGTGACACTTCGGACATCTAGCGCCGCGGACGCGGGGCGAGAGAGTGGTCGGGGTGACTGGATTCGAACCAGCGACACCTGCGTCCCGAACGCAGTACTCTACCAGGCTGAGCTACACCCCGATCCGGGAGGAACGCGGCGGCGCTGCTGCTCAATAGTTGCGCTCGACCGCAAAGGCCGCCAAGTGTAGCAGAGACTGCTTGTGGGTTGAATCCGCGACCGGCGCGAGCGCGTCGCACGCCGCTGTCGCCTCGCGTCGGGCCTGATCGCGCGCGCGGTCGAGTGCGCCCGTGGCGTGGATCGCCGCGATGACCGCGGCAAAGGTGTCGCGGCCGCCATGCTCGATCGCACGGCGCACGGTTTCGGCCTGCACCGGCGTCCCGCGCTGAATGACGTAGATGAGCGGCAGGGTCGGTTTGCCCTCGCTCAGATCGTCGCCGAGGTTCTTGCCGGTCTCCTGAAGGTCTCCCGAGTAGTCCAGCACGTCGTCGACGAGCTGGAACGCCGTGCCGAGGTGCATCCCGTAGGCGGCCAGGCTGTCCTCGATCTCGAGCGGGGCTGCGCCGAGAATGGCCCCGAGGCGCGCCGAGGCCTCGAACAGCCTCGCCGTCTTGCGTCGAACCACTTCGAGGTAGGCGGCCTCGCCGACGTCGGCGTTGTGGACGTTGAGGAGCTGCATCACTTCCCCCTCGGCGATGGTGTTCGTCGCATCCGCCAGCACCTCCATCACGCGCATGCTCTTCAGGTTCACCATCATCTGAAACGCGCGCGAGTACAGGAAGTCGCCCACCAGGACGGCAGCGGCATTGCCGAACGCCGCGTTTGCGGTTGCGCGCCCGCGGCGCAACTCCGACTCGTCGACGACGTCGTCGTGCAGGAGGGTCGCGGTGTGGATGAACTCGACGACTGCCGCGAGCTCGTGGTGGTGCGCGCCGCGGTAGCCGCAGGCGCCGGCCGCGAGCAGCAGGAGCGTCGGGCGCAGGCGCTTGCCGCCGCTCGCGATGATGTATTCGGCCACCTGGCGCACCAACGCCACGTCGGAGGCGAGGCGGCGGCGGATCAACGCGTCGACCGCCTCCATGTCGCCGGCGATCAGGGTACGAATCGGGTCAAGCGAAACGGACACGGCGGCGGGTGGGCTGGTGGCGGGCCGGGCCGTCGAAGATTAGCACAAGGCGCCTTTGACGGCCCCCGGAGTGCTGCGTATAATGCGCGGTTTTCTAAGGATTTCTTCCTGGAGCGCGCGATGTACGCAGTGATCAGGACCGGCGGCAAGCAGTATCGGGTCGCCGCGGGCGACAAACTGAGGGTCGAGAAGCTCCCGGCGGAGGTCGGCGCCGAGATCGTGCTCGACCAGGTGCTCGCGATCGGCGAGGGCGAGGCGGTGAAGTGCGGCACGCCGGTGCTGTCGGGCGCCGCAGTGAAGGCGAAGGTCGTCGCGCACGGCCTGCACGACAAGATCCGGATCTTCAAGCTCCGCCGCCGGAAACACTACAAGAAGTCGCAGGGGCATCGCCAGCAGTACACGGAACTTCAGATCACCGGCATCTCCGGCTGAGCGAGTCGGAACCGAGCGAGGCGGCCATGGCACACAAGAAGGCGGGGGGAAGCTCCCGCAACGGACGCGACTCCCAATCGAAGCGGCTCGGCGTGAAGCGCTTCGGCGGGCAGGTCGTGGCCGCCGGCAGCATCATCGTGCGGCAACGCGGCACGCGAGTGCATCCCGGCGACAATGTCGGCATCGGCCGGGATCACACGCTGTTCGCCAAGGTGACCGGGCGCGTGCAATTCGGCGCACGGGGCCCGGCGGGTCATAACGTCGTGAGCGTGATTCCGGTCTAGAGCGCCAGGATCCCGCCACGAAGCCCTATCCGCGTGGTAGGGCTTTTTCATTTCTGGAGGTCCCGTCGTGAAATTCGTCGACGAGGCGCGCATCTCGGTCCACGCCGGCAAGGGCGGCGATGGCGCGGTCAGCTTCCGGCGGGAGAAGTACGTTCCGCGCGGCGGCCCGGACGGCGGGGACGGCGGCCGCGGTGGCAGCGTCTACGCCGTTGCGGATCGCAACATCAACACGCTCATCGATTACCGCTACGCGCGCATCCACCGTGCCCGCGACGGCGCGAAGGGGCATGGCAAACAGTGCAGCGGCCGCGGCGGCGACGACATCAGGTTGCGCATGCCGGTCGGCACCGTGATCGCCGATCGCACGACCGGCGAGGTCATCGGCGATCTCACCGCGCACGACCAGGCGGCGCTGCTCGCGCGAGGCGGGCGCGGCGGCCTCGGCAACGTCAACTTCAAGTCGAGCGTGAACCGCGCGCCGCGCCGCGCAACGCCCGGCGAGCCGGGCGCGAGCCGCGAGCTCCAACTCGAGCTGAAGGTGCTGGCGGACGTCGGCCTGCTTGGGCTTCCGAATGCCGGCAAGTCGACCTTCATCCGCGCGGTCTCGAGCGCGCGGCCGAAAGTCGCTGACTACCC
>Ga0209342_10001058_pt1 | contig 31120 bp, 28 predicted proteins | sample RifCSP16_2_FD_184023 | JGI IMG/M metagenome (GOLD analysis project Ga0209342, IMG submission 184023) | Soil microbial communities from Rifle, Colorado - Rifle CSP2_sed 16_2 (SPAdes) (version 2) | ecosystem: Environmental > Terrestrial > Deep subsurface > Rock core/Sediment | place: Rifle...
TGGCGGCCAGCGGGCGTACGGGAGCGAGGCAGCGGCGTCGGTCGGTCTTGGTTCAGGTTCAGGTCCGCGTCCAGCTCCGGGGGCTCCAGGCGGTCGCCCGATCGACGACCCGCTCGCGAGCGAGGTCCAGCTCCTCCGCCGCTCGGTGGAGGAGGCCCGGCGCGCGCTCGCCACCGTCACGCGGGAGGCGCGCTCCGGGCACGAGCTGCAGATCCCCCCGGCGGCCGCCGAAGTCCACGCGCACCTCCTGGCCCGGGGCGTCGAGCCGGCGCTGGCGGAGGATCTGGTGCGCCAGGCGCTCGCTTCCGCGCCTTCGGCGCGCGATCTGGTGGCGGCGGTGAGGGACCTCGTGGGCGAGCGCCTCGTGCCATGCCGGGCGCCCTGGCTCCACGACGGCCGGCACGTCCTCGCGCTCGTGGGGCCGACCGGCGTCGGCAAGACCACCACCGTGGCCAAGATCGCCGCGCGGGCGCTCCTCGAGTCGAAGAAGCGCGTGGCGCTCCTGACCGTCGACACCTACCGCATCGGCGCCTGCGACCAGCTCGCGCGCTACGGCGAGATCATGGGCGTGCCCGTGCTCGTGGCACGCGACCGGACCGAGCTCCTCAGGGCGCACGAGCGCGTGCAGGACGCCGACCTCGTGCTCGTGGACACCGCTGGTCGATCCTCTCCCGAGGACGTGGCGCGGCAGGCCGACCTGGTGCGGGCCCTGCCCAAGGTGCAGCTGCACCTCGTCGTGTCCGCCGCGACCGGAGCGATGGAGCTGGCGGCCGTCGCCGAGCGCTACCGCGCGCTCCGGCCCGATCGCCTCACCCTCTGCAAGCTCGACGAGGCGGCCGGGCCGGGCGCCGTGCTCTCCGCGGCCGTCCGCGTCGGACGCCCGGTGAGCTGCGTCACCGACGGCCAGCGCGTGCCCGAGGACCTGCACACGCTCTCCGCCGCCGAGCTGATGGACCTCGTACTACCCGAGAATTACCGTTCCGCCCGGAAGGAGTGAACACTTGGACCAGGCCGACAGCCTTCGCGAGCTGGTGTGCAAGCGCGAGAGCGCTGGGCCACCGCTGCGCGTCATCGCCGTGACGAGCGGCAAGGGAGGGGTGGGCAAGACCCACCTCACGTGCAACCTGGCCGTGCTGGCGGCCAAGGCGGGGAGGCGCGTGCTCGTCTTCGACGCCGACCTGGGCCTGGCCAACGCCGACATCGTGCTGGGGGTCGAACCCCACTACCACCTCGGGCATCTGCTCGAGGGCTCCGCCTCGCTGGACGACATCCTGGCCACAGGGCCCGAGGGCGTGCGCGTCCTGGCCGCGGCCACGGGCGTCCAGGAGCTGACGCGGCTCGACGACGCGCAGAAGCTGCGCCTCGTGACCGCGCTCGACGCCATCGCGGACCGCTTCGACCTCGTGCTCCTCGACTGCGGCGCGGGCATCGGCGACAACGTGCTCTTCTTCGCCGGCGCCGCCCAGGAGGCGCTGCTCGTCATCTCCTCCGAGCCGACCAGCCTCACCGACGCGTACGCGACCGTGAAGGTGCTCTCGCAGCAGGCGGGCGTGGAGCACTTCTCGGTGGTCGTGAACCAGGTGCCCACCGAGGCCCACGGGCGCGAGGTCTTCGGGAAGCTGGCGCGCGTCACCGAGCGGTTCCTCACCGCGCGCGTCGGGTTCCTGGGGCACCTCCCGCGCGACGAGAACCTCCAGCGCGCCCTCATGGCGCAGCGCCCGGTCGTGCAGCTCTTCCCGCGCTCGCCGGTGTCGCGCGGCTTCCAGGACCTGGCGAAGACCTTGCTCGGGCGGCCGGCGCCCGCTTCGCTCCAGGGGGGACTAAAGTTCCTGTGGGACCGCGTTCAACGGGAGAGCGCCTCGGCGTGATGCACCGCTCCGCCGCCAGATACGCCGCCGAGGGCGACAGCGACGGCGCGCTCATTGCGCGCCACGCCGCGCTCATCGATCGCCAGGCACGCCGCATCGCGGGGCGGACCGCAGGGGCGGTGGCCGCCGACGACCTCTGGTCGGCGGGAGCGATGGGGCTCCTCGAGGCCGCGAGGCGCTTCGACGGCGCGCGCGACGTCCGGTTCGAGACCTTCGCCGAGCACCGCATCAAGGGTGCCATGCTCGACGAGATGCGACGCATGGATCACCTGCCGCGGCGCCTGCGCGACCAGGCGGAGCAGGTGGAGCGCGCCCACGCACGGCTCGGCCAGGAGCTGAAGCGCGAGCCGACGTCGGACGAGCTCTCGGCGGAGGTGGGGGTCGGGTCCGAGGAGCTGGCCTCCCTGTTCTCGGTGATGCAGCCGCACGTCCAGGTGATCGATATGCTACAGGCCTCAATCACTCCTAGTGACGAGCAAGTGGAGCGGATCGAGCAGCTGCAGGCGCTCACCGCCGCGGTCGCGGCGCTCCCCGAGCGGCTGCAGCTCGTGCTCGCGCTGCACTACACGGAGGGGCTCACCTACCGCGAGATCGCCAAGGTCCTCGAGGTCTCCGAGCCACGGGTCTGTCAGATCCACGGCGAGGCGATTGCGAGGCTGCGGGGGGAGATCGGGCAGGAGTGACCGCTGTGAACGGCGCAACCGGACGCAGGGCCAGCACCATCCGTGCGCCTACGAGGAACGCCATGACGGACAACCCACTCATCAAGAGAGTCGCCTACCTCGAGGAGACGGCGCTGGCGCACGATCTGAGGGCGTTGTCGACACGGGTGCAGAAGCGCCGGCTCGTGCTGTTCTTCGGCCGCCCGACCTTCTCGGACAACACGAAGTACCTGTTCCTCGCCGCGACGGCCGCACAGCGTAGCTTCGACGTGCTGTGGTGCAGCCACGACGATGAGCTCATCCGGGCATTGACCGCCCGCGGCCTCCCTTGCCTGCACATCGCGCGCGACCTGAAACGGACGATCGACACGCTGCTGTACGCGGCCGTGGCGGTCTTCTGCATCAACCCGAACGAGAGCCTGCGCGGTTCGCTGCCGCTCAACGCGTGCTTGGCGGGCGCGAAGAAGGTGCAGCTGTGGCACGGGGTCTCGGTGAAGCACCTCCTGCTGGACCTGGTCCCGCACTTCGGAGTGCTGGACATAAGCCTTCGCCAACCGTTCGAGCTCGCCACCCGGACCGACTACCTGCTCAGCACTTCGTCGCGCCTGGACGGCTTCTGGCATCGCTGCTTCAGCACCCGACGCCTCATCCGCGCAGGCTATCCGCGCAACGAGGTCATCGTGCGCGAGCCGAGACCGCTGGAGCTCCTGGGCGCCGAGCTTCCGCCGGCCCTCGAGGAGCGGCTACGCGACCGCAAGCGCCGCAAGGTGCTCGTCGTGCCCACGTGGCAGCGTGGCAAGAGCACCTACATGACGGAGGAGGGCTTCGTGGTGCGCTGCTTCGAGTACGCGCGCAAGCACCCCGTGGACTTCTTCCTGAAGATGCACCCCACGTACTTCCTCGAGCGCGGCGAGGAGCTGAACAAGACGCAGGGGCTCTATCTCGTGAACCCGGGCGTCGACCTCTACCCCTGGCTCAGCCAGTTCGACCTGCTCATGACCGACTACTCGTCGATCATGTTCGATTACCTGCTCACAGGCCGTCCGGTGCTGACGCTGGACATCCAGCCCGACACGCATCAGCGCTTCGAGCCCAACTACAGCCTCCTGCCGGAGGGCCAGTTCCGGACCTGCTTCACACCCGAGAACCTCGACCACCAGCTCACCCAGGCACTTCATGCAGACGGGCTGGCGGCCGAGCGCCAGGCGATGGCGGCGCGCCTCTTCGAGACGGAGCCGCTGCAGGCCAGCGCCCAGATCCTCCGCCTGATCGATCGCCTGGTCGACGAGGCGGTGGCGGGCGAGGGGTTCGAGGTCGTGACCGCCTGACCCCCCAACAGGGCACAGCAGCTGGCAGAGCGGACCTGGTCCCTTGGCTCGGTGCTGGAGACGCCTTCCGTGCGGGGCAGGTAGAGCACCTCGCAGAGCGGCTTGAGCGAGTCGAACCACCCCGTCCTGGTACCTTCTGCGCGATCGCACGCGCCCGAGACGCGGCGGCGACCGGCACGGCGACGTGCCAGGCCGCGAAGGCGCTTCGCTACCGAGACATCCCCACCGTCATTCAGGTGGCGCCGGCTGCGTCAGGGCGCTGGCACGCGCGCCTGGCGCTGGCTCTGGCCGCGGCGCCGCAGCGGTGGCGTCACCCCAGTTGACAAGCCCCCGGCTCGCGCCAGCCCAATCCTCGCTCGCTCTCGCCCTTTGGCGCCCGTTCCGTGCCGTCGGCTCTCGCACGCAGCTCCGCGCGCGTCGCGTGGTTCGTGCCTTGCACCCTCCGCGGAGCGGCGCAAAGCGGCGCCGCAACGACGCCGGGGCACCGCGATCTCGGCATGCCGGAGGCACGAATGGCTGGACTGGAGCTGACCACCGAGCGGTCCCCGACATCCCTGGAGAGCCCCGAGATCTGCCACGATCCCGGTCCGCAGGCCGTTCGACAGCTGGTTAAGCCGGCTGCTCCGGCGCCGAAGGACCATTTCGCCCCGGCGCCCTTCCCGGAGCCCCTGCACGTCGGCAGACCGAACATCGGAAATCGGGAGCGCCTGCTCGCCCGCATCAACCAGATGCTCGACAGCGCCCGGCTGACCAACCGGGGGCCGTTCGTCAAGGAGCTCGAGGCGCGCGTCGCCGACTACTGCCGCGTGAAGCACTGCATCGCCATGTGCAACGGCACAGTCGCGCTCGAGATCGCCATCCGCGCGCTCGAGCTGAAGGGCGAGGTGATCCTCCCGTCCTTCACCTTCGTGGCGACGGCCCACGCGCTCCAGTGGCAGGAGATCACGCCGGTGTTCTGCGACATCGACCCGGTCTCCTGCACGCTCGATCCGGGCCGAATCGAGCGCCTCGTGACTCCCCGCACTACCGGGATCATCGGCGTCCACGTCTGGGGCCGCACGTGCGACGTCGACGCGATCGATCACATCGCGCGGAAGCACGGCCTGAAGGTGCTCTACGACGCCGCTCACGCACTCGGCTGCACGTTCCACGGGCGGGCCAGCGGGAGCTTCGGAGACGCCGCGGTGCTGAGCTTCCATGCGACGAAGTTCGTCAACGCCTTCGAGGGCGGGGCCGTCCTGACGAACAACGACGAGCTCGCCGAGAAGATCCGGCTGATGCAGAACTTCGGGTTCAGCGGCTACGACAAGGTCATCTACATTGGCACCAACGGCAAGATGCCGGAGGTCTGCGCCGCGATGGCGCTGACCAATATGGAGTCCATCGAGGAGTTCGTCGAGATCAACCGTACGAACTTCGACACCTATCGAGAAGCGCTGGCGGGGATCCCCGGTGTGCGGCTCATGGAGTACGATCCACGGGAGCGGAACAACTTCCAGTACGTGGTCATCGAGGTGAACGAGGCGATCACCGGCGTGAGTCGCGACCAGCTAGTCACCCGGCTCCACGAGATGAACGTCCTCTGCCGCAGGTACTTCTTCCCGGGCTGCCACCGCATGGAGCCGTACCGCTCCTACTTCCCGAACGCCGGGCTACTGCTGCCCAACACCGAAGCGCTGTCGACGCGGTTCATCTCGTTGCCGACGGGCACGGGCGTGACACCCTCGGACATCACGCGGATCGGCGCGCTGATCCGCCACTTCCTCGGAGCCCGGACGGCATGAGCGACAACTCCTCGCGCATCATCATCACCAAGACGTCAGCGTCCACGGAGGAAGTGGACGCCTACCGCACCCTCGCCGGACACCTGAAGGACAGCCCGGTCCCCGGGGGAGAGATCCTCGGCAACCTGGGCCTCTACCTCACCCGGAGCTCGCTGTCGCGGATCCTCTTCATGCACGACCTGTATCAGCGGATCCTCACGGCGCACGGCGTGATCATGGAATTCGGCGTCCGGTGGGGACAGAACGTCGCGCTGTTCACGACCTTCCGCAGCATGTACGAACCGTACAACTACAACCGGAAGGTGATCGGTTTCGACACATTCGAGGGCTTCCCGCACGTCGCGGCGGAAGACGGGCGGGCGGAGTCGGTCGTGGTCGGAGGGTTGCGCGTCACCGACCACTACGACGCCCGGCTCGTCGAGCTCCTGCTCACCCATGAGCGCCTCGCGCCGAGAAGCCATCTTCAGAAGTTCGAGCTGGTCAAGGGCGACGTGATCGAGACGCTGCCGCGCTACCTCGCCGAGCATCCCGAGACGATCATCTCCCTCGCGTATTTCGATCTCGATCTCTACGAGCCAACCAGACGCTGCCTCGAGCTGATCCTCCCTCACATGACCAGGAACAGCGTGATCGGGTTCGACGAGGCGAACTACGCGCCCTATCCCGGGGAAACGCTGGCCCTGAAGGAGATGTTGCCGTTGCGCAATTGCAAGCTCCACCGCTCGCCGCTGTCGATCAATCAGAGCTACCTGACGTTCGAGTAGCCCGACCCGCCGCCGAGCGGCCGACACGCCCCGCCCCGAACGACCCGATGAAACGATTCGTCATCTTCAGCGGCTACAACGAGCGCGCCATCGTTGCGTTCTGCCGCCAACTGCGGTCGATGCGGGCGGGGTTCTCGATCATCGCCGCCGGCGACGACGATGCGATCTTCAGAACCGCGTACGGCAAGCAGGTGGCGGCCACGCGTTCCACGCGCGCCCTCGACCCGGACGACATCGATCGGTGCCTGGCCCTCGTGCGGCAGCGCGCGCCTGCTGACGCCTACGTCATCTGCCCATCGTCCGAGTACCTGAACCGCCACCTGCTCGCGCACCGGGAGTGGTTCCTCGAACGCCGGTGCGAGGTGCCCCTCGTCGACCGCGAGCTGTACGAGACGATCACGAACAAGTGGTCCTTCCGCGAGCTGTGCCGCCGCCGCGGGCTGGCCGTGCCCTCGCTCGTCACCCCGACCTCAGGCGGCTTCCCGCTGGTCGCCAAGCCGCGCCTCAACATCACCGCTTCCGGGCGCTCGCTGTACCCCGTCCTCTTCTTCTCGGCGGGCGACTGGGCGGCGAGGTCGCAGTCGATGGGAGATCCGGCGGACTACTACTACGAGGAGTACGTCGAGGGCCCGAGCCACTACCTCCTCTACTACGTGCCCAGGACCCAGGGCAGCCCGGTCTTTTCCTTCTCGCAGCGCAACATCCTGCAGCAGCCGCAGGGTAAGTCGATGCTCTTCTCCGTCGCGGACGACCTCCACCGGGCGCCCATCGGCGCCCAGGTGGCCGGGGTGCTGCAGCAGCTGGGCTTCCACGGCTTGGCAATGGTCGAGGTGATCGAGCGCGAAGGCGAGTACGTGGCGATCGAGCTGAACCCGCGGCTCTGGGGCCCCTTCCAGCTCCTCCTGAACGCGCGCACCGATCTGATCAAGGCCTTCGCCGAGGAGAGCCTGTTCGGCCGCATCGAGACGGCGGACGCCGGCGCCGGGCGCGCCGCCTCCTATCTCTGGCTCGGGGGCGTTCGCGCCGGTACCGTCTGGCACGGGCCGAGACCCAGGTGCGCCACTCCCTGGCTGATCGCTCGGCTCGGGAGCGACGTCTACTTCAGGCCGGATACCCTCGGCCTGTTCGTGCACGAACTCGTGCGGATACGACCATGAAGCGAGACCTGAAGTCGATGCTGCACGACCTGTACGCCGACCAGTCCAAGCACACGCGCTACCAGGGGATCCCGGACTTCGTGAGCAGCGCGATGGACTACCGAGAGGAGATCGACGAGAACTGGCGCGGCGATCGCTGCCGCTACGCCTACCTCCTCCAGAACCTGCCGCTGCGGCGGATCGGGAGCCTCGCGGACGTCGGAGCTAACACCGGATTCTTCGCCCTGAGCCTGGCGCACCGCTGTCCGCGGATCCGTGTGCGCGCGTACGAGCCGAATGCCGCACACGCCCGGTTCATTCGCACCATCGCCCGCGCCTTCGGCGTCGCGAACCTCGAGGTGGCGCCGCGGGGCGTCGCGCTCCGCTCCCTCGCGGGCCTCCGCCCAACCGACGCCGCGCTGGTGCTCAACGTGCTCCATCACGCCGGCTACGACTTCGATCGCGGCCTGGAAAGGTCGCGCGACGCCTTCACCGCGTACGCCGTCCGCTATCTCGCCGGCCTGGCCCGCAAGTGCGGCGTCATGGTGTTCCAGATGGGGTCGAACTGGGGGGGGGACAAGGCCAATCCGCTGGTGGAGCGCGACAGGCACGCGGAGAAGCTGGTGTACTTCTCGGCCTTGCTCTCTCGCGCGCGCTGGCGCATCGCGCGCGTCGCCTACCCCACGCGGCGAGACGGCGTCATCACGTACCTCAACATGCCGGCCGCCGAGGTGAAGGCACTCAACGGCGAGCCCGGCACGCCCAACCTCGACCGGCTGTCCGAGCAGATCGCCGCTTACCGGCTCGACCAGTTTCCCGGCGAGTTCTATCGGCGGCCCATGTTCGTCTGCACGTCGCGCCTTTTCGAAGCGCAACCGCCGTACCGGCAGCTGCGGACGGTCTAACTGTTGGGCGGAGACGCACGATGCATATCGCGGAGGAGATCGCCCGGCGGTTCCAGCTGCAGGAGGAGTACCTCGGCACGGAGAAGCCGATCAACACCGTGACACCGCACGTCTCGGTGACCATCGTCACGTACAACCACGGACGGTTCATCGAGCAGTGCATCGAGAGCGCGCTGCGGCAGTCGACCTCGTTCCCGTGCGAGATCCTCATCGGCGAGGACGGATCGACGGACGGCACGCGCGAGATCTGCGTCCGGTACGCCGAGCGTTACCCCGACGTCATCCGCCTATTCCTGCGCGACCGGGCCGTATCGATCTTCCACGATGGGACGCGTGACCGGATCCTGAACGGCCACTTCACCCGTATGGCAGCCCGCGGGCGGTACCTCGCGTTCCTCGAAGGCGACGACTACTGGACGAGTGCGACGAAGGTCCAGCGCCAGGCGGAGTACCTCGATGCCCATCCGGAGTCCTGGGGCTGCTTCACCAACGCCGAGGTGGTCGACCAGCTCGGCGGGACACCGACACGCCTCCACTACCCCGACGGCAGTCGCCGACTGCCCGTCTTCGAACCGGTGCCGCTGAGGACCGATCTTCCGAGCATGCCCGATCTCATCATGCAGCGCCGCATCCTCATCATGACGTGGATGATCCGGCGCGCGCTCCTCCAGGGATTGCCGCCCTGGTACTACGAGATCCCTTACTGCGATCGGGCCGTGGCGACCCTCGCCCGCGAGAAGGGTCTCGTCAAGTACATGCCCGAGGTCACCGCCATCTACAGGCTCCACGAGGGCGGCATCTGGGCCGGTTCGAATGATTTTTCAGCGAAGTACGAGACCTCGATCTCCATCTTCCGCCGCATCAACGAGCACCTCCGCTTTCAATACGACCCGTACGTCTCCGTCCGTATCGCCGAGCTGTACGCGGTCATCGCCAAGCGTTTCGCGCAGCAGCGCAACGCCGAGATGGCGGGGCGCTACCAGATCCTGACCCGCGAGGCGCTGGCGCGCGTCCAGGCGTTGCCGCGGAGCTGACCTCCCTGCAGGTTTCGCCGAGCAGCGTTGCCGCGATGGTCGGCCCTGGGCTCAATCCAGCGCGACGCCCTGCCCTCGCTTCCTCGAAGGACCGTGACCATGACAAGCCAGCACGCTTTCAAGATGTCGGTGATCTCGGAGTTCTTCGTGTCGATGCACAAGACATTGCAGGACAACTTCGACGCCCGCCGGTACAATGTAGACGTGCGGGATCACTCGCGCGAGTTCGCGCTGTCGGAGCACAGCTTCTTCCTCGACTGGTTCTTCACCCATCAGGCCGACTTGTTCGAGGCCCAGCAGCTGCTGTCCGACGAGACCTCGCGACAGATGTTCCGCGCCCTGGTGCTGTACCGGCTCGGCGGCCACCTGCACGTGCGCCTTCCGTCCGCCGTGGCCCGCAACACGGAGCGCCGTCGCCGGTTCGATGAGGTGACCGTCGCCACGCCCAGCGACATCCAGCTGCCCGGCAGGTTCGGCCGCCTGGCGCACTATGACTTCCAGTGGGACAGCCGGCGCTACGTCATCGACTGCATCCAGGGTGGGCTCGTCGGCGCGCTTGTATACGGTCAGTATCAATACGACCGGGATGGTGTGCGCGTGATGCCGGAGCCAGGCGACCACGTGATCGACGGCGGTGCCTGCCTGGGCGACACGGCGATGTTGTTCTCGCACCTCGTGGGCGCCGAGGGCCGCGTCTACGCCTTCGATCCGGTGGAGGAGCACCTCCTCGTGTGCATGGAGAACACGCGCACCATGCCCCATGCGAACGTCTCGGTGCTGCCGGTGGGCTTGTCCAACGAGAATGTCGATGCGCGGCCCATCCGCGTGGGCGGCTATGCACCTGGCTTCAAAGCGCGGCAGCCCTCCGGCTGCCAGGGGCCCGTGCCCGTGCGCGCGCTCGACTTCATGGTGGAGAGCGGCGAGGTCAAGCGCATCGACTTCCTGAAGCTCGACGTTGAAGGCGCCGAGCTCGACGCGCTGCGCGGCGGGCTGAACAGCATCTTGCGCTTCCGACCGAAGATGGCGATCTCCCTGTACCACAAGCCGAACGACCTCTTCGAGATCATCCGATTCGTCAGCCGCGCCTTCCCGTTCTACGAGCTGTACCTCGACCACTACACCATTCACCGCGAGGAGACGGTGCTGTACTGCCGCCTTCGGACGTGAGTGCCCACTCCCTGGAGTACTTCACTCAGCTCAGGTACTTCGCCGGACGCTCGAGGAGGTCCGGTCGAGGTCGTGACCGCCTGACCCCCTACAGGGCGCAGCAGTTCGCAGAGCGGACCTGGTCCTTGAGCTCGGTGCTGGAGACGCCTTCCGTGCGGGGCAGGTAGAGCACCTCGCAGAGCGGCTTGAGCGAGTCGAACCGGCCCGTCCAGTCGCTGCCCATGACGAAGAGGTCGATGCCGTACTGGACGATGTCCCGCTCCTTCTGATCCCATCCCGTCTCCGGGATGGCCAGGTCCACGTACCGGCAAGCGCGCACGATCTCGAGGCGATCGGCGAAGGGTACGACCGAGCGCTTGCCCTTGTTCGCGTTGAACTCGTCCGTCGAGACCGCGACGACCAGGGAGTCGCACCGCTCCTTGATGCGGCGGAACAGGTTGACGTGCCCGACGTGGAACAGATCGTAGGTGCCGTACGTGATGGCGACCTTGCCGCGGGCGCTCTGCTCCGCCACGCGATCCGGCCGGGGCGGCAGCGTCCTCGCGCCGGTCAGGATGGTGAGTCGCGGGTTCATGCAGCCTCCATCAGTTGGCTACGGCCGTCTGGACCAGGGAGAGCTCGTCGGCGAGGAGTTCCACGAGGCGCTGCGCGGACTGTCCGTCATGGTGATCGAAGAGCTGCTCCCGCAGCTGCCGTCGCTGCGGGGCATGCGCTTCCGGGGTGAGCTTCTTCAGCGCCTGCAGCAGCGCGTCGGCGCTGTTCGCCATGGGGCCCGGCAAGGTGGCGAGCTTCTCGTCGAAGAGCTTGCGGGAGCGCCTGGTGTACTCTTCATGATCAGGGCGGTACAGGACGATGGGGCGATCCAGATGCAGGTAATCGAACATCACGGAGGAGTAGTCCGTGACCAGGGCCGAGGTTTGCGTCAGGAGCGGGTAGAGGTCGGTGCGTGGCTGCACGAAGGCGACGCCGGGCAGCAGGCGCGACAGCTCGGGCACCTGCGGCGCCTCCACCGGATGGAGATTGACGACCAGGCAGTCACCGGCGGCGGCCACCGCCCCGGCGATGCGATCCAGGCCCGCCTCCAGGAGCCAGCGCGCGCCCTTCCCGTCGCGGAAGGTGGGGGCGTAGAGGATCACGCGCTTGCCCCCGGCCCGCGCCTGCGCGGCGCGCCCGTAGGCGCTCATGTCCACGTTCAGGAGATCGGGGCCTTCGGGCGTTCGGTACAGAACGTCATTGCGCGCGTAGCCCAGCGCCGCATAGCGCTCGAAGGCGAACCACCGCCGCCATTCGGCCTCGTGGCGGGCGGCGGTGCCCACCATGCTGGCGTAGTGGCCGCAGGTGGCCAGCACGCGGGCGAAGTGCGGGCCCATCTGGCGAAGCGGCGCCAGATTGCGCAGGCCGATCTCCTTGATCGACACGCCGTGCCACAGCTGCACGTGCCGTGCGCCGGCCAGCATACCCGCGGCGAAGGGGTTTGGATTGAGCAGGTGATCACTCGTCACCAGCACCGCCGCGCTCAGCGCCGCGTGCAGGTGCTCGGCGCTCCACTCGGTGTAGGCGTGCGGGAAGCAGTGCTCGCGATCGACCCCGCGCACCTGCTGCTCCTGCTCGGCGCTGAAGGGGAGGAACCAGCACCGGTAGCCCAGCCGCCCGGCCGCGGCGCGCGCGGCCAGCCAGGCGTACTTGACGTTGCAGCCGAGGTAGGTGGTGCCCACGAAGACGATGGCGCGGGCCTTGGGATGCATCCGCGAGACCTGTGCCAGGTCCCTGTTGCTTCGCTCGAGGCTGAGGACCTGCTCCAGCTCGCGCACCTTGGCCTGCAGCGCCGCCACCTCCTGCACCCTGTCGAGCTGCTTCAGCTCCAGGATCCCGTTCACCAGCGAGTCGATGGCGACGCCCACACGCTCGCCGAACGACTCCAGGTGGTCCAGGCGCGCCCGGATCTGCGCGAGCAGCGGCTCGGGCCCGGCGGCGTCCTCCACGATCACCTGCTGGGCCGCGGGGCCTGGAGTCAAGGGATGGACGGGAGCAGCCATGGAGACGTTTCCTCGCGTCGAGAGTGCACCTGCCGCGCCACCGCGGCGCCCTGCACCGGCGAGCAGGCACACCGAATTCGGGGCAGTTCTGCATGCCTGACCCGCTCCCCAGCGGACCCAGGGTCATCGGCCTCTCTGTGCGCGGCGACCTCTCCTGGCGCCGGCACGCGGAGGGCACCCGACACGTCCCATGGCAGGCGGCTCACTGCTCCACCAGTCCGAGTCGGCTCCCATGCGCCGCGAGCGCCCTGGAGAGGACGACCGGATCGGCCGCGAAGAAGGCGCTCGGCGTTGCGCCGCTCAGCGCGCGGAGCAGGCCCGTCGGGCCCAGCACGCAGGCCCCCGCCGGCGTCGGGGTTGCGACGGTCTGCGGCGCGTCGGCGCCCTCCGCAAATGCGGACAGGGCGTCGAGGAAGCCGTCGGGAGGCTGGGCCACGGGGTGGAAGAGCATCGTCGTCGGACGGCTGGCTTCGCCCAGACCGGATCGGAGCGCCTCCTCCAGGCCGCCGGCAGCGCTCCCCTCCAGCAACCGGGTGGACGGCCCCCGCTCCCTGGCGAAGAGCACCGTGAACTCCCGGGTCCCGTCGTCCGAACCGGCGTCCGAGATGACCAGTTCGTCTTCGGGACCCAGATTGCGGATCAGCCCCTCGAGACAGGGCGCGATGCTGCCGAGCGCGTTCCGCACGGGGACGACCACGGAGAGCGGCGGGCGGCCAGGGCGGGGCTGAGGGCGGCGCTCCCGGTGCGGCTCCAGATCGAGGAGCGGGACCTTCCCGAGCCAGCCCCGCGTCAACCGGCTCGCATCCGCGTCCGTGAGATCACCAGGGCAGCGGGCATGGTGGGTGGCGCAGCTCGCGCGGGCGACGACGATCCGCCTGCCCGTCACGCGGAGGCGAAGGCACAGGTCGATCTCGCCTGCCGGACCGCCGTAGGCCTCGTCGAACCCCTGGACGGCGTGGAAGAGATCGGCCCGGACCAGCGCTGCGGCGAACGAGGCGGCCGGGACCTCCAGCGCATCCGAGGCGGGCAGCGCGGGCTCTCCGGCCGCGTGCATGAACGGCGTGAGCGGGTACGGCGCGGCGTAGGCGAAGGCGATCCCCTCCGACTCCACGAAGCCGTCAGGCGTGACGAGACGGCTCGCGGCGACTGCCACCGTCGCGTCCCCGTTCGCCATCCCGACGAGAGGCTCCAGCCAGCCGGGGTGAGGCTCGGCGTCCGCGTGCAGGAAGGCGATGAAGCGCCCGCGCGCGACCGAGGCTCCGGCGTTGGCTGCGCGCACGAAACCGACGGGGGCCTCGCCGCGCAACGTGGTCACTCCGTGGAGGCGCGGGAGCGCGAGGCGGGTCTCGTCCTGGGTCCCGTCATCGACGACGATGACCTCGTGAGCGATGCCGGCGGCGCCCTGCTGCACGGCGCGAAGGCAACGGAAGGTCTCGTCCCAGCGGCCGTCGGCGACGATGACGATTGAGGCGGTAGGGATCTGGCTTGTCATGGGTCTCGATCGGGGAGTCAGGCGTGGTGGAAGCCGGCGGTCCAGATCAGCGTCCTCGAGCTGACCGATCGCCGCCTCCCATCTGAACCCCAGGTGACGGCGAGGGTGGAGCCACCGACGATACTGGGGGTGAGCAAGAAGCTCGCCACCTCACGCGGAGCGCGAATTGCGCGGTGATTCCGGGCGGCGCGGGCCTGCCGTCAGCTCGCTGGCGTCGCGTCCCTGACGGCGCGCCGCAGCTCGGGCCCCACCCCCGGCGCCAGGTGCTCGTCCGCGGTCGACGTTGATGACACACAGTGACATGGCTGTTCACACGCCACCGAGCGCCGCCTCGAGCGCCGCCAGCCTGGCTGCGCGCAGCGGCGAGGCGAACCCCCGCGCGGCGCGCCCCCGGGCTTGCGCGGCGAAGAGGCGGGCGTCGGGGCGCGACCCGAGCTCCCGCGAGCAGAACGCCGCGACGGCCCACCCGTCGGGCCTGTCGTCGAGAGCGGGCTCGAGCTGCCGCAGCGCGGCGGCGGCGTCCCCCTGGCCCAGGAGCGCCTCCGCCTCGCCCCAGGTCGCCGCGTGCCCGCCGCCAGCTCCTCGCGCCGCCTCGAAGCTGACGCGGGCCTCGCGCGCGCGCCCCAGCGCGACGAGCGCGCTCCCGAGATGGCACAGCACGATGGGCGCCTCGGCCACGAGCACCCGCTCCAGGTCGCGGCCGCCGAGGAGCTCGAGCGCGGACAGGTGGCCCGCGACCGCCGCCTCGAGCCGCGCCCGGCGCTCGGCGCTGCCGGCGAGCGCGTCGACCGAGAGCAGCTCGTCGCCGCAGGCGCCGAGGAAAGCGAAGTCGGGATGGGGCCCATCCTGGGCCGCCGCCCGCGCCAGGGAGTCCCGCGCGCGGGCCACATCGCCGACCCTGAGCGCGCACAGCGCCCTCGCGACCGCCAGCTGTCCGATCGTCCGGTATCGCGGCTGCCTGTCGATCATCGCCCACCCGCGCTCCGCCGCCTCCGCCGCCTCGTCCGCCCGCCCCAGCGCGCGCAGCTCCATGGTGAGGTAGCCGAAGGCGGTCCCGTCCTCCGGCTCGAGCTCGCAGCGCCGGAAGAGGAGCCGGACGTTCCGCTCGCGCTTGCCCCGCTCGCTCCGGAGCGACGGGATCGCCCCCAGGTGAACGAGGTCCACGTCGAGGAGGGCTCCCTTCTTGCCCCTGCGGAGCCACCACTCCACCACGCTCTCGTGCACGACCCCGCGCCACTCGAGGTCGGCCGTGCGGCGCAGGACGCGCGGGAGGATCCCGGGCGGGCCCAGGCGTTCGCGCCCCGAGACGACCTCCGCCGCGTCGGCCTCGAGCCGGCTCGCGTTGTGGAGCCGCACGAAGCCGAGGTCGAACTCCGCGCGCTCCAGGGCGCGGCGGAGAGCCGCTCCGGCGCCGGGCGCGAGCCGCTCGTCCGCGTCCAGCTGGAGGATGAAGTCGCCGGTGGACCGTCGGGCGGCGAGGTTCCGCGGTGCGGAGAAGTCGTCCTGCCACGGCGCCTGGAGGACGATCGCGCCGGCGCGCCGCGCGATCTCCGGCGTGGCGTCGCTGCTGCCCGTGTCGACGAGGACGATCTCGTCGACGGTGCCCTCGACGGAGGAGAGACATCCGGGGAGCATCTGCTCCTCGTTCCGGGCGATGAGGCAGAGCGAGAGGCGCATCGCACGAGGCAGAAGCAAGAGCCACGCCCGCGCGCCGGGCCTCTGCTCGCCCCCGCGGGCGGCCGCCAGCGTCATCGGTTTGACGACCACGCTTCACGCGCCGGCTACGTGACGCGGCGGTTCCGAAAGCGGCACCCGCGTTCATGTTCACGTCGCCGCACACGTCCACCTTGACCATCACGTTGACGTCGGTCGTTGACGTGGGCGACGGCGACGAGATCGTGCGAAGCGCGGAGCAGCCGCCCACTGGATGGCTACCCGCCACGAGCCGACCGGCCTCTCCGGCACCCCATGCGGTCCTGTCGAGTGACCTCGGGCACGACGCTTGCTCTCCGCTCCCCTCCGTGAAGAAACGGATCTCGCTCTGCATGATCGCCCGCGACGAGGCAGCCATGATCGCGGACTGCATCGCGTCCGCGGCCGGTGCCGTGGACGAGGTCGTCGTCGTGGACACCGGAAGTGAGGACGGCACGGCCGAGGTGGCGCGCCGGGCCGGCGCCCGCGTGGTGTCGTTCGCGTGGCGCGACGACTTCGCCGCCGCCCGGAACGCCTCCATTGCCGCCGCGACCGGCGACTGGGTCCTCGTGCTCGACGCCGACGAGCGGCTCGCACCGGGCGCGGCGGCCGCCGTCCGGACCGCCGTCCGCCGCCCCTCGGCGCCGGCCGGGGCCCTGCGCCTGCACGACGCCAGCCGCCTCGACGCCACCGCCGCCGAAGTCCTATCGGGCTCGGCGCGCCTGGGAGAGCCCACCGACCTGCCGCGCCTCTTCCGGCGCGATCCCGACCTGGCCTACGAGGGCGTGATCCACGAGCACGTCACCCCGTGGGTGGTCCGACACGGCCGCAAGGTCATGCGCGTCGAAGCCGACATCGTCCACCTCGGCGCCGTCCCCGAGCTCCGCAACGCTCGCGGGAAGCGCGGGCGAAACATCGCGCTGCTCCGCCGCCGATGCCAGGACGACCCGCTCGACTTCGACGCGGCGGGCTACCTGGCGCAGGAGCTGTACATGGAGGGCGCATTCGAGGAGGCCTGGCGCGTGGTGGAGGAGGTCTGGCAGCGGCGCGCCACACCGTCGCCCGTGGGCACGCACCGCCTCGCAGTGGCGAGGGCGATCCTGGCCAGGCGCGCCCACATGCCGGACGAGATGCTGGAGACCGTCGCGGACCAGGAGCAGCGGAACGGTCCCCACCCCGAGCTGGCCTTCCTGCGCGGCTGCGCCCTGGAGGAGAAGGCCGCCGCCGAGCCCGCGCGCTCGCCGGGCCGCACCGGGCGGCTAGAGGAGGCCGAGGCGGCCTACCGCACGGCCCTCGCCGACTTCCCGAACCGGCTCTTCGACAGCCTCCGCGGGGCGCGCTCGTGGCTCAGCCACACCCAGCTCGGGACGGTCCTCCTGCTGCTCGGCCGCCCGGCCCAGGCGGCGGAGGCGTTCCAGGCGGCGCTGCACGCGCAACCGGGACACCGCGAAGCGGAGCTCGGCCTGGCGGAGGTGGACCTGGCCGAAGGCCGGCCGCTCGCAGCGCTGCGCCGGCTCGAGCCCATGCTCGGGAAAGTGCGGGACGCCTGGTGGCTCGCGGCCTGCGCCGCGACCGACCTGGGCAGCGCGCCCGACGCGAAGCTCTTCTTCTCCCGCGCGCTCGCGGACCGCGACGGGGTGAAGGCATGGCATCGCGCGGAGGCCATGGCCGCGGCAGCGGCCCGAGCCGCCCCTCCGGGGCAGGAGACGGCCGTCTGATCTCCAAGGGGCCAAGACCGTGACCCGCCTCTCGCTCTGCCTCATCGCGCGCGACGAGGAGGAGATGCTCCCTGCGTGCCTCGCCTCCGTCGCGGGCGCCGTGGACGAGATCGTGGTGGTGGACACCGGGAGTCGCGACGCCACGGCCCGTATCGCGCAAGAGGCGGGGGCGCGCGTCGCCCACTTGCCCTGGAGCGACGACTTCTCCGCGCCGCGCAACGCGGCGCTCGATCTCGCGACAGGCGAGTTCGTCCTCGTGCTCGACGCCGACGAGCGGCTCGCTCCGGGGTCGGGCGCGAGGCTGCGCGAAGCCGTCCAAGGAGCCGCGTTCGACTGCGGCATGGTCCGCCTCCACGAGGCCAGCCGCCTCGACGCGCCGCCCGCCGACGTGGTGGGGGGCAGGGCGCGGCTCGGACCGCCCACCCGGCTCCCCCGGGTGCTCCGACACGCGCCCGACCTCCGCTATACGGGCGTGGTCCACGAGTCCGCGTCCGACTGGCTCGCCGCGCGGGGGATGCGCCTCGCAGAGCTGGACGCGGACGTCATCCACCTGGGCGCGGTCCCCGACGTCCGCGCCCGGCGCGGAAAGCGGGAGCGGAACCTGTCGCTCCTGCGGCGGCGCTGTGGCCTGGAGCCTGGCAACATCTCCCCCTTCGGCTATCTCGCGCTCGAGCTCATCTCGTACGGTGAGCTCGCCGAGGCAGCAGAGGTGGTCGAACACGGCTGGGCCCTGCTGGGCTCGCAGCCGCCCGACATCTCGGTGCTGCGCCTCGCGGTCGCGCGAGCGATCGTCGCCGTCGAGCTCGACGAGCCGGAGCGCGCGCTCGAGGCGGTCGCGCGCGCCGAGCGCGCCGAGGGGCCTGGGCCGGACCTCTGCCACCTGCGCGGCCGAGCGCTCGTCCTCACCGCGCTCCGCCGGGCGGGCGCCGATGAGCAGCGCGCGCTCGCCGAGGCCGAGGCCTCCTTCCGCGCGGCGCTCGCGTTCGCCGCCAAGGACACGCTTCGTCAATACGTGGCGGGCGCGTCGTCGTGGGCGAGCAGGAACGGGATCGGCGAGGTCCTGCTGTGCCGGGGCCGCCATGATGACGCGCTGCGCGCCTTCGCGGAAGCGCTGGCGGAGCGCCCGGAGAGCCCGGATGGCCGGCTGGGCGAGATAGAGTGCCTCCTCGCGGTGAAGCCCGCGGAGGCGCTCGCCCGCGTCGAGCCGCTCCTCGACTCGAGCCCGGACGGGTGGCTCCTCGCCGGCGCTGCGGCCATCGCGCTGGGCGCCGCGAGCGACGCGAGGGCCCTGGTCGCACAGGCCGCAGCGCGCCGCAAGAACAGGTTCCGTTCCTCCCGCCGCACCCGGCTGCTCTCGCAGGTCGCTCGCCAGCTCGACCTTCGCCTGGAGTGACACCATGTTCCGTGAGAGCCTGACCGCACTCGCCACGCGCGACATCGAGCTCGCAGAGAGGCTCTGCTGGCCGGCCGGAGACGACCACGTCGGCCCTGGACCGGAGGGGAAGCTGCTCTACAAGGTCGCGCGGTCGAGCTTCCCGCTGGCGCTGTCGCCTGCGCAGACGACGCAGGCGCTGTCCGGGGGTGCGATGGAGACCGACGCGGCCTTCCTCTTCGGCCTCGGCCTCGGGGAGCTCGCGACCGCGCTGCTCGCGAATCCCCGCATCCACACCGTGACGGCGTGGGAGCGCGATCCGTGGATCCTGCGGCTCGCGCTCGAGCGGAACGACTGGCGAGAGGCTCTGGCCTCCGGCCGGCTGCGGCTGCTCCTGGGGACAGACCTCGCGGAGGAGCGCCACCGCCTGTGCGGGCGACCTGTGATAACCCACCCTCTCCTGGCCCAGATCTACGCGACCGAGCACGCTCTCCTGGATGCCCCCAGCGGGCAGCCGGTGGCGATGCTGTGCGCAGGCGGCCTCTTCGTCCGGGATCTCGCCCGGGCGCTCTCTCGCTCCGGCTTCGCCCCGTTCACGCTGGATCTGCGACGGCTGTCGCACGAGGAGATCGATCGCTCCATGAGGCGCGTGCGCCCGGCTCTGTTCGCAGCCGTCAACTACACGGAGGGTCTCGCCGAGCTCTGCGCCGAGCATCGCGTCAAGCTCGTCTGCTGGGAGATCGACCCCAGCACGAGCGCACTCCCGCCTTGCCGCTGCCCCACCGACGACGCGTTCGTCTTCACCTACCGCCGAGCCGCCGTCGAGGAGTATCGGTCCGCCGGCTTCCGCAACGTGGAGTACCTGCCCCTGGCCTCCGACCCGGAGATGCGCCGCCCGCTGGATCTCTCCTCGAGCGATGAGGCCCGCTACCGCGCGCCGGTCTCGATCGTCGCGGCCAGCATGGTCCCCGAGGTGCCGTCCCACGAGCGCTCGTTCCTCCGCGCGTGGAGGGAGCATCACGGCGGCGACGAGCGCGCGGAGGCCGAGGGGGCGCGCGTTCTCCGGCGGGTGCTCGACGAGCAGGCGCGAGATGATTCCAGCTATCGCGTGCCGGAGATCATGGAGCGAGGATGGCCGGACCTCGTCCGCGCCGCCGGCCCCGGGCCAGCGCGGGCGGCGGGCGAGATCGCCGCCGCTCTCAGGAGGCTCGCCTGCGGCCGCCGGCTCGCGCGCTTCGGGGTCCAGGTCTGGGGCGACGCCGGCTGGCGTCAGATCGAAGGCGGCGGCGTCGAGTACCGGGGGCTGGCCGGCCACGAGCGCGAGATCTCCAAGATCTACTGCGGCTCGACCGTCAACGTGGACGTGGGGCGGCTCTATCAGACGGACATCGTGACCATGCGCGTCTTCGACGCGATGGCCTGCGGCGGCTTCGTCCTGGCCGAGAGGTCCGACGACCTCGGCGCTCTCTTCGAGGTCGGCGTGGAGGTGGACTGCTGGTCGAGCCCGCGAGAGCTGGTGGCCAAGGTGGCCCACTACCTCGCCCACCCTGAGCAGGCGCGAGAGCTAGCGCGGCGCGGGCGCGATGCGGTCCTCCAGCGCCACACCATCCAGGCTCGCGTCGAGCACATGTTGAGCGCCGCGGGCTGCCGGCCGGCCTGCGAGAAGCTCCCGAGGCGCAAGAGGCGCTCGGCGGGGAGGTCGGTGCCGGGTGGGGTGCGACGGCAGGCCCAGTGGGCTGCGTGAGCGCCGGCGGGCGGGCGAAAGCCGCTTGCCCGCCAGCCGGACGTTACGCGAGGCGCGCCCCCCGAACCACGGCGGCGGCGCCTTCGGCGCATTCGCTCGCTTCGCGAGCGAGCCGCCGGCTTCGCCGTCATTGACCTCGGGCGCTACGCCCCCGAACCCCCTTTTCTCTCCCTTTGCGTCTTTGCGCCTTTGCGCGAGATCTTCTTCAGTTCTTCCCGAAGTTGAACCGCAGCGTCGCCAGCTCGTCCGCGTCGCGCCGCTCGAGCCGGCCCATCTCGGACAGGATCTCCGCACGCTTCCGCTCTTGCGCGCGCTGGACGACCTCCTTGTCCTGGTGCGCGGCGACGTACCCGTCGCGCGCCGCCGCCTCGCCCTGCGCCGCCTTCAGCACCTCGTTCTCGGCCGCGCGCGCCACCTGCAGCGCGCGCCGGTGCGTCAGTTCGTCGAGCTGCCAGAGCTCGACCGGCCCGGCGCGGCGGGAGTCCTCGCGCGCCGCCTCGACGGCGCGGGTGTGCCGCTCGCGCGCGTCCTGCGCAATGGCTCGCGCGCGCGCGAACCTGGACAAGGCGCCGTCCTCCGCCCGCTCGCGGAGCTCCACGACCCTGTCCAGCCTTGTCCTTGGCTTCATGGACGCCCTTTCGCGAAGGAACCCGCGATTCGCACGATCGCTGCGAACGCCAGGCCAGCCGCCGCCCTGGACCCTTGGTGCGCCCCGGGGAGCTCCGCACGTTCGCACCTGCGCGCGGCACCCGGCCGCCCCTGCCTGCCACCCGGCCGAACTTGCCCGGTCCAGGCTGCCGCGCCGGGCCCTCGCGACAGCCGCAACCTCTCGCGGCCCCTCGCCATCCGCGATGGCCCTGCCCTTGCTTCATCCCTGCTCAGGAGACGCCATGGCAGACGGCATCTATGTGGGCATGTGTGGTGCGGCAGCGCGGACAGCCGAGCTCGACGCGGTCGCCGACAACCTCGCCAACGCGCAGACCCCTGGGTTCAAGGCGTCCCGCCCCGCCTTCGAGTCCTTCCTCCCCGCCAGCGGCGCGCCCGACAAGGCCTACCCGGCGTCGGTGGCGACCGCCTTCGACCTGCGACCGGGGCCCACCACACGCACCGGCAACCCCCTCGACGTCACGCCGGAGGGAAGCGCCTTCCTGGCGGTGGAGATGGAGAGCGGCGGTCGGGGTTACACGCGCAACGGCCAGCTCTCGCTCGACGGCGAGGGTCGGCTCGTCCAGAACGGGCGGCCCGTGCTCGACAGCTCCGGGGCGCCCATCAACATCCCTCCCGGCTCCTCGCCCACCATCGACGGCAGCGGCGTGATCCACGCCGGAGGCGTCGCCGTGGGCCAGCTCGGGCTCTTCGAGCTGCAAGGCCGGGTCGACCGCGTGGGGGCGGGGCTGCTCGCGCCCGCCAGCGGCGGCAGCGCCGAGTCCGTCGAGGGGAAGGTGCGGCCCGGCGAGGTCGAGCTCGGGAACGCGACCCCGATCGACGGCATGGTCCAGCTCATCTCGGCCCAGCGCCACTTCGACGCCTCCATGCAGGCCCTCCAGACCTACCGCAGCATCGACCAGCGCTCCGCCGAGGTGGGGCGGGTCCGATAGCCGAGCCAGCACGAAAGGAACCGCATGCTCCGCGCTCTCTACACCGCCGCCACCGGAATGGACGCCCAGCAGCTCAAGATGGACGTCATCTCCAACAACCTCGCCAACGCCAGCACCACCGGCTTCAAGAAGACGCGGGCCGAGTTCGAGGACCTCCTCGCCGAGACGATCAAGGGCGCCGGGGCGCCCGGCGCGGCGGGCGCCAGCCCCACGCCCCTGCAGGTGGGCCTGGGGGTGCACACCGGGACGACCACGCGCTCGTTCGGTCAGGGCGCGCTCACCAACACGCAGAACCCCACCGACGTGGCGGTCCAGGGCAACGGCTTCTTCCGCGTCCAGCTCCCGTCCGGCGAGTACGGCTACACGCGCGCCGGCAACTTCAGCCTGGACGCGACCGGCCGGCTCGTCACCCAGCACGGCGAGATCGTCGAGCCCGGCATCACCGTCCCCCCCGACGCCACCGGGCTCACGATCAAGGGCGACGGCACCGTGAGCGCCCTCGTCGCCGGCCGGTCGGACCCGAGCGAGCTCGGCCAGATCGAGCTCTACATCTTTCCGAACCCGGGCGGCCTCTCCAGCATCGGGAACAACCTCCTCGGTCAGAGCGCCGCCAGCGGCGATGGGCAGAGGGCGAGGCCGGGCGAGCAGGGCGCGGGCACGCTCGCGCAGGGCATGCTGGAGGGCTCCAACGTCAGGGCGGTGGAGGAGATGATCGAGATGATCGCCACCCAGCGCGCCTACGAGCTCAACTCCAAGGTCGTCTCGACCGCCGACCAGATGCTGCAGCGGCTCACCAACCTCCGGTAGGCCCGATGACGGGGGTGGATCCGATCCTGAGAAAGCGGCCGGATTCGTCCCGGTCCAGGAAGATCCTTCTGTCGATTGGACGCCTCGCGGCGGCGATGGCGGCGTCCGCGGCGATGGCGGCTCCCTCCGCGGCCGCGGCCGCGGCCCCCGCCGCCGTGCGCGACGCCGTCCGTTCGGCGCTGGCGCTCCCCGGCGCACGCGTGGAGGTGTCCGAGATCGAGCAGGCCCTGCCCCGGGAGTGCGCGCTCGCCCGCGCCGAGGTCCCACGTCCGGTCACGACGTCGGGCCGGGTCGCGCTCCGACTCCTCGGCAGCGACACCACCGGCGCCCCGTGCAGCAAGTGGGCATGGGTGCGAGTCCGCGTCAGCGCGCCGTCGCTCGTCACCAGCCGCACCGTCAAGGAAGGCGCACCGCTCGACGGAGCGGTGACGCCGGTGGAACGAGAGGTCGTCCCGGGCCGGCCCCCCTTCGCCGAGCTGCCGGAGGGTGCCAGGGCCGCGCGGGCGCTCCCCGCCGGCGCCACGCTCGACGCGACGCTCGTCCGGATCGGCCCGCCGCCGGGCGAGCCCGTGACTGTGGTGGTGCGGGCCGGAGAGCTCCTCGCCGAACAGCAGGGGCAGGCCGTCGCCTGCCGGCGCGGGCGCGCCTGCGCGCTCCTCCCCTCGGGCCGGCGCGTCGAAGGCGCCTGGCACGACGGGCGCATCCTCTTGGATTCGCCATGATGCGCCACGCCGCCGCCGCCGCCGCCGTTCTAGCGCTCGCAGCGTGTGGGCCCGGGCACATCGACAAGTACAAGCCGAAGCACCGGGTGTACGAGCCGGAGAAGGCCGCCGACCGCAGCGACCAGGCGCCCTCGCCGGGGAGCCTGTGGCGCGACGGCCACTCGTCGGCGCAGCTCTACACCGACGCGCGCGCCCTGCGCGAGAACGACCTCGTCATCGTGAAGGTGGAGGAGATCGCCGACGCCAAGCGCAGCGCGGACACCGACATGTCCCACAAGTCGGACCTCTCCGCCGCCGCCGCCTTCAACAAGGCCCTCTCCGCCCCGACGATGCAGATCAACGGGAACTTCAACAAGGCCTTCCAGGGCACCGGCTCCACCGCCCGCTCCGAACGGCTCATCGCCACCGTCCCCGCGCTCGTGCGCAAGGTGCTCCCCAACGGCAACCTCTTCATCGAGGGGCACCGCGTGATCCTGGTGAACAACGAGGAGCAGCACTTCTACATCTCCGGCATCGTGCGCCCCATCGACATCGACCAGGAGAACAGCGTCAAGAGCTCGGCGCTGGCCGAGGCCGAGGTGGAGTTCACCGGCCGCGGCGTCCTCACCGACAACCAGCGCCAGGGCTGGCTCGCGCGCTACCTCGGCTGGATCTGGCCGTTCTGAGGCCCCGATGCTCCTGCGCCCGGTCATGTCCATAGCGGCCTCCAGTCGACAGAAGGCTCGCGCCGAGGATCTTCTTCTCGCGCTCCTGGCCCTGGCCCTCGTCGCGCTACCCCTGCCAGCCGCGGCGGGCGTCCGCCTGAAGGACCTGGCCGGCGTCCAGGGGGTGCGCGACAACGACCTCTACGGCTACGGCCTCGTGGTCGGGCTCAACGGCTCGGGCGACAGCGAGCGCATCCTCTTCACGCAGCAGTCGCTGGCGGGCATGCTGGGCCGCCTGGGCGTGCGCGTCGACGCGCAGCAGGTGCGCGCACGCAACGTGGCGGCCGTGATGGTGACGGCCCGCCTGCCCGCCTTCACCAGGCCCGGCTCGCGCCTGGACGTCTCGGTCGCCTCCCTCGGCAACGCGAAGTCGCTGTCGGGCGGCGTCCTCCTCATCACCCCGCTCAACGCCGCCGACGGGCAGGTGTACGCGGTGGCGCAGGGCCCGGTCCAGGCGGGCGGCTTCGAGGTGTCGGGCGGCGGGTCGAGCGTCGGGAAGAACACGCCCACCCACGGGCGGGTCCCGTCCGGAGCCGTGGTAGAACGGTCCGTGATACCTGCCCTCTCCGGCCCGACGCTCCTGCTCGGCCTGCGCCAGCCCGACTTCACCACCGCGAGCCGCATCGCCGCGGCCGTGAGGCAGGCGCTGGGCGGCCAGGGCGCCAGGGCGCTCGACTCCGCCGCGGTGGAGGTCACGGTCCCCGACGCCTTCAGGGCCGATCCCGTGGGCCTCCTGGCCAAGCTGGAGGTCATCGAGGTGGAGGCCGACGGGCTCGCGCGCGTCGTCGTCTCGGAGCGCACCGGCACCGTCATCGCCGGCGAGCGGGTGCGCATCCGGCCAGTGGTGGTCTCGCACGGCGGGCTCCAGGTCTCGGTCACCTCGAGGCCCGTCATCTCACAGCCCGGCCCCAGCTTCAGCGAGACCCCGAACCCGAACGCGCAGACGGTGGTCGAGCACCAGGTCACTCCGGGAGCAACCGAGGAGTCGCGCGACCTGGTCGCCCTGCCCGCCACCACCACCGTCCAGGACCTGGCCAAGGCGCTCCGGATGCTCGGTGCCGGCGCCCGCGACCTCATCTCGATCCTGCAGGCCATGAAGGCAGCGGGCGCGCTAGACGCCGAGCTCGAGGTGATATGAGGGGTCCCGGGCCTCAGGCCACGACGACGGTGCGCACCGGAGGGTCGCCCCGATGCCGTTCGCGCTGACGAACACCGCCGAGGCCGACCGGCAGAAGCTGCACAAGGCGGCGCTCGAGCTCGAGTCACTCGTCGTGAAGCAGCTCGTGAAGGCGAGCAACGCCTTCACCGGCGGCGATGGAGCCGGCAGCGCGGTCCGCGCCGACATGTTCGCCGACGCCCTGGCGGACGCGATGGTGACGGGCGGCGGGATCGGCCTCTCCGCCCAGATCGAGCGGAGCCTCGTCCCGGGCGAGGCTCCGGCCCTTCCTTCGCCCGCGGCCCTGGTGCCTGCCAGCGCGCTCACCCCTCGCCCCCCTCCCCAACCCTCCTCCCTCAGGGGGGAGGGCAGGGAGGGGGGGGCGCTCCGCGTCACCAGCCCGTTCGGCACGCGTCACGATCCCTTCGACGGACACCTGACGCGTCACGACGGCGTCGACCTGGCAGGGGCCGAGGGGGACCTCATCCACGCCGTCGCCGGGGGCGTGGTGCGGCGCGCGGGAAGCCTCGGCGGCTACGGCAACGCGGTCGAGATCGACCACGGCGGAGGGATGACCACCCTCTACGGCCACGCGTCGGAGCTGCTCGTCCGCGACGGCGATCGAGTGACCCCAGGACAGCCCATCGCCAGGGTCGGGCACTCGGGGCGCGCGACCGGCCCCCACCTCCACTTCGAGCTGCGCCAGGGCGGCAAGCCGATGAATCCTTCGCGCGCCCTTAAGATCTACGGGCACCGTGCCGATGAGAGCACCAAGAGCGGGTCCTGACCGCCCGGGGGTGCCTCATGAAGGTCACGGACACTAGTCAAATCCAGGCGTTGGCGCCGACGAAGCCCGAGCCGATCCGCGCGCTCTCTGCAGAGCGCGGAAGCGGCGCGGGCGACCGCGTGTCCACCAGCGAAAGCGAGAAGATCGCCCACGTCATCCGACAGGCGAGCCAGACGGCGAGCGCAGGCCGTGCGGCGAGGCTGCAGTCCATCGAGACGGCGGTGCGGCAAGGTACGTACCGGCCCGACCCGGCGCGCATCGCGGCGCAGATCCTCGACGACGCGGAGCTGGCCGCGCAGTTGCAAGCGCTCTTCCGGAAGTAGCTCCTTCCGCACTCGACGACGGGACAGGACGGGACATGGACCTCGAGAACGCCCTCGAGAAGGCGGGATATCTGCGCGATGCGCTCGCCGCGGAGGTCGAGAACGCCCGCGGCGAGCGACAGCTCCTCCGCAGGCTCGACGCTAGCGGCCTCTTCGCGCGCGCGGCGCAGCGCGCCGAGTTCGTGGCCGAGGTGGCCCGGATCGAGCGCGACCTCGCGCTGTCGCTGTCCCGCGCCGCGGGCACGCTCGGCCTGACCGAGGTCACGCTCGAGAAGCTTCGCGCCCTGGCGCCGCGTCAGGGCGAGGCCCTCTCGCGCATACTGTCTGACGTCCGCGCCCTCGCCGGCGCGCTGCAGGAGGTCGATCGGCTGAACCTCCAGCTCGCGGGCCGCGCCCTCGCCTGCGTGCGCGGCTATGTCGAGGCGCTCCAGCCCACGCCGCGCGCCTACGACCGCCGCGGAGCACGGGCCGGGGCGACGCGCACCCTGTCGATGGTCTCGGCGAAGGGCTAGCCATGGCGGACCTCCTCTCCATCCTCTCCACCGCGTCGACGAGCCTGTCGGCGCAGCGGGCGGTGCTGGCCACCGCCGGCCACAACATCGACAACGCGAACACGCCCGGCTACTCGCGCCAGATCGCCTCGCTCGAGGCGGTCACTCCGGCGGAGCAGGTGAACGGCGCGTACATCGGGCGCGGCGCCGCGCTCACCACCGTGACCCAGGCGCGCGACCGCTTCCTCGAGGCGCAGATCCCGAGGGCCCTGGGCGACGCGGGCTTCTCCAGCGCGCAGTCGGGGGCGCTGCAGGCCTTCCACGGCCTCGACGTGACCGACTCCGGAGGGCTCGACTCCGCGATCTCCGGCTTCTACTCCGGCCTGCGCGCGCTCGCGCAGAACCCGGGCGACTCGAGCCTGCGCGCCTCGTTCCTGGGCGCGGCGCAGACGCTGGCGCGGACGTTCAACAGCACGGCGAGCGCGGTCGAATCGGCCCGGAGCGGGCTCGACGCGAAGGCCAGCGGGCTCACCGACCAGATCGACACGGAGGCGCAGGCGGTCGCCGAGCTGAACGTCCAGATCCGGCAGGCGCGCGCTTCCGGCGCCGAGCCGAACGACCTCCTCGATCTCAGACAGCAGCACCTCGACGAGCTGGCCGAGCTGGCCGGGACGACGACGGTTCCAACCTCGGAGGGCGACGTCAATGTCACCCTGCCGGGCGGGTTGGCGCTGGTGGCAGGCGGCCGCGCCGGGTCGCTCTCGACGACTCCCGACGGCTCGGGCCACCTCGCGGTGCAGGTCACGCTGCCCGGCGGCGGGCTCACCACCCTATCCTCTTCGGCCCTGGGCGGCTCGCTGGGCGGGACGCTGGCCGCGCGCGACGGCGCGCTGAAGACGGCCGGGGACCAGCTGGACCAGTTCGCGTTCGACCTCGCCTCCGCGGTGAACGTGGTCCACCAGGCTGGCTATGGGACCGACGGCTCCCACGGCCTGGATCTCTTCACCGTAGGCGCTACGTCTTCCGGAGCGGCGAGCCAGCTCGCGGTCGCGATCACGGACTCCGCCCAGCTTGCGACGGCTGGCGTCGGGGGCGGCAGGGGCGACGCGACCAACGCCAACCTCCTGCTCGAGACCGAGATGCAGGGGCTCGGCACGAGCGGGAAGGACGTGCAGTCAACCCTCTCGGCGATCGTCTCGCAGTTCGGCTCCTCCACGGCCAGCGCCAAGGCGTTCGCCGATCAGGACGGAGCCATCAAGACCCATCTCACAGGCCTGCGCGACTCCTACTCGGGCGTCTCCATCGACGAGGAGATGATCACGATGCAGCAGGCGCAGCGCGGCTACGAGGCCATCGCCAAGGTGATGCAGACCGCCGACAAGATGCTCGAGACGCTGCTCAACCTGAGATAGGAGCCACGGCCGTGCGCGTGACCGATCGCCTCGTCTTCGAGAACGCCACCCGCAACACGGCCCGCGCGCGCGAGGCCGCCCAGCAGGCGCAGCAAGCCGCGTCCACCGGGGTACGGGTCGAGCACCCGGGCGACGATCCGGCGGCCGCGGGGCTCATCGACGCCCACCGCATGTCGTCGGCTCGGTTCACCGCCATCTCCAGCGCCGCCGGCGCCGCCTCGGACGAGATCGCGGCTGCCGACAGCGCCCTGGACGGCGTCTCCACTGCTCTCTCGCGGGCGCGGGAGCTGGCGGTCCAGCTCGCCAACTCCACCTACTCGGCGGACCAGCGCCAGAATGGGGCCGACGAGGTCGACGGCCTCCTGAAACAGATCGTCTCGAGCCTCGGCGCGCGCGTGGGGAGCCGGTACATCTTCGGCGGCACCGAGGACGACGCGCCACCTTTCCAGTACGATCCTGCCACGGGCAACGCTACCTACGTCGGCGCTCATGACGCGCGCGAGGTGGAGATCGCTCCCGGCGTGACGCAGCAGGCGAACGTTCGCGCGGACGTGGCGGTCGCGGGATACGGCGGCGGCACCGACGTCCTCGCCACGCTGCAGACCCTCCGGACCGCGCTCCGATCGAACGACGTGAGCGCCGTCCAGGCGACGCTCGACGGCCTGCAGGCGGGGATCGAACAGGTCGCGACGGCGCGCGCGCAGGCGGGCGTGTCGATGAACGCCTTCGACGCCGCGAAGTCGGCCGCCAGGGTCGCCTCGGACGAGGACGAGGTCAGCGCCGGGAAGCTCGGCGACATCGACCTCGCGGACGCCGCGATCCAGCTCCAGGCCACCCAGACCGCCCTGCAGGCGTCGTACGCGGCGACGGCTCAGTCGTTCCGGCTGTCGATCCTCGACTACTTGAAGTGAACGTGGCCCGCCCCGCGCTCGACGCTCCCGAGCCGGTGCTCCCCGCGAGGGAGGTGGACGAGCGCGAGCCGGCGCCGCTCGACGGCGGCGAGAGGCGTGCCCTGACGGCGCTCCTGCGCGAGCGCGCCCATCACCTCCCTAGGAGCTTGCCGCCCCGGCTGGTCGGCGCGGCGCGGCTGCTCCCAGCGCTCCTGCACGCGAGCTTCGACCAGCCGCCGCTCGACGCCGACGCGCCCGGGGTGGCCGGGCTGCGTTACCGCCGCCGCTGGTCGTCGCTCGCGCGCGCCTTCGCCCTCTCGCCGCCATGCCGGCAGCAGCGCCAGCGATTCGTCGTGGAGGCCATACTGGCGATCCCGACGGCCGACGGGCTCGACGCCCTCGTCCTGGCGGTCCCGGGCCTCGCCGCGGCAGAGCAGGGCGCGCTGCAGCAGCGGCTGGACGGAGTGCGCAGCGTCTTCGCGCGGGCGCGCGCGCCGGTGCGCGCGACCCTGCTCGACCCCACACTCCTCGCGCAGGACCGCGAGGCGTGCCACCGCGTCATCGCGTTCGGAGCCCTCCTGGCGGGCCACCTCTCCGCCGCCGCCTGGAGCGCCTTCGGGGGCGCGCGCCGTCCGCTCCCGAGGCTCGCCACCTCCGCGCTGGCGGCGAGCGCACCTGCGCCGCTCGCCACGCTCGCGCTCACGCTCATGACACGCTGGCCTTGCCCGGCGCCGCTCGAGGCCGCGCTGGCGCTGCTCGCCGCGGGCACGTCGCCGCGCCGCCTCGCCAGCGCCGAGGAGTTCTGCGTGCGCTGGGCCGGGCTCGTGCCCGGTCTGGGCGCGCTGCTCGAGGAGACGATGCTCCTCGCGCGCCCCGCCCCCGGGCCGGCCGCGGCGGGCGAGCTCTCGCAGCTCGTCGAGCACGGCCGCGATCCGCGCCTCCGGCGGGGGCCGCGCGGACCGAGTCGCCCGGCGCCGCTGGCGCGAGGCCATCGGGCCGGGCATGCCGCGGGTGCTCCTCCCAGCCCTCGGAGCGCGCCTGGCCGAGGAGGCCGCCGCCGGGCACCTGGGGCTCGAGCCCACGCGCGTCGGCCGCGCCTACGAGGTGCAGCTCCCCGAGGGCGCCCGGCTCGGCCGCGGGGCCACGCCGGTGCAGGCGCGCCTGCGCGCGCTGGGCCTCGTCGCCGCCGCCCACGCAGCGCTCCCGGCGGGCTCTCGCGACTCCCTCCTGGCGGGGCTCGACGTCACCTGGCGCGCGGTGGGGCAGCGGCTCTCGCGCTCGCGCGAGCACGCGGAGCTGGTGATGGTGGTGGTGGCGGGCGGGGGCGCGCGGCCCGGACCGCCCATGGACCTCCTCAACCGCGGGCCGGCGCGCGCGCTCGAGTTCGACGGCGCGCTCTCGCTGCTCCTGTCCCCGGGACAGCGGCCGGCAGGCCGCATGCTGGCCCCGGACGAGGCGATCCGCGCCATCCTGCGGCGCGCGACCGCGGGCGGCTCGCTGGAGGTGCTCGCGGCACAGAGCGCGGCCC
>Ga0209342_10001061_pt1 | contig 31031 bp, 32 predicted proteins | sample RifCSP16_2_FD_184023 | JGI IMG/M metagenome (GOLD analysis project Ga0209342, IMG submission 184023) | Soil microbial communities from Rifle, Colorado - Rifle CSP2_sed 16_2 (SPAdes) (version 2) | ecosystem: Environmental > Terrestrial > Deep subsurface > Rock core/Sediment | place: Rifle...
CTCTCACCCGATTGTTCACACTGGCTACGAGTTTGTCTATTGTCTGAAGGGGCGCATCCTGTACACCATCGAGGAGAAGACTTATGTGCTAGAACCGGGCGATAGCCTGGTGTTCGAGTCGCACCTGCCCCATCGCTGGCGCAACGCCGACGCCGAACGAGCGCAGGCGGTGCTGGTGCTGTATCCGCTTGACACACGCGACCGGCCGACCGATCGTCACTTTGCGCTGGAGGAAGCGCAGAAGCCGTGAAGCGGGTTGGTATGGAGGCCGCATGTTTTCGACAGGGATCTCAATCAGCAGCGCGCTACAAGCCGCTTTCGCTTGAACTCGCGAAGTGGAAAGGAGGCCATCGTGTCTGTGAACGAACCTTTTTTGCCGTGGCTGCGGCAAGCGCTTGTCCCGACCGCAGTGTAATCGTTGCGTGTTCTCCTATGGAGAGCACGCGATACATCTCACCTATAACAGAGGAGCCGATCATGAAGATCGCCATTGTCACCGATGATGAACGCACCATCAGCCAGCATTTTGGACGTGCGCCGTACTACCTGGTCATCACGATCGAGGAGGGGCACATCGTGAATCGCGAACTGCGCGAGAAGCCGGGGCATGCACAGTTTGCCAACGAGCCGCACGGAAATGATCAAGAGCCGCGCTCGCACGGCCGAGGACATGGCTTTGGCCCCGCATCGCAGAGCCGCCACGCGCGGATGGCGGATGTCATCAGCGACTGCCAGGCGGTGCTGTGCGGCGGCATGGGCGCCGGCGCGAACGAGAACATGCGCGCGCGAGGCATTCAGCCCATCGTGACCGACATCACATCGATCGACGAAGCGGTGACGGCATACGTGGAAGGCCGCATTGTCGATCGTCCTGATCGGCTCCACTGAGGGGAGAAAGGATGCTTGACGCGCGATGGTGACCACGGAGCAAGTGGTTCAGGCGCTGCAGGGCGTCATGGATCCCGAACTGAACCGCAGCCTGGTCGAGCTGGGCATGATACGTCACGTAGAAGCGGGCGACGGCCTGGTCAAGATCGCGCTGGCTTTGACCAGCCTGGCCTGCCCGCTGAAGGACCGGATTGTGGCCGACGCCAAGCGGGCCATTCTCGCCCTGGATGGCGTTCGGCAAGTAGACGTTGAACTGGTCGAGATGAGCGCTGAGGAGAGACAGCGATTGAGCGATGGCCAGGCCGAACCGGGGCAGGCCGCGCACCTCAACGAGATCCATCACGTCGTCGCCGTGATGAGCGGCAAAGGCGGCGTAGGCAAGTCGCTGGTCAGCAGCCTGCTGGCCGTGGCGTTGCGAAGCGCCGGACATCGAGTCGGCGTGCTGGACGCCGACATCACCGGCCCCAGCATCCCCAAGATGTTCTTCGCCGCCGGGGCGCGACTGAACACCAGCCCGCTGAGGGCCATCCTGCCGGCCCAGACTCGAACCGGCATCGGCGTCGTGTCTATCAATCTATTGCTGGAAAGCGAAGACCAGGCGGTCATCTGGCGCGGGCCGCTGATCGGCCGAGCCATTCAGCAATTCTGGGGCGACGTGCTGTGGGGCATGCTGGATTATCTCGTAGTCGATCTGCCACCCGGTACGTCAGATGCCTCGCTGACGGTTATGCAGTCCCTGCCGTTGAGCGGCGCGGTACTGGTGACCTCGCCGCAGGACTTGGCCGGCATGGTGGTGAGAAAAGCAGCCCAGATGGCCCAACTGATGGCGATACCGATTCTCGGGCTGATAGAGAACATGAGTTACTTCGTCTGCCCTGACACCGGTAAGCGCTATGACCTGTTCGGTCCGAGTCACGCCGAAGAGATGGCGGCCCAGTTGGGGATCCCTTTTCTGGGACGCCTGCCCATTGACCCGGAGATCGCCCAGCTGTGCGATGCAGGCCGCATCGAGGATTATCCACTTGAGGCGTTCAAGCCGATGGCCGAGCGCATCGTCACACTGGCGTCCCCGGCCCGGCAGCCCATCTTCGGTGTGTGATCCGTGTCAAGCGCCGTCAAGGCGAGAGCGGATCGAGAAAGGAGGTTGATCCAATGGCTAAGAAAGCCAGGAGTGCGGTTCGAACCGTGGACCCCGCCGTCGAGATGTTACTCGCACAGGCCGAGGCCATGGACGTATCCACGGCCTTCAGTCGCGCTGCCGCAATGGCGCCCTGCCCCATCGGCGAGGATGGCCGGTGCTGCAAGAACTGCCACATGGGACCGTGCCGGTTGGTCAAGCCCGGCCAGCGCGGCGTGTGCGGTGCGACGCTGGAAACCGTCGCCGCGCGCAACCTGGCCCGCGCCATCGCCGCCGGCGCGGCGGCGCACTCGGATCACGGCCTGGATATGGCCTTCACGCTGGAAGCCGTCGCCAAAGGCGAAGCGCCGGGCTACGAAGTGCGCGATGTCGCCAAGCTGCGCAATGTTGCCCGGCTGATGGGTATCAAAACCGATAGCAAGCCTGTGAATGATCTGGCGCTGGATGTGGCCGAACGCGCCATGGAGAACTTCCGCCAGATGCGCGGCGAGCTGACTTACGTGAGCCGCGCGCCGAGCAAGCGGCAGGAGATCTGGCGCAGGCTGGGCGTTACGCCGCGCAGTGTCACGCGAGAGATCGTCGAGACCCTGCACCGCACGCACATGGGCACCGATCAGGACGCGGAGCACATCTTGCGCCACGCGCTGCGAACGGCACTCTCGGACGGCTGGGGCGGCAGTATGCTCGCCACCGACATCTCGGACATCCTGTTCGGCACACCCAGCCCCACCGTCGCTCAAGTCAATCTCGGTGTGCTCAAAGAGGATGAGGTCAACATCGTCATCCACGGCCATGAGCCGACGTTGTCGGAGATGGTCGTCGCCGCAGCCCAAGAGCCTGAACTAATCGAGTACGCCCGCTCGAAAGGCGCGGCGGGCATCAACCTGTGCGGCATCTGCTGCACTGCCAACGAAATTCTGATGCGCCAGGGGGTGGCCGTCGCCGGCAACTTCCTGAGCCAGGAGCTGGCGCTGCTCACTGGCGCGGTCGAGGCGATGGTGGTGGATGTGCAGTGCATCATGCAGGCCTTGGGCGACCTCTCGTCGCGCTTCCACACCAAACTCATCACGACTTCGCCAAAAGCGGACATCACCGGCGCGACGCGGGTCGAGTTCGACGAGCACCGCGCCCCCGAGATCGCGCGGCAGATCGTCCGCATGGCGGTGGATAACTTCCCCCGTCGCAATGGCCGGGTAACTATCCCGCAGATCACCAACGACCTGGTGCCGGGCTTCTCCCACGAGTACCTCAACTACATGCTGGGAGGCACCTTCCGGGCCTCGTTCCGGCCGCTCAACGACGCGGTGATGGCGGGCCGGATCAGGGGCGCGGCCGGCGTGGTCGGCTGCAACAATCCGCGCACCGCCCACGACGAGACCCACACCTACCTGGTGCGCGAGTTCATCAAGAACGACGTGCTGGTGGTGATGACCGGCTGCGGCGCAATCGCCAACGCCAAGTGCGGGATGCTGCTGGGCGAAGCGATGGAATACGCCGGGCCGGGGCTGCGCGAAGTGTGCGAAGCGACCGGCATGCCGCCCGTGCTGCACCTGGGCAGTTGCGTGGACAACAGCCGCATCCTGACCGTGCTGACGCAGATGGTGAGCGAAGGCGGGCTGGGTGACGACATCGCCGATCTGCCGGTCGTCGGTTTCGCGCCGGAGTGGATGAGCGAGAAGGCGCTGTCCATCGGCACGTACTTCGTCGCCTCGGGGGTGTACACCCTCTTCGGCATCAGTTCGCCCGTCGGCGGAAGCGAAGAGGTGACGCGCCTCATCGGCGAGGGCTGGGAGAAGCAGGTCGGCGCGCGGCTGGAGTTCGAGCCAGACCCGCAGCGCATGCTGGCCAAGGCGCTGGCGCACATTGACGCCAAGCGCGCCGCGCTGAACCTGGCTCCCTACGATCCCTCGCGCTTTGGCAAGAGCGGCGACCGGCGGGTGCGCGAGTGGATGGCCCTGCCGCCGGAAGAGCGAGAGGCGGCTATGTATGGCAAGGCGCGGTCGTGATGCTCAACCCAGGAGGTCTCGATGCGAACGTTCAAGTGCTGTGACTGCCAAGTTGGTGAGTCAACCTGACTCGTGTCAGTCACTACAGGAGGTGATTACTCCTCAAATGGAATTCCACTACACCAATTGCCAACACATGCAAAACCAGTATTCGGAAAGGAGAAGCAAACAATGGCTACACATGCACCCTCCATACCCGGTGCTCCGGGCAAGATGACCGCCGAACAGATCTGGTCGGTCGAGGCGGGCGAAAGGCGCCCGGTAGGCGTGATCCACATCGTGATTCTCGCCCTGCTCATCGGCATCGGCTTCGTGGTCGGGGCGTTCGGCAGCATCAGCTTCCCGCTGGGCTTTGGCGTCAACTTCTTCTGGACGGGCATCGCCGTCCAGCAGGTCGGCGCCATCTGGTTCGGCGCCTGGGGCGTGCTGGCCGGGACGATCTTCCCCTTCTTCTCGAATGCCGTCGCCGGGACGCCGTTCTACATCTCGCTGGCCTATGTGCCGGCCAACGCCGTTCAGGCGTTCCTGCCGGCGTGGGCCTTCCGGTTCTTCAAGGCCGACCCGCGCCTGCAATCCGGCCGCGACTACCTGATCTTGCTGGCGACCATGATCGTCTCCAGCGCATTCGGCGCCCTGTGGTCGCCGCTGGTCGTGCTCAGGGGATTCGGCCTGCTCACCACCGAATCGGTCCCGCTGTTCATCTGGGGCTGGTTCGGCGGGAACGTGATCGCCGGCCTGGTGTTCAACTTCATCCTCCTGAAGGCGCTGTCCGGCGTCGTCATCCGGACCCCGTCCTTTGTCAAGAGGTGGTTGTCCTAGCTGCCCAAGGCGATCTCTCGTAAGACGGAGGGGGTGGAAAGCGCCCCCTCCGTCTAATCTCAAGCAGGGATGCGATGAATAAAACGCTGCTTGGTTACGTGCCCGAACAATCGCCGATCTACGCAGTCCACCCGTTTGTGAAACTGTTCTTCCTGCTCGTCGTCAGCCTGTTTCCGATGTTTATCGCCTCGCCGGAATGGAACCTGGCGCTGATGCTGTTCATCCTGGGGCTGATGTGGCTCAGCCGGGTAGACATGCGGGTCCTCCGGATCTACGTGCCCATGGTCATCTCCATGGGGTCCGTGATTTTCCTATCTTATACAGTGCTCGGGGGCGTCCATCCCGAGTTCGGGCTGGCGGCCAGGATCGCCGGCGTCAACATCTACTGGGAACGCATCCGCGACGCCTCCGTCGTCTACGCCCGCATCCTGCCGATGATCTTCACCATGGTCTTCTTTCTGAGCACCTCGCGCGAGCGCGACGTGATCGTCGCCATGCGCAGCGTCCGCATCCCGTTTGTGGTCACATATGTATTTGCCATGGCGCTGCGGGCGGCCGGCATGGTGCTGGAAGACTTTCAGATCGTGCGCCAGGCCGAGCAGGCGCGAGGCTTCGACACCGCCGGCAAGTCTATCCCCTACAGGATCCGAAAGTACGTGATGTACATGATCCCTCTGTTCGCGCTCTCCCTGCGGCGCTCGGAGGAGTTCGCCAACGCTTTGCTTGCCCGGGGCTACGCCTTCACCGGGGAAGCCAGCCGGGTGAAGCGAGCCGACTACGTGCTGACCCACTACTCGTTCCGGCCGGCTGACTTGCTGCTGACGGCGGCCATCGGCCTGGCGTTTGCCGCACTGCTGGTGCTGCGCTTTGGCTTTGGCTATTTCGAACTCGAACGTTCATGGTTCATCGCCTGGCTCAAGACTGCCCTGGATTGAGCCGGGCCGGAGGCTGAATTGGCGCCCATTATCGAGATTCAGAACTATTCCTGGCGTTACTCATATGCGAAGATGCCGGCCCTGAACGGCATCAACCTGATCATCGAGGAGGGCGCCTTTGTCGGGATCATCGGGCCGAACGGCTCGGGCAAGACGACGCTCGCCTATTCGCTCGATGGCCTGATCCCCAGCCAGTATCGGGGGATCAAGCAGGGCGCAGTCAACATCCTGGGCAGGGAGGTCGAAGCCTACCCGGCCGGCGCTCTGCAGAAACTGGTGGGCGTGGTGTTCTCCGACCCAGAGGCCCAGTTCACCGCCATGACCGTCGAGGACGAACTGGTCTTTGGCATGGAGAACCTGGGGCTGTCCGTCCCCGAAATCCGAGAGAGGCTGGAGTGGGTGACCGAGCTGGCCGAACTCGGCCAGCTGCTGGAGAAACCGCCCTACGAAATCTCCGGCGGGCAGAAGCAGAGAGTAGCCCTGGCGGCGGTGCTGGCGATGACGCCCCGGGTAATGATCCTGGACGAGCCGACCTCTATGCTGGACCCGGTCAGCCGCAAGCGTGTGTTCGACGTGCTGGTCAGGCTCAAGGAGGAGCAGCGCAACACGATCATCGTGATCGAGCACAACCTGGAGAATCTGGCGTCCCTGGCCGACCGCATGATCCTGCTATCGAACGGCGAGCTGCTGCTGGAAGACGAAACCCATGCGTTCTTTGAAAAGATGGACCTGCTGCTGGAAAACGGCATCCACCCGCCGGGTGCAATGCTCTTCATTCACCGCCTGATGCAGGAAGGCTACTACGCCAGCCGGCTGCCTCTCACCGTTGACGAAGCCGCCGCCTGCCTGACGGAAGTCGTCGCCCGCCTGAAGCCGCCCGGGCCGGCCTCAAGCCGGGGGTGATAGCATGAATGCAGAAAGGCCTTTCATTCGCGTCGTGAATGTAAGCTACCGTTATCCGGACGGCACGGAAGCGCTGAGTGGCATCAACCTGGATATTTACCAGGGCGAGTTTATGGCCTTCGTCGGCCAGAACGGCTCGGGCAAGACCACCCTGTCCAAGTGCCTCAACGGCCTGTTCAACCCGACCTCGGGCGATGTGATTGTGGACGGCTTGAACTCGAAGACGACCTCCATCAGCCAGATGGTGCGCCGGGTGGGTTACGTCTTTCAGAACCCCGACCACCAGTTGTTCAACAGCAACTGCTGGGACGAGATCGCCTACGGCCCGCGCAACATCGAGTTGCCCGAGCCCGAGGTGAAGACCCGCGTGGCCGAGGCAGCCAGGGTCGTGGGCCTGCCCGAGACGTACTTCGGCGAGCACCCGTTCTTCCTCCCCAAAGGGATGCGCCAGCGGGTGGCGATTGCCTCCATCCTGGCGCTGCAGCCGAAGGTGATCATCGTGGACGAGCCGACCACCGGCCAGGACGCGCGGCAGTCGCTGGAGATCATGGACTTCCTGGCCGACCTCAATCAGGCTCAGGGCCACACCGTCATCATCATCACGCACGATATGCCGATCGTCGCGCGATATGCCCGGCGCGTCGTGGCAATGGGGTCCGGCAGAATACTGGCCGACGGCCCGACGGCTGAGGTGTTCAGCCAGCCCGAGACGCTGGCCGAGACCTTCATTGAGCCGCCTCACATCACCCAGCTGGCCCAACGCTGCCGCTCGCTCGGCTTCGACCCGGGGACGCTGACGGTCGAAGACATGCTGCGGCAGTTCAAGGAACTCGTCGCTTAGGAGAAACCATGGACCTTCAGTCCGACCTGATCATCCAGAACGGCATGGTGGTCACCGCAAACGATGCAGTCCAGGCCGACGTCGCCATCAGGGGCGACAAGATCGCCGCAATCGGACATGGCCTGGCCGCCAGAGAGTCGCTCGACGCCGGCGGCCTGCTCGTGATCCCGGGCGGTGTGGACCCGCACGTTCACCTGCAGTACCCGCAGGGGCCGAACCGCGTCGTGTCCTCCGACGACTGGCTGACCGGCACCGTGGCGGCTGCCTGCGGCGGCACAACCACGGTCATTGACTTCGTGGAGGCCCGCCCTGGCCAGACATGGATGCAGGCTTTCGAGGCGCGGCTGGCCGAAGCCGAACCGCAGGCGGTGATTGATTTTGGATTCCACATGAGCTGCAACCGCGCCGACGAAGCCAGCCTGGCCGAGGTCGGGCCGGTGATCGAGGCTGGGATGCCGAGCTTCAAGATTTACATGGCCTACGACGGCATCCGCCTGACCGACCCGGAGATGCTGCTGGCGCTGGAAGCCCTGGCCGAGCACGGCGGCCTGGCCATCGTGCACGCCGAGAACCATTTCGTCATCACGAGGCTGGTGCAGCGGCAACTGGCCGCCGGGCACGTCGAGCCGCGCTGGCACCTGCACACCCGCCCGGCGGCGGGCGAGGCCGAGGCCACCGAGCGCGCGCTGGCGATGGCCGAGATCGCCGGCGCACCGATGCACATCGTTCACGTCACGACGGCGCGGGGGCTCGAGGCGATCCGGCGCTTTCGCGCGCGCGGCCGGCCGGTCACCGGCGAAGTGTGCACCCAGCACCTGCTGCTGACGGAGGCTCTCTACGACCAGCCCGGCTTCGAACCGGCCAAGCACAGTATGGCCCCTCCCCTGCGCACCCCGGCGGACCTTGCGGCCATGTGGGCCGGCCTGCAGGATGGCAGTCTCGACTTCGTCGTGACCGACCATTGCCCTTTCACGCTGGCCCAGAAACGCGGCCAGCGCCGCACGCCGGAGTTCCGCCGTCTGCCGGGAGGCACAATCCGATCCGAGCCTGAAGCGCCCTGGTGCGAGGGCCTGCCGCCCTTCAACCAGATTCCGGGTGGCGCGCCGGGCATTGAGACCCGGATGCCGCTGGTCTACCACTTCGGCGTGAACGAGGGCCGGCTGTCGCTCACCGAGTTTGTCAACCTGACCAGCACCGCCGCCGCCAAGCTGTACAGGCTCTATCCGCGGAAGGGGACGATTGCTCCGGGCGCAGATGCCGATCTGGTGCTGTTCGATCCTGGTCGAGAAGTCACCATCTCCGCCGAATCGCTGCACCAGAATTGCGACTATACGCCTTACGAAGGATTTCGTGTGAAAGGCTGGCCGCGCACGGTGCTCAGCCGGGGAGAGGTGATCGTGCGCGACGGGGAATTCGTTGGGAAGGAAGGGCGGGGGAGGTATCTCAAACGCGCTTGACCCGCCCAGGCCCTGAAGCGGGCTCTGCAAAACCGGCCAGTCCCGTCGTTCATGCAGAATGCGGCTCCAGGTGCATGGGGGCGCCGACCATACGGAGGTTTCGATGCGAACGTTCAAGTGCTATGACTGCCAACACACCTGGCAACTACCGCACGGCGAGGGAGGCAGAGGGGCGGATCTGGTCTGCCCCCGCTGCGGGAGCAAAAACATCCACCGCGCAGAGGCGGATCGCGGACGCCGTCGCCGCGCGCGTGGCCGGGCGCCATCGCAGGCAGACAACCCGACGCAGGGCAAATAATGCCCTGCCATCGAGAAAGCGAGGGAAACGACGATGTCAGATAGAGGCAGATCGCTATCCGGCCGGCGAATCGGCGTATTTGGAAAAGGAGGCGCCGGAAAGAGCACGGTAGTCGTCCTGCTCGCCGGGGCGCTCCGCGAGCGAGGCTACGCTGTCTGCGTCCTGGACGCCGACTCGACCAACATTGGACTGCCGCAGGCCTTCGGGCTAAGCCAGTCCCCTGTTCCGCTGATGGAATACTTCGGCGGCATGGTGTTCAGTGGGGGAGTGGTCACCTGCCCCGTCGATGATCCCACGCCGCTGGCCGGGGCCGAGATCGCCCTGGATGATCTCCCCGGCCAATACCTCGGTCGAAACCGGGAAGGGATCACGCTGCTGGCTGCCGGGAAGATAGCCGATCAAGGCCCCGGCGCAGGGTGCGATGGGCCGGTCGCCAAAATCGCCCGCGATCTCCGGATTGACACACATGGTGAGCCTCCGGTCACACTGGTGGACTTTAAGGCCGGCTTTGAAGACTCGGCCCGCGGCGTCGTCACTGGACTGGATTGGGGGATCGTCGTAATTGATCCGACCACCGCCTCGGTGGAGATGGCTGTCCACATGAAACGCATGGTCAAGTTGATCAAGGCCGGGGCCTTGCCTGCCACGAAGCACCTGGACAGTCCCGAACTCGTCGCGTGGGCTAACAAGATCTTCATGAGCGCGGCCATCCAGGATGTCCTGTTCGTGTTGAACCGGGTCCGCCATGAAGAGATGGAACTGTACCTGCGCCGCAAACTGAGCGAGAGAGATATCGAGCCGATCGGGGTCATCTACGAAGACACGGCAATTTCTGCCGCGTGGCTGACTGGGGCACCGATTGACGCGGCCAAGGCGAAAGATGAGGCAGGAAGAATCATAAGCGAACTAGAAGCGATCTTAGAGCCCCGATGAATGGCGCGAATCATGACACCTTCAATGGCAGACGCAATAGCGCGAGGATGAGGCAATGGCTATACGAGAGATCCTGCTGTATCCCCAACACAGCGCTGCGCAGGAAAAGCGAACCGATCGCGTCGTTCAGCGCCAGCGTGAAACGGGTGATCCGCGATCTCAAAGACACGCTCATGTCTCGGCCCGATGGGGTCGGGCTGGCTGCGCCTCAGGTAAACGTTCACCAGCGAGCAGCGATCGTTCGGTTGCGGGCCGGACCCTCCAGGCAGGGCAGTGAGGCCGGCCCGCCTGTTGCCCTGATCAATCCGCAAATCGTCGAGGCGCGAAATGAACAAAAGGATTCTGACGGCTGCCTCAGTTTTCCTGGCCTGTACGGGCGCACCATCCGCCCCCATTATCTGAGGGTCAGCGGCCTGGATGAGCAGGCCAGGCCCTTCGACTGGGTCTTTGAGAGCTTCGATGCCGTCGTCGTCCACCACGAGATAGACCATCTGGACGGCGTGCTGTTCATCGATCGCATTGAGGGTCTGGAGGACTTGTACCGCGTACACGCCGATGGGAGCGGCCACCTGGTACGGGCGCCGGTAAAGCTGCCAGTGCCCCTTGGAAGGGAGTGAGCGCGAGTGAAATTCGTGTTTGGCCCGGTTCCTTCGCGGCGGCTGGGGCAGTCATTGGGGATTGACACGATCCCGCTGAAGACCTGTAACTGGAACTGCGTCTATTGCCAGTTGGGCCGCACCGTCCCCTTGACGAACGCGCGCCGCGAGTATTACCCGCGCGAAGACATCCTGGCCGAAGTGAAAGAGGTATTGGAGGCGCACAGGCCGGGCGAGATCGACTGGGCCACCTTCGTCGGGTCGGGTGAGCCGACGCTCCACGCCGGCATCGGCTCGTTGATTCGACGGGTGAAGGCGCTGACTGACCTGCCGGTCGCAGTCATCACCAACGGGTCGCTGCTGTATCTGCCGGAAGTCCGCGAGGCATTGTCGGCCGCCGATGCGGTGCTGCCAACGCTGGATGCCGGTACGCCTGAGCTGTATCGCACGCTCAACCGGCCGCATCCCGAGGTCACCTTCGAGCGCCTGGTGGAGGGATTGATCGCCTTCCGGCAGCAGTACACCGGCAAATTGTGGATCGAAGTGATGCTGGTCCGCGGCCTGAACGACGCCGAACAGGCTCTGCGCGACATCGCGGCCGTACTGCGCAGGATCGGGCCGGACGAGGCGCACATCAGCCTGCCGACACGACCACCGGCCGAGACCTGGGTGCAGCCGCCGGGCGAGGAAGGTTTGATGCGGGCCGTAGCGATCTTGGGCACCATTGCTCAGGTGATCCATCCGGCCGAGGGCAGTTTCGACCTGTCGGGATACGACAATGTGGTGAATGCCGTCGTCGGCATCATCACCCGCCACCCGATGCGCGAGGCCGAACTGCGGCACGCACTGGAAAGGTGGACACCAGATCAGGTTGAAGAGGCTCTCATCGAACTGGCCGCCAGTGGACAGGCGCAGGTGGTCGAACGCTACGGCGTACGCTTCTGGAGTGCTGCACCTGCGCGCTATCCCGATGTATCACAGAGTTCCCGTGTTGCGCCCGGGCGCCACAGCAGAGGCGGCGAAATTGATTGAGTTGCCGAAAGTCCGCCCTATCCGGCCACTTGGGTTCCAGAGGAGGTTACTATGACTCTCGTAATGGGTTTAATTCGGCAGGGAGAAAATGTTACTGCGTCCATTCAGAAGCTAAACGAGGCTGGCTTCACCCGGGAGAGCATCAGGGCGATTACGGATGAGAACGAAGTGAAGAATCTCTTAGGCGGCGACCCACGCAGTACGGTGGCCAGATATGCTGCATGGGGAGTTGGTATTGGCATTGTTACATACGGCATCTTTGGTCTGGCCTGTGCCTGGTGCCAATGCTCTCTGTGCGGCTATGGACCGGCCTGGGGCATCGTGGCCTTCGTTGGGGCCGTCTTGGCGGGCACATTTGTCGGCGGTGTCCTGGGCAGCTTCGCAGGCATGGCCGAGTCTGAGGAACAGGCATACTATGTTCAAGGCGTGCAGTCTGGTGGCAAACTGCTTGCTCTTCGAGTAGACAAAGAACAGGCCATAACGGCCAAGCGTGTCCTAATGCAAGCGCACGCGGCTGGCGTGAGATCGCTCCAGAGGTGAGGAAGAGCCGGGCGATTTAAGGAGCGTCGTGCGGCTAGACCGCTAAGGTAAAGGCACGGGAAGGCGATGCTGCCATGGCAATCCACACAAAGCAAGAATCAATGGAGGGCGCGGCAAAGCGAATGGACGGGACCATCAGGAGGTTGAGGCTGGATGCGCATGCCTCACTTGAGGCCGTTTACGAGGCGCCTGAAAGCCCGGACGTGTTCCGTCGCAGCCTCGACGGCGCGCTCAACCGGCAGTCGCGAAATGAGATCACGGTCGAACAGGCTGTGCTGTCACCCGATTTAGCCCCGCAGTGGATAGCGGCGCTGCTGGCTCTCGACGCCCGGGTGGGCTTTGTCGAAGAGGCACAAGAAGCAGCGTTAGCCGATTTTCTGCGGCGCGCTGGGCCGGATCACGGCGGGATAGCTGCCGTGCACGTACCCCTGAGCGTGCCTGGTAGCGTATCGGGTGAAGCCTACTTGGTGCGTACCTATGCAGGTGCGCCGATTGTGGCCGCCATCGCCGTGGTTATTCTGACGGAGGGTTTCGTCTGCCAGGCTCGCCTGGCTCTGACGGGAGTCTGGCGCGAGCCTGCCCGGCTGGCAGACTCAGCTGATCTCCTGGTCGGCGGCCCATTGATCGTCAGGCGCATCCGGCGGGTGGCCGAAGCCATTGGGCAGGAAGTCACCCCACGCGACGATGGTCTGGGCACTGCCGCACCTCCCCAGGCCATCGCCGGTGTGCTGACTTACTGCGCCCTCGAACAGTGCCGGAAAGGAGCCTGCGGTCTATGAGCGAACAACCTAGCCGCATCGCTCTCACGATCAATGGAGCCAACAAACAACTGACGGTCGAGCCGCACGAGAAACTGCTCGACGTGCTGCGCCGCGAATCCTATGTGAGCGTCAAGCGCGGGGTGGAGGAGCGATTTTAGGCCATTACAGACTGATGATTGGAACGGGTCAGATCAAGAAGCCCGGTCGCGCCCCGCATCCGGTAGCGGCTTCGCCCGATAGTGATGTGCATGGCAACGCTGTATTGTCGGTCAACACTTACTTTAATGCTGGTGATGAGCCTGTTCGGACTGGTTACCTGTGCGGCGCCGTCTGGCCCAAGCGCCACGCCCGATCCTCTGGCGACGCCGGTCATGCCGGCCAACCCCTCGCTGGTCGACCACGGGCGTGAGGTCTACTACTATCACTGCATGCCGTGTCATGGTGACAGGGGCCAGGGGCTGACCGATGAGTGGCGCGCGGTGTGGAGTGACGATCACCAGAACTGCTGGGCCCGCGGCTGTCACGCTGGCCGGTCCGGCGACGCGGGCTTCCCGATCCCGCGCAAGGTCCCGTCGGTCGCCGGCGTTCCCGGAGCGCTGGCGCGTTTCGCCACGCCAGACGATCTTTTCGACTACCTGCGCAGCACCCAGCCCCCGCAGGAGCCCGGCCGTCTCGGCGACGCCGAATACCGCGCGCTCGCGGCATTCCTGCTGCGTCTGAATGGGCGATCCACAGTTGCGCCACTTGCTGGGGTGCATGCGATTCTGGCTGCGATTGCACTGCTGGCGGGGATCCTGTTCGCCAAGCGGCTGCTCTCGGGGCGCGCGCCCAGGCCTGGTGCAGGCCCTACCACAAGTTGGGCCAGCCCTGAAGGCGGCCGAGGCCCATGAAAGGATGGCCGCGCAACGGCGAGTTGTCGCGACGGCGGGGGCGATATCTGAGGCGAGAGTTTAGCCCATGAAGAATGGAGGAACGCTACATGATTGACCTGACGGTTGACGAGGACTGCCTGGCCAGAACCGTGCAGCGCGCGCGCGAGCGCAGCATCATCATCCCCACGCTCAGACAACAAAGGGATCCGAGCCTGATCCCGGATGCCATCAAGGCCCGTCTGAAGGACATCGGGCTGTGGGACATTACGCCGCTCAACCTGTTCCGCATTACCTGGAAGAACGAGCCAATGCCGCGCGGTGGAGGGTTCGGCGGCGTCAACTGTATTGAACTACCCTCGTCCCTGACCGGTGTGCCGGCGCGCATCCTGTGCCTGGTGGGCAAGTGGTTCCCGACCGGATCGCATAAGGTCGGGGCCACCTTCGGCTGCCTCGCGCCGCGGTTGGTGACCGGCCAATTCGACCCAACTCGCCAAAAGGCAGTCTGGCCTTCCACCGGCAACTTCTGCCGGGGCGGGGCCTATGATGCGACGTTGCTGGCCTGCGAGTCGATCTCCATCCTGCCAGAAGGGATGAGCCGCGAGCGCTTCGAGTGGCTCTCGAAAGTGTCGGGGGAGATCATTGCCACGCCGGGCGTCGAAAGCAACGTCAAAGAGATCTTTGACAAGGTCTGGGAACTGCGGCGGACGCGCCAGGACATCGTCGTCTTCAACCAGTTCGAGGAATTCGGCAACCACCTGTGGCACTACGAGGTCACCGGTCATGCGATGGAAGAAGTGCTGAAGAGAGAACTGGGGCCGCGTGACCTCTACCGCGGCGTGGTCCTCACCACTGGCTCGGCCGGGACCATCGGCTGCGGCGACTACTTGAAAGAGGTCTTCCCGGCAAGCAAGGTGGCGGCCAGCGAAGCGCTACAGTGTCCAACCCTCTTGCTGAATGGCTTCGGCGGGCATCGCATCGAAGGGATCGGCGACAAGCACATACCGTGGATCCACAATCTCAAGAACACCGACATGGTCATGGCCATTGACGACGAGGCCTGCATGAGCCTGGTGCGCCTCTTCAACGAACCAGTTGGCCGGGCCTACCTGGTCAAACAGGGTGTGCCGGAGACGTTGGTGCAGAACCTGGACCTGCTTGGCATATCCAGCATTGCGAATGTGCTCTCGGCCATCAAGTTCGCCAAATGGTATGAGTTGGGCGAGCACGACGTGGTGTTGACCGTGTTCACCGACTCGATGGAGCTGTATCAGAGTCGCCTGCGAGAACTGCGCCAGGCGCACGGTCAGTACACCGAGACAGAGGCCGCCTCAGCCTACCATCGCTATCTGCTGGGATGCACGACGGGCGACGTGGAAGAACTGGGCTATTGGGATCGCCGGCGCATCCACAATCTCAAGTATTTCAGCTGGGTCGAACAGCAGGGCAAGACCTACGACGCGATCATGGCCCAGTGGTATCAGCCGGATTACTGGACTCAGACCCATGCGCAGGTTGCGGAGATGGATGCCCTGATCGAGTCGTTCAATGATCGGAGTGGCCTGCTGAGTAGACTCTAGCGGGAGAACTCTAGTGTCCATGTCATTTCGGAATGATGAGCCAGTTACTTTCTAGCCCATCGGCTACGTGGAGAACGATTTTGACGAGCCTGCAGCGCCGGATCAGATACGAGCCGCCGTGTCTCGCATCGTCCTCGACCCGGCCCTTGTCGAGGGGTTGCAGGGCCTGGAGGCAGGCCAGCCGATCATGGTCGTCTTCCACTTTCATCGCTCTCAGGGTTACGCTTTGCGCCAACATCCGCGCGGCGACGAGAGCCGCCCCCCGCGAGGCGTCTTTGCTTTGCGCAGCCCGCGGCGGCCGAATCCGATCGGCGTCACCGTGGTGGACCTGCTGGCCGTGGAAGGGAACGTGCTCCGGGTGCGCGGCCTGGACGCGATCAACGGCACGCCCGTCCTCGACCTGAAGCCGGCGTGATCGGAAGGAAACAGAGAGGCAGCTCATGAAAGAGGCCGCGCTTTATGAGAAACTGGCGGACAACCGGGTGCGCTGTCACCTGTGCGCGCATCGCTGCGTTATCACGGACGGAAAGAAAGGCGTCTGCCAGGTGCGCGAGAATCGCGGCGGGACGCTGTACACGCTGGTCTACGGCCGCACGATCAGCCAGAACGTGGACCCGGTGGAGAAGAAGCCGCTGTATCACTTTTATCCCGGCTCGTCGGCTTACTCGATCGCCACGCCGGGCTGCAATTTCCACTGCCCGTGGTGCCAGAATTGGGAGATCTCGCAGATGCCGCGCGAACAGCATTTGATCGCTGGCCGTGAAGCCACTCCTGAGCAGATCGTCGCCGACGCAGTGCGCACCGGCAGCCGCAGCCTCGCCTACACCTACACCGAGCCGACCATCTTCTTCGAGTACGCCTACGACACGGCCCGGCTGGCCCAGGCCGCAGGATTAGCCAATATCTTCGTCACCAATGGCTACATGACGGGAGAGATGCTGGAGACCTTCCACCCTTACCTGGACGCCGCCAACGTGGACCTGAAGGCCTTCCGCGAGAAGACTTACCATCGCTGCGTGGGGGCGGGCCTGCGGCCGATCCTCGACAACATGAAGACCATGAAGCGGCTTGACATCTGGCTGGAGGTCACCACACTGATCGTCCCCGGCATCAACGACGACCCCGCCGAACTGCGCGACGCGGCTCGATTCGTGGCGCAAGAGTTGGGCGTCGACACGCCCTGGCATATCAGCCGCTTCTTCCCCGGGTACACAATGACCGACCGGCCACCCACACCCATTGCGACTCTGCAGCAGGCGCGGGAGGTCGGCCTGGCCGAAGGGCTGCACTACGTGTACCTGGGCAATGTGGCCGACGAGAGCAACACGCTCTGCCACCGATGCGGCCGATTGCTGATCCGGCGGCGCGGCTACTGGATTGCCGAGAACGACGTGCGTGATGGGCGCTGCTTCGCCTGTGGAGCGCTGGTGGCCGGCGTGGGGATGAACGGAACGTCCGACCGGAGGACGTCATGATCGTCCTTGTGCACAGCCTTCATCCTGTGCTCCAGGCCTTGCTCGGAACGTGTTTTACGTGGGGCGTGACGGCGTTGGGGGCGGCCACGGTCTTCGCACTCAAAGACCTGAGCCGGAAAGTGCTCGATGGGATGCTGGGTTTTGCTGGCGGTGTGATGATCGCCGCCAGTTACTGGTCGCTGCTCGCCCCGGCGATCGAGATGGCGGAAGGCCAAGCGCTTCCGGCCTGGTTCCCGGCCACGGTGGGTTTCCTCTTGGGCGGTGTGTTCTTGCGTGTGGCAGACCGGCTGCTGCCTCATCTCCACGTCGGCTATCCTCTGAAAGAAGCCGAGGGAGTGAAAACAACCTGGCGGCAGACCACCCTGCTGATTCTGGCGATCACCCTGCACAACATCCCCGAGGGTCTTGCAGTGGGGGTGGCCTTCGGGGCGGTCGCCGCCGGTCTGCCGTCCGCGACTCTGGGTGGAGCGATAGCGTTGGCGCTGGGCATCGGGCTTCAGAACTTCCCTGAAGGCTTGGCCGTTTCGATGCCGCTGAGGCGCACGGGCATGTCGCAGCTGAAGAGTTTCTGGTACGGGCAAATGTCCGGGATGGTGGAACCGATCGCCGGTGTGATCGGAGCCGCCGCTGTGATCGCCGCCAAAGCGATTCTGCCTTATGCATTGGCGTTCGCCGCAGGCGCCATGATCTTCGTCGTCATCGAGGAAGTCGTCCCAGAGTCGCAACGGGGTGGCAATACCGATCTGGCCACGCTGGGAGGAATGTTGGGGTTCGCGGTGATGATGATGCTGGATGTTGCGTTGGGTTAGATGTCGCGGAGATTATCAATGGAAATTGACGAAGAATTGCACCAGCAAGCGCTGGCCTTCCAAAGAAACGAGATCACCGAACACCACATCTACCGCCGGCTGGCAGGGGCGATCAAGGCCGGTGAGAACCGGCGGATCCTGAAGAAGATTGCCGAGGACGAACTGCGCCACTACCGGGAGTGGGAGAGATACTCCGGCCAGGATGTGCCGCCCAACCGGCTGCGGATTTGGGTCTACTACCTGATGGGTCGGCTGCTCGGTTTTACCTTCGCGATCAAACTCATGGAGCGAGGCGAGGCGGACGCTTCTGAGAGCTACGCGAAGCTGAAAGGCAGGCTCGACGGACTGGACGACCTGATCCGCGACGAGAACGAGCACGAGGAGGCATTGATCGGCCTCCTGGACGAGGAACGGCTGCGCTACGCCGGCTCGATCGTCCTGGGCCTGAACGATGCGCTGGTGGAGTTGACCGGCGCGCTGGCGGGGCTGACCCTGGCGTTGCAGGACACGAAGCTGATCGCGCTCAGCGGGTTGATCACCGGGATCGCCGCCGCCCTCTCGATGGGCGCGTCGGAGTATCTCTCGACGCGTTCAGAAAAGACGGAACGGCACCCTTTGCGGGCTTCTTTGTACACGGGGACGGCCTATATCCTGACGGTGCTGATCCTGATCCTGCCCTACCTGATCCTGGAGATGGCAGGGCTGAGCCTGGGAGTGGCGGCCTTCAGCTTCGTGATCGGTTACATCTTCCGTGCCCTGCTGGGTGTGGAGGTCTGATGCGTGGGGAGTCAGTGAGAATATCGGCGTGATCCGCAATCCTTTCGACGACCCAGCACTGGCCGCCGGCTACGAGGCCTGGTACGAGACCGAAGGCCGCGCCGCCGACCGGAGGGAACACGATCTTCTTGGCTGGTTGCTAAGCGGCTTTCCCAGTGTGCGGCCTGCCCTGGAGATCGGCGCCGGCACGGGTCACTTTACGCGCTGGATGCATGCGACGGGTTGGAACGTGATTGGTCTGGACGGTTCTGAGCCGATGCTGGCCGAAGCGATCAGGCGCAGTGGCCCGCGGTACGTTCGCGCCGACGCAGGCGCGCTGCCTTTCGCCGCTGGCGCGTTCGACGTGGCGCTGCTGATCACGACGCTGGAATTCCTTCCCGACCCGGCCCGCGCGCTGCGCGAAGCGGCACGGGTCGCGCGTCGTGGGATCGTGTTGGGCGTGCTCAACCGCTGGCACCCACTGGCCTGGCAGCGCAAGCGATCGGGATTGCCTCTGTGGCAGGCAGCGCATTTCTATTCGCCACCCGAACTGGCGAACATGCTGCGCCGGACGCTGAGCGCGCAGGCCAAGGAGATCACGTGGCGCACCACACTGCTGCCACGCTTCTGGCTTTGTCGCCATTCGCGCGTGCCGGTCGGCGCTTTCATCGGCATGCGCGTGAGGCTTTCTGAGCAGGAGGACGAACGAAAATGGCAGTCAAACATGCCTTGACGGTCCCGGCCGAGCTGGTGGAAGGCGTGCCGGGCGTGGCCATCCGCTGGCTGTGGGCTGCACCAGATGGCACGCCAACGTTCGCCCTGCGTCTGTTCGAGGTACAGCCCGGCGCATCCACGCCGTATCACACCCATCCCTATGAGCACGAGGTGTATATCCTGAGCGGTCAGGCCCGGCTGCGGGGCGAAGCACAGGAACAGCCCCTCGAACCCGGCGACACGGCCCTTGTGCTGCCCAACAAGCAACACCAGTTCATCAACGCCGGGACAGAGGTGTTGCGCTTTCTCTGTGCCGTTCCCTTGCTGCGCGAGTATAGCAGCCTGACGGCGCAGGTCAGCCTGTATCCGCTGCGACAGGAGCATTTGGGGCCGGCGATTGATGCCGCCATTACGCTGTGGCGTTCACGCAGGCTGGAGGTGCAGCCGGGCGCGATGAGCGCACTGATCACGGGCGAGGGCACGGCGCTGTGGGCGGCGTTGCGCGATACGTTCGCCGCCGTGGTCGCGCAGGGCCAGGCGGTGATGGTCGTCACCATCTCCAACGCCTGTCCCTGGCCACCGCGCGGCGACAGACAATGATCAAGGCATCGAACACTGAGAAGAGGAAAGTCAATGAGCACAGGAATACCTCAAGCGAACTCGAAACCACAGCCAGGAGATGTCAGTACGGAACGGTTTGAAACCGATGTGGTGCTAAGGGATGGCTCTCTCGCCCACGTGCGGCCGGTGCACTCTGAGGATTACATCCTCTTAGCAGACTTTGTCAAAAGCCTCTCTACCGAGACTCGCTGCCTCCGCTTCCTCCATGCCGTGAACCCGGACGAAGCAGCAAAGTGGCTGATGCCCGGTGCTGGCCAGTTTGCACTCCTTGCCACGCGAGAGGGAAAAGTGATAGGACATGCAATTTATGTTGCGACCTTCCCGGGAAAGGCCGACGCTGCCGTGGTGGTTGCCGACGCGTACCAGGGGAAGGGGTTGGGCACGATACTCCTCGGCCAACTGGCCGAAGCCGCTGTCACGGCGGGAATATCGGTGCTCGAGGCGCAGGTGGCGCCGGAAAACATCCGTATGATCCAGGTCTTACGCCAGTTGGGTTTCCCCACGGTTCTGAAAAGCGAACCGGGATTCATACGCGTTACTTTCCCGGCCTCCCTCCTCCCCGAGGCGCTGGTAAGTTTTGAGCAACGTGAAGCGGTGGCGGCGGTGGCGGCCATGGAAAAGTTCTTTCGACCTCGCGGGGTAGCCGTCATCGGCGCCTCGCGCGAGCGCGGCACCATCGGCGGCGAACTCTTCCGAAACCTCGTGGAGGGCGGATTCCAGGGGCCTGTCTATCCGGTGAATGCTAAAGCAGAAGTAGTTCAGTCCGTTGTGGCGTACCGCTCCGTCCTCGATTGCCCGGGCCCCGTTGACCTTGCTTTCATCGTGGTGCCTGCACCGGCAGTGGTGCCGGTGGCCAGAGAGTGCGCCAGCAAAGGGGTGCGCGCGCTCATAGTTATCTCCGCCGGCTTTGCCGAATCGGGTGAGGCAGGCGCCCGGCTTCAGCAGGAACTAGTGGAAGTTTGCCGCGAGGCAGGCATGCGGCTCATCGGCCCGAACTGCATGGGGATCGTCAATACCGCTCCAGAAGTCAGTCTCAATGCCCAGTTTTCCCCCTTCAAGCCCATGCCGGGCAAAATCGGCTTCCTCTCGCAGTCAGGCGCTCTGGGAATCGCCATTATTGACCATGCCAGCCGGTTGGGGCTGGGAATGTCCACCTTCGTCTCCGTTGGGAATAAGGCAGACATCTCCGGCAACGATCTGATTCAGTACTGGGAAAGCGATGACAACACCGACCTGATCCTGCTGTATCTCGAGTCTTTTGGCAATCCGAGGAAGTTCGCCCGCATCGCCCGGCGTGTGGGCAGAAAAAAGCCGATCGTCGCCGTGAAAAGCGGGCGTTCGGCGGCGGGTTTCCGAGCGACCCAGTCGCACACGGGCGCCCTCGTCGCCGCTTCTGACGTCACGGTGGACGCTCTCTTCCACCAATCCGGGGTGATCAGGACAGATGTCCTCGCCGAGACGTTCGACGTGGCTGCGCTGCTCACGACGCAGCCCGTCCCTAAAGGAGATCGAGTCGCCATCGTCACGAACGCGGGAGGGGCGGGCATCCTCGCGGCTGATGCTTGTGAAGACCTGGGTCTTCAGGTGCCTGAGCTGTCCCCTGAGACACAGGCTGCTCTCAAAGGTTTCCTCCCTCCGGCAGCCGGGGTGAAAAACCCTGTGGACATGGTCGCCTCAGCCTCCTCGAGCGACTATGCGCGCGCCATACGTGCGGTGGCGAGCGATCGGAGGGTGGACGCCCTCATCGTCATCTTCATCCCGCCCATGGCTCTCCGCCCGGAAGAGGTAGCCGGTGAGATCCTGAAGGCGGCGCGGGAATTGGGCGGCCGCATACCCATCCTCGCCACTTTCATGGCGAGCCATGGCCTGCCCGAAATCCTCTCAGACGGTCGCAGCCGCATCCCGTCCTACCCATTTCCAGAGGCGGCGGCCCGCGCTCTGGCGCGTGCGGTGCAGTACGGCAAATGGCTCGCCACTCCCGAAGGTAAGGCGCCGAGTTTCCCCGATGTGCGAAGGGAAGAAGCCGCGGCGATAGTGGCTCAGGCCCTGCGCGGGGGCGGCAGGTGGCTCTCTCCAGAGGAGACCCAGAACCTGCTCGCCTGCTACGGTATTCCGCTGGTGAAAACGATATATGCCACAACTCCAGAAGAGGCGGGGCGCATCGCGACGGAGTTGGGCGGGCAAGTCGCCCTCAAAGCCGTCGCGCCCGGACTGGTGCATAAGACCGAGGCGGGCGCGGTTCGCCTCGGTCTCGCTGGCGGGGAGGAGACGGAAAAGACGGCAGAGGAGATGCTGAAGCGATTGGAGTCGGCCGGCGTGAGGAGAACCAGTTTTCTCATCCAGCCGATGGTGGCCTCAGGCGTCGAGATGCTTGTGGGCGTCACACACGACCCGGTCTTCGGACCCGTAATGGTTTGTGGCGCTGGGGGCGTTCTCGTCGAACTCCTCAAGGACATCGTGGTGCGCATCACGCCTCTGACGGATCGAGATGCCAGCGAAATGGTCCGGTCGCTCAAAACCTTCTCGCTCCTCACCGGATACCGCGGCGGGCCCCGTTACGATGTGGCCGCGCTCGAACAGGTCATCCTCAGGGTGGGCGCCTTGGTGGAAGACCTCGTTGAGATAAGCGAATTAGACCTCAACCCGGTGATGGTGTCGCCCGAGGGGAAGGGTGTGTCTGTGGTAGACGCCCGCGTCCGGGTGGCTGCGACTCTGCCACCCCTGCCTCTCGGTGCCAAGAGGCGCTGATGTTAAGGATGAGCGCGGAATCAAAACAACGACAACATTGGATAGCGCTAGGGCTGATTTTCGCGCTGAGGTTGCCGGCTTGCGGGCGACAGACAGTGATGGCTGCTCGTATGGGAGGGTGGTCGTGAAACTTGAAGATCTCTCGCGCGAAGCTCTGATCAAACTCATCGAAGTCTACGCCAAGAACTGGCTGGCCCACGACGGCTGCTGGTTCCTGGCCGCCGAAGAGAAGTTCGGCCTGGAAACGACAATCGCGCTGGACACAAAATCCTGGGAACGTTTCTCGCCGGTCGAGGCGCGGCGCATTATGCAAGCCTTCGCCATCGAGGAAGTCGGCGGTCTGGACGCGCTCGAAAAGGCGTTAGGCTACCGGCTGTACGCCGCCGTCAACCGGCAGGCCGCCGAGCGCGTTGACGCACACACACTGCGTTTTCGGATGATCGAATGCCGGGTGCAACAGGCGCGGCAGCGCAAGGGCTTGCCGCCCTTCCCGTGCAAGCCAGTGGGACTGGTGGAATACTCGCAGTTCGCCCGCGCGGTTGACTCGCGTATCGAAACGACCTGCGTCCATGCCCCACCCGACCCGGCGACGGACAGTTTTTGCGAATGGGAATTTCGGCTGCCGTGATCACGTTCCTTTATCACAGACAGCAGGAACTGCCGAAGATGTCCAGGCAATCCCTTTTCTCGATACTGCTCATTCTGGTGCTGGCGCTGGGATTGGCGGCCTGCGGCCCCTCAACCCAGCCAGCAGATAACAATCGGCTGCTCGTAGTCGCCAGCATCCTACCGCTGGCCGACTTCGCGCAGCAGGTGGGTGGCGACCGCGTGCGGGTCGAAGCGCTCGTGCCGCCGGGAGCCAGCCCGCACACGTATGAGCTCATTCCAGCACAACTGCAGGCGGTCAGCCGCGCTCGCGTGCTGGTGCTCAACGGTGTGGGACTGGAATACTGGGCCGAGGAGGTGATCTCCGCCGCCGACAATCCAGACCTGACCGTGGTTACCACGGCGGATGGGCTGGAAATCATTGGCGGAGACGAGCACGAGTCGGGTGGCAATCCGCACGTCTGGCTCAGCCCGCGCAATGCGATACATCAGGTGGAGAAGATCTCCGACGCGCTGATCCAAGCCGACCCGGCCGGAGCAGACACGTATCGCGCGAATGCCGATCAATACGTCGGCGAATTGCAGGCGCTGGATCAAGAAATCCGCGAGGCGGTGGCTGGTTTCTCCTGCCGCCAGTTCATCGCCTTCCACGCGGCGTGGGCTTACTTCGCCCGCGACTATGGGCTGGAGCAGGCGGCCGTCGTCGAGCGCACGCCCGGCGCAGAACCCTCGCCAGCGGAAATCGCCGAGATCGTGAAGACCGCCAGAGCCATCGGCGCGAAGGCCATCTTCGCCGAGCCGCAGTTCTCGTCGAAGGCTGCTGAGGTGATCGCCGAAGAGAGCGGCGCCCAGGTGCTCTTCTTGAATCCACTGGGTCAGCCGCCACATTACGGCTACCTCGAACTGATGCGTTATAACCTGAACGAGATCGGCAAAGCGTTGAAGTAGGACAACATGGCGAACACGACGTCTCCCATCATTCGACTCACCCACGTGGACGTGATATTTCAGGACGTGCTCGTGCTGGAGGACGTGAGCCTGAACGTCGCCCCTGGCGATTTTCTGGCCATCATCGGCCCCAACGGCGCGGGCAAGACGACATTGCTTCGCGTCATCCTGGGCCTGGTGCGCCCAGCCAGCGGCGCGGTGCGCCTGTTCGGCAAAGCGCCCTGGGAACTCAATGGAGAGCGGCGGCGTGTCGGCTACGTGCCGCAGGTGCTGTCGGTGGATTTGAATTTCCCGGTGCGCGCCGAGGAGGTTGTGCTTATGGGCCGCTACGGGCGCGTCGGCCTGTTTCGCCGCCCATCCTCGGACGATCGCGCAGCGGCCCGCCGGGCGATGGAGCGGGTGGGGATCGCCGACCTGGCCGATCGGCCGCTGGCGCGCCTTTCCGGTGGACAGCGGCAGCGTGCCTTCCTCGCCCGCGCCCTCGCCAACGACCCCGATCTGCTGCTGCTCGACGAGCCGACCACGGGCGTGGACGTGGCTGCTACCGAGAGTCTTTACGAGCTGTTGCGTCGTTTGCACGAGGAGGGCATCACCATCCTGGTCGTCTCGCACGATGTGGGCGTGGTCGCCTCTTACGTGGACGGCGTTGTGTGCGTCAATCGGCGGCTGGTGGCGCACGGCCGGCCCGAAGAGGTGCTCGGCTCCGAAGCCATGACGCAGATGTACGGTTGTGAGGCGATGTTCTTCCACCACGGGCGCGTGCCGCACATCGTCGTGGAGAAAGAGCCATGACGGAAGTTCTGGGCTACGCCTTTATGCAGCGCGCGCTGCTGGCCGGCGCGGTCATCGGGGCCGTGTGCGCCATCATCGGCGTGTACGTCGTGCTCAAAGGATTGTCGTTCATCGGCGCCGGCATTGCCCACGCCAGTTTCGGCGGCGTGGCCCTGGGCTTCCTGCTCGGCCTCAACCCGCTGCTGACGGCGATTGGCTTCTGCCTGGCGACGGCCTGGGGCATCGGGCTGGTGGCGCGCAAGAGCCAGGTCAAGGAAGACACGGCGGTCGGCATTTTCTTCGCCTCGACGATGGCGCTCGGTATCCTGTTCATCGGCCTGATGCAGGGCTACAACGTGGACCTGTTCGGCTATCTGTTCGGCAGCATCCTGGCCGTGGGCGAGCAGGACGTGTGGATCACGCTCGGCCTGGGCGCCGCCGTGCTAGTCGTCGTCGGGTTATTCTTCAAAGAACTGCTGTTCGTCACCTTTGACCCGGAGATGGCCGAGGTCACCGGCGTGCCGGCCGGCAGAGTGTACTTCCTGCTCATCAGCCTGGTCGCGCTCACGGTAGTGCTGTCGATCAAGGTGGTGGGCATCGTGCTGGTGTCGGCGCTGATCGTTACCCCAGCCGCGGCGGCCTATCAACTCACCGAGGACTTCCGCCGGATGATGGCGCTGGCCGTGGTCATTGGTGTGAGCAGCACGGTGGGCGGGCTGTTGCTCTCGTATCCGCTCAACACTGCCTCGGGCGCCACCATCGTTTTGCTGGCGACCCTGGTCTTCTTCATGGCCGCGCTGGCCTCGCCCAGACGCTGGCGACGGCCTGCGGCGCATCATCCGGTGGAGCAACCATGAAACCAGAGACTCCTTTGACGCTTCACAGCAAGCTGATCTGGTTACTGCCGCTTTGTATGGCCGGGCTGTGCCTGGGACATTACTTACCGTACTTGTTCTTCCTGCCAGCCCCTGCGCCAACGCCGCCAGGCCGACAGATGCCCGCGCAGCCTACGACGGCGGCTGCACAGAGAGTCCTCCAGACTCCCCCGGCGCTCACACCGACGTGGATTCCGGCCCCAATAACAGGAGTTACCGACATGCCTGTGTCTCCGCCTAATCCGGTCATGGTGACCATCCTATACGACAACAACCCCTATGAGTCTGGCCTCACAACGGCCTGGGGATTTGCCTGCCTGGTGGAGAGCGGCGAGACGACGGTGCTTTTCGACGCCGGGGGCAGCGGGCCCACGCTGTTGAGTAATATGGCCGCCCTGGATATTGATCCGCGTACACTGGATGCAGTGATCCTTTCGCACGGTCACAGCGATCACACGGGTGGGCTGGACGCAGTGCTGGCTGTGAACGACCGCTTGGCAGTATACCTGCCGCAGTCCTTTGCGCCCGAGTACAAGACGTGGGTGAGCGAACAGGCCAGCGTCGTGGAGGTCAGCGGGCCGGTCGTCGTCGCTGACGGCATTCGCACCACGGGTGAACTGGGAACGACCATCGTGGAACAGTCGCTCATCGTCGAGACGGACGAAGGGCTGATTGTGCTGACCGGCTGCGCGCACCCCGGTGTGGTTGAAATTGTCCGGCGCGCAGAAGTGTATGGCGAGGTGTACCTGGTGATGGGCGGGTTCCACTTGAAGGATAAAAGCGCGGGCGAGATCGGGGCCGTAATTACGGAACTCAAGCGGCTGGGTGTACAGAAGATCGCGCCGTGCCATTGCACGGGCGAGCAGGCGATCCGATTATTCGAAGCGGCATTTGGCCCCGACTTCATCCGGGCAGGGGCGGGGCTGCGGCTGCTCATTCAAAAATGAGTGCTGCCGGGGGCAAGGGAAAGCACAATCACATCGCTCACTGAGGGGCCGAGAGACAATGAGACAGGATGACTTCTCTTGAGATTTTTGAAATGCAGGCCCGGCTTTGCCAGGCCATGAGTCACGCGGCTCGCTTGCAGATTGTCCACCTTCTGCGGGATGGCCCTCGCCGGGTCGGCGACCTCGCCCTGGCCGCCGGGTTGAGTCAGGCCAGCATTTCGCGTCATCTGGCGGCTCTGCGGAACAACGGCGTGGTCATTGCCAAGCGTCAGGGGCAGCATGTCGTCTATCACCTCGCTAACCCAAGGATCGTGGACATCTGCGATCTCATGCGCGAGGTGCTGGCCGAGCAGGCGACCCACCAATCCGAGATTGCCAGAGCCCTGGATGAGCGGACGTGACAGAAACCGCCTTTATGGGAGCGATGATAGCGGGAAAGTCAACCGGCGTCAGTACGGAGGCATAGATGACCATCACAATTGCCGTGGCTGGCAAGGGCGGCACCGGGAAAACGACCCTCGCCGCCCTCCTTATTCGGTACCTGGTTGTCCATCGCTTGGGCAGGGTCCTGGCTGTTGATGCGGATCCAAGCAGCAACCTGCATCTCGTCTTGGGCATGCCCTTGACGAAGACTGTGGGCGAGCTCCGCGAGGCTGTGCGCGATGACGCTCCGGCCGGCATGTCTCGGTGGGAATGGCTCGATTACGCTGTGCGTATGTGCGTCGAGGAGGGAGACAACCTGGATCTGCTGGCGAGGGGACGTCCGGAGGGGCCCGGCTGCTACTGCGCCCCCAACCACATGCTGCGCAGCCTCCTGGATGGCATCTACGCCACGTATGACTTCGTGGTCATGGACAACGAAGCCGGCATGGAGCACCTGAGCCGGCGCACAACGCGCGACGTGGATCACCTGCTGTTGATCAGCGATGCCAGCCCGCGCGCGCTGGCCGCTGCCGAAGCGATGCTGGCTCTCAGCAGGCACTTGAACATCAACGTCCGCCACACCTGCCTGGTGCTGAACCGTGTGGCGGGCAGCGAGTTGCCAGCAACCGTGAGCGCCAGGATCGCTGAGATGAACATTCCCTTGCTGGCGACGATCCCGTATGACCCGCTTCTGGTTGATTTCGATAGCAGCGACCGTTCGCTGATGGAGTTGCCGGACGATGCAGCCATAGGCCGCATCATCGATCAGCTCGCCCACCGGCTGAGCGACATTAGGCTTCACGATTGGCGCAGAGATTTCCGTCATACAAAATTATGGCCGTGGCCCGGTCATTGTGGCCGTGCGCGACACGCGCGTGGCCCTGGGGCGCGGTGAAGCAGCGAAGGTGCTGGTAGAAGTAGTGCGCGCCTGATGGACGATTCAACCCGAAACTCAATCACGGTGGCGTTAGCCGGGCAGCCCAACGTCGGAAAGTCCACCGTGTTCAATATGCTCACCGGCCTGAGCCAGCACGTGGGCAACTGGCCGGGCAAGACGGTCGAGCAAAAGCTTGGTGAGTTCTCTCAGGACGGAAGAGCCGTGCGCCTAGTGGATCTGCCGGGTATCTACAGCCTGACGGCGAATTCCGAGGAAGAGCGCATCGCCCGTGATTTCATCATCCGCGAGCGGCCGGACGTGGTTGTGGTCATCGCCAACGCGGCGGCTCTGGAGCGCAACCTGTATCTGGTCGCCGAATTGCTCGCGCTGCCTGTTCCGATCGTCGTCGGGTTGAACATGCTTGACGTGGCCGAGCGGCACGGCCTCCGCGTGGAGCCACACGTGCTGGCGGCGACGCTGGGGGTGCCGGTCGTGCCGCTCATTGCCTCGAAGAACAAAGGGGTGCGCGACTTGCTGGATGCAGCCCTATACGTGATGGATGCGCCCGCTCCGGAGTCGTGCACGCGAAAATGCGCCTTCTGTACGGAGTTTGCGCCCAACCGCCCAACGATCCGCGCCGAACACCGCCCGGTGCTGGAGCAGATTCGCACGCTCGTCCACGGCAGAGTCCCACTGCCTTATCCTGAGGATTGGGTTGCGCTCAAGTTGTTGGAAGGCGACGCCGAGATCGCGCGCCTGATGCATGAAACCACGCCGGATGTGTGGGAGCGGATTCACGCGGTATTGTTGCAGCACGAAGACGCCTACCTGGATATCGTCGGTGGGCGTTACGAGTGGGTGGAGCGGATGGTGCGGGCGGCCGTCGTCCACCCCAGGACCGGCGTGGTCTGTCTGACCGACCGCGTGGACAGGGTCGCCACGCATCCGCTGTGGGGGCTGGCCCTGCTGTTAGGGCTTTTCGGCCTGGTATTCTGGCTCACGTATACCGTCGCCATGCCGATTGTGGACTGGCTGGATGCGGCCCTGATCGGGCCGTTGACGGAGTGGGTCAACGCCACGTTCACGCCGGTATCGCCCTGGCTGGCGGGCCTGATCGCGGATGGCATCCTCGGCGGCGCCGGGACGGTGCTCACCTTCGTGCCCATCCTGGTGATATTCTTTGCGGCTCTGGGTGCGCTGGAAGACGTAGGGTACATGGCGCGAGCGGCCTACGTCATGGATCGCTTCATGCACTGGATGGGATTGCACGGCAAATCCTTCCTGCCGCTATTCCTGGGCTTCGGCTGCAATGTACCGGCGGTCATAGGCGCGCGCATCATGGACGATCGCCGCGCCCGGCTGTTGACCATCCTGCTGGCCCCGTTGGTTCCCTGCACGGCGCGCCTGGCCGTCATCGCCTTTCTGGCCCCGGCTTTCTTTGGCCGCGCGGCGACATTGGTGTCATGGGGGCTGGTGGCTGCTAACCTGGCGATCCTGGCGCTCGTCGGCATCGCCATCAACCGGCTGATCTTCAAAGGCGTGCACACGGCGTTCATCATGGAAATGCCGCTCTATCACCTGCCCAATGCGCGCACCATCGGCCTGTCCGTCTGGCACAATACCGTGGCTTTCATCCAGAAGGCCGGCACGATCATCGTGGTGGTCTCGATCGTCATCTGGGCGCTCTCCATGCTGCCAGGGGGCGATGTGGAAGGCAGTCTGCTAGCCGGGCTGGGACGTGGGCTATCGCCGCTCGGTGGGTGGATGGGCCTGAGCGACTGGCGTCTGATTGTGGCGTTGCTGACGAGTTTCATCGCCAAGGAGAACACCATTGCCACACTGGGCATCCTGTATGGCTCAGGGGAGGCAGACGCAGGGTTGGCGGAACAACTCACCGGAGTCTTGGGCCCGGCCGCGGCGCTGGCCTTCCTGGTGGTACAGATGACGTTTATTCCCTGCGTGGCGACCGTGGCCGTCATCAAGCAGGAAACGGCTTCGTGGAAGTGGACAGTGTTCAGTGTCTGTCTGTTGCTGGCGATCTCTTTCGCCGCCGGTAGTGCCGTTTACCAGACGGCGGTGTTCTTCAACATACCAAGGTGATGTGCAGAACCGCGGGAGGGGATTGAAGCTCAGACTGGCTTCAAGGAGGAGTTTATGGAACTGATGCCCACCCTCAGAATCGGCTGGCTCAATGGCTGGCTTCTCCTGGGCCTGTTAGTCTTGACCGACGGGATCCTGTTCTCGCTCTTTCCAAAGGACGTGGTGGTGCGACTCTTTGATCGATCGGGTTGGAGCCGAGAGCAAGTCGTCTTCACGATGCTTGGCAAGCTGTGTGCTCTGGTTTGCCTGATACTAATTGTCCTCACGCCTCTGAAAGCCGGATCTTCTGTCCTGGTCATTGGCTCGGTCATATCACTGGTGGGCCTGGTCGGTTTGGCAAAAGCTCTGTTCGACTTCAAGAACACACCCCTGGATCAGCCCGTTACGCAGGGCCTCTACAGATGGTCTCGGCATCCTCAGATCGTCATGTCCACCGTTGTGATCGTGGGGGCTTGTATCGCGATTGGCTCATGGCTGGCGCTGGTGATGTCAATCGGAGCGCGCGTCTTCGGGCATTTTGGCATTTTGGCGGAAGAAGAAGTGTGTTTGAAGCGATATGGTGAGGTGTACCGCGCGTATTTGAAACGAGTTCCCCGGTACTTCGTGTTCTGTTAGTGGCAGGTTGGTGACCTTATGACAGGAAAGAGACGACCATGAACCTCTTGGATGACCTGCTCAACAGCCTGCCGCCGGACGCGCCGGCGCGCTCAGTGCTGGTCGGCGCTCACTGGACAGTCGTGTGCAGCCGGGGCTGCGGCCTGGCTT
>Ga0209342_10001062_pt1 | contig 31028 bp, 21 predicted proteins | sample RifCSP16_2_FD_184023 | JGI IMG/M metagenome (GOLD analysis project Ga0209342, IMG submission 184023) | Soil microbial communities from Rifle, Colorado - Rifle CSP2_sed 16_2 (SPAdes) (version 2) | ecosystem: Environmental > Terrestrial > Deep subsurface > Rock core/Sediment | place: Rifle...
CCGAGCCGCTCACGCGCTCCGCGGTCGCCTGGGAGTCGCCGGTGACCGTCTCTTCGGTGACCGGCGCCGGGCTGGATCAGCTGCGCGCGGCGCTCGAGCGGGCCGCGGGGCGCGCCCGAGCGCGCGCCGCCGACGATCTGTTTCGGCTGCCCGTGGACCGCGTGTTCAGTCTTCCGGGGGCGGGCACCGTGGTCACCGGCACCGTGTGGAGCGGCGCGGTCCGCGTGGGAGAGGAAGTGGCACTCTACCCCGGAGGGGTGCGGGCCCGGGTGCGGTCGGTCGAGGTGCACGGTCGCTCGCAGGAGCGCGCCACCCCAGGGCGACGCACGGCGCTCGCCCTGGTGGGCCTGGACCGTCAGCAGGCGAGCCGGGGAAGCGCGGTGGTGAGCCACTCCGCATGGCGGGAGACCGCGTCGCTGGACGTGCTCGTGACCCTGCTCCCGGACGCCCGCCCGCTGACGCAACGGTCCCGGCTCCACTTGCATCTCGGTACCGCGGAGGTGCTGGCCCGCGTGGTCCCGGCCGGCGAACGGATCGAGCCGGGAGCGCGTGAGGAGCCGGCCCGGCTCCGCTTGGACCAACCGATCCTCGCCCGGTGGGGCGACCGGGCAGTTCTGCGGGCCGTCTCTCCAGTGACCACTGTCGGCGGATGCCGGGTAGTGGATCCGTATCCGGCGTCGCGACCCCGCCGTCCGGCGGGCGCGCCGGAACGTGCAACCAGGGATCCGGTGGAGCGGGTCCGCGCCTTCGTCGCGCTCGCCGGGGCCCAGGGCGTCCCAGTCGGCGAGCTGACGGTCCGCCTCGGCCTGGCGCCGGAGGCCGTACCGGGAATCCTGGGCGCCGTCGCTCAGGACGGCATCGTGCAGACCGGGGACCGCCTGATACCGGGGACTGCGGCGGCCGGGGCCCGTGCGCTGGTGATCGAGCGCCTGGTCGCGTTTCATCGAGAGCGGCCGCTGCTGCCGGGGATGCCGCTGGAAGCGTTTCGGAAACTGGTGGCGGATCCGGGGCTCGCGGCCCAGGTGCTGGAGGCGCTGGAGGCGGAGAAGGTCGTGGTGCAGGACAGGGGGGTGGTGAGACTCCCGGAGCATCGGGCCACCGTGCCTGCCGCGTACGCCCAGGTGACTCACACGATCCATGCTGGCCTCCTCGCCGCCGGAGCGGAGGGCCGGAGCGCTACCGAAGTGGCGACCCAAGGAGCAGGGGCTCCCGCGGTGGAGATCGCCGAGTTCCTTGTGAGGGAAGGCACGGCAATCCGACTGGGGAGCGACCGATACTACGATCGGCAGCACCTGGAAGGCGCCGCTCGGAAGGTGCTCGGTGCGATCCGGAGCCGCGGTCAGGTGACGCCAAGCGAAGTGCGTGAAATACTTGGACTTACGAGGAAGTACCTCATCCCAATTCTAGAGTGGATGGATTCGGCCGGGCTGACGGTGAGGGCAGGGGACGCGCGACGGCTCGGGCCGACTGCGCATCAACCAGGTTGGGACGCTTGACGGTGAGAACAGGTGGTCCTAGGTTCAGCATTGAGGGCGAACAACGGTTTCTTACATCCAAGGAGTCTGGTTCAGGTACCTGCTTTGTTTGAATAGGAGCTTGAAATGAAGTGTCTGGCCTGGGCGTCGTTGTCGCTCGGGCTCTTGCTGGCGGCACCTACGCCTTCGACCGCTCAACAGGGTCAGGCATCGCCTGGCGTGTCGCTCGGCAGGAACTACCCGAATCCGTTCAACCCGGAAACCTGGATTCCGTTTCAGCTGCCTCAGCAGCTGTTCGACGGTAGCCACCGCCCGGTGGTGAGTCTCCGGATTTACAACGTGCTGGCCCAGTTGGTGGCGATCCCGGTTTTGCAGGGCTCCGGTCAGCTCATGGACAACCTCCAGCTGGACTGGAACGGCAGCGGGACCTATGTGGCCTACTGGGACGGAAAATACCGAGGCACGGACCGAGAGGCCGCTTCCGGCGTGTATGTCTACCAGCTCGAGGTGGACGGGCAGCGACAGACGCAGAAGATGACGATCATCAAGTAACAAGGGCGGCTCGAGGGCGAGTCGCGAGCGGGGCGCGCTGGGAAGACCGGCGCGCTCTGTCGTTTTGACCCATATTTACGTCGGTTCGGCGGACCAGCCGGGGCACGGTCGTTGCCACATAGAGCGTTGTCAGTTCTCGGTTGTCGGTTTTCCGTCAGGCGTGAGTCGCTAGACGTCCGAGCGGCGGGAAACGGGACCGCGAAGGCCTGGACCACCGACCACCGAAAACCGAAAACGGACAACGGTTCGCATGATTCGTCCTGACCGTCTCACTCTCAAGGCCACCGAGGCGCTGCAGCAGGCCCAGGCACTAGCCAGCCAGCGCGGCAACCCGGTGGTGAACGACGCCCACCTCTTCCGGGCGCTCTTGGAGCAGGACGAGGGTATCGTCGTGCCCGTGCTCCAGAAGGTCGGGCTCAACGTCGCCGAGTTGAAGGCCGAGGCCGAGCGCGACATCGAGCGGCTGCCCAAGCAATCCGGAGGCAGCGGTACGGCGACCATGTCCCGCGAGCTGAGCCAGGCGCTCGATCATGCCGACCAGCTGGCCCGCGAGATGGAGGACGCCTATGTCTCCACCGAGCACTTGCTGGTGGGTCTGGTAGGTACCAAGGGGACCTCGGCCCGGGCAGCGCTGTCGCAGCGCGGGATCGACGCCGGTGAGCTGACCCAGGCGCTCGCGGCGGTGCGCGGCAGCCACCGGGTCACCGGTGTCGAGCCCGAGCAGCAGTACCAGGCCCTCCAGCGCTTCACCCGCGACCTCACCGAGCTGGCACGCCAGGGGAAGCTGGATCCGGTGATCGGCCGGGACGAGGAGATCCGCCGCGTCATGCAGGTGCTGTCGCGCCGCACCAAGAACAACCCGGTGCTGATCGGCGAGCCGGGCGTGGGCAAGACGGCGATCGCCGAGGGGCTGGCGCAGCGGATCGTCAACGGCGACGTGCCCGAGTCCCTGCGCGGAAAGCACCTGCTGGTGCTCGACATCGGCCAGTTGGTGGCGGGCGCCAAGTACCGGGGCGAGTTCGAGGAACGGCTGAAGGCGGTGCTCAAGGAGATCACCGCCCAGGAAGGTCGTTTCGTCGTCTTTATTGACGAGCTGCACACCATTGTGGGCGCGGGCGCCGCAGAGGGAGCGGTGGACGCCTCCAACATGCTCAAGCCGGCGCTGGCGCGGGGCGAGCTGCACGTCGTGGGCGCCACCACGCTGGATGAGTACCGCAAGCACGTCGAGAAGGACAAGGCGCTGGAGCGGCGGTTTCAGCCGGTGTTCGTGGGCGAGCCCTCAGCGGAAGCCACCATCGCCATCCTCCGCGGACTCAAGGAGCGCTATGAGGTGCACCACGGCGTGCGGATCACGGATAGTGCCCTGGTCGCCGCCGCGACGTTGTCCGACCGCTACATCGGCGACCGCCATCTTCCCGACAAGGCCATTGATCTCATTGACGAGGCGGCCAGCCGGCTGCGGATCGAGATCGACAGCCTGCCGCAGGAAATCGACGAAATCGAGCGGCGCATGATCCAGCTCAGGATCGAGCAGCAGGCATTGGGTAAAGAAACCGATCGGGCCAGCCGGGAGCGGCTCCAGGCGCTGGAGCGGGAGCTGGCGGAGCTTCAGGAACAGTCCCAGGGGATGAAGGCGCAATGGCAGGCCGAGAAGGAAGTGATCGGGCGGCTGCGCCAGAAGAAGGCGCAGCTCGAGGAGGCGCGCGCCGCGGCGGAAAAGACCACCCGGGAGGGCGATCTCCAGAAGGCGGCCGAGATCCGCTACGGGCGGATCCCGGAGCTGGAGCGAGACATCGAAGCGGAGAAGCAGCGGCTGGATCAGGTCCAGGCGAAAGCCAAGTACCTCAAGGAGGAGGTGGACGCCGAGGACGTGGCCGAGATCGTCTCCAAGTGGACCGGCATCCCGGTTCGCAGGATGCTCGAGTCGGAACGGGAGCGGCTCACCAGGTTGGAGCAGGAGCTGGGGCGGCGGGTGATCGGGCAGGAGGAGGCGCTGGCCGCGGTGGCCAACGCGGTGCGCCGATCCCGGGCCGGCCTTCAGGACCCCAATCGGCCCATTGGCAGCTTCATCTTCCTGGGGCCCACCGGCGTCGGCAAGACCGAGACCGCGCGGGCGCTGGCCGAGTTCCTGTTCGACGACGAACGGGCCATGGTCCGGCTCGACATGTCGGAGTACATGGAGAAACACGCCGTGGCCCGAATGATCGGTGCCCCCCCGGGGTATGTGGGCTACGAGGAGGGCGGCCAGCTCACCGAGGCCGTCCGCCGACGGCCGTACTCGGTCGTCCTCTTCGATGAAATCGAGAAGGCGCACCCGGACGTGTTCAACGTCCTGCTCCAGATTCTGGACGACGGTCGCCTGACGGACAACCAGGGCCGGACCGTGAGCTTCCGCAACGCCGTCATCATCATGACGTCCAACGTGGGGAGCCAGTGGCTGCTGGACGTGGAGCATGGCGGGTTCGACCAGGCCAAGCGACGGGTGCTCGACGCCCTGCGTGAGACCTTCAAGCCGGAGTTCCTCAACCGGGTGGACGACGTGATCGTGTTCCGGCCGTTGTCGCGCGAGCACCTCGGCGCGATCGTGGACCTCCAACTGGAGCGGGTGCGCCGATTACTGGCGGATCGTCGCATTACCCTCGAACTTACTCCGGAGGCACGAGACTTTCTGCTGGCGGAGGGGTACGATCCAGTCTATGGCGCTCGCCCACTCAAGCGCGTCATCCAGCGGCGCATCCAGAATCCGCTGGCGCTCGCCATCCTGGAGGGACAGTTCGGCGAGGCCGACGCGGTCCGGGTGGTGCGGAACGCCGATGGGCTGGCGTTTGAACGAGCGAAAGAGGCTCGAGCCATCCGCTGAACCGACGCACGTTGCACGTCCCCTTCTGAAGGTGTTGTGGGCGGTCTCGGCGTTAGCGTCATCGGCCTCCCCTGTCCATGCGCAACGCCTCCCCGTAGAGCCGGGCAACCGCGTGCGCGTGGGCGTCCCGGATTCGGCGGCCCTGGGACGGTGGCTCGAGGGGAACGTAGTTGCCGCCACCCGCATGGGCGTACTGCTGTCCGCGGGATCGTTCGGGGCGGATACCGTCCCCGTTCCGCTGAATCCTTCCGTACGACTCCAGGTGCAGCGCAGGTCGATCTCGCATCTGGCCCTCGGGACGGCCGCCGGACTCGGCATCGGCGTCGGAGTCGGGGCGATGGGCCCGGACCGGTGGGGTGACGACAAGCCCGGGAACCGTGCCGAGATCATCTACGGTGTGTTGGCTGGGACCGTTGTTGGTTGGACAGCGACCTGGCTCCTCGGCCCGCGACGGTGGCACGAAGTCCCGCTCACGACCGGTGGTGTAGCCGTCACCCCCCTGACCCGCCCGTCGGCCGGGAACGCGCGTTGGGGGAAGCTCGAGCGGTGGACGGCCTTCACGCCCACGGAGGCGGACTTCGCCGCGTTCTTCTGGACCCATCGGGACAGCTTGCACGCGATCGAGGGCATCTGGGAACCCCAACCCATAGCGGTCAATGATGACCGCATCGCTATCGTGCGGGACGAGCGGTACGCCGGCTGGGAGCACATCGCGGTGTCGTTGCCGCGGCCTCGGTCCACGGACCGGCCCGACGGCCGGATCGTCTGGGCGCTGCGGCGCCGGTCCGAGCCGGGGGCCGTGTTCGACGTCCGCGAGACGGAGGGTCCCGGTCCCGCGCTGGACGCCGTGGTGCAGGACGGAGTGTTGCGGATTCGGTATCCGACCTACGTCGCGGAGTGGTCCCGGGTACCGCTGTCACCGCCGCGATGAGCCGGCGGCGGGCCCCGGTCAGCGAAACCGATCGCGGTGGGATGACCGTGGCCCTGGCGGCGGCTCGCCGCGGCGGGGTGGCGGGGGAAGTTCCGGTTGGGGCGGCCGTCGTCCTGGATGGTCGCGTGGTCAGCGAAGCCCACAACGAAACCGTGGCGCGGCGAGACCTGACGCAGCACGCGGAGCTGATCGCGATTCAGCGGGCCCTGCAATCCATGGGCGTCGATCGACTGGACGGCGGAACGCTCTACGTGACGCTCGAGCCGTGCGCCCAGTGCGCCGGCGCCATCGTGCTCGCGCGCGTGGGGAAGGTGGTCTTCGGCGCCTACGACCCCAAGGCGGGCATGGCCGGTAGCGTGGGCGACCTGCTGCGCCATCCGCGGCTCAACCATCGGCCGGAGGTGCAGGGAGGCGTGATGGCCGACGAGTGCGGGGCGTTGCTGGCGGACTTTTTCGCCAGCCGCAGGTGACGCAGGGATGACGCAGATCTTCGAGTTCCTGTTCAAGTACCGGCCGCTTCTGTTCGAGCGGGGCCATCTGGCGTTCGGGGGGCCCTGGCAGCTTCCGCTGGCCGTGGTGGCCTTGGGCGCGCTGGTCGTTGCCCTGGGCTACCGCGCCAGGCCGGGCCAGGCTCGGCGGGCCGAGCGGCTGGGGCTGGCGGGGCTTCGCCTTGCCGCCCTGGCGATTCTGGCGTTCGCCCTGAGCCGACCCACCCTGGTGGTTCCCACCGTGGTGCCGCAGCAGAACTTCCTGGCGATCCTGGTGGACGACTCTCGGAGCATGCAGGTCCCGGATCAGGACGGGCAGGCGCGGGGACGTGTTGCCGCGGAGCTGGTCGCACCGGACGGGGATCTGCTTCGTCGCCTCGACCAGCAGTTCAAGGTCCGGCTGTATCGGTTTTCGGCGTCCGCCGAGCGCATCGCGAGCGTCGCCGACCTGTCGTTTGCGGGTGGCAGCACCCGCCTGGGCGCGGCGCTCGAGCGCGTGCGGCAGGACCTGAACGGCACGCCGTTGGCCGGCATCGCCCTCTTCACCGACGGCGCCGACAACGGCGGCAGCGCGATGAGCGAAGCCGTCTTGCAGCTCCGCGCCGCTCGGGTTCCGGTCTACGCCGTGGGGCTGGGGCGCGAACGGCTGGAGAAGGACATCGAGGTATCGCGGCTCGACGTTCCGGGCTCCGCCCTGGCCGGTTCCACGCTCATCGCCGACCTGTTGGTAGCGCAGTCCGGCTACGGCAACACCCCCGTGCCGGTGTACGTAGAAGAATCAGGGCGGATCGTTGCCACCGACACGGTGCGGCTGCCGCGGGACGGTGCGGCGACCGTGCGCATACCGTTCACTCTCACCGGCACGGGCCCGCGCCGGATCCGCGTCCGTGTCGCTCCCCAAGATGGAGAACAGCTGGTCGAGAATAACGCCCGCGAGGCCAACGTGTACGCCGCCGACCGGCGTCACAAGGTGCTCTACTTTGAAGGCGAGCCTCGCTTCGAGACCAAGTTCATCCGGCGTGCCGTCCAGGACGACCGCCAGATCCAGCTAGTGGTGTTGCAGCGTACCGCGGAGAACAAGTTCCTGCGGCTGGAGGTGGACAGCCCCGAGGAGCTGGTGGTGGGATTCCCCAAGACCCGGGAGGAGCTGTTTCGCTACGTGGGGCTGGTCCTGGGAAGCGTCGAAGCCAGTCAATTCACGCACGACCAGCTGCAGATGATCCGCGATTTTGCGGGTGAGCGAGGCGGGGGAGTGCTGCTGCTGGGGGGGCGGCTGGCGTTCGCCGAGGGTGGGTACACGGGGACGCCGGTGGCGGACCTGGTGCCGTTCGAGCTGCCGGCGGTGGAGCAGGTGGGTGCGGATTCCACCGGGCACCTGGTGGAGGTCAAGGTGGATCCCACACCTGCTGGCCGGGGACATCCCGCGATGCAGCTGGCGGGAGCCGGGCGGGCCTCGACCGAGCGGTGGGCCACGTTGCCGCCGCTCACGCTGGTGAACCGGGTCGGCTCGCCCAAGGCCGGGGCGACCGTGCTGCTGACGGGGCGGCCGGCGGACCGGGGAGCCGCCTTGCCGGTGCTGGCGTTTCAGCGGTACGGCCGCGGCAAGGCCATCGCGCTCGCGGCGCAGGACTCCTGGCTGTGGCAGATGCACGCGGACATCTCGGTGGAAGACCAAACGCACGAGACCCTGTGGCGACAGGTATTGCGTTGGCTGGTGAGCGGCGTCCCCGATCCTGTGACGGTGACCCTATCGGCCGATCGGGTGGAGCCGGGCGACAGTGTTGCCATCACGGCGGCGGTGAGCGACTCCGCGTACTCCGGCGTCAACGGTGCTTCCGTCGTGGCCCGGGTTACGCTGCCCAGCGGAAACGAGTATCAGGCGCCGCTGGAGTGGAGCGTGCTGCGGGACGGCGAATACCGCGGCTGGTTCGTGGCGGACGCGGCCGGCCGGTATCGGGTCCGGGTGGAAGCGCGGCGGGCGGGACGGCCCCTGGGCGAGGGCGACGCCTACCTGGACGCGGGGGCGCTGGGGGCCGAGTTCTTCGGTGCCGGGATGCGGCGGGCGGCGTTGGAACAGTTGGCGCAAGAAACCGGCGGCCGCTTCTACACGCCGGCCCAGGCCGCCGCGCTGCCGGAGGACGTGCGGTTCACGGAGTCTGGCGCCACGGTGTTCGAGCACCACGATCTCTGGGATATGCCCGCGACGTTCCTGCTGCTGCTCACGTTGCTGGGCGTGGAGTGGGGATGGCGGCGCGCGCGGGGGCTGGCATGAGACCGGCGCTTTCGGCCGAAGTCCGCGGGACGTTTCACCGCGGAGATCGCAGAGAGCGCAGAGGGCGCAGAGATGGGACTGAATGGGGGGTCTCACACAAACCCCCTCTGCGATCTCTCCTTTTGATCTCTGCGTCCTCTGCGGTGATCAGTTGGCGAACGGTAATCGGGTTGGTGCTCCTGTGTATGGCCCCCTTCGTCCGGCCCGCATCTGCCCAGACGCACGTGCTCGTAGTCTCTGGCGTCGGGGGCGATGCGCAGTTCACGGAGCGGTTCACGCGCTGGGGGAGCGACGTCGTGGATGCCGCGCGGCAGCGGCTCGCCGTCCCTGAGGCGAACGTCACCTTCCTGGCGGAGCATCCGGAACGGGATACGAGCATCAACGGGCCCGCCACCAAGGAACGGCTCGAGGGCGCGTTGCGGGAGATTGCCGAACGCGCCGGGCCCGGCGCCGACGTGGTGCTGGTGCTGTTCGGGCATGGCAGCGATCGGGAGGCGGAGCCCCGGTTCAATCTGGTGGGCCCCGACGTGACCGCCGCGGAGCTCGCGACCTGGCTCGCGGCGTTGAAGGCGCACCGCGTCGTGGTGGTCAACACCGCCAGTGCCAGCGGCGGGTTCGTGCCGGCCCTGGCGGGGCCCGGCCGCATCGTGGTGACGGCGACCAAGTCCGGGTTCGAGCGTAACGCCACGCGGTTCGGCGAGTATTTCGTTCGGGCGCTCACTGCAGAAGGAGCGGAGGGCGCGGATACCGACAAGGATGGCCGGTTATCGGTGCTCGAAGCCTTCGACTACGCCCGGCGGGAAGTGGCCCGCGCCTACGAGCAGGAGAAGCGACTCCTGACCGAACACGCCCTGCTGGATGACGATGGAGACGGTAAGGGCAGCACGGAACCCAGCGTCACCGGCGGGGACGGCGTGCTCGCCGCGTCGGTGTTTCTGACGGCGGCCAGGGCGGCGGTCGCGGCCGACACCTCGGACCCTGAGGTGATGCGGCTCTACGCCCGGCGAGACTCCCTGGAGCGGCGGGTCGCCGAGCTGCGGGGGGCGAAAAGCTCCATGGCCGTGGAGATCTACGAGCGGGAATTGGAGGAGCTGCTCGTTGAGCTGGCGACCACCAATCGGGCCATTCGGCAGCGGGAAGGGAAGCGCCCGTGATCAAGGCGGTCAGGGCGGCCGGGGCGGTCGCGGCGGTCATGGCGGGCGCGGCGGTGGCGCAGGATCGATCGGACGGCGGCCGCAGGGCGTTTGAAGCCGGCCGCTACGACGAGGCGATCAGTTTGCTCGGAGCAGTTGCCGACCGGGGCGACGAAAACGCGGCCCGGTTGCTGGGACGCGCGCTCGCGATCGTTGGGAGGTACGCGGACGCCGAGCAGCGGCTCCGCGCGTACCTCGCGGCCCACTCCGATGCGCGGACGCTTTGGCTTCCTCTGGGAGATGTGTTGCGCGATCGGGGCCGGCTCGCCGACGCGGAGTTGGCCTACGGCCGGGCGGCGGCGCCCCCAGGACCGGACAGCCTGGTGGCCGCCCTGCGCCTGGCGGAGATCAAGGAACAGCGGGGGGAAGGGTCCGCGGCGCGCCGCGACTATCGCAGGTTCATTACCGCGTACAATGCGGCGACGAGGCTCTCGTCGGAGGAGCTGGCCGCCGTGGCTCGGGCGGTGCGCCACCTGGGGCGGGAAGACCCGCAGTTGTTCAAGGACGCGCTGCGAGCGTACGACGACGCCGTACGGGCCGACTCCGGCAACCTCGACGCCCGCGTGGAGCAGGGCGACCTGTTCCTCGACAAGTACAACGGCACGGACGCTCGTGCCACCTACGAGGCCGTGCTGAAGATCAACCCCAATCACCCCGCCGCGATTCTGGGGCTGGCCCGCGCGGCCCGGTTCGAGGGGAGTCCCGAGGCGGCGGCGCGCGCCCGGAAGAGCCTGGAGGTCAATGCGCGCTACGTCCCGGCGTTGGTCTTCGTCGCGCAACTGGAGCTGGAGCGGGAGGCCTACGCCGAGGCGCGGGAACGCATCGCCCAGGCGCTCGAAATCAACCCCGCGTCGCTGGAGGCCCTGTCGCTGTTGGCGGCGACGGACTTCCTCGAAGGCGATTCGTCCGGCTTCCAGAAAACCGTGGCGCGCATCGCGAGCGCTCACCCTCGGTACGCGCCAGTCTACACCACGCTGGCGGACGTGACCGGGCGCACGCGTCGGTACCATCGGGCCCTCGAGTTCGCAGGTCAGGCGGTGGCGCTGGATTCCGCGTCATGGCGGGGCTACAGCCTGATGGGCGTGAACCAGCTCCGGTTGGGTCAGATGGCCGAGGCCCGGAAGAGCCTCGAGACCGCGTTCGTCGGCGATCCCTACGACGTGTGGACCAAGAACACCCTGGACCTGTTGGACAACCTGGACCGTTTCGAGGGGACCCGTACCGCGCGATTCCGGGTCTGGGCCGCGCCTGCGGAGGCCGAGCTGCTCGCCCTGTATGCGGGCCCGCTGGCAGAGGAGGCGTACGATTCGCTGGCGGCGCGCTACCGTTTCCAGCCGACGCCGCCGGTGCGCGTGGAAGTGTACGACCGCGACGCGGATTTTTCGGTGCGTACCGTGGGACTGGTTGGTCTGGGTGCCCTCGGCGTGAGCTTCGGGCCGGTCGTGGCCATGGACTCTCCGTCGGCCCGGGAGCCGGGGCAATTCCACTGGGGCTCCGTGCTGTGGCACGAAGTCGCCCACACGTTCCATTTGGGCCTGACCGACGCGCGCGTGCCCCGCTGGTTCACCGAGGGGCTGGCGGTGTTCGAGGAGCGGCGCGCGCGTCCCGGGTGGGGCGACGACGTGACGCCGGGGTTTCTGGTGGCTTTCCTCGAGAAGCGCCTGGTGCCGGTCAGCCAGCTGAACCGCGGCTTCACCAGTCCGGATTATCCGGAGCAGCTTGGGTATTCCTACTACCAGGCGTCGTTGGTGTGCGACTTCATTGCCGCGGAGCACGGCCTCGACGCGCTCCGGGCACTGCTCCAGCAGTTCCGGCAAGGGCGTTCCTCGGCGCAGGCCTTCCAGTCGGTGCTGGGTAGCGAGCTGGACGCCTTCGACGGCCGGTTCGACGTGTACCTGCGCCGGCGGTTCGCCACGCCGCTCGGCGCGTTGCGGCCCCTCCCGGAGGCTGACGCGCGGGCTCACCCGGGCCTCGAGGAGCTGGTGCGCCGGGCGCGCCGCGCGCCGGACGACTTCCATGCCCAATTCCTGGCGGGGCAGGCGGCGTTCGCCGGAAAGCAGCTGGACGCTGCCGAGCCGTTCTTGGTCCGGGCCAAGCAGCTGTTCCCGGAGTACGCTGGTGTGGACAGCCCGTCCTGGTACCTGGCCCAGATCTACCGGCAGCGCGGGGCGCGGGCTCAGGCGGTGGCGGAGCTGGAAGCACTCACGGCGATCAACGCGGGGCATTACCCCGCGTTGCTGGCCCTGGCCGCGCTCCGCGATTCGCTGGGTCAGAAGGCCCAGGCCGCGCGGGCGCTGGAGGCGGCGCTGTACGTCTATCCGTTCGAGATTCCGGTGCATCTGCGGCTCGCGGAGCTGGCGGCCGAGTTGGGCTGGTGGCCCTTGGGCGTCCGCGAGCGCCGGGCGGTGCTGGCGCTGGCTCCGGTGGACCGGGCGGAAGCGCACTATCAGCTGGCGCTGGCATATTTCGGGTCGGGGAAGCTCGACGAGGCACGGAGCGCCGTGCTGCGAGCCCTCGAGGTGGCGCCCAGCTTTGAACCAGCGCAGGAGCTGTTGCTCAAGATCCGGGAGGCGCGGCGTGACGGGGATACCTGATCCGGCCGGGGCGTGGCGTGTCGCGACGGGGGTCGTGGCGGTGGTGGTGGTCGTGGCGGTCACGGTGGTCACCGCCGGGCAGGCCCAGGACCGTGGTATTCGCCGGGGGCGGGAGCCGCGGCCGCGACTGTCGGACGAGGACTACAAGAAGTTCAACGTGCCGTACGACGGGCGCTTCACCTTCGCGCGGCTCCGCTACGACGAATCGGTCTGGGACGGCGGCGGCTTCTGGGGCCGTGGCCGGGGGGACCCTGGGTGGGCGCACGACTACCCGCGCGCCGAGCGGCACTTGATGAAGCTGCTGAGCGAACTCACCGTCATCCGCCCCTATCTGGACGGCGGCAACATCCTCAAGGCCGATGACCCGGAGTTGTTCAAGTACCCGGTGGCGTACCTGTCCGAGCCCGGCTACTGGTCCGTGAGCGAGGCGGAGGCGACCAACCTCCGCAGCTACCTGCTCAAGGGCGGCTTTCTCATCGTGGACGATTTCGAGGGAGAGCACTGGCTCAACTTCGAAGACAAGATGCGGACGGTCTTACCCGGCGCCGTGTTCGTCGAGCTGGACCCGTCGTACCCGGTGTTCCACGCGTTCTTCGACATCGAGTCCCTGGAGAATCTGAGCCTGGGCAACTACCGGGCCGCTCGGGCGCCGTCGGTGTACTACGGGGTGTTCGAGGACAACGATCCCAAGAAGCGATTGATGGTGATCGCGAACTACAACAATGACATCGGCGACTACTGGGAGTGGTCGGACATGGGGTACTTCCCGATCGAGCTGTCCAACGAGGCCTACAAGCTAGGCATCAACTACATCATCTACGCTCTCACCCACTGACATGACGACGGAACAGGCGGCGCTGCAATCGGCGGACGACATCGCGCTGGCGGATCGCTTGCGGTTCGGCCGCGAGCGGATCATGGCCGAGCTCAAGAAGCTGATCGTGGGGCAGGAGCACGTCATCGATCAGGTGCTGATCTCGCTCTTCGTGGGCGGCAACAGCCTGATCATCGGCGTGCCGGGACTGGCGAAAACGCTCCTGATCCAGACCATGGCGCGCGTGCTCGATCTCAAGTACTCCCGCATCCAGTTCACCCCCGACTTGATGCCGTCGGACATCACCGGGACGGACATCATCCAGGAGGACCCGGAGACCGGGCGGCGGCATCTCCAGTTCATGCCGGGCCCGATCTTCGCCAACATCGTGCTGGCGGACGAGATCAACCGGACGCCACCCAAGACCCAGGCGGCGCTGCTCGAGGCCATGCAGGAGCATCGGGTGACGGTGCAGGGCAAGACCTACACCCTGGATGAGCCGTTCTTCGTGTTCGCCACCCAGAACCCCATCGAGCTGGAGGGCACCTACCCCCTGCCCGAGGCGCAGCTCGACCGCTTCATGTTCAACATCGTCATTGACTATTCGCCTGAGTCCGAAGAGCTGACGGTGGTGCGCGAGACCACGGCGGTGCAGGATCCCCGGTTCGATCACGCCGTGTCGGGCCGGGACATCGTGGCCTTCCAGCGGCTGGTCCGCAACGTGCCGGTGGCGGATCCGGTGCTCCAGTACGCGGTGACGCTGGTCCGGGCCTCGCGCCCGTCGGCCAACGGGACGCTGCCGTTCATCCAGCAGTGGGTGTCCTACGGGGCCAGCGTGCGGGCGGCGCAGTATCTGGTGCTGGGCGGCAAGGCGCGCGCGCTGATGCGGGGGCGCTACCACGTCACGTTCGAGGACATCCGGGCGCTGGCGCACCCGGTGCTGCGCCACCGGATTCTCACCAACTTCCACGCGGAATCCGAGCGGGTCACCACGGACTCGCTGGTGGAACAGCTGCTCCAGGCCGTTCCTATACCCAAGTCCGGGTTGTGACCGGCGTCGCGTTCCTCGACCCCAAGGTCCTGACTCGGATTGACGATCTCGAGCTGCTGGCCCGCACCGTGGTGGAGGGGTTCATCAACGGACTGCACCGCTCGCCCTACCTGGGGCGCTCCATGGACTTCGCCGAGCACCGCGCCTACATGCCGGGCGACGACATCCGGCGGATTGATTGGCGGGTCTACGGACGGACCGATCGCTTCTATGTCAAGGAGTTCGAGGCGGACACCAACGCCAACTTCTCGGTGCTGCTCGACATCTCGCGGTCCATGGCGTACGGCAGCGCCGGAATCACCAAGCTCGATTACGGCCGCTATCTGGCGGCCTGCCTCACCTACTTCTCCCGGCAGCAGCGGGACCGGGTGGGCCTGGTGACCTTCGACCGGGACGTCGTGACGGTGGTACCGCCTTCGGCCAAGCACCTGGAACGGGTGCTCCACGAGATCGCGCGGATCGAGCCGGGTCCCGGCGGAGCGCTGGGTCCGTCGCTGCACAAGATCGCGGAGACCGTGCGGCGGCGCAGCTTGCTCGCGGTCATCTCCGACCTGTACGAGGAACCGGACGCGATCCTGCGCGCGGTGAGTCGGCTCAAGGGGAAGGGGAACGACGTGATCGTGTTTCATATCCTCGATCCCGCGGAGCTGGCGTTTCCGTTCGAGGACATGATGCTGTTCGAGGACCTCGAGAGCGGCGACCGCATCCCGGTGGTGCCGCTCAAGCAACGCGAGCGCTACCGCGAGCTGATGCGGGAGCACGTGACCACGCTGTCGCGATTGCTGGTGGACGCCCGCATAGACTATGCGCTGTTCGATACCTCCAAGCCGTTGGACTTCGCGCTGTTCGAGTACCTGAGCCGGCGCGAGCGGCTGGTGCGGGTGCGATGATCGGGGCGAAGAGAGGGCGCGTGGGCCCCCTCCCCGCGCTAGCAGTTCCGCGCGCGCCGCAGACGATGGGAGTTTCCAAGGCGCGCGCTTCACTGACGCGCGCTCCGGGGGCCCACGCGCCCTCTCCGCGCCCTGACGCATGACATTCCTCGCGCCGCTCTTCCTCGCCGGCCTCTTGGGCCTTGCGATCCCGATCATCGTCCACCTCACCAACCGGCCCAAGAGCAACGCGTATCCGTTCCCGTCGCTGATGTTCCTTCAGCGCATTCCGTTTCGGACCATGCGGCGGCAGCGCATCCGGCATTGGTGGCTGCTGGCGATGCGGGCGGCGGTGCTGGTGCTGGTGGCGGCGGCGTTCGCGCGGCCGCTGTGGGAGCGGTTGGGCGCCGGTGCCGCGGGCGTTCAGGGCCGGGAGCTGGTGATCCTGCTGGACGCGTCCTACAGCATGCGGTACGCCGATCACTGGGAGCGCGCCGTGTCCGCGGCGCGGCGGGTGGTGAACGGCGTGGGGGCCGACGATCGAGCCACCATCGTGCTGCTGGGCGATCGGGCGGTGTCGCTGGGCGAGGCCACGGCCGACAAGGCCACGCTGCTGGCGGCGCTGGACCGGGCCCGCCCCGGCTTTGGCGCCACGCGGTATGCGGCGGGCATCCAGGCGGCACGGGACATTCTGGAACAGTCGGAGTTGCCGCGGCGCGAAGTGGTCGTGATCTCCGACCTCCAGCGCGCCGGCTGGCGACCGGACGAGGGCGTGCGGCTGCCGGCCGGGACCGCCGTCGAGACGGTGAACCTGGCCGAGCAGGAGGCGGCCAACGTGGCGGTGACCGGCCTGCTCGCGGAACGCGGGTTCCGCGGCGAGCGCGAGGAGGTCACGGTCTCGGCGCGGGTTGTGAACCTGGGATCCGCGGCGGTGCGCGCGGTCCGGGTCGCATTGAACGTGGACGGACGGACGGTGCAGAGCGTAGGGGTGGACCTGGAGCCGCGCGGCTCCGCTGCCGCCACGTTCAGCCCGCTGCCGCTGGGACAGAGTCCGGCGCGGGTGACGGTGCATGTCGAGACGGCGGGGCTGGTCGCGGACGACGACCAGTACGCCGTGCTCGCGCCGGGGGACGTGCTGCGGGTGCTACTGGTTGGGTCCGCAGGAGCCGGCCGAAGCGGCGAGTTCGTCCGGCAAGCCCTGAGCGTGGGCGCGAATCCGCGGTTCGCCGTCACCGCGGTGTCCGGGGGCCCGCGACCGGGCGACCTGGAACGGCACGAGGTGGCGGTCGTGGAGGAGGCGGCGCCGAGCGGAGCGGCGCGGCTGGCGGGGTTCGTCCGGCAGGGCGGGGGCCTGCTGGTGCTGCTGGGCGGCCGCAGTGGGGTCGGTGGGTGGGGGCCCGAATGGCGTAGCCTGCAGGGAGGTACGCCTGGCGGAACGGTGGAGCCGGCGTCATCCAGCGGGGCGGCCCTCGCCGGCGTGAGCTACGAGCATCCCATGCTCGAGCCGTTCCGGGCGCCGCGGAGCGGGGACTTTGGGTCGGTGCGCGTGTATCGCTACCGGCGCTTCGATCCGGATTCGAGCGGTGCGGTGCTGGCGCACTACGACGACGGCGCGGCGGCGCTGGTCGAGCGGCGTCTGGGTGAAGGCAGAGTGCTGGTGTGGACCTCCGGCATGGACAATGTGTGGAGCGATCTCCCCGTGCAGCCGGTGTTTCTGCCCCTGGTGCACCAGATGGTGCGGTACCTCGCCGGCTACACCGAGCGGCGCACCGCACTCACGGTGGGGCAGGCCCTCGATCTGGAGGCGGCGCGGGAGATCCTGGGCGGGGGATCGGAACTGGTGGTGGAAGCTCCCAATGGGAGTCGCGCGCCGCTCGACGCATCCGCCGCGGCGGTGTCGCTGGATGAACCCGGGTTCTACACGGTACGGGCGCTGAACTCGGACCTTGCAGCGCAGACCGTTGCGGTCAACCTGGACCCGGGGGAAGCCGATCTGACGCCCCTCGACCTGGACGCGTTCCTCGCGGCGGTCGCGCCCGGCGGGTCCGCTCCGTCCACGGTCTCCGCCGGCACTGCCCCGATCAGTCCCGCCGAACGGGAACGCCGGCAGGGGCTCTGGTGGTATCTTGTCATTGGGGCGGCGGTGCTGGCGCTGGCGGAAACGTTGCTCTCCAACCGGCTGCCGGCCGTTGGGCGCGCCGGCGGCCTCGCGTAAGGAGCGAAACTCATGGGTCGGTCACGGCACGAAGAACTGCTGGGGATCGTCCACGCCGCGCGGCGGCGGCTGCGGATCCGCCAGCTGCTGCACGGCGCCAGCGTCGTGGCGCTGGCCGCGGCGCTGCTGCTGTTGGTGGCGTCCTTTGGCGTGGACCAGCTCCGGTTCTCTCCGTGGGCGGTTATCGTCTTCCGCACCCTGGTCATCGCCGGGCCGCTCGCGCTCGCGGCCTGGCTCATCGCTCGCCCCCTACTTTCGCCCGTCTCGGACTCGCGCATCGCGCTGTATCTCGAAGAGCACGCCCCGGCGCTCGAGGCTCGCGTGCTGAGCGCGGTGGAGTACGTCCGGCGCGGGGGGGAGGCGCCCGGATCGCTGGCGCTGGTGGATCGGCTGGTGGCGGACGCGGTGGAGTGCTGCGAGGCGATCGACCACGGCCGGCGCATCGAGCAGCCGGCCATGGTTCGCTCCGGCAGCATCCTGGCCGGCACCATGCTGGTGGGCGCCGCCCTCCTGCTGGTGGGGCCCGGCTCGGTGCGGCGAGGCGTGGCTGGGCTGGTGCCGGGGGGCGGCGGCGAGCGGAATCCGTATCGTATTGACGTGAGCCCGCGAGACACGGTGGTGGCGCGCGGGAGCGATCTCAAGGTGACGGCGGTTCTGCAACACTTTACGGCCGATCGGGTGGAGATCGCGGTGCGCCGGGGCGCCCAGGGAGAGTGGCAGCGCTTCCCGTTGGTAGCCGAACCAGACGGGAGCGGGCAGGCGATAGTGCTGTTCGACCTGGCCGAAGCCACCGACTACTTCGTGGAGGCGAGCGGGGTCCGCTCGGACCTGGTGCATGTCGGCGTGGCGGATCTGCCCCACGTTCGGCGCATCGACCTCGAGTACCGCTTCCCGGCGTATACCGGACTGCCCGCCCAACGAGTGGAAGACGGCGGCGACATCGCGGCGGTGCGGGGCACTCGGGTCATCGTCGAGGTGACGCCCACCATCCAGCCGGCCGGCGCGTCGTTGGTGGTGGGCGGCCGGGACACCGTCCCGCTCGCGCTCGAGGGCACCAGCGTGCTGGCCGGGCAACTCACGGTGGAGAGGCCCAGCTCGTATCGGGTGCTGTTCCAGACGGCGGCGGCCGGTCTGGTCGTCGGGTCGCCCGAGTACGCGATTGACGTGCTCAGCGACCAACCCCCCACCGTGCGGTTCCGGACGCCGGGCCGCGATCTCCAGGTCACCGCGGTGGAAGAGGTGTTCGCCGAAGCCGAGGCGCGAGACGACTATGGGGTGTCGCGGCTGGAGCTGATCTATCAGGTGAACGGCGGGGCCGAGCAGGCTATCGCGCTTGAGCCCGGCGGTGGCGCGCGCCAGGAGGTGGTGGGCAGCCACACGTTCTTCCTCGAGGAGCAGGGGCTCAAGCCGGGCGATCTCGTCGCTTACTACGCGCGGGCGGTCGAGGCCGACCACGCGGGTGGGGCGCAGCAGGCCACCACGGACATCTACTTCTTGCAGGTGCGCCCGTTCGAGCGGGAGTACCGCGCCGCGGACGAGCAGCCGTCGATGGGCGGGGGTGGAGGTGGGACCAGTCCGGGAGAGTTGTCTCAGCGGCAGCGCGAGATCGTTGCGGGGACATTCAACCTGGTGCGCGACTCGGCGCAGTACACGGCTACCCAGCGACGGGAGAACCTCGCGACGCTGGCGCTGGCCCAGGGCCGCTTGCGGGAGGATGTGGAGACGCTGGTGGGCCGGATCCGCGAGCGAGGTGTGATCGGTTTGGATTCGACGTTCGCGATCGTCGCCGCATCGCTCGACACGGCGGTCACGGAGATGGCGGCCGCGGAGGACCGACTCGGCGAGCGCAAGTCCAAAGAGGCGCTGGCTCCGGAGCAACGCGCGCTCCAGCAGTTGCAGCGGGCCGAGGCCGCGTATCGGGAGATTCAGGTGGCGCGGTCCAACCAGGGCGGCGGTGGTGGCGGTGGGGAGCAGCGTTCGGCCGAGGAGCTGGCGGACCTGTTCGATCTGGAAATGGACAAGCTCCGGAACCAGTACGAGCAGGTGGAACGCGGCCAGCGGCAGGAGACCGACAATCAGTTGGATGAAACGCTGGAGCGCCTGCGCGAGCTGGCTCGCCGCCAGCAGCAGGAGAACGAGCGGCTCCGGGCGCGCATGGATGAGATGGCGGCGGGGGCGGGGGCCGGAGGCACGTCCAGCAGCCAGCGCGAGCTGGCGCAGCAGACGGAAGAGCTGGCGCGGCGGCTGGAGCGACTGGCTCGCGAGCAGCAGCAGCCGGAGTTGAACCAGACGGCGCGGGACCTGCGGGAGGCGGCCGATGCGATGCGCCGCGCGGCAGCCCAGACCGGCAACGAGGGCGCCGCGCGCGGGCGCACCGCGCTGGATCAGCTGCGCGAGGCCCAGCGCTCGCTGGAGCGGGACCGTGGGGAGCGGCTGAAACGGGATGTGGGGGATGCGCTGCGCCGGGCCCAGCAGCTGGCCGAGCAGCAACGGAACGTGCAGGACGAAGTGGGCAATCTCACGGGACAGGGTGCGGCGGATCAGCAGCGGATCCAGCGGCTGGATCAGCGCAAGCAGGACATGGCGGCACAGGTCGAGGGGCTGGAGCGGGACATTGACCAGATGTCGCGGGAATCGGCGCGGGATCAGCGAGATGCGTCTCGCAAGCTGGGCGAGGCAGCCGAAGGGATTCGGGACGACAAGCTCCGGGAGAAGATCCTGTACTCCCGCGGCGTGATCCGGGGCCGCTCACCGGAGTACGCGCGGAACTTCGAGGACCAAATCGGCGCGGACATCGAATCGCTCCAAGACCGACTGGCGGAAGCACGGGATGCCATCGGCGAGTCGCGGGAGCAACGCGTGGGGCGGGCGCTGGAGCGGGCCAACGATCTGGTGAACGGCCTCGAATCGCTCCAGGAGCGCCTGCGGGCCGGACAGCGGCAGGGCCAGCAGGGCCAACAGGGCCAGCAAGGACAGGAGGGCCAGCAAGGGCAGCAGGGGCAGCAAGGCCAGCAGGGCCAGCAAGGCCAGCAAGGACAACAAGGACAACGGGGGCAGGAGGGACAGCAGGGTCAATCGGGGCAGCCAGGCCAGGGGGCCCGGATGGGAACCCCCGGGGCCATCGACCAGCAGGGACAGGGGTTCGGTGGGTGGCTCGGACCAAACCGCCGCCAGTTTGACCGTGAGTGGCGGGAGCGCTTAGGAGATGCCGACCGGCTTCGGAGCCAGCTGGGTGCGGAGGGTGTGGATGTGCGCGACCTGGATCGCATCATCCAACAGCTGCGAGGGCTGGACCAGCGGCTCCTGGCTGGCGACCCGCGCTCGCTCGCGACCCTCGAGAACGAGGTGGTGCAGGGGCTCAAGGAGTTCGAGTTCGCGCTCCGGCGGCAGTTCGCCGAGGCGGAGAGCGACCGTCCGTTCCTGACCGGGGCGGATGAGGTGCCGGAGAAGTATCGGAAGATGGTGGAGGAGTACTACAAGGCGTTGTCGAGGCGCCCGAGATAAAGCGGGGAAGGGGGAACGGGGAAGGGGGAAGGGTACGATGCGGGACAAACCCTTCCCCGTTCCCCCTTCCTGCCTCCCCATCAGTTTTGCACTAGCTCCGGCCTCACCGTCAGAATCAATGTCCCGAGCTTCTCGCCCAGCTGCGTGTTCCCCAGCACGGCGGTCTGGCCGGCGCGAAGTGTCACCGTGGTGCTCAGTGAGGTGGCCCCCGGTGCGTTGAGTTCGGCGTTTACCCGTACTGATCCGCTGTCACCGCTGCCGCGAACGTCGAAGATGTTGGCGCGGATGTGGTACGGACCGCCCAGGCCCGCAACCACCTGCGATATCTGGATCCCCTCCATTCCGCCTGCCAGGGCCTCGGCAACCAGGCGGTAGCCTCGGAATCGAAACAGCTTCCGAAGCGACGCCTCGACCTCGGCGATGGCGGGATCGGCGGCCGCCGCGCCGTTGGCCTGGATGATCTGGAAACGCAGCCGCACGCTCGGCTTGGCACGGTCATACTCGGCGAGCACCCGGGCGATCTTGTCCAGGTTGTCGGGCGTTTCCCGCACGGTGATGGATCCCCGCAGGCTGTTCATCTGTCCCGGAGCGTCCTTGCGGTCAACGAAGACGTAGGGAGAGATCAGCTGTGCGGCTTCGCCGCCGTCGAGGTGGTTCAGCCGGAACGTGCGGGTGTCGAGCCGAGGTCCGCCGCAGGCGGCGGCCGCGAGTAGACCAGCGAGCACCAGCCACGTCGAGGTTCTCATCCCTGCCTCCTCGGTCAGAACGACCAGATGACGACGATGTTGGGGTTGTCGGTTTGGAAGACAGTCACGGCGCGTCCCGCCAGTACCTCCACGTCGAGCGGCGCGGTGGCCGAGGCGACTTGTTGCACGGATGGAGTCATGGGCTGAGGCAACTCTCGGCGTCGGCCCAGGAGCAACACGGCGAGGCTGGCGGCGAGGGCGAGTGGGGCCACCACGGTCCACCGCCAACGCGGGGTGCGGGGGGCGGCTGGCCGGCGCCGAGGTTGGGCCACCTCGAACCGGGGCACGGCTCGCTCCAGCTCGCCCTGGAGCGCGGCGTACTGCGCCAGAATCCCCCGCGCCCGATCCTGGCACGCCGAGCACGCGTGCAGGTGCTGGGCGAGCTCGCCGTCGCCGCGGAGCTCGGTCAGGTCAGCCTCGAGCAAACGGTCGCGCGCGGTCTCGCAGTTCATGGCTTCAAGTCCTCCAGCAGCGCCGCATGCTCTTCCAGCATCCGGGCCCGAAGCGTGCGCCGGGCGCGGAACAGGTGGGCCCGCACCGTGACTGGGTTCATCTTCAGCATCTCGGCGATCTCGCCTGGCGCGAATCCTTGAAGGTCCGCGAGGTCCAGAACTTCGCGCTGGCGCGGAGGCAGGTCATCGAAGAATGTCCTCACGACGCCCGCGACGTTGGCCGCGTGGATCCGGCCGATGGGATCATCAGGGCTGGCAACCCCTGGGTCGCCGGACTGCTCCAGGCGTTCGACCATCCGTCTGCGCGCGGCGCCACGCCGGAAGAAACCACCCGCCGCATTGGCGGTGACGCGATAGAGCCAGGTGGTGAAGCGGGAACGGCCGTCGTAGCGGTCGAGGTGCGTGGACAGCCGGACCAATACACTTTGGGCGACGTCATCCGCGTCATCGGCATCTCCGGTACGTACCAGCGCCCAGCGATACACCTGGGCGTGACATCGTTCGACGAGCCGGCGGAAGGCCTCCTCGTTTCCCGACTGCGCCTGACGGACGAGGTGCTCCAGGCCCTCATCCGGCGGGTTGAGTGCGGTCACGGGCCTCCGGGGCTCGGGGGGCGACCGGGAATGAGATGCGGGAGAAGCGAAAGGCGTTTACCGCGGAAGGGAAGAGGGAAGAGGGAAGAGGGAAGTGGGAAGAGGGAACGGGGAAGGGTAAGACCGCCTGAAGCAGACCCTTCCCCCTTCCCCGTTCTCGCTTCCCCGCATGTGACGGACAGGGTGGGATTCGAACCCACGAACCGGTTACCCGGTTACACGCTCTCCAGGCGTGTGCCTTCAGCCACTCGGCCACCTGTCCCGGGGTGTGCAGTGCCTGTAAAGAACGCGAGTCAAGCTGTTGCGGTCAACGGTCGTCGTTGGCAGCAATGGCGCAGTAGGGAGCCGGTGCGATGCGCGCATGGACAGCACCCCGTTCGTGCTGGTAGTTTGACCCGGAGTTCACTCGCGGCATGAGGGCACGCACCATGGCCTCAGTCACCACCGCGTTGGAAGAAACGCGTGATGAGATCCGGCGGAGCATGCAGGCGCTCCACAAGAAGTACCCCCAAGAGTACTGGCGCGAGCTCGATCGTAAGGGGGCGTATCCCGAAGCCTTCGTGCAGGAGCTGACTCAGAGCGGATTCCTGAGCTGCCTGATCCCGGAAGAGTACGGCGGGTCCGGCCTGGGCGTCACGGAGGCCGGGATCGTCTTGGAAGAGATCAATCGTGGAGGTGGCAACTCCGCGGCCTGTCACGCCCAGATGTACACCATGGGCACCCTGCTCCGCCACGGGTCGGAAGCCCAGAAGCGTCGCTATCTGCCGGGGATCGCCAGCGGCGAGTTACGCCTGCAGGCGTTTGGCGTGACCGAGCCGGATGCGGGATCGGACACGACGCGCATTTCGACGTTCGCCAAGCGCCAGGGAGATGTCTACCTGGTGCATGGTCAGAAGATCTTCATCTCGCGCATGCAGCACTCAGACCTGATGGTCTTGCTCGCTCGCACGACGCCGTTAGACCAGGTCAAGAAGAAGACCGACGGCCTCAGCGTCTTCCTGGTCGATCTCCGTAATGCCGGTGACAGGCTCAGAGTGGATCCCATCGAGACGATGATCAATCACGAGACGAATGCGGTGTTCTTCGATGGTTTCGAGGTGCCGGCCGATAGCCTCATCGGGGAGGAAGGGAAGGGTTTCTCCTACATCCTGAGCGGCATGAACGCGGAACGCATCCTGATCGCGTCGGAATCCATTGGGGATGCGCTGTATTTCGTCGATCGGGCGACGGCGTACGCGAAGCAGCGGGTGGTGTTCGGGCGTCCCATTGGACAGAATCAGGCGATCCAGTTTCCCATTGCGCGGGCGTACATGAACACGCGAGGCGCGATCGAGATCCGTGATCACGCAGCCGCCCTGTTCGACCGGGGAGAGGAGTGTGGCACGGAAGCCAATATCGCGAAATACCTCGCGTCGGAGGCGGCCTGGGAGGCGGCCAACGCAGCCATGACCACGTTCGGTGGCTACGGCATGGCCGTGGAGTACGACATCGAGCGGAAGTTCCGGGAGGCCCGCCTATTCCTGATCGCGCCGGTGCCGAACAATCTCATCTTGAGCTACGTCGGGCAGCATGTCCTAGGCATGCCACGGTCCTTCTGACCCAAGGCAAGGAGTCTGCCGCCGTGCTCCCGGTCTTACGGCCTCGCCGCTGCCTGTTGTTCGTCCCCGCGAACCGACCGGACCGCTACGCGAAGGCGCTGTCCAGCGGAGCGGACTGCGTATGCATCGACTTGGAGGACGCCGTCGCCTTCGATCGGAAGGACGAGGGCCGAGACCAAGCGTTGGCGTGGCTTCCCAGCTGGAGCCCTCAGCCCGTGGAGCTGGTGCTGCGCATCAACAGTGTGAAGACCGCCGTCGGACTGCGTGACCTCATGGCCCTGCTTGATTCTGGAGGCAGGCCAGACGCCCTCATGCTGCCCAAGCTGGACTCGCCCGAAGAGGTGAGGTGGGTCGATGCGCTTCTTGGTGAGCGGCTCGCCGAGGTGCGACTCATCCCGATGATCGAAACGGTCGAGGGACTGGCAGCCGCGGAGGCGATAGCTCGCGCGTCCTCGCGCGCTGCGGCGCTGCTGCTGGGAGGCGTTGACCTCTCGACCGAATTGGGGTGCACTCGCGACTGGGACGCCATGCACTACGCCCGATCCCGGACGGTCCATGCCGCTGCCCTGGCGCGAATCGACGTGATGGACATGCCATTTCTCGACGTGAACGACCTCGAAGCCCTCCGACAGGAGGCGCGCCTCGCCGCCCGACTGGGCTTCACGGGGAAAGCGGTGATCCATCCCAGCCACGTGGCTCCCGTGCTGGAAGCCTTCTCACCCGCGCCCGAGGAGATCGAGTGGGCCCGCCGGATCGTGGACGCCTACGAGCGGAATCGGGGTGGCGTGCTGCTGGTGGACGGGAAACTGGTCGAGCGGCCGGTGATCCGGGCCGCCCAGCGGGTGTTGGCGATCGAGGCCGCGGCGAGGAGAGGCGAAGCTCACTCGGGAGCGGAGCATTGATGTCTGATCTCCTGCGCGGAACCCTGGTGGTGTCGCTGGAGCAAGCGGTGGCCGGACCGTTCGCGTCGGCCAAGCTGGCAGCAGCGGGCGCGCGGGTGATCAAGGTCGAGCGGCCGGAGGGTGACTTTGCGCGCGGCTACGACGAGGCAGCGCGCGGACAGAGCTCCTATTTCGTGTGGCTGAACCGCGGGAAAGAATCGGTCGTGCTTGACTTCAAGGATCCCGAGGACGCCCGGGTGCTCCAGGGCCTCGTCGCGCGCGCAGACGTGTTCATCCAGAACCTCACTCCGGGCTCCACCCGCCGGGCCGGCTTCGGGTCCGGCGACCTTCGCCGTCGCTACCCCCGGTTGATCACCTGTGACATCAGCGGCTACGGTGAAACGGGTCCGTATGGCCGTATGCGGGCGTACGACACGCTGGTGCAGGGTGAGGCCGGGATCTCCGCGGTGACGGGGCACCCCGATGCCCCTGCCAGGGTGGGAATCTCGATTTGCGATATCAGCGCCGGATTCCACGCCTATGCCGGCATCTTGGAGGCGCTACTGCGTCGCGAGCGCTCGGGGGCGGGCAGTGGGGTCAAGGTCTCGCTGTTCGACTGCGTCGCGGACTGGATGGCTGTCCCGTACTTGCACGAGGTCTTCGGGGGCCGCGCGCCTCAGCGGGGGGGACTGCATCACCCGTCGATCGCCCCCTACGGAGCGTATTCGGCGGGAGGCAGGCAAGCCGTGAACATCGCGATCCAGAACGAGCGCGAATGGGAACGCTTCTGCACCGACGTGCTGCAGCAGCCGAATCTGGTCCAGGCAGAGCGCTTCAAGACGAACTCGGAACGCGTGCGCAACCGGCGGGAGCTGGATGCGGTGATAGGGGCTGTCTTCGAGCGTCTTTCACTCAGTGAACTCGAGCGACGGCTGGAGGCCGCCGACATTGCCTTTGGGCGGTTGAACTCGGTAGCGCAGTTCGCGGCTCATCCACAGCTGCGAACCGTGGAGGCGGAGACGCCGGCTGGATCCATCCGGCTTCCCGCCGATCCGCTGCGTTGGGACGACGAGGCCGGGGAGCAGGTGCGCCGGGTGCCGGCCCTAGGCGAGCACACGGTGGCGGTGCGAGCCGAATTCGGCGCGGCGGCGCAGCATGTCAAGGAGGGCAGCAATGCCGGATCTCGCAGACTGGGTCGGGCGAGCGAGGATTGAGCAGGACCTCATCACGCTGACCCGCGCGCGCAGTGCCGCCGGCCTGTTCGACGAGGATCCAGAGCGGGTTGTGCCGGGCACTGAGCTGCCGGCGTGCTGGCACTGGTTCTACTTCAATCCAGTGGTGCGCCGCTCGGAGCTCGGGGAAGACGGACATCCGAAACGAGGGACCTTCCTGCCACCGGTGGTTCTCCCCAGGCGCATGTGGGCGGGGGGACGGCTACGGTTCCGCGCACCCATCCGCGTTGGAGAGTCGGCCGAACGGCGCTCCGAGATCGCGTCAGTCCAAGAGAAGGAAGGGCGCAGCGGCAAGATGGTCCTGGTCACGGTTCGGCACCGCGTGAGTAGTCGGGACGGCCTGGGCGTCGAAGAGGACCAGGATCTCATCTATCGCGAGGCGACCAAGTTCAGCGAGCAGCCGCGGAGCGCCGCCCCGTCCCCCGAGGCCCAGTGGGAGGATGCCTTTTCCCCGGACACCACCGCCCTGTTCTCGTTCTCGGCCCTCACCGGTAACGGGCACCGCATTCACTACGATCAGGAGTACGCCAAACAGGTCGAGGGCTACCCCGGACTACTGGTGCATGGCCCGCTGACGGCGCTGCTGCTCCTGCAGGCCGCCCAGCGTCGCGCTGGGCTTCGTCCGACAGCCTATACCTATCGCGCCGTGGCGCCACTCTTCGTGGGCGAGCCGATCACGCTGGCGGGCGTGACGCGGGCCGACCACAGCACCGAGGTGTGGGCCCGAGGCCCTCGAGGGGTCGCGATGCAGGGAACCATCGAGTGGTAGAGTCGACCCTCTCGACCCGCCTGGCCCGGCTGATCCGCGCCAGGCCGGCCGGAGTGGGTGACCTGCAGTTGGCCGAGCGGCACGTGCGCGACTGGCTCGGCGCGATGGCGGCGGGGGGGGCGACCTCCGCGGGCCGGGTTCTGCGATCCTACGCCGGCGAGCGCACCGATGTGGAAGGCCGCGTGTTTCTGGCAGCCGCGCTTTCGCACATCACGGAGACCGACGACTTGCACCGTGGCTCGGTCACGCACCCGGGGTGCGTCGTGGTGCCCACGGCGTGGCTGCTGGGCAGCGAGCTAGGTAGACGCGGGCATGCCGTCCTCCACGCCGTCTTGGCCGGCTACGAGGCCGGGTTGCGCATTGGAGAAGCGCTCGGCCCGGGGCACTACCGCGTGTTCCATAACACGGCTACTGCAGGGGTCTTCGGAGCCGCGGCCGCCGCAGCCCAGCTCCTGGGTCTGGACGAAGAGCGCTGGGTGTGGGCGTTTGGCAGCGCGGGGACGCAGGCGGCCGGCCTGTGGCAGTTCAACCAAGACGCCACCATGTCCAAGCATCTGCACGCCGGGCACGCGGCGGAGGCCGGCCTGCGGTCGGCGCTTCTGGCAAAGGGCGGATTCACCGGGCCGGGGGCGATTCTGGAAGGAGAGAAAGGCTTCTTCCGCGGACTCTGTCCCGATCCGATTCCGGAGCGGGTTCTCGCACCGGCGCCTGGATGGAAGCTGCAGGAAACGTCGTTCAAGCCGTACCCCTCATGTCGCCACACGCATGCTGCCATCGATGCAGCGCTCGAGATTCGCGATCGCATGCTGCAGGCTGGAGACTCGCCGAAGGCCATCGCCCAGCTTCGGATCGAGACCTATCCGGCGGCCCTGCGCTTCACGGACAACCCGGCTCCCGTGAGCACGTATGCGGCCAAGTTCAGCATCCAGTTCTGCGTGGCGACGGCCCTGGTGCAGGGCCGCCCGACACTGGGGGCATTCGATGGAGAGCACCTCGCGGACGCCTCCGTGCGCGATCCCGCCGCTCGCGCGTCGGTGGCGGTGCGAGACGCCTTCGCTGAGGCGTATCCGGCGCATTGGCGCAGCGCGGTCGAGGTCGTCACCGAGGCGGGGCGCACCTACTTGGCAGAGCGGGATGGAGCACGCGGCGATCCGGAATGGCCCATGATGGATCAGGAGCTTGACGACAAGGCCCGAGATCTTCTCGCCTATGGCACCATGACGCCGGCGGCCTCGGAGTTGATGCTTCGCGCCTGCCGGCAACTCGTGGAGGATGGTCCTCTGCCGCCCCTGCCGTGGGTTGCGGGCGCGCTGCCCCCCGCCGCGTTCCTCAAGACGTTGCGCCGCTGGGCGCGAGACGCCACGAGCTCGGTATGAATGGACTTCACTGAGGAGTGGCTACCCGCTCTTGACATCCCCCCCTCCAAACACAGCTTTGAACCGCGTTCCACCATGATGGCCTTGCAGGCAGTCCGCCGCCGTCGTTGAGAGCGAAGGCGGCGTCGATCAACTGGCGGTGATTCTCGATTCGCCACCGGAGGTTGCCGTGAAGAACACGAGAAGGATGGGCTCGGTCCTGCTGTGGGCGGCTCTGTTGGTCGGCGTGGCGCCGGTGCGGGCGCTGACGCTGCAGCAGCGGGAGACTCCTCCGGCGGGGCGCGACGCGTACCGGCCCGCGGTGCCGGGGGTGAACGGGCTGGTGACCGCGGGGCACCCGCTGGCCTCCATGGCGGGAATCCGCATCCTGATGAGCGGTGGGAACGCGGCCGATGCGTCGGTGGCGGTGCTGTCCACGCTGAACGTGGTGCGCCCGCAGATGTCGGGCGCCGGCGGCAACGGATTCGCCACGATCTACGACCAGAAGACCAACCGGATCTACGCCCTGGCCGCTACCGGGGCGGCCGCCAGGGCACTGGACCCCCAGAAGGTGACGGCCGAACAGCGCCTGAGAGGCATTCATGCCGGGGTGGTGCCGGGTCTGCTCGGCGGCTGGATTGCGCTGCTCGAGCGGTTCGGGACCTTGAGCCTGAAGGAGGTGTTGCAGCCGGCCATCGAGTATGCGGAGAACGGGCACCCCATCGAAGCGTCGGTGGCGCGGTCCATCGAGAGCGGCCGGGCCACGTTCGAGCAGTTTCCGACCAGCGCGCGAGTGTTCCTGCCCAATGGGCGGGTCCCGAAGCCAGGCGAGGTGTTCCGGATGCCGGACCTGGCCAACACGTACAAGAAGGTGGTGGAGGCGGAGCAGGCGGCGTTGCGGCAGGGCAAGTCGCGCTCGGACGCTCTGTGGGCGGCCTTCGATCGGTTCTACAAGGGGGACATCGCCCAGGAGATGGCGCGGTTCTACCAGGAGAACGGCGGGGAGTTCACCCTGGAGGATTTCGCCGCCTACCGGCCGATCTGGCGAGAGCCGGTGCGCACCACCTACCGCGGCTATGAGCTGTTCAGCAGTCCGCCGACGTCGCGCACCGGCCTCGAGGTCATGATGCAGCTGAACCTGGTCGAGGCCTTCGAGGTGCAGAAGCTGGGGCACAATAGCGCGGAGGGACTCCATCTGATCGCGGAAGCGATCAAGGTGACGAAGTCGGACGTCTACCGGTACGTGGCGGACCCGAAGTTTGTGGATGTTCCGGTGGCGGAGCTGCTGTCGAAGGAGTACGCGGGGATTCGCCGCCCGCTGATCGCCATGGACCAGGCGAGTGCGTTTCCGGCGCCGGGGGATCCCCGGCGTCTCCTGAAGACGGAGGCGGGTGGCTCGAGCCTCCAGTTGCCGTCGCCGGACTCGCCGGAGAAGTCGGAGGACGGCTCCACGGACAGCTTCTCCATCGCGGATCGGTTCGGGAACGTCGTCGCGTGCACGCCGACGCACGGGGGGATATTCGGGACGTACGTGGTGGTGGGGAACACGGGCCTCACGTTCAACAACGGGACGCGCGACGGCTCGGTGTCGCCCTACGTCGGCCACGTCAACTACGTCCGGGGGGGCCAGATCCCGATCCTGGGCAACGGGCCGATCATCGTGTTGAAGGATGGCCGGTTCTTCCTGTCGTTGGGGACGCCCGGGGGTGAGACGATCGGGCAGACCCAGTTCCAGGTGCTGCTGAACATTCTGGATCACGGGATGGGGGTCCAGGAGGCGATCGAGGCGCCGCGGATCGTGCTGGATGCCGATCCCAACTTCTATAAGCCGGGCTCGGCGATCACGATCAGCGTGGAGAACCGACTGCCGACCGAGGTGATAGCTGCGCTGGAGCGTCGAGGTCACCGGCTCGAGCTGGCCCCCGGATACAGTCATGGCAGCATACAGGCGATCCTGATGGACTTGGAGACCGGCACGATGCACGCGGGCGCGGACCCTCGGCGAGTGGCCTACGCCATCGGGTATTGAGGTGCTGCGCGTTCCCGTTCACGCCGCGAGGGCCCGGGGCGCCTTCGGCCCGCGGTGGTGCCGGCTCCGCCCGGCCGGCGTGGCCACCCTGGCCCTCTTGGGCACAACGGCCTTCGTGCCGGGCGCGCTCAGCGCCCAGGAGCCGGAGAGCCGGCCCCGCACATCGCTGCGGCCCGTCGTGGGCGGATCCCGGGGCATGGTGACCTCCAACCACCCGCAGGCGTCCATGGCGGGGATCGAGATCATGATGCAGGGCGGCAACGCCTTCGATGCGGCCGTCGCTGTGGGGGCCGCGTCGGGGGTGGTTGAGCCCGATGTGTCGGGGGTCGGCGGGATTGGCTGGATGATCCTCTACCGGGCCGACACGAAAGAGATCCACGTCCTCAACTTCGGCGGTCGCACGCCTGCGGCCCTGACAGCCGCTCACTTCAAGGAAGCGATCGCCAATCGCGGGCCGTTGACCGCGCTGGTGCCGGGCTCCGCGGCGGCGTGGGCGGCCTTGTCGCAGGGCTTCGGCACGATGAAACCTGCCGAGCTCCTGGCCCCGGCTATCCG
>Ga0209342_10001063_pt1 | contig 31019 bp, 30 predicted proteins | sample RifCSP16_2_FD_184023 | JGI IMG/M metagenome (GOLD analysis project Ga0209342, IMG submission 184023) | Soil microbial communities from Rifle, Colorado - Rifle CSP2_sed 16_2 (SPAdes) (version 2) | ecosystem: Environmental > Terrestrial > Deep subsurface > Rock core/Sediment | place: Rifle...
AGCCCGGCCGTGGACACCCAGCGCAGCGCGTCGTCGGCGGGCACGCCCTCCGGTGTGTACGTGGTCTGGGAGGACACGCGCAACGGCGGCGCCGACATCTACTTCGCGCGCTACGTCGTCTCCGACCTCGTCATCACGGAGTTCCGCGACTCCCCCGACGGCACCAGCGAGGTCGTGGAGCTCCTGAATTTCGGCGGGATGACCCTGGACCTCACCGGATACCGCCTGATCGCCGACGGCATCTCGTACGACCTCGGACCGCTCGGGACCGTGCCCCCGATGGGGTACCGCACGGTGGGGAACTGGCCCTCCGCCTCCCTCAAGCCCCTCGGGTTCTCCCTCGGGGACCCTTTCGTGAACCAGGGGGGTTCGATCCGGCTCGTGGACCCCTCGTCCGCGACCGTCGACTCGGTGGATTTCGGCCAGCGGGGGGTCGCCCCGGATCCGCTGAACTCGGTCTCCACCTCCCGGTACTTCGATGGCGCGGCGTACCGGGACGAGTGGTCCTTGGACCTGACGCCCACCTTCGGCGCCGTGAACAACGGCGCGCGGGTGATCGCGTCGCCCCTCCTCCTCAACGAGGTGCTCTACGACGCGTCCAATCCCGCGAACCGCTTCGTGGAGCTCTACTTCACCGGGGGAGCGCCCCTGAACACGACGGGGTACCGCCTCGTGGGAAACAGCGTGTACACGATTCCCGCCGCGAGCGGCGTGACGCTCGATGCCACCTACCGCCACGCCCTCGTCTTCAACGCGGACAACGCCATCCTCTTCAACAACCTCCTCGCGGGCGGCGACAACCTCTACCTCTACGACGCCTCCTGGAACCTCCTCGACCAGGTCGGCTGGACCTCGGTACACGCGGCCGACACGAGCGTGTGCCGCGCCCCGGAGGGCGCCGGCACCTCCGACGGGTACGACGACCCCACGTCGGTCCTGGCCGGCTGGAGCTTCGGGTGCTCCCCGACCCCGGCCCTGGCCTCGATCGCCCCCGACCAGGCGCAGCTGGGCTGCTACGGGGACAGCCTGCGCTACGACCTCACCGTGGCGAACGAGGGGAAGCAGGCGGACACGATCGACATCGCCGCCACGCCCGGGGCCAACGGCTGGACCGTGCTCCTCAACGACTCCTCCGGGACGAGCGCCCTCACCGACACGGACGGGGACGCCGTGCCCGACGTGGGCGCGCTCCCGCCGTTCTCGAGCGTGGGCGTGACGGCCTTCATCCTCATCCCGCCGTGGCCGACCCCGGGAAGCGCGGAGACGGTGACCCTGACCGCGCGGTCGAGCGTGAACACGCTAGGGCAGGATGCGGCGACGCTCCTCGCAGAGGTGCACCCGTGCCTCGTCACGAGCAAGCTCCTCGTCCCCGACGTGATTGACGTCGGCACCGGGGTCGCGACGCTCACGCTCGGGGTGAGCGCCCTCGGTCCACCGCCGCAGCAGTCGAACGTGGACGTCGTCCTCATGATCGACTCGAGCGGGAGCATGATCACGAACGACCCCGCGAACGACCGACTCACCGCCGCGAAGGGGTTCATCGACCTCCTCACGAGCCCGGACCGCGTCAGCATCCTCGACTTCGACAGTGACTGCCAGTGGACCCCGGACACGTTCCCGGGCGGCATCGGCGGGCACCACCTCACTTCCTCGGGCCACGACGGCGTCCCGGACTACGCCGACCCGAGGGCCGACGTGGACACGATCGACTCCAACGGCGGGACGGACATCCTCTGCGCCGTGCGTGACGCGAACCTCGAGCTGACGACCCTGGGCGACCCGAACAACATCTGGGTCGAGATCCTCCTCACGGACGGGCAGGGCGGGAACCCCGCGAGCATCCTCGCGGAGGCCGCGAACGGAGGCGCCGCAGGCATCCGCATCTTCACGATCGGCCTGGGCGGCGGACAGGACGCCGCGCTCCTCCAGGGGATCGCCGACGCCGCGAACGGCACGTACTACAACGCGACCGACCCCTCCTTCCTTGCCCAGATCTACGCGGACATCAGCGGCCTCCTCGACGACCTCGCCGGCCTGGACCCCTATCCCGACCACACCGTCCCCATGATGCGCGAGGTCCTCCCCCCCTACATCGAGGTCGTCCCGGGCTCGTTCGCGCTCAGCATGCTGAACAACGTGGAGACGGACCCGAACCCCGACTTCCCCGCCATCCCGCCGCCCGCGGGCGGCACCCTAGAGTGGAACATCTCGAGGATGTCCCTCGGGGACCTGTGGAGCGTGTCCTTCCAGGTGCGGTGCACGCAGGCGGGGACCCTGCCCGTCGAGGTCTACCCGGACTCGCGCGTCTCCTACCTGGACTGGAACGGCGGCCTCCGCACCATGCCTTTCCCCGCCCAGGACATCACCTGCGTCCCGCCCCCGCCCGGCGTGGCGCCTCCGACGCGCGTGACGACGACCTGGGACGGCGGCGCCGGCGTCGGGCTCACATGGACCGAGCCGGCGTTCCTCCCCGACCATTACCTGATCTTCAAGGTCCCTGGAGACCCCCGGGGCTTCACGGACCTCGCCCCCGCCGCGGCGTACGCCTCCGTGCCGGCCCCGGCCTCCACCTGGTCCGACCCGACGCCCCTCTCCGGGGGGCCCGAGGAGTTCTACTACGTGATGCGGGCGTCCGATGCGACCGGTTCGGATGTCAGCGGGACGAGCAACAGCGCGGGGGTGTTCGCGGGGACCCTCGTCGCGGGGACCACCGCCCTGTCCCGGCCCCTGGAATACTTCCCCTGGGTGGACTACTCCGGCGCCTGGCCCCCCAACACGCTCGGCGAGCACGGGAGCGCCTTCGGCGCCACCCGGATCGACCACCTGGACGCGGCGGGGACCTGGCAGACGGGAGGACCCCAGGCGCTGGCGGTGGGCAAGGCCTACGTGGTCTCCCGGGCCACGGCCGGCAGCTTCGTCTTCACCGGCCTCCCCGGGGCGATGATCCGCCACGACGAAGGCCCCTTCGGCTTCCGCCTCGCCCTCGAGGCCCGGTCCCTCACCGCCACCGTGGCGGGGGACGATGTCACCCTGACCTGGTCGCAGCCCCCCGGGATGACGGGCGGGACGTACGAGGTGTGGCGCTCGTCGACCCGCACCGGGTTCTTCGACGGCTCCGCCATCCTCGAGGCCACGGTCCCGGCTCCCGCCGCGGGCCCGGTCGCTCTCACGCGCCCCAACGCCCTCCTCACCGGGAGCGAGCGGTACTACCTCGTGGTCCCCTTCAGCGGCGCCGGACAGCGCGGCGCCTCGAGCTACAGCGTCGGCGTGTGGACGGGCACGTACGGGACCCATGACACTTTCGCGCTCCCCCTGCGCCCCGCCGTGGCGGGGATGACCGTGGACACGTACGCGGACGCGGTCCCCGGGGCCCTGGGCCTCCTCTGGCTCTCCCTGGACGGGGTGTGGGTGCCCCACTTCACCGTCTTGGCGGCCGGCGTGTACGACGCGGCCGTGGGCCTCGGCGGCGGGTTCCAGATCTCCGTCCGCGCGGCCTCCGCCCGGTACGTGCACATCGGGTGGTAGCGCCCCGTCACAGGGCCTCCCGGAGGGCCCCCGCGTTGGGCAGCCGCTCCAGGAGGAGCCCCGCGACCCGCTCGCGTACCGACTCGACGCGCATCGCGGACAGGAGCTCCGTGGTGAAGGCGAACACGAGGAGGCTCCGGGCGGTGACCTCGTCGATCCCCCGCGAACGCAGGTAGAACACGGACTGCTCGTCGAGGCGGCCGATGCTCGAGCCGTGCGCGCACTTCACGTCGTTGTGGTGGATCTCCAGCCCGGGGATGCTGTCGACGCGCGCTTCCTCGCTGAGCAGGATGTTCCGGTTCGTCTGGCGGGCGTTCGCCTTGGCGGCCCCCGCGCGCACGAGGACGTTCCCGTGGAACACCGCCCGCGACCGGCCGTCGAGGACGCCCTTGTAGAGCTGGGCGCTCGTCGTCTGCGGATGCGCGTGGTCGACCTTGGTGTGGTTGTCCACGAACTGGGTCCCCGCCGCCGAGAAGATGCCGTTCATCGTGAGCGCGCCCCCGGGCTGCGTGAACGCGGCGTTCAGGTCGTTCCGCACGAGGGCGCCGCCGAGGGAGACGCTGTGGTCGGTGACCTGGGCGTCCCGACGGAGGACGACCTGGGTCGTCCCGAGGTGGTAGGCGCGCTCCGCCTCGCGCTGCACCTTGTAGTGCTCGACCACGGCGCCCTCGCCGACGACCATCTCGGTCACCGCGTTCGTGAACGTCGGGTCGCCGCCGAGGCCGAGGTACGACTCGATGACGGTCGCCTGGCTCTGCCGGCCGAACAGGAGGAGGTTTCGCGGATGGGACACCGTCGGCTCCCCGCCGGGCGCGGAGACGAAGAGGAGATGGAGGGGGCGCTCCACGACCGTCTCCTCCGGCACGCGGAGGCAGGCGCCGTCCGTCCAGAAGGCCGTGTTCAGGGCGACGAAGGGGTGGCGGTCGGACGGGGCGTGGGCCCCGAGCTCGGCCTGCAGGGACAAGGGATCCTCGACCGCGGCGGCCAGGCTCCCGAGCTCGATGTCCTCCGGGACCGGGTGCGGCGAGGCGAGCCCCGGCTCCAGGTGCCCGTTCACGAACACGAGCTCCACGGCGCCGGGGAAGGAGTACGGGGCGAGGGCGGCGCGCGGGATCCCGGCGACGCGGCCGGAGCGGCGGAACCCCTGCTGCGTGAGGGCGCTGACGTTCGTGTATTTCCAGTCCTCGTCCTTGAGCGTCGGGAAGCCCCGCGCTGTGAAACGGCGGATCCCCTCCTCCCGGAGCGCGCGGACCCAGCCGGGTCCGCCGTCCTCGCGGAGGAACGCGGCGTGGTCGGCGAGGTAGGCCTGCTTCACGTCCACCGGACCGGCCATGGGCTCACGCCCCCGCCGCCTCGACCCCGGCGTACCCCTTCTGCTCCAGCTCGAGGGCCAGGCCCTTGTCCCCCGAGCGGACGATGCGCCCGGCCGAGAGGACGTGCACGCGGTCGGGCACGATGTAGGTGAGCAGGCGCTGGTAGTGCGTGATCACGAGGATGGTCCGCTGCGGGGAACGCATCGCGTTCACCCCGGCCGCGACGACGCGCAGGGCGTCAATGTCGAGCCCGGAGTCCGTCTCGTCGAGGACGGCGAGGCGCGGCTCGAGCACCGCCATCTGGAAAATCTCGTTGCGCTTCTTCTCCCCGCCGGAGAACCCCTCGTTCACGCCGCGCTTCATCACCGCCTCGTCGAGCCCGAGGACCTTCATCTTCTCGGCGACGAGCCCGACGAAATCGGCGGAGTCGAGCTCCGGCTCCCCTCGGTGGCGGCGGATCGAGTTCACGGCGGACTTCAGGAAGTAGGCGTTGCTCACGCCGGGGATCTCGACGGGGTACTGGAAAGCGAGGAAGACACCCTCCCGGGCCCGGACCTCCGGGCGCATCGCGAGGAGGTCCTTTCCTTCGTAGCGGACGCTGCCCCCCGTGACCTCGTAGGTCGGGCGGCCCGCGAGGACCCCGGCGAGCGTGCTCTTCCCGGAGCCGTTCGGCCCCATGATCGCGTGGACCTCCCCGGCGTGGAGCGTCAGGTCCACCCCGCGGAGGATCTCCAGGTCGCCGACCTTGGCGCGCAGCCCGCGGATCTCGAGCATCGGGGCCCCCATGCTCAGCCCACCGTGCCCTCGAGGTTGAGGCTGACGAGGAGGAGCTTCTGCGCCTCCACGGCGAACTCGAGCGGGAGGTTGAGGAAGACCTTCTTGCAGAACCCGTTCACGATCATGCCGACAGCGTCCTCCTGGGAGAGCCCCCGCTGCTGCGAGTAGAACAGCTGGTCCTCCCCGATCTTCGACGTCGTCGCCTCGTGCTCCATCTGCGCGGTCGGGTCCATGACCTCGATGTCGGGGAAGGTGTGCGCGCCGCAGGTGTCCCCGAGGAGGAGCGAGTCGCACTGCGAGTAGTTGCGCGCGTTCACGGCGCCCTTGAGGATCTTCACCTGTCCGCGGTACGTGTTCTGGCCGTGGCCCGCGGAGATCCCCTTGGAGACGATCGTGCTCCGCGTGTTCTTCCCGATGTGGATCATCTTCGTCCCCGTGTCGGCCTGCTGGCGGTGGCCCGTCACCGCCACGGAGTAGAACTCGCCGATGGAGTTGTCGCCGATGAGCCAGCAGGAGGGGTACTTCCACGTGATCGCGGAGCCCGTCTCCACCTGCGTCCAGGAGATCTTGGAGTTCCGCCCGAGGGCCTTCCCGCGCTTCGTGACGAAGTTGTAGACGCCGCCCTTCCCGTCCTTGTCCCCGGGATACCAGTTCTGGATCGTGCTGTACTTGATCTCCGCGTTGTCGAGGGCGACGAGCTCGACGACGGCGGCGTGGAGCTGGTGCTCGTCGCGCATTGGCGCCGAGCATCCCTCCAGATAGGAGACGTAAGCCCCTTCCTCTGCGACAATCAGCGTCCGCTCGAACTGGCCCGTGCCCGCCGCGTTGATCCGGAAGTAGGTGGAGAGCTCCATGGGGCAGCGCACCCCCTTGGGGATGTACGCGAAGGAGCCGTCGGAGAACACCGCCGAGTTCAGTGCGGCGAAGTAGTTGTCATTGTGCGGCACGACGGTGCCGAGCCACTTGCGCACGAGGTCCGGGTGGTCGTGGACCGCCTCGGAGAAGGAGCCGAAGAGGATGCCGAGGTCCGCAAGCTGCCTCTTGAACGTCGTCGCGACGGAGACGCTGTCGAGCACGGCGTCCACCGCCACGCCGGCGAGGCGCTCCTGCTCCACCAGGGAGATCCCCAGCTTCTGGTACATCGCGCGGATCTCCGGGTCGACCTCGTCGAGGCTCTTCGGCGCCGGCCCCTTGGGCTTTGGCGCGGAGTAGTAGGTGATGGCCTGGTAGTCGATCGGCCCGTACGTGATCTTCGCCCACTTCGGCTCGCGCATCGTCGTCCAGTGGCGGTAGGCCTTGAGCCGCCACTCGAGGAGCCACGGCGGCTCGTTCTTCTTGCGGGAGATGAGCCGGACGATGTCCTCGCTCAGGCCGCGAGGCACCGTGTCGGCCTCAAGGTCAACAGAGAACCCCAGCTTGTACTCCTGGGAGGAGAGCTGCAGGAGGGCATCATGGGAGGAGGGAGTGGTCATGGGACGGCCCCGCGGTACGGCCGGGTCCAACTTACATAACGGCGTTATAAATACGTTATGGTCGGACCCGCGCGACAAGGGCGCGCGCAATCTTTATCGCGTCGGCCCCGGATAGGCTCCGCGTGCAGCTGATCAAGCCGGTGGACCCGGTCCCGGACGCGCTCGAGCCGCCCGCGATGGTGGACGAGGCCAACAACCGCCCGCTCACCGTCACCCCCGCCGCCGCGGCGCGCGTGCGCGAGCTGCTGACGCTCAAGGGGAAACCGGACGGCGCGCTGCGATTGCGGATCGTCTCCGGCGGGTGCTCCGGAAAGGAGTACCAGATGGACCTCGTGGAGGGGGCGGGACCGATGGACCGCATGTTCGCGGTGGACGGCGCGGTCGTGCTCGTCGATTTCAGGAGCCTCGTGTTCCTCATGAACTGCACGCTGGACTTCACCGCCGACCTGTTCGGCGCGCAGTTCACCGTGCACAACCCGAACGCCAAGCACACCTGCTCGTGCGGCACGAGCTTCACAGTGTGAGGCGGACCTGCCGTTCGGAGTCGGTCCGACCGCCATCCGTTTTGGGCGATTGACCAGAACGGCACTCGGACGAGCCCCGACGACACGGGGGCAAAGCCGGTATCGCCTAGAGGGCGTCGGCGAGGATCTCCACGATGTCGAGCGTCGTGACGCTCCGGCCGAGGCGCCGCGCGACCTCGTTGAGGTGGACCTCGGTGTGCGCGTCGCCGGTGACGATCGCCTCCGCCCCAGACTCCTTCGCCTCCTGCAGGCGCTTCGCCGCCAGGGACTGCGCCTCGCGCGGGAACGCCGCGCGGAACCCGAGGTCCTCCCCGCAGCACTTCGTCTCGCCGCGGTTGTGCGCGAACTCCACGATCTCCAGCCCGGGCACGAACTTCAGGGCCGCGCGCGGCGCGTCGTAGGCCCCGGCGTTTCTCCCGAGGTGGCAGGGGTCGTGATACGCGAGCTTGCGCTTCATCGGCTTGCTGAACTTGAGGCGCTTCTCCTTGATGAGGCGGTCCACGTAGTGCGAGATGTGGAGGACCTGGAACGGCACGTTCCCGCCGAAGCGCTTGTAGTCGACGAGGAACGTCTTGTAGCACTCCCCGCACGCCGTGACGAACAGCTTCGCCCCCGTCCGGGTCACGGCGTCGATGTTGTGCGGCATCAGGTCCGTCTTCACGAACCCGCTGTCGCCGATGCGGATCAGCGGCGAGCCGGAGCACCACTCCTCCTTCCCGAGGACCCGGTAGCGGACGTTCGCGGCGTTGAGGATCTTCAGCAACGCCTTCCCGAGGCGCTGGTGCTCATAGCTCGAGACGCAACCGAGCCACAGGCACACCTCGGGCGCCGGCGACTCCCGCAGCTCCTCCCCCGCCCACGCGAGGCGCGCCTCCTGCGGCTTCCCGTAGACGTTCTTCGAGCGGCGTACCGTCGTCGCGAGTTCGCGGTGCGCCGGCAGGACGCCGCCGGCGGAGCGCGCTGTGAACGCGCGCGCGTCGTCCAACCAGCCGCCCAGGGGGATGTCCGCGTGGCAGATCTCCTCGCACGCCCCGCACGAGGTGCACTCCGCCATGGCTTTGGAGAAAGGGCCGTCGATCCGTACATGGCGCCCGAGCAGGAGGTCCAGCGGGCCCCTCTCAGAGTAGGCCTTGAGGTAGAACATCTTGCCGCGGGGCGTGGCGGACTCCCACCCGATCTCCTGGAAGGCGGGGCAGACGGAGACGCAGTACCCGCACATGTTGCAGGCGCGGATCTCCCGCTCGACGGAATCCGGAAGCTCGAGCACGGGCCACCCCAGAAACGGACCGGGCGCCCTCAACCCTGGACGGGTAAAAAGGTTTGGCCCCTACGCGGGGCGCGTGAGCTTCGGCGCCACGACATCGACGACGCCATTGCGTGAGACCGACGTCGCACGGAGCACGTCCACCGGGGCGGGGAGGTCCACGACCAGAAGCCCCCGCGGGGCGCCGGGACCCTTGAACACGACGCGCGTCGCCTCGACGGCGACCTCGACCTCGGCGGGGAACTCGGCGGTGACGTACACGGCGCCCTCGTCCTCGAGGACGTCGACGCGGGGATCGGGCTCGTGGTGCTGGACCACCTCCGCCGGGCGGCGGCGCTCGTCCCCGGGACCCATCCGCGGCGTCATCTAGATGCCCCAGCCGAACTGCTTCTTCGCGGCCTCGGACATCGCGTCCGGGGTCCACGGCGGGTCCCAGACGACCTGCACGGTCGCCTCCTTCACGCCGGGGAGCCCCTCGATCTTGCGCTTCACGTCCATGGAGATGTAGGAGCTCGCCGGGCACCCGGGGGCCGTGAGGGTCATCTTCACCTGGACCTTCTCCTCTTGGATGTCCACGTTGTACACCAGCCCGAGGTCCACGATGTTGATCGGGATCTCCGGGTCGTAGCACTTCTTGAGGACGCCCATCACCTCGTCCTTGCTGACCAGTATGACCACCTTGCGCCTACCATGCGCCCCAAGGGCTAAAAACCTGCGGCTAGGGAAGGGGCTGCCGGCCGGCGTAGCCGGACGCGAGCGGATGCCAGTGGAGCACGCGCTTCTCCCCGTGTTCCCAGCAGAGGTAGACCACCGTGCCAGCACGGTCATGGTAGAAGTCGATGAGCCCGCGCTGCAGGTCCTTGATCTCGATCCCCCGGTCGAGGATCCCCCGCACCCCCTCGGAGATCTCGGCCTCCAGGCGAGAGGCCTCGCCGCGCAGCGCGGCGTGCCTGTCCCGCTCGGCCTGCGTCGCTGACGCCATGTCCCCGCCATAGTACGCCTCGAGGTCGTCGAGCAACTCGCGCACCTCCTGCGCGCGCGAGACATGCCCGCGGACCCGCTCGAGCTCGGTCCGGACCTCGGGCAGGACGGCATTGGCCTCGTCGGCGGTGTACAGTCGTCGGGGCGGCGGGACGGGGAGCACCGGGGCGGGACGGCGTCCGGGGCTCTTCACGCTTTCGCGCCGATCTCTGCGCGGACCTCGCGCGTCGCCTCGACGAGCACGCGCATCTTCGCCTTCGCCTCGTCCACCGTCCTCGTCTTCAACCCACAGTCCGGATCGATGTAGAGGCGCTGCGGGGGGATGACCTCCAGCGCGCGTCGGATGCGCTCCTTGACCAGCTCCTTGGGTTCGATCAAGTGCGTGTGGACGTCCACGACTCCGAAGGCGATCTCCTTCGTGAACGGATGCTTCCGGAAGAGCTCGATCATGTCCAGCCCGGAGTTGCTCATCTCGAGGTCGATCTGGTCGACGGGGAGCTGGAGCATGCCCGGGTAGAGCTTCTCGTAGTTCCCGAAGCAGGTGTGCGTGATCGTCTTCGCGGCGAGGCCCTCCGTCACCACGCCCAGGGCCTCGACGACGAGGGGGAGCTCGTCCGCGCGGGCGGAGAGCGCGGGCTCGTCGATCTGGATCCAGGACGCGCCGGCGCGCGCGAGGTCGCGCGCCTCGTCGCGGAGGATGCGGGCGAACGCGAGGGCGCAGTCGCGGCGAGACGCGTAGTGCTCGTCGAAGGACCAGTCCATCATCGTGTAGGGCCCGGTGAGCATACCCTTGACCGGGCGCTCCGTCCACTCCTGCACCGTCCTCCACCAGTCCACGGTGATCGCGCCGGACCGCCGCAGCTCGCCCGTCACGACGGGCTTCTTGTAGAAGCGGTTCCCATAGGAGCGGACGAGGCCAGAGACCTCGGCACCCTCGAGGTTCTCGGCGAAGTACGTGGCCATGTCCCCCCGGTACTGCTCCCCGTCGACCAGGATGTCGAGGCCGATCTCCTCCTGGAAGGCGATCCAGTCCTTGGTGGCGGCGAGCTCGAGGTCGTGCAGACGCTCCGCGGTGATCTCCCCCTTCGAGTGCCGCGTGCGCGCCTTCTGGAGCTCCGGCGGCTTCGGGTAGGAGCCGACGTGCGTGGTGAGCAGGGTCACGGCGCACCCCCGGCCAGGGCCGCGGCCTTCGCGAGGACGGCGAGCTTGTCCCGGGCCCGGCCGCGGGGCAGGAACTCGAGCGAGTTCGACGTCGTGACCACGACCTCCGCGGCCCCCGTGGCCTGGGCCACGTCCCGGGCGGCGCCGGCCACCGCGGCGGGGTCCTCGAGGCGCGTGTTGCGCGCGTCGACCAGGCCGAGGTAGAGCGTCATCGGGGCCCGCGCGCGGCGCAACGCGGGGAGGGACGCCGCGCCCTGGACCAGGTCGAAGGCGAGGAAGTCGACCGGGAGCGCGAGGAGGTCGGGGACAAGGGCGGAGACCCCGCCGAAGTAGGTGGCCAGGCCGAGGCGTGAGGGGCCTTTCCCGGCGGCGAACGACGCCGCGGCCTCGCGGACCACGTCCGGCAGGGCGGCCTCGTGAGTCAGGGAGGGCTCGTCGATCTGGATCTGCGTGGCGCCGGCGTGGGCGAGGGCCCGGACCTCCTCGGCGATCGACGGAACGAGCTCGCGGGCGAGCGCCTCGGTCCCCCCGTCGGCGACCCGGGTGTGCGACGCGAGCGTCCACGGGCCCGTGAGGACCGCCTTCACCGGCCTCCCTGCGACGCGGCGCGCGTGCTCAAAGGCCGCCACCGTGACCGGGCCCCGGCGTCGGACCCGCCCGGTGCGCTCCGGCTGCCGGATGTACGTGTTCGTGTCGAACCACCGGATCAGCCCGCCCAACACGAAGCCGTCCAGGCCCCGCAGGAGGTGGCTCACGGGGTCCGGCCAGGCGACCTGCCCGTCCGTGACGGGGGAGAGGCCGGCGGACTCCTGCTCGCGGATCGCGGCCTCAGCGGTCGACTCGACTGCGGTGAGCACATCCGCGTCCGAGGCCTCGCCGCCGTCGCGCTTCGCCAGCGTGCGCCGGAGCACCTGCTCGGACGGGGCGTCGCCGATGCGCGGGTAGCCGTTGAGGATCGCCGCGGAGAAGGCGGTCACGCCCCCGCGTACGCGGTCGCCGGTTTAGGGTTTTCCGATTCCGTTAGGAATATCCGGAGCTGGGCCGAAGGCCCCCGCCCCGTGGACCCAGGAATCTCAGTATCGTTCTCAGGAACGAGAGCGATTTCTAAACGTTCATATCCAGACCATAGCTCCTGGCGGCACTTGACCGACATGGCCCATCGATTCCGCCGGGTGTTCGAAGAGGCCGGGCCCGGCCACCACATCGGACTGTTCTACTCGGACCTGGCGTCGGCGATCGCCGCCGCGCGCGAGTACACCCTGGCCGGCCTGCTCGGCGGGGACTTCGTGTGCCTCGTCGCCCCGGCGGAGGGGTGCGAGGACTGGAGCGAGCTGACCACGGAGATCGACGAGTCGATCCGGAGAGGCACGCTCCCCGACCGCTTCGGCTGCGTCTTCTACCCGCTGTCCGAGATCGCGACGAAGGACGGGCAGGTCAAGGTGAACACCTTCCTCTCCAAGATCGCGCGCCTCGCGGCCCTGAGGGACGCGGCCCACCTCCGCGTGGTGGGCCGGCTCCTCAGTCCCCTGTGGGAGAGCGGGTGGGAGGACGCGCCCCTGGACGCAGAGGCGTCGGTGGGCGAGGACGCCGGCTTCTCCTTCCTCTGCCTCTACGACCTCACGCACAGCGGCAACGGTTCCGGGGAGGCGCGTCTCCGGCGCGTCATGGACCGCCACCCGCACACAATCACCCAGGTCGGCGCCAGTCTGGTCACCCGGGACCGGGGATAAGACGGCCGCCGGGCCTTGGACTGGTCCCCGGTGAGCCAAAGCCTAAGCGGGCTTCCGCCTTCCCCGCCTCGTGAACCGGACCGTGCGCACTGATCCCGAGAAGGTCTCCCGGCTCGCCTCGGAGTCCCCGTGGGAGCCGCTGGCGGGGTACTCGCGCGCGGTGAAGGCGGGAGGGTTCGTCTTCGTCTCCGGCACGACGGGGTTCGGGCAGGACGGGCGGATGGTGGGCGACACCGCGGAGGCACAGGCGGAGCAGGCGGCGAAGAACATCGCCCTCGCGCTCAAGGGCCTCGGCTCCGGACCGGAGCGCGTGGTGCGCACGCGGACGTACCTCGTCGACCCCGACGATGTGCCCGCCGTACTCGAGGTCCATCGCCGCCACTTCGGCAGGGCGAGGCCCGCGGCGACGCTCGTCATCGTGAAGGGGTTCGTCGACCCGCGGATGCGCGTCGAGATCGAGGCCACCGCCCTGGCCCTCGCTGCCCCGGCGACCGGCCGACCGGGACGGATGCTGGCGCGGAAGCGCCGGGGTTGAAGGCAGGACCTCCGTCACGTTTGATACTCAGGCACGCAGCTTCTTACCCAGACCCCGGTACTCCGCGACGAAATCATGGCGAACCCGACCGAGGTGCCCCTCCGGAACGTCCGACCCGGGGACTACGTCGCCCTCTTCTATGACCAGCTGCCCGCGGCCCGCGAGGCCGTCGAGCCGTACGCCATCGAGGGGCTTCGCCGGGGGGACTGCGTTGTCCTCCTCGCCCCCGGGCAGGATGTCGACGCGTGGCTCCCTCTCTCGCAGAGACTCGACGAGATGGTGCGCGCGGGGGAGGTCCCGGGTCAGTTCGCGGCCCTGTTCTACCCGCCGTGGACCGCCCAGGAGACCCACCGGATCCTCTCCGGGTTCCTGGGAGAGCTCCCCCGGTCCTTCGACGGTGTGGCCGAGCGCCACGTCCGGATCGTCGGGGAACTGCCCGGCCAGGAGGAGGCGCCGACGCCGTGCGTCCTCCGCCTCTCTTGCCGGGAGTGCACCTCCCTCTGCCTCTTCCACGCGGAGACGATGGACCGGATCAGGGGCGGGCCCTTGGAGGGCGTCTTTGAGGGCCACTCCATGGTCATCTCCCTCCTCCCTCTGGATCCCCGGGCGAACCGGGGCGACCCGGCTCCGGCGGCGGCCCTCGCGGACAACGCCCTCGACAGACCGAGCCAGGCCAGCGGAGGCTGACCCGCTCAGTACTTCCGGTTCTTGACGTCCTCTTCGAGGAGCTTGACCTCGTCGTTGAACGTGATGTTGTAGAAGCCCTTCAGGTCCGCGTACTCCACCTCCTCCATGTGGAGGCAGTCGACGGGGCAGGTGTCCACGCACTGCTGGCACCCGATGCAGCGGTTGTAGTCGAACTCGGGCACGACGATGGGCTTCCCCTTGCGGGCCACTGGCCCGTCCACCATGTCGATGCACTGCGTCGGGCACTCGCGCTCGCACTTCTTGCACCCGATGCACACGTCCGCCTCGACGATGGGGTGCTCCCCGATGCGGTTGAAGAGGACGATCTTCTTGTCGCTCGTCTTGTCCTCCTTCTTGAGCTCCTTGGCGTGGTAGAAGAGGTCCTCGCGGGCGTAGTCCGCGAGCTCGTACTCCTGGTTGAACATCCAAGCGTCCGTGGGGCAGTACTCCGAGCAGTTCCCGCAGAACAGGCAGTGCCCGACGTCCACCGCCGGGCGCCGCACGATCTTCTTGCTCTCGTCGAGCTGGGCGCGCGACGGGAGCAGGTACGGCGAGGCCTCAGTGACCTCGATGAACTCGAAGTAGATGCACTCGTTGGGGCAGACCTTGGCGCAGAGCTCGCAGCCGATGCACTTGAACCAGTCGATCTCGTGCTGCCCCCGGAAGGACTTCGGCATCTTCACGCGCTCGTAGGGGTAGTGCACCGTCACGGGCTTCCGCGTCACCGTCGCCGTCCAGGTCTGCTTGATCGTGGCCAGCAAGGGTTTCAGGTAGCCGGCGCTCTTCGGCGGCCTCGGCCCGCTACTGGATCTCGTAGGTGTACACCCCCTCGAACTCCGCGAGCTCCCCCTCGCGCGAGCTCACGACCCTGCCCTTCTTCGTCTTGATCCAGCCGCGCCGCTCGTGCTTGATCTTCTCGGCCAGCTTGAGGAATCCGTCGATGAGCGCCTCGGGGCGCACGGGGCAGCCGGGGATGAACACGTCCACCGGGACGAACGTGTACGCGCCCTTCACGACCGAGTAGGAGTCGTAGTACGGCCCGCCGCAGATGGTGCACTCCCCCATCGCGATGACCCACTTCGGCTCCGCCATCTGCTCGTACAGGCGGCGCACCGCCGGCCGGAGCTTGAGGGAGATCGGCCCGTTGAGGAGGAGGACGTCGCACTGCCGCGGGCTGCTGCGGTAGATGATCCCGAAGCGCTCCGCGTCGTACCGCGGGTCCGACGTCGCCGCCATCTCGATGGCGCAGCACATGATCCCGAAGTGCAGCGGCCACGTGGAGTTCCGCTTGGCCCAGTTGAGGAAGTCCTGCACGAGCCCGAGCTGGAGGAGCATCTTCCCCGGCTGGCGCTTCAGCGGCTTCTCGAGGTTCTTGGCGACCCATTCGATGAAGTCGGCGGACCGCAGGCCGACGATGTTCGACTGGTCCGCGCCGGGGATCATCTGGACACCCTCACGCCGCCTCGCCGGCCCAACCCACCCCCCCTTGAAAGGTTTTCCTTCGGACGCGTGGCGGGAATAGGTTGATACCGCCGTGGCGGCAATCCCCGGCTGGTGCCGGTCAGCGCGGAGCGCCTCGCGCGCCTGAAGACGTTCGACCTCACGGACTACCAGGCCAGGGTCTACCTGAGCCTCCTCGACCTCGGCACCGCGACGGCGGCGCAGATCCCGCCGCGCTCGGGGGTACCCCGGACGCGAATCTACGGCACGATGGCCCAGCTCCACGAGCGCGGCCTCGTCGAGATCCTCCCGGAGTCGCCCCTCCGGTACATGGCCGTGCCCTTCGCCTCCTTCCTGACGAAGGTCGCCGCCGACCACAAGGAGCGCGCGCGGCGCCTCGAGGAGGACCTCCCGGACCTCGCGCGCGAGTTCGCGGCGGGGGCGGGGGCCGAGCCGGAGGGGCGGGGGCGGTTCGAGGCGATCCGTGGGAGGAAGAACGCCCGGGAGCGGTTGCTCAAGATGTACACCGCCGCCACGAAGACGGTCATCGCCATTGGCACGGTGAACTCCCCGGGGCGCATCCGCAGCGCGCTCGGCGGCCACGTCCTGGACCGGTGGAGGCAGGGGGTGCAGATCCGGTTCGGCTTCCCGATCAGCGACGAGAACACGGAGGACATCGCCAAGCTCTCCGAGCACGCGGAGGTGCGCAACGTCGACTTCCTCATGCCCGTGTACCTCCACGTCGTCGACTCGCGGCAGTTCCTGATGTCCCACCCCATCCCAGACGATGAGTCGTCCTACCGCGGGGACGACATCACGATCTGGTCCGACGACCCTGCCATCGCCGCCGCCATCGGCCGCATGGCCGAGCGGATCTGGGAGTCCGGCGCCAAGCCCGGTCCGCTCCGGGAGAGGCCGGCACGGCGCCCCCTGCGCCGGGTCGACTGAGTCCCCTGTTGCGGTGGGTGCTGGCAACCTTTCAAATACCCTCGGCGATTGCTTTCGGTCACGCGTCCGGGGCCTCTCCCTCGGAGGATCGACGGTGAAGCGCAACGAACTGTCCTGGACCATCGGCGGGCCCCAGGGCAGCGGCGTCGACTCCTCGGCGAACGCGTTCGGCCGGGCGGTCACCTTCGGCGGCCTCCACGTGTACGGGAGACGCGAATACTACTCCAACATCAAGGGGGAGCACTCCTACTTCCAGATCCGCGTCGCCGGCCACCCGATCGGCGCCCACGTGGACCCCATCAACGTCCTGGCGACGTTCGACGAGGAGACGGCCTTCCGCCACTTCCCGCACGTGACCGACGACGGCGCCATCCTCTACGACCCCGCGCAAGTGAACACGAAGTACACCGACATCCCCACGATCGAGAAGCGCGTGAAGCGGGACCTCGGCCGCTACCTCGAGGCGCGCGGCGGGGGCGAGACCCTCGGGGACGCCCTGCGGACCGCCGAGGCCCGGGGCGTGCGCCTGTGCCCCGTCCCCTTCCAGGACTACCTGAACGCGATCGCCAAGGAGTTCCAGGTCGACCAGCTCAGCTCGATCGCGCGCATGGTGAACCTCATGGCGGTGGGCGGCTCCTTCGGCCTCCTCGGGTTCGAGTTCGAGCGCGTGGAACAGGCGATCCAGAGCCTTTTCGCGAAGCGGCCGAAGGTGGCCACGATGAACCTGGCGGGGGCGAGGAGGGCCTACGACCTCGTGCATGACCAGTTCGGCGAGGGCTTCGCATACCGCCTGGAACCGATCCCGTCCGCGCCTCGTCTCCTGCTCACGGGGGCCCAGGCCGTGGCCCTGGGCAAGATCCTCGGCGGCTGCCGCTTCCAGACGTACTACCCGATCACCCCGGCCTCGGACGAGTCCGAGTACCTCGAGGCGCACCAGAACTTCGACGCGCACGCGCCCACCGGCGAAGGGGAGGAGACCGCCTTCCTCCAGGAGCACGCCCAGTCCCTCCTCGTCATCCAGACGGAGGACGAGATCGCCGCCGTCACCATGGCCACCGGCGCCGCCATCGCCGGCGCGCGCGCCGCGACCTGCACCTCGGGGCCGGGCTTCTGCCTCATGATGGAGGGGCTCGGCTGGGCGGGGATCAACGAGGTGCCGCTCGTCATCACGCTCTACCAGCGGGCCGGGCCGTCCACGGGCATCCCGACACGCCACGAGCAGGGCGACCTGCGCTTCGCGATCCACGCGGGGCACGGGGACAGCCCGCGGATCATCCTCGCCTCGGGGGACCTCGTCGAGGGCTTCTACGACGCCGTCACGGTGTTCAACTGGGCGGAGCGCTACCAGCTCCCGGTGATCCACCTCGTCGACAAGGCCCTGGCGAACAGCAACATGACCCTCCCCGTGTTCGACACGCGCGGCGTCCCCATCGACCGCGGGGTCACCATCGGGAACGGCGGGGCGCTGGACGTCGCCGAGGAGTACCGGCGGTTCAAGTTCACCGCGGACGGCATCTCCCCGCGGGCCCTCGTGGGCACGCCCGGCACCCTGTTCTGGAACACGGGCGACGAGCACGACGAGTTCGGGCACATCACGGAGGACCCGGAGCTCCGGAACCTGATGATGGACAAGCGCATGGGGAAGCTCGACCTCGCCTTGCGGGAGATCGACGAGGCGGACAAGGTCCTCTACCACGGCCCCAAGGACGCGGACACCGTGATCGTGTCCTGGGGGAGCACGAAGGGCGCGATCCTCGACGCGATCGGCCGCCTGGAGGCGGAGGGCATCCGCGTGGGCTTCCTGCAGCTCCGCCTCCTCCTCCCCTTCCCGGTCCCCGAGGTCACCCGGCACCTCGCGAAGGCGAAGCGCCTCATCGACATCGAGATGAACTACTCCGCGCAGCTCGCCGGGCTGATCCGGGAGAAGACGGGGTTCGCGGTGGACGACACCGTGGTCAAGTTCAACGGCCGGCCGATCTCGGCGGACGAGGTCGAGGCGGCCGTGCGCGGCATCGTCGCGGGGAAGACGCGCGGCCGGGTGGTGCTGACCTTTGGCACTTGACCTCAAGGCGGCGGACTTCCAGACGGAGGTCCACAATGACTGGTGCCCGGGCTGCGGGGACTTCGGGATCCTCCGCGCAATCCAGATGGCGCTCGCGGAGCTCAAGGTCCCGGCGCACCGCACCGCCATGGTGTCGGGGATCGGGTGCAGCGGCAAGACGCCGCACTACATCAAGGCCTACGGCTTCCACACGCTCCACGGGCGCTCCCTCCCCTACGCGACGGGGATCAAGCTCGCGAACCCGGACCTCGAGGTCGTGGTCATGGGCGGGGACGGGGACGGACTCGGCATCGGCGCGGGGCACTTCGTCGGCGCCGGCCGCCGCAACCTCGACATCACGTACGTAATCTTCGACAACGGGGTCTATGGCCTCACCAAGGGGCAGGCCTCCCCGACGCTCAAGCTCGGGATGAAGCCGAAGTCCCTTCCGGCGCCGAACCTCCACGAGGCGATCAACCCGCTCTGGCTCGCCCTCGCGAGCGGCGTGACCTTCGTGGCACGCGGGTACTCCTTCGACATCAAGCACCTCAAGGACCTCCTCATGCGCGCGATCCGCCACAAGGGGTACGCCTTCGTCGACGTCCTCCAGCCCTGCCCGACCTACAACGACATCAACACGAAGGAGTGGTTCGCGGGCGAGGGCCTCGAGCCCGTCGAGGGGAAGGTCCCGCCGCGCGTCTACAAGCTCGACTCGCGGGGCTACGACGGCGTGGTTCGCGACGACGCCGAGGTCCCGCAGAAGCTCGCGCAGGCCGTCGTGAAGGCGCTGGAGTGGGGGGACGAGATCCCCATCGGGGTGCTGTACCAGAACGAACGCGTCTCGACCTTCGAGGAGCGGATCGCCGAGCGCGTGCCGTCGTACCGGGCGAACCCGCCCTCGTCCCAGGTGTTCTGGGACGACGAGAAGAACGCGAGCACGGACCTGTCTAAGCTCCTGAAGGACCTCACCTTCCCGTGAGGCCGGTCTGCGTCCGAGCCGGCCTTGCCCCGAGCTCATGTTTTCCAGGACAACATGAATGCAGCGCTCTCGCTCCTGCGAGAAGAACTCGGCCCGAGCGGCGGCGCCTACGAGGCCTTCGGGGCGCGGCCGCGGGGCAGCGCCAGGCTCTTCATGAAGGCGTCGTTGACGTACTGGAAGCGGTTCCGGAGGGTGACCTCGGACACGCCCGCCACCTTGGCGATCGCCTTCTGCGGTCGCCGCTCCCCGGCCTTCAACGAAGCGAGGTAGATCGCCGCCGCCGTCGTCCCGATGGGGCTGAGGCTGAGCGATTGGTCCACCTCGTCGATCTGCTTGATGATCTTCATCGCCTCGGTCTGGACCGCGGGGCTGAGCTGGAGCATGCTGCAGAACCGGCTCACATAGTCCGCGGGGCGCGCTGGCGGGATGCGGAGATGGAGCTCCCGCATGAGCGAGCCGTACACCTTGGCGATCTGCTTCTTGCGGACGCCCGTGTTCTGCGCGACCTCCTCGAGGGTGCGCGGCACCCCGCCGAGGCGGCAGGCGGCGTAGATCGCGGCGGCGACCAAGGCCTCGATGCTCCGTCCTCGGAGCAGGCCCTTCTCGAGCGCGCGCTTGCAGAGGAAGCCGACCTCTTCGCGCTTGCTGCGCGGCAGGCCCATCGTGGACGCGACCCGGTCCAGGACCCGGATGACCTCGGGCAGGCTGCGCTCCCCGGGGCGCGAGTGCGCGCTGTGCCGCTGAAGCTTGCTCATACGGAAGTACTTCTCCCGGTCCTTCATCGCGATGCGGTTGCCGTGGGCGTCGCGGTTGGAGAGCGGAATTACGGTGGTGAGCCCGATGTTCTGCGTCGAGTACGACTTCGGGGCGCCCGTGCGGGCCAGGCGGTCGTTCTCCTCGACGCTGTAGGCGGCCCACTCCGGCCCGCCGTCAATCGCACCGTCCGTCACAACGAGGCCGCAGGATTCGCAGACGAGCTCCCCGCGGGTGTAGTCCCGGATGAGGTGCTCGGAGTCGCACTCCGGGCAGCGCCGGTCCTCCTCGACCTTGACTTTACGCGCGGCCGGTGACACCGGCCTCGGGCTTACGAGCGACATGTTCTCGGATACCCCACGTTCTATCGCATTGCGTATAACCCACTTATACTGTTTGGTGTCACCGTTAGAAGTGACACTTCCGCGAGAACCCCTGCCATGGCCCGTGAGGGCACGCCCCATGCCGTCATGGAGGGGCGTACCGGCAAGGTCAAATAACCTACCAACCAGCCGCGGGACCCGGAGAAGTCACCGCCACGGCGCAACCGACGGCCGCCGTGGAATCGATGGGGATACCCACCCCTAGGGCTTTATATGGACCTCGATACTCGCCGATGATGTCCATGGCGCAGACCATGACGCCGGGAACGTACCGAACGAACACGGAGATCCTGACGCGGCGCGGCGGGGTCTTCTGGGGCCTCGTGCTCTTCCTCCTCGGCCTCGTCTGGCTCCTCCAGACCATCGGGGTCATCGACCTCGGCGAGAACGCCATCAACGTGGTGATCCCGTTCCTCCTCATCGTCGCCGGCATGTACCTCCTCGTCGGGAAGGTCATGCGGTGACCCCTCCCGGAGGCCCCCCATGGTCGACATCCGTGAACGCGTAGCCGAGGACCGCGGACTGCTCAAGCGCATCCAGCTGCTGATCCCCGGCTTCGCCGGGTACCGGCGCAAGGAGGACCTCCGCCAGGCGGACAGCATCCTGCGCATCCAGATCGCGAACCGCCTGAAGGAGGCCCGCCTCCGCCTAGAGGGGCACCGCACCACGCTCGCCGACAACTACGAGCTGAAGGCGATCGAGCCGCTCGGCCGCGCGATCCTCGAGGCGCAGGAGCTCGAGGGCCTGATCCGCCACGCAGAGCAGGGCTACAGCGGGTTCTCCTTCGCGATCCAGGTCAAGGAGAACGAACTCGACCGCCTCTACGAGTTCGACCTCTCCCTCCTTGAGGGCATCCAGTCGCTCGACGCGCGCATCGCCGCCATCGCGGAGCCGGGCAAGGCCCTGCCCTCCGTGAAGGAGTGCATCGGCATCCTCGAGCAGGTCCGCCTGACGTTCAAGCGGCGCATCGCCGCGATCACGGGGACGGAGGTGGCATAGGATGGCGACGTACGAATGGCCGCAGACGGTCAAGGGGAACAACATCCTCTGGAAGCTGCCGAACAACATCCGGCTGAACGACAACATCATCGTACGCGAGGACGAGTTCGCCGTCTTCCTCCGGGACGGCAAGGCGCTGCTCTACATCGACAGGCCGGACCGGTACGCGCTCACCTCGCTGAACATCCCCGTCGTCGGGAAGATCGTGGAGATGCTCACGGGCATCCGCCAGGGCGCCGAGGTCTACTACCTCCAGAAGAAGCCGTACGACGGGAAGTTCGGCTCGAAGCAGCCCTACCCCTTCCGCGACAAGGAGTTCGGGATCGTCAACCTCCGGCTGTTCGGGGAGTTCCGCTGGCGCGTCAAGGAGCCTCCGAACTTCATCAACCAGTTCGTCGGCACGGAGAACCTCGCGACCTCCCCGCAGATCGAGGAGCGCATCCGCGAGCAGATCGTGACCTCCATGTTCGACGCCCTCGGCGAGATGAAGGAGCGCGGGCTCCTGGTGCTCGACCTGGCCGCGAACCTGCACGAGATCGAGCAGGTCGTCCTCGGGAAGTCGAAGCCGCACTTCGACCCCTACGGCATCGAGGTGATGAAGATCTCCAGCCTGTACATCACCCTGCCCGACGAGGTGCAGAAGGCGATCGACGCGCGCACCTCCATGGGGATCACGGGCACGGGCTACATGCAGTACCAGGCCGCGGGCGCGATGCGCGACGCCGCGGTCAACCCATCCGGCGCCGCCGGCGCGGGGATCGGGGTCGGCGCGGGCATGGGCATGGGGTGGCAGATGGCCCAGGCGATGCAGCCTCCCCCGCCGGGGCAGCAGCCGCCTCCCGTGGGCGCTCCCGCTCCGGTTCCGGGCAAACCCTGCGTGAAGTGCTCCACGCCGGTCCCCCCGGGCCAGAAGTTCTGCGGTTCCTGCGGTACAAACCAGGAGGGCACCCCGTGCCCGAAGTGCCAGGCCCCGGTCCCGGCCACCATGAAGTTCTGCGGCAGCTGCGGCAACCCCATGGGTGGGTGAGCCGCTGGCCGTTCCCCCGCCGCCCCCTGATCCCGTCGAGATCGCGAAGCAAGAATTCAAGTGCGGGGGCTGCGGGGCGAACCTCCAGTATAGCCCGGGAACGAGCGTCCTGAAGTGCCCGTTCTGCGGGCGGGAGAACCAGCTCCAGGTCAGCGCCGCCCCCATCGTCGAGCACGACCTCGCCGAGCTGAGCCTCGTCCCCGCCACGGACGCGACTGGGTTCGGGACCGCGACGCGACAGTTCAAATGCGACCGTTGCGGGGCCACGACGACCCTCGTTGGCGCGTCGATGGCGACGCGCTGCGACTTCTGCGCGTCCGACGTCGTAGTCGAGGCGCCCCCCGTGGCGGGGATGATCCGGCCGGAGAGCCTCGTCCCCTTCGCGTTCGACAAGAACGCGGCGACGCGGAAGTTCCAGGCCTGGCTCCAGGGGCTCTGGTTCCGCCCGGGCAACCTAAAGAGGATGGCGGGGCTGGCGCAGATCAGCGGCCTGTACGTGCCGCACTTCACCTACGACGCGAACGCCTTCTCGCAGTATACTGGGGAGGCCGGCTTCTACTACAATGTCACCGTCGGGAGCGGGAACAACCGCCGGACGGAGCGTCGCGTCCGGTGGGAGCACCGCTCCGGGACGCACCAGTTCTTCTACGATGATGAGCTCATCTGCGCATCGCGCGGCCTTCCGCTGAAGATCATGCAGAAGATCTACCCGTACAACCTGAAGGGCGCCCTCGTCCACTACACCCCGGAGTACCTCAGCGGGTTCGGCGCCGAGGCCTACACGGTCGACCCGCGGGAAGGGTGGCAGATGGCGGGCGCGACCATGGTGAACAAGGAGCGCGAGGCGTGCACGCGGCAGATCGGCGGGGACACCCAGCGCAATGTCCGCGTGGGGACGCAGTTGTCGAACCCGAAGTGGAAGCACGTCCTCCTGCCCGCCTACGTCGCCTCGTACGTCTTCGGCGCGAACACCTTCCGCTTCATGGTCAACGGCCAGACCGGCGAGGTCCAGGGCGAGGCGCCGATCAGCTGGGCCAAAGTCGGCGCCACCGTGGCCGTCGTGGTGGCGGCAATCGTCGTGATCACGAAGCTCGCGGGCCTGTGGTAGGCGGCCGGCGGCCTCAAGACCCCATCAGGCTTCCCCCCACCCGTTGGGTCCCTGGAGAAAGTGGATTCCCGTCACCGCCGTGGCGGTGTTGGCCCTCCTCGTCGGCGACGCGACCGCAGCGGACGGGTTCCTCGCCCCCGCGTGGGTGCGCACCTTCGGCACGGCGGGGACGGACGAGGGCTGGGGCGTGGAGATCGGCCCGGAGGGCGAGGCCTACCTGGCGGGGTTCGTCCAGGGGACCGGCATGGACGGGTTCCTCGCGCGCCTGGACGCGGGCGGCAATGTCAACTGGGAGCGGTCCTATCCCCGCCCCTTCGGCCAGAAGCTCTTCGAGGTCCGGCGCGCGGGCGACTTCCTCTACGCGGGCGGGGTGACCGCGCGCACCTTCGCCGTCGAGTCCCAGGACATGCTGCTCCTCAAGGTCTGGGCCTCGAACGGGACGCTCGTCTGGGAGCGCACCTGGAACGGGCCCGCGGACGACTACGACGAGATCGACGGGATCGTCGTCGAGGACGGCCTCGTGTACGTCTCCGGGTGGGCCGACATCACGCTGGACTACACGCGAGGCGACATGGCGGTCGCGAAGTTCACGGAGGACGGCGACTACGTCGCGCACACGGTGTGGGGCGGCGCGGGCCGCGAGGAGGGAAACGGGGCCATGGCCTCCGACGGCGAGACCCTCTACGTGACGGGGATCGTGGACGGGGTGAACCTCTTCGCCGGCGGGGACGCCGTGGTGGTCGCGTTCAACCAGACGACGCTCGGCGAGGTGTGGAACCGGACCTGGGGCGGCTCCGCGGTGGACGACGGCTTCGGGCTCACGCTCCACGGGGACGACCTCTACGTCGTCGGCCTGACGACGAGCTTCGGCGGGGACCGCATCTTCCTCCTCCGGTACGACCGGGCGGGGAACCGCGTCTTCAGCACGACGTGGGGCGGGGCTGGCTCGGAGAGCGCGCGCGCGGTCGGCGTCTCCCTGAACGGCTCGGCGGTGTACGTCGCCGGCCGGACGACCTCCGAGGGGAACGGGAGCGGGGACGTGGTCCTACTCGAGTTCGATCCCGGCGGGACCCTGGTCTCCACGCGCACGTGGGGCGGCAGCGCGCCGGAGGCGGCGCACGGGATCGCCGTCGGCGAGGACCTCTACATCGCCGGAGACACCTCGAGCCAAGGGGAGGGCGGCTCCGACCCCTTCCTCCTGAAGCTGGGCTCAGGGACGGGATCGCCTGGTCCGGAGCCCCCGGGCCCTCCCCCACCCCGGCCCCCCGGGAACCTCGCGGCCGTGGCGGTGGCGATCGGGGTCGTCCTCGCCATCGTGGCGGTGGTCGTCGTCCTCCTTGGCCGCCGGCGCCCTGCCTATCGACCCTAGCAGGAATTACCGAACCGTTTTTACCCCCCTCCCCCTCCGCCCCCCCATGGGAGACTTTCGCGTCGAGAAGGACACGATGGGGGAAGTGAAGGTGCCGGCCGCCGCCTTGTGGGCGGCGCAGACGCAGCGGGCCGTCGAGAACTTCCCCATCTCTGGCCTGCGCTTCGACCGGCCGTTCCTCCGCGCCCTCGGGCTGATCAAGTGGGCGGCCGCCGAGGCGAACCTCGAGCTCAAGTACCTCGACCCCAAGGTCGCGGAGGCCATCATGCAGGCGGCGAAGGAGGTCGCCGACGGGGAGTGGGACGCGGAGTTCCCGCTGGACATCTACCAGACCGGCTCCGGGACCTCGACGAACATGAACGCGAACGAGGTCATCGGGGCGCGCGCGAACATTCTCCTCGGCGGCAAGCTCGGGGAGAAGGGGAAGGTCCACGCGAACGACCACGTGAACTTCGGGCAGTCGAGCAATGATGTCATCCCCGCCGCCATCCACGTCGCGGCGCTCACGAGCCTGGAGAACGAGCTCCTGCCCGCCCTGAAGACGCTCCAGAAGGCCCTCGAGGCGAAGGCGAAGGAGTTCGACCCCCTCGTGAAGACGGGGAGGACGCACCTCCAGGACGCGACGCCGATCCGCCTGGGCCAGGAGTTCTCCGGCTACGCGTCGCAGGTCGAGCACGGGATGCGGCGCATCGAGGGGCTCCGGCGCCACCTGAGCGAGCTCGCCATCGGCGGGACGGCGGTGGGCACCGGCCTGAACGCCCACCCGAAGCTGGCGGCGATGATCTGCGAGCGCCTGACGAAGGCCACCGGGATCAAGTTCGTCGAGGCGGAGAACCACTTCGAGGCCCAGGCGGCCCAGGACGCCCTCGTCGAGGCGAGCGGGGCGCTCAAGACCGTGGCGGTGAGCATGATCAAGATCTCGAACGACCTGCGCATCCTCTCCATGGGGCCGCGGGCGGGTCTGCAGGAGATCACGCTTCCGGCGCTGCAGCCCGGCTCCTCGATCATGCCGGGCAAGGTGAACCCGGTCATCCTCGAGATGGTGAACCAGGTGTGCGCCCAGGTCATCGGGAACGACGTCACCATCACGATCGGCGGGCAGACCATCGGGCTCGACCTCGCCACGATGATGCCCGTGATGTACCACAACCTCAGCCAGTCGATCCACCTGATGACGAACGCCTCGCACGTCTGGGTGGAGAAGTGCATCAGCGGCATCACCGCCAACGTCGAGCACCTCAAGCGGCAGTCCGAGCTCAGCACCGCCATCGTGACGCGCCTGAACCCCGTCATCGGGTACGAGAAGGCCGCGGAGATCGCGAAGGAGTCGTTCAAGACGGGGAAGACGATCAAGGAACTCGTCGTCGAGAAGGGCTACCTGACGAAGGAGAAGGCCGAGGAGCTCCTCGACCCCTATTCCATGACGGTCCAGAGCGAGAAGTACGTGGCGAGCGGCGGGGGCTAGGTCCTCGCGATCTGCTCGGTGTCGAGCTGCGCCCGCTGCAGCCGCCCGCTGTAGTCCACGTACACCGTCTTCACGTAGGTGAACTCCTCCATGGCGGTGGTCCCGGCCTCCCGGGCGAATCCCGTCTCCTTCACACCGCCAAACGGCAGGTGGACCTCGGCGCCGATCGTAGGGGCGTTCACGTAAGTAATCCCCGCCTCCAAGTCACGCATCGCGCGGAAGGAGCGCTTCACGTCCCGCGTGTAGATGCTCGAAGACAACCCGTACTTCACGGAGTTCGCGATCGTCACAGCGTCGTCGTAGTCCTTGGCCTTCAGGAGGGAAAGCACCGGTCCGAAGATCTCCTCGGTGGCGACCCGGTGAGTGCGCCTCGTCTCGAAGATGGCGGGTTCTACGTAGTAGCCGCGGTCGTACGCTCCGCCCTTCAGCTTCTTCCCGCCGGTGAGGAGCTTCGCGCCCTCCTTCTTGCCCACCGCGACGTACTGGAGGACCTTCCTCTCCTGGTCCGCCGAGGCGACGGGGCCGACATCCGACTTTGCGTCAAGAGGGTTCCCCAGCCGCAGCTTCTTCGTGCGCTCCACGAGCCGTTCCCGGACCTCGTCATAGATACCCTGATGAACGATGAGCCGCGAGGTGGCGGTGCACCGCTGCCCCGCCGTCCCGAAGGCCCCGAAGACGATGCCGTCCATCGCGAGGTCGACGTCGGCGTCCTCCATGAGGAGGATCGCGTTCTTCCCGCCGAGCTCGAGGCCCACCTTGATCAGGCGCTTCGCTCCGCGGACGTAGACGTCGCGACCCGTCTCGACGCCGCCGGTGAACGAGATGGCGGTGATGTCCGGGTGGTCGACGAGCGCGTTCCCCACGACCCCGCCGGCGCCGGTCACCATGTTGAACACGCCCGGCGGCAGTCCCGCCTCCTCGAGGACCTCGCACACCTTCGCGGCACACAGCGGCGTGAGAGAGGAGGGCTTGAAGACCACGGTGCACCCCGCCATCAGCGCACCGCCGGACTTCCAGGAGGGGATTGCTATCGGGAAGTTCCAGGGGGAGATCAAACCAACCGGCCCAAGAGGCATGTGAAGCGTCATCGCCATCTTGTCAGGAAGCTCTGAGGTCGTCGTCTCGCCGAACAGCCGTCGCCCCTCCCCCGCCACGTATTGGTAGAAGTCCACGGCTTCCTGCACGTCGCCCCTGCCCTCCGCGATGACCTTCCCCATCTCCTGCGTGACGATCGCGCCGAGTTCGTCCTTGCGGCGGCGGAAGATCCGGGAGGCGTCCAGGAGGAGATCCCCGCGGCGGGGCGGCGGCATCCGCGACCACTTCGGGAACGCTACCTTGGCGGCCTTCACCGCCGAGACGATGTCGTCTGGAGTCCCTTGTGGGAACTTCGCGAGGACCTCGCCGGTAGCGGGGTTCCTCGTCTCGAACCACTTCGCGCCCTTCGGCCTCACCCACTTCCCGTCGATGTAGTGCCCGTACGAGTCGCCCATGGAGCCCACCGCGAGGGCAAGGGGGCCTCCGGCTTTAGCCCTCGCGGTGGTGGGCACGGGCCCGTCATCCGGGGATGCCCAGCGCCTTCACCGCCGCACGCAGCGAGGACGCGGCCGCCTCCGGGGGGTCCGACCGGAGCTCCCTCGCGAACCGCCGACGCCGCTCCGGCGGCCCGATGAACACGGTCCGCAGTCCCAGGGCGTGCCCGGCGGCGATGTCCGAGGGCTTGTCGCCGACCATCCAGGACTTCGCAGGGTTCGCCCCGAGGTCCCGCGCCGCCGCCAAGAGGAGCCCGGGTTTTGGCTTCCGGCATCGGCAGGCCGCGGTGAGCGGGTGCGGGCAGTAGTAGAGGTTCTCCACGACGATCCCCTGCCGCTTGAGCGCCTCGAACATCTTGCGATGGATCGTCCGGAGCTCTGCGCGTCCGATGATCCTCCACGCCATCACGTCCTGGTTCGAGACCACCGCCATGGGCCAGCCCGCGGCGGTGAGCTGGCGCAGCGCGGCGAGGGCCCCGGGGAGGAACTCGAACTCCTCCGGACGCTTCACGTATCCCGGACGCGAGCGGTTGATCACCCCGTCGCGGTCGAGGAGGAGGACCGGCCGTGAGGCCTCGGTCCATCGCCGCGGAGGCCAATGCGTTGACACCGGGAGCGGGGCGACCCGCGGCCCCAGGCTGCGGAAGTGGTCCACGAGGGCCCAACGGACGAAGGGGTTCCGTGTCAGGGTGAGCCCCGCGTCAATCCGCCAGTAGCGCGCGCCGTCGATCTCGTCTGACTTGAGTTGGAAGACCTCCGACTCCAGTTCTCCCCGCCACACCAACCCGAGCGTGTGCGAGGGCTTCCCTCGGAACCCGCTCACATAGGTCCCGACGAGGCCGGTGAGCCGGACGCCCACGCCGATCTCCTCGCGCGTCTCGCGCACGGCGCCGTCCTCCGGATGCTCCCCGTAGTCCACGAAGCCGCCAGGGAAGTTCCAATGCCCCGCGGAGAACCCGCGCTTCGCCCGGACGAGGAGGACCGCGTCGCCGCGGGGGACGAGGACCTCCGACACGGTGCGGTGGAGGCTGAGGTACACGGCGTTCTTCGCGAGGCCGTCCACGGAGGGATGCTCGACGAGCGCGTCCACGTTGAGCCAGTCCTCGGGGTGATGGAGGAGCTTCGGCTTCGCGCGGAGCACCACGTCCCGGCCGAGGCGCATCGTCGCCTGAGGCTCGATGGGGAAGGGGAGGGCCTCGCCTTCCCGGGGGAAGCGGAGCGAGCGGCCGTCCTGGACGAGGTAGACCTGCCCGTCCGTGACGATGAAGAGGTGGCGGCGCGGCACGCGACCGGCACGGCACGGCGGGAGATAAGGCCTACAGGGCCTCGACGAGGTACTCGTCGCCCGTGATGTGGGCGATGGAATGCGTGTGCGCGCGGACGAGCGCGTTCACGGTCGTCGGCGGGGCGGCGGCGAAGCTCGTCGCCTCGTACATGCACAGGATGCGCAGGGGGAAGCGCTGCTCGCTGGCGAACTTCTCGATCGCCACTGCGTTCCGCTCGTGGCCGCGCTCGAGGAGCGCGGGCGAGAGACGACCGAGCGCGCGTACGGCGGTGCGCCCATCGATCCTCGCCTCCTTGATCACGCGGCGCATCAGCGGCACGAGGTCGAGGGGCCCCGTGTCCCCGGTAAGCCGCGAGGGCAACAGCGGGATGATCTGCAGCGTGCCGGACTTCTCCAGGCCCTCCGTCGCCTGCAGCGCACGGTCGAAGAGCGGACGCCACTGCGCCATCTCCTCGAGGGGAAGGAGCGCGACGACGTACTCGTTGTCCCGCAGTCCCGCGACCATGAACCGCACGGCGACCGGCGCCAGGCCCTCGAAGTCGCTGTACAGCACCATGGCATGGTCGCCGAGCCCAAGACCGTCCACGACCCGGGCCCACTCCGTGTCGGGCAAACCCATGGCAGGGACTGTCATTGGCAGGTATATCCTTGTTGGTTCACCCGTCGACAGTCTTCAGGGCCACGGAGACGCCGTCCCGGAGAGGCAGGACGGCAGTGAGGAACCGGGGGTCCTGGGCGAGCCGGCGGTTGTACTCCCGAAGGGCCACCGCCTCGGGGGTGCGGCCTCCGCGCGGGACCTGGCCCTGCCAGAGGACGTTGTCCGCCACCAGCAGCCCGCCCACCCGGACCAGGCGCGCCAGCGGATCGAGCAACTCCGGATAGCCGACCTTGTCCACGTCCAGGAAGGCCAGGTCGAAGGGCCCCCTCAGGGAACCCACGATCGCCTCGGCTCGGCCGACACGGACCTCGACGCGATCCCCGAGGCCGAGGGTCGCGAGGTTCCGGCGAGCGAGGGCCGCGGTCTTCTCGTTCCCCTCCACGGTCGTGACGTGGCCCCCCGGACCCACCGCCATGGCGAACCACGCCGCCGAGTACCCGATCGCCGTACCGAGCTCGAGCACACGCTTCGCCTGGATGGCCCTCGCCAGAAGGTGGAGGAAGCCGCCCTCGGCGGCACCCACGATGGGCCAGCCGTCCTTCTCCCCCTGGGCCTCCACCCGAGCCAGGCCCTCGCCGCCCTTCGCCGCCAGGCCGTCCAGGTACGCCCCGATGCCCTCCTGCAGGATGCCTTCCATGGTCCCGGGACGGAGGGGCAGGGCATGAGGCTTCGCGCCCGGGCCTCCCGCACCCATTAAATAGGATGAGCGCACCTGTGCGATTCGGGTCCTGCTACCATGTGCCGCCTCATTCGTAGGGAGAGCGAGACGCTGTCCCTGGCCCTGAGGTTGGAGTACGTGACCGCCATCGCCGAGAACCGTCCGGAGGCTTTCCGCCCGCTCCCGGCGGCTCCCCGCGGCCTCGATGCCCCGACTCCGACCCAGTGAGCCCCGCCCCCCGATCCCCTCGCCCCGCGAGCCCTCCCCAGGCCGACTCCTCGACTGCGGTATCCCAAGCGAAGTCCACGACTGTGAAGTCCCATAATTAGTTTCCTGGAGGTGGGAGGGTTCACCGACCACCCCTCCGGATTCGCTTCCGGTAGGCCCTCTTCTCCTGTGGACGCAGCT
>Ga0209342_10001064_pt1 | contig 31012 bp, 22 predicted proteins | sample RifCSP16_2_FD_184023 | JGI IMG/M metagenome (GOLD analysis project Ga0209342, IMG submission 184023) | Soil microbial communities from Rifle, Colorado - Rifle CSP2_sed 16_2 (SPAdes) (version 2) | ecosystem: Environmental > Terrestrial > Deep subsurface > Rock core/Sediment | place: Rifle...
ATGGGGTGGTCGCCGGTCGCCGTCAGTTCTCGGCCAGAGCGAGTTATGAACCGGATCACGTCCATGCCAAACTCGCGGGGCTTCATCGCCCAGTAGGCGCTGAGGTCCGTCTCCCCGGCTTGGCGCCGGTCCCAATCATAAGTGGCCACGGAGCTCTCCTTCCAGCAGTTGCGGAGCTGGGCGATAGGCCTCGAGATGCCGCCAACGTCGACCCTGGTCTCTCCCGCGACGCACACCGCAAGATTGAAACGGAACGTCTTGTGCGGCATCACGCGGACCTCGTGCGCCATCATCGACATCCGGTGGAGCGACGGCTGCCGGTTGAACAGGACGATGTCGCCGTCCACGAGCTGGCGCTCCACGGTCCAGCTGATCTCCACGGTCTCGGCCACCGTCTCCGCGTTCTTGTCCGTGACGCGAATGCGCCGCCCGTCCGGCCGGATGACGTAGTTCACGCCCGCCAGGTAGGAGCCGTTCGGCGCCGCCGGCACGGGCCCGCGCTTCACCCACTCCCGGACGATGTCGACGTTGTACACCTGTACGCGGATGGGGACCGTGAGCTCCCGCGCGGCCTCCACGGGCACGCCGACCTCGTTGATCGAGAGGACCGGGTCCGGCGAGATGACCGTCCGGGCAGAGAAGTTCACGCGCTTCCCGCTCAGGTTCGAACGGAACCGGCCCTCCTTCCCCTTGAGCCGCTGCACGAGCGTCTTCAGGGGCCGTCCGGACCGATGGCGCGCGGGCGGGATGCCGCTGGTCTGGTTGTCGAAGTACGTCGTCACGTGGTACTGGAGGAGCTCCCAGAGGTCCTCGACGATGAGCTGGGGCGCGCCCGCATCGCGGTTCTCGCGCAGCCTCTGGTTGATCCGAAGGACATCGACGAGCTTGTGCGTGAGATCGTCCTCGGACCGGTCGCCGGACTCGAGGGTGATTGAAGGACGCACGGTGACGGGCGGAACGAGGAGGGCGGTCAGCACCATCCATTCGGGCCGGGCGGAATCCGGATCAATCCCGAGCACCTTGACGTCATCGTTCGGGATGCGCTCCATCCGCTCGCGCACCTCGCGCGGAGTGAGCTTGTGTCCGTCCTCGCGGAACGTCGTCGGCTTGTCGAGCGTGATCTTGCTCTGCTCCGTCTGGCAGTGGGGGCAGCGCACGCGCTTCTGCGCCTCGCGTGCGGTCTCCTTGATCATCTCCGCGGACTCCGCGACGTCCATGCCGAGCTCCTCCTGGACCTCGAGTTCCCGCATGAACTCCTGCGCCTGCTGGCGCGTGAGCAGGAGCCGGCCGCACGAACGGCACGTGGACTGCAGGAGCTTCTTGATCTCCTTGACGTAGCCCACGTGGATGACGGGCATTGCGAGGTCGATGTGGCCGAAGTGGCCCGGGCACTCGTCGACCTTGCCCCCGCACGTCTTGCACCGCAGGCCCGGCTCGATCACGCCGAGATGGGAGTCCATGAGACCCATGTCGATCGGGAAGCCGTCGTCGTCGTACGTGTCTGCCGTGATGATCTTCGTCGCGCTCATCCGGCGGCTTTCGTCCGGGCTGAGGAGGGCGAACTTGATCGCATGGATTCGCTTCGTGATCCCGGCCGTGACGTTCATTTCAGATCCTCCAGCTGGAGGCGCATGGCGACGCCGAGCGAAAGGAGCTCGTCGAGGAGGAGCTTGAACGCGTACGACGTCTGCACAGGGTAGATCTTCGAGGTGTTGTCGCACACGGGACAGCGGAGGGCCCCCTTGCGGTCCTTGATCGCGAAGTGCCCGCAGTCCGAATTCCCGCACACGTACTGGACGGTGCCGTCGGACTCGTCGAGCAGACGGTCCTTGATCACCATCGCGGCGCCGTGGCCGATCAGGCAGTCGCGCTCCATCTCGCCGAACCGCAAGCCGCCCTGGCGGCTGCGTCCCTCCGTCGGCTGGCGGGTGAGGATCTGCACGGGACCGCGCGAACGCACGTGGAGCTTCCCGCTGACCATGTGGTGGAGCTTCTGGTAGTAGATGACGCCCGTGAAGATGTCCGCGGGGATCATTCGGCCTGTGAGGCCTTCGTATAGAATCTCCTTCCCATCGTGTTTGAATCCGGCCGCCGTGAGCCCCCTCCGGAGCGCCTCCTCGCGCTCCCCGCTGAACGGCGTGCCGTCGATCGTTCGGCCCTCCATCGAGCCGACCTTGCCGCCGATCATCTCGAGCACGTGGGCGACCGTCATCCGCGACGGGATGGCATGGGGGTTGATGATCAGGTCGGGGATAATGCCCTCCGCGGTGAACGGGAGGTCCTCCTGAGGAGCAAGCAGCCCGATGACCCCCTTCTGTCCATGCCGGGAGGCGAACTTGTCGCCCAGCTCGGGGATCCGGAGGTCGCGCACCTTGACCTTCGCGAGCTTCGAACCGTTCTCACTCTCCGTGAGCATGACGGAGTCGACCCAGCCGGCCTCCCCGTGGCGCACGGTGATCGAGGTCTCCCGCCGCTTCTGGGGCGTCAGGAAGTCCGTCTCCTCCTCGAGGAAGCGGGGCGGGCTCGTCTTCCCGATGAGGACGTCGCCGCCGATGACGGTGACCTCCGGGGAGATCAGGCCGTCCTCCGGGGTCAGGTTCGCGTAGCTGAGGTCCGCCCGTGCGCCGCGCACGTCGGGCGAGGGGATCTCGAAGTGGTCTTCCTGCCCCCCGGGGTACCGCCGCTCCTCGGCGCGGTACGTGCGCAAGAAGGAGCTCCGGCCGAGCCCGCGCTCGACGGACGCCTTGTTCATCACGATCGCGTCCTCCATGTTGTACCCGTGGTACGACATCACCGCCACGACGAAGTTCTGGCCCGCGGGCCGGCGGTTGAACGCCACGTACTTCATCGTCACCGTCTGGACGAGCGGGATCTCCGGATAATGGAGCAGATGGCTGCGCGTGTCGGGCCGCAGCCGGTAGTTGCTCGCCGCCAGGCCGAGGGACTGCTTCGCCATTCCCGCGCCCATCGTGACGCGCGGGGACGAGTTGTGCTCAGGATATGGAACGAGGCCCGACGCGACACCCAGAATCGTGACGGGGTCGAGCTCGAGGTGCGTATGTTCCTTCGCGAGCTGGGACGGAACCTCAAAGGACTTCTCGCAGTTCGTGCACATGAGCTCCGCCTGCGCGTCGCCGGCCCCCATGTTCTTCCAGACGACGTCGTTCCGCGAGAGGGGCCGCCTGCAGTGCTTGCACTTCGCCGGGACGTCGAACGGATAGATTGCGATGAAGGCGTCCTCTTCCTCTTCCGCGTCGACCCACTCCACGATGCCGTTGCGGACGAGGTCGGACCACCGCAGCTTCGCGATGCGCAGGTCCTCGAGGTGACGGCGGTTCAGGACGAGCCGCCCATCCTTCACGACGAGCAGCGGGCGACGGATACGGCCCTCGTCGCAGTTGATCCACACCTCGTTCATGTTCTCGTCGTGGTGGACGTTGACCTCGTGGCTCAGAAGGCCCGTACGACGGCGATCGCGGATTTCGTTGACGAGCGTCTTCGGGTCGTCGTGCAGTCCGATCAGGTCTCCGTTCACGTACACGCGCGTGAGGTCCCCGGTCTGTCCGCCAACCTGCTTCGCGCCAAGGTCCGCGAGCAGGAGGTGGACCTCCGCCTCCGGGAAGCCCTCGGACACGTCGATGACGAGCGCGGTGTTCTTCACGAGCCCGCAATTCTGCCCCTCCGGGGTCTCGTTCGGGCACAGCCGGCCCCACTGTGTGGGGTGCAGGTCGCGCGCCTCGAAGTGCGGCTGCGACCGCGTGAGGGGCGACGTGATCCGCCGCAAATGGGACAGCGCGCTCACGTTCGACGTGCGGTCGAGGAGCTGGCTCACGCCCGCGCGCCCTCCGACCCAGTTCCCGGTCGCGAGCGCGTGGAGCAGGCGCTGGCTCAGGAGGTCCGGCCGGATCGCGCTGCTGATCTTGACCTCGGGCCGGCGCGCGTAGTTCCGCTCGAGCTGGTACTTCAGGTCCTTGACGAGGTTCGCGAACGCGACGCGGAACAGGTCCTCCATGAGGTCGCCTGCGAGCTTCAGCCGCTTGTTCGCGTAGTGGTCTTTGTCGTCCTGCCGCCGCTTCCCGAGCTGGAGTTCGAGGACGGACCGCGCCACACGGCCGAGGAAGATCGCCTTCTTCGTGCGATCCTCGCGCGCGTCCCCGAGGTGGGGGAGGAGGCTGCGGTCGAGGATCGACTCGACCTTCTTGATACGGTACTCCTTCGCCTGACCCGTCGCGAACTTGCGCTCGAGGTAGCTGAGCGCGTCCTCCTTCGAGAAGATTCCGTTCGGCGGGTAGAGCTTCTTGTTCCGGATCTCCTCGATGTTCGCGTAGACCATGTTCGCCATCTCCGGGCTGCTCACGACGGCGTTGTAGATTTCCTCGTCCTTCTCCATCCCGAGGGCCTTCATCAGGATCACGAGGGGGATTTGGCCGCTCGCGGTCGGTACCGTGACGACGAGCACCCCGTCCTTCTTCATCTCCACGAGGGTGAGCGCCCGGTACCCTTCCTTCTGCGAGAACACCTTCGCGATGGGCACCTCGCGGCCGTAGCGCTCGTTGAACTCCACGAGGACGCGGTTGGGCGCGAGGTCCTCAAGGGAGATGAGCACGCGCTCCGTTCCCGCGATGATGAAGTATCCGCCGGGGTCGTGCGGGTCCTCCCCCATCCCGACGAGCCGCTGGAGATACTCGTCCTCCCTCAGCTCGCCCTCCGTCTCTAGGTTCTCCGGATGGAGGGAACACCGCTTCGACTTCGTCATGATCGGCAGATTGCCGATCGGAATCCACTCCGGCTCGCGCTCGATCCCGTTCTCGATGACCGTGAACTCGAGGTAGATCGGCGCCATATAGCTAAGGTTCCGGATCCGCGCCTCCATCGGCGTCAACGAGTGCGTCGCGCCGTTCGCCTCCTTCACGACCGGCGTTCCGACCTTGATCGTCGGCTTCGCCTCGATGTCGATGCGACCCTTGTCGTCCCGCTTGCGACCGATGCGGATCTCGATGACGTCCCCTTCCGTACGATCCTCGTCCAGCTTGATCAACCCGCGCCGCTCGTCCTCGGGCGAGACTCGCAGGCTGTCGACGATTCGCTGCATGCGACTGTTCGCGTTGTCGATCGTCGGCAGGAAGTCGTTGAACGACGCGATGTGATGGTTCACGATGCTCCGTTCCCGGAAGAACGAGTCGACGAGTTCGCGCATGGGTCACCTCCCCACGACGAGCCGGTACGCCTCCGACACGCCCGCGGTCTGCGTGAGACGGAAGACGCGGACGAGGCTGCCCTCCGCGATCTCGCCGTGCACGCGCTCGAGCACGCGGATGACGGGGTCTGTCTTGCGGATTTTGGGCAGCTGGTCCCGCGTGATGTCGAGACGCGCGAGGACCTGGCCCGCCTCCTCCGGCGTGAGCAGGCGGTGTTCCGGGACGCTCTTGTGTTCGAGCACGTTAAATCGCAAGGGGGAGCCTCCGGTGGTCGTCCTTCTTCGCATGTCGCCGCGCGGGCGGGCCCGCGGGGACTTTCGAAGCCCCCGACGCGAGGCGCGAAGGCGTTTTCGAACCCCGGACCATCTGGTTTCCTCCCTTCCCTTCCGGGTCGGTTAAAAGCCAGATGCTCTTTCTAGGGACGGCCTGCACGACACGTCCGACCTAGCTGAGCTACGGGCCCCCAGCGCTACGGCGGACATGAGAGTTAGTGCGAAACTGGCGGTGCTACATAAAGATTACGACGCGGTCCCCTGCGGGAACGCCACGCCCCGGTATCGCCACCAACCCTTTTATATGTGCCGTTCATCGGCGGCGCCCGTGATTCGTAAGGAGGCCCGCTGCATCTCCTGCGGGACCGTGCTCGGGAAGAAGGGCGCGACCGCCTTCCCTTGCCCCCAGTGCGGGGAGGCGACGATCGGCCGGTGCCGCCAGTGCCGAGACCAGGGGGTCCCGTACACGTGCCCCGCGTGCGGCTTCCGGGGGCCATGAGATGGGACGGGTGGCCGTGACGTTTCGAATCATGCCCAAGGCCTCCGAGGTCGACGTCGCGGGGCTCGAGTCGTCGGTCCGGGTCGCGCTCGGAGGCAGCCTGCGCGACGTGGCGGTGAGGCCGATCGCGTTCGGGCTCAAGGCGCTCGAGGCGACGGTCGTCGTGGACGACGCCGCGGGGGCCGCGGAGGGACTCGAAGCGAGGATCCGCGGCTTGACCGGCGTCGGCGAGGTCGAGACCCTCGGCGTCAGCCTTCTGTGATTGTGTCGGTCAGTACGGCATCTCGCCGTTCACGAACGCGCGCGTCCGCTCGTCCTTTGGGTCGGAGAAGAACGCACCGACCTCCGCGGCCTCGACGATCCGGCCCCCGAACAGGAAGCCCGCGCGCGCCGCGACCCGCCTCGCCTGGAAGAGGTTGTGCGTTACGATGAGGATCGTCGCCTCGGTCTCCTCATGATATGCCTTCACGGCGCGCTCGAGCAGTCCGACGTTCGCCGGGTCGAGGTTGGCGGTGACCTCGTCGAGAAGGAGCAGCCTGGGCTGGAGCACCGTCGCCCGCGCGAAGCACAGTCGCTGAGCCTCGCCGGCGGAGAGCGTCCAGGCCTTCGCGTCTCGCGCGTCCGCGAGCCCCATCCGATCCAGCGCCGCGATCGCGTCCCGCTCAGCCCTGTCGTCCTCGACGCCCTGAAGTCGCAGCCCGTATGCAACGTTCTCGAGCGCCGACCGCCGGAACACCGCAGGTCGCTGGGCGACGAAGCCGATGTCGCGGCCCAGGGCGGTCCGCCCGTCCCCGTTTCCGCCAATACGGACATCACCCTCGTCCGCTGCCTCAAGGCCCGCTATGATGCGCAGCAGGGTCGTCTTCCCGACGCCGCTCGGGCCGACGAGCGCGAAGATCTCCCCGGGCTCCACCGCCAGGTCGACGCCGTCGAGGACGCGCTTCTCCCCGAACGCCTTCCGGACGCCGCGGACCTCGAGCGGGACCGTCATCGGTATCCCCGCTCCTGAAGCCGCCAGAGGACGAGGAAGATTCCGAACGCGATCACGAGGAGGAAGGCCCCGAGCCCGACGGCCACCGCGAAGTTCCCCCGGCTCGTCTCGAGGACGATGGCGGTCGTGAGGACGCGCGTGGAGCCGCGGATGTTCCCGCCGACGATGAGGACCGCGCCGACCTCCGAGATCGCGCGCCCGAACCCCACCATGACCGCGGTCAGGACGCCGAGGCGGGCCTCCTCGACGACGGTGGCGGTGAGGGTCCATCCCTTCGCCCCCAGGCTTTTGGCGGCGTCCTTCACGTCCCTCCCCACCGAGGCGACCGCGGAGTACGTGACGCCGGTGACGATGGGCGTGATGATCAGGACCTGTGCCAGGATCATCCCCGTGGGCGTGAACAGGAGGGCGAGGGCGCCGAGCGGGCCCTCCTTCGAGAGGAGGAGGTAGACGAGCAGCCCCGCGAGCACGGGCGGCATTCCGTACAGGGTGAACACGATCGCCTTCGCGATCGTCAGGGTCGGCCGCCGACCGCGGGCCTCCTCGCGAAGCGCGAGGACAGCGCCGAGTGGGACCCCGAGGAGGGAGGCGATGGCGGTCGAGGAGGCGGCCACGTAGAGCGAGAGGCCGGCAATCCCGAGAAGTTCGTCGACCATGGTTCCCTCAGGGGCTTGCGTTCGGCTCGAAGACCTGGCGGCCACCGACGACGAACGATTGGATGAAGGCTTGTCCCTTGGCGGCGTCCGTAAGCCACTGCGCGAAGGCGTCCGCCCACGCGAAACGGACGTCCGGGTGCGTCGACGGGTTCACGGGCATCACGCTGTAGTTGTTCAGGAGCGGCGGCTCATGGGAGACGATCACCGCGAGGTCGAGCCGGTCCGCCATCGTGTAGTACGTGCCGTCGTCCGAGAGCGTGTATCCGCGCAGCTGGTCCGCGATCCGGAGGGTGGCGCCCATGCCCTGTCCCGCCTCCCTGTACCAGGCGCTCGGCTCCGGCACGAGGCCCGCGGCCCGCCAGAGCTGGAGTTCTTTCGTGTGGGTTCCGGAGTCATCCCCACGCGAGATGAAGGGGCAGAGACAGCGGACGATCTGGCGGAGGGCGTGGTACACGTCGGGCCCGGTGCCGTTCGCGGGGTCGCCCGTGGGCCCGACGAGGACGAAGTAATTGTACATCACTGCCCGCCGGTATGCCGCGTGCCCCGCTCGTTCGAACTCGAGTTCCTTGGCGGGGGCGTGGGTCAGGACGACGTCCGCGTCGCCGCGGCGGCCGAGCTCCAACGCTTGGCCTGTGCCGACCGCAATCACCCGCACGTGGATTCCGGTGTCCGCGGTGAACCTCGGGAGGAGGTAGTCGAGGAGTCCGGAGTCTTCCGTGGACGTGGTCGTCGCGAGGACGATCTCGCGGCCGCGCGGGAGGGCCGCCGGGAGGGCGATGGCGACGAGGAGTGCCGCCACGAGGATGGGGATGAGGACGCGCCGCGGGACCATGGACAGCCACCCGCGAACGGCCGGGCCGGGGATAAAGGCCACGGGGGGCACCGGTGCGGCGTGTTACATGTACGGCGAAGCCGTTTCCGGTCTTCCGCAAGTCTTCTCCCGATGCGCGGAGATTCCAACGGTCGCGTCCCGTTCTCCCTCGTCGCCGTCCTCTTCCTTCTGTCGGCGGGCGTCAGCGCGATGTACGGCGCCAAGTTCGCTCACGACGAGGCATCCCAACGGCTCCGGGAGGCCCAGCTGGCGGCGCTCGGCGAGGTCGCCGACGCAGTCCACGGAGAGGTCGTCGCGCAGGCGCAGTACCTCGCGGTCGAGGCGATCCGTAGGGGGACGGAGGGCCTCGTCAACGAGACGAAGATCCGCCTCGTGTTCCGGGAGACCTTCGCGGACTACCTCGGATCGCACTTCCCGCGCGTGATCCGCAGCGTGACCGTCTCGATCCCGGACTCGGGCGGCGACCTCCGCCTTGCATCCCGCCGGCTCATGGACATCGCGCCGCCGGACGCGACCCAACTCGATTTCGTAGACGGGAAGACGATCGAAACCCCGGACCCGACGGTCCCGGACGCCTGGGTGGAGCTCGATCGGCTCGCATACTTCTCCGTTTACGGTTTCGTGAACTACACGCTCTCCATCGCGGGGGTGACCCTCGAGCGGTGGGCTCCCCTGCAGACGATCGTCCCGGTGCCCGCCCCGCTCATGGAGGCGAAGGTTGAGCAGCTCGCCCGAACGGGCATCGGGGACGTTACCGGCGTCGGGCGGACCGTGAAAGCGATCCTGGCGACGGTGACGCAGTTCCGGGTCCTCGACGGGTTCGCCTCCGCCGCCAGGCCGGGAACGACGACGGCCGACGTGCTCACCGCGCAGGACGTCGAGTTGGCGGTAAACCTCGCGGTCCTCCTCGAGGAAATCCGGAGCTTCCGCGCGTACGACCCGGACGCCGCCGCGGCCATCGACGTCGCCCACGGCTCGGGCCGACCGCTGACGGGTCTGCTCCAGGAATACGCCGCCAGGGGTTCGCTCGATGCCGCGGACCTTTACGCACTGTACGTGGGCCTCGACGCGAGAGGGCTCCACATGGGGGCCATCCTCGCACAGGCGATCGCGGCCCTGGCGGACGACGCCGTGCTCAAGCACCTGGACTATCTCGGCCTCACGTCCTTTGCGGACTGGCTGACGAAGACCGTCGAGGGCGTCGCAAAGACCTTCGACGGGTTCATTGACTGGCTGTTTGACAACCCGCCCGAAGAGGTGACGTTCATCTTGGAGTACCTGAAGACTCTCTTCGGGGACTCAGGGACGCCGACGACGTACCTCGGCCCCACCGCGGTCTCGCTCCCGGATCGGGCGTACGAGGTCCCGAACGGTTCCTCGTCGATCCGCATCTCGATTCCGGCGCACGCGTTCACCGTCCCCTTCGCGACGAGAGACCTCCTCTCGCGATCCCTCGACGATTTCTGGATCGCCTACTACCCGACGTTCGCCAACGACACGCGCGGCATCCACGAGGGGATCCGCGACCTTGCGAACGACGTTGCCGCGAACCTCGGGCGGGATGCAGTCCTGGCGGGACTGCTTGCGGACACCGCGTCCGGACCCGTCGACCCGAAGGACGAGGTCTCGTTTCTGGCGGCGGTCTCGGCTCGCGTGGAGGACGCGGTCGACCGCGCGGCCGACTGGTTCCGCTCGGACCCGCGCGCCGTTGACTCGCTGATGGGGAACCTCTGGAACGCCGCCAAGACGACGATCGCGCGCCTCGTGGACCATCTCGTCGCCTCGTACGCGAAGCTCGCGGGCGAGTCTTCGGAGATTTCGAACGGCGAGGCAGCCCTTGTCGACGATCTCTATGCAGATGCCGCCGGCGACTCCGACTTCGCGAAGCTCTCGGACGCCCAGAGGAGCGCGCTACGGGCGATGATGCGCGACGACGTGTTCACCGGAGGTTGGGTCTCCGTCGCATTCTCCGACGTTCGTGGGGAGGACGTGGGAAGGTGGCGCGAAGCGTTGGCGGCGACGAACGACACGGCCCTTCCGGGTTCCAAGGCCCTTCGGGATCAACTCCGGGAAGCTGCGATTGGGGCGGGCGGATGGCTCCTGCTTGCGCGGGATACAATCCACCGCATGATGCGGGAGAGCGCGGAGGGGATCGCCGTTGCGTCCGCGGAAGCCGCGGTCACGACGAACCTCGGCGCGTTCGAACTCTGGGACCCGCGAGACCCAGAACGTCGATCCCTGGAGCGATTCCGGGTCCGCCATCTGCCCTCGCTGCTCCGCCAGGGCGCGGATCAGCGCAGCGACGGGCTCTGGGTCGAGGTCGTCGACCCCAAGGCTATCCCCCGAACCCCCGACACTCCGAACGTCCATTACACACGCCCCTTCGAGCGCTCGGCCCGTCCCTTCGCGACCCGGTGGACCGTGCACGTCCTCGGGTCGCTGACCGTGCGTGCAGAGACGGAACGGGCCGTGCTCCTCGAACCCGACGGCCTCGAGCCCGCCGTCGTGGAGGCAACTTGGCCGCTCGACTTCACGATCGCCGTCGACGCGTACTCGGGATGGAACCTGACGGGCGTCGCATATCACAACTCGAACGATCTCCTCGGCGACGCGTGGCAGACGCTCCTCAGCTTCCTGGACGTCGCGTGGGAAGCTCTGTCCGAGGCGGCCTCGTGGGTCCTCGACGTCCTGCGGGCGGTCGTGCGCGCTCTGATGGAACTCATCGAGCCCATCATCACCTTCGTCCACAAGGTCGTCGAGATCCTCACGGAGGCGTTGCGCATGATCGTCGACCTCCTGTACGAGATCGCGGTCGGCGCGATCCAAGCGGTCCTTTCGGCCGTCGACGAGGCCGTCGACCTGTTCCCGAACACCACGTTCGAGGTAACAGGCTACGGCATGGATTGGCGGTTCGCAATCAACGCCGCGGACGGACGGGAGCTCGAGCTGACGGTGGGGACGGACGCCCTCGAGGTCGGCGTTGCGTTCGTGGACTTTGCCGAGATGGGCACGCCGGCCGACCTGCGCTACGACGTTCTGGGCTGGTGGAACGTGTCCCTGGGTCCGTACCATCTCGACGCCGGCATCGATCCGCTCCGCCTGGTACAGGACTACGTCCTCGAAGGTCGCGCGGAGTGGGACAGCTGGTGGACGATGGGCCTCGAGGGCCTCGTCCTCGAGTCGTACCTCGACTACTCCGTGTCGATCCCCCTCGGTTGGATCCCCATCCCCCCGTTCGGGGACGTCGAGATCGAGGTCGGTTTCGAAATCCTGATCACCGCGAACCCCCTCCCCATCGTCTTCGATCTCCTCGAGAACACGATCGCCCAGGCGTTCGAGGACGTCGGCGGCATCGCCCTTTCGCTGGAGTACGTCATCCGGTTCTCGGAGTCCCTCCTTCGTCACTTCTCCGAGAACGTCCTCGCCGTCGTGGAGCAGCACGGGGATAACCTGCTCGAGGTCTCCGTGTACCTCGAGGGCGAGTTCGACTTCGTGACCGCAAGCCCCCTGGGCGCGGGTTTCCGCCTCTCGTTCGTCGCGGATGGCATGACCCTGGCCGGGATCATCGCGTGGATCGCCACCAACGTCGCCGCGTATCTCCGGGCGCTGTTGAACCCCCTCACACCCATCGAATTCCAGGGGCTATCCGTGAACCTCCTCGAGCACCTGTTCATCCGCGGCGAAGTCCACGTCTCCATCGAGGCCCCCCTCCTCGTCCGCCCCGCCCTCGAGGCTATCGGCCTGGATCTCACATTCCGGGTGGCCGCGTTGATCGAGGCGAACCTCGCGCTGATCGGCAGCCTCATCGGCCAAGACTGGGGAACGTGGGAGGTCAACTTCGGGGTGTACGTGGAGCTGCCCGAGCCTCTCGGGGAGATCTTCGGCGGTCCAATGGGCTGGGGTGGCAACCTCTGGTTCCTTCGGGGGTCGTTTCACCCGTACTGAACGACCCGGATACCTTTATGAGCGGGGCCTTTCGATGCCTGGCACGTGCTCCTCGACTCCTTCGCGCTGGACCTGTCGAGCGAAGTGCAGTTGACCCTCCCCGTCGCCGCGGCGATGGTCGCCTGGACCGCCTTCACGCTGTACCTGCTCGCGTACATGTCCCGCCGGAGCGAGGCGAACAAAGCGGTCCTGGGGGCGGAGAACGAACTCGAGCATCCTCGGGTGTGGGGTGCGAGGTACTTCGACGTCGACACGCTCACCTTCTTCCGACGCCTCGTCACACGGATCTGGATCGGGATTTACCTCTACATCCTCCTCGCGATCGGCGCCCTTCGTTGGACCGAGGTCCGGACCCTCCTCTTCGAGGTCAACCTCCGGTTGCCCGCGGGCCTGTTTGTCGGGGTCGTGTGGATCGTTGTGGCCGGACTCGTGAAGATCAACCGACGTTACGGGGCGTATCTCCGCGGTGAACTCCGCGCCAAGCCACGCAATCTGGCTCAGCCGCGACTGTGGGGCTTCGCCGAGGGCGTCCTGAAGTACGTCATGGTCGCGGCCGCCATCCTCATTTCGTTCGTCGGAGCGGGGAGCATCCTCCCAGCGGGGGTGCCCGAGAAGCCGATTTTCGAAAGCGTGGGCAAGAGCCTGACCGCGCCTTCGGAGGGCCTTCTGAAGGCGATTGCGATTGCGGTCGTGGGCGCGATCGTCGCGTTCGGCCTGGCCCGCCTCTTCGACTCCGTGTTCGAGGACATGAAGACGCGGTCGCGCAAGCACGGGCCCAAGGTTCTCGACCAGTTCAAGGCCCTCACACGGAACGCGGTCTACTTGATGTCGTTCATCATCGTCCTGTTCCTCGAGCTCGCGATCGTCCTCGACCCAACCCAGATGCTCGAGGAACAGGACGCGTTCCTCCTCGCGGTCTTGACCCTCCTCGTCATCGCGTTCGACCCCCTTCGGAATGCGTTCGCCGGGCTCTCGCTCATGATGGCAGACCCGTTCTCCGTCGGGGACCGCGTGAAGATCGGGGAGGACCTCGTGGGCGAGGTCATCGGCATCACGCTGACGATGACGCAGGTGCGGACGGGCCGCGGGGAGCTCGTCACGATCCCGAACCGCGAGGTGCTCACGGCGGCGGTCCTGAACTTCACGCGCTCGGAGCACCACCCGATCTTCGTCGAGGTGGCGGTCGGATGGAGCGTCGCGCACGGGACCGTGGAGCAGCTCCTGATCGACGCCGCCAAACGCACACCCGGAATCCTGGACTCGCCCCCGCCCGCCGTGTTCGGGAAGGACGTGCACGGCAACGCGATCGTGCACCAGCTGCTCGCCTACACGAACGAGCCGGAGCAGATGAAACAGGTGAAGAGCGCCCTCCTGTACACGATCCAGGACCTGTTCCACGAGAGGAACTTGAACGTCCTGTCGTCAAGGGCCGAGTGACGCTTTCGTTCCCCGGCGGTACATGATGAGGGGGCACTTCGCCCCCGCCGCGATCGCGTCCACGACGGGACCGAACGAGGACGTGCTGAGGACCGCCCTCTCGCCGGCCCCGAGGACGAGCAGGTCGTGCTTCCCGCTCTCCTCGACGACGATCGCCGTCGCCTCCTTGGCGGTGAATCGCTTCACTTCGACGTCGAGCTTCCCTCGCCGTACGATCTCCGCGACCGCGTCGCCGATTGGCGGCCGGCCCGCCTCTTGGATGTCAAGCACGGTGACGCGCGCCCGGGACGCCGCCGCCAGGATGAGGGCGAGTTCGGCCGCGCCGGCGGCGTGATCGGAGGCCCTCGCGTACACGAGCACGGAACGAACGTCGTCTTTCCAGCCGGCGGTGCGCGCGACGACGACGTCGCACGGGGCCCGCTGCACGAGATAGTCAATCGTGCTCCCCGTGATCCGGAACTCGCCCTGCGGCCGCTGCCCCCTCCATCCCAGGACGAGGAGGTTCACGTCCTCCTCCTCGATCGTCCGCAGCACGATCTCGTATGGCAGGTGGCCGATGCGGACGACCGTGCGGGTGTCGACCTCGAACTCGCTGGCGTACCGTGCGACCTTGTGGATCCCCTTGATGCGCTCGTCGACGTAGTGGAACCGGATCGCCTTTGGCGGCAGAGAGCGCGGAATCTCAAGCACGTTGAGCAGGCTCAGTTCGCCTGCATGGGCCGCCGCGACCTGCGCCCCGAGTCGGACGAGCGCGAGGTTCTCGAACTCCCGGAGGGGGAGCAGGACGCGGAACTTCTCGAGCTCGACGGGAGTGGCCTCCCGCGCGAGGAGCTGCGTGACGTCGATCCGTTTCGGGAGCGGCTTCGCGAGTTCCTTCCTCCCGCGGTAGGGGTAGTACAGGAGGAGGCCCAGGCTCAGCCAGAGGACCATCACGGTCCACGCGGGGCGGCCCACGTCCAGGTCCGTCGTCAGATAGACGATGAGGACGATGTTGGCGGCGATCCCGAGGACGGGGAAGAGCGGGAAGAGGGGGGCGGTGAATCCCCGGCGGACCTCCGGGTGTTTGTACCGCCAGCGGATGAGGGAGGCGTTTACGAGGATGAACGCAAAGAGGAACGAGAGCCCGGCGGTGGTGGCCACGACCTTCAGATTCGGGAACAGGACGAGGAAGGTCATGACGACCCCGCTGAGTAGGATCGCGGTACTCGGTGCGCGGTACTTCATGTGCACGCGGCCGAGGGACTTCGGGAGCACCCCGTCCCGTCCCATCGCGAACGAGAGGCGGGATGCAGAGAAGAGGGTCGTGTCGATCGCGACGACGGTGGCGACGAGCCCTCCGATTGCGAGGAGCGGCCCGCCAATGACTGGAATTACTTGACCGCCCACCTCCAGGATGGCCGTGGGCCCCCTCCCACTAAGGAAGTCCCAAGAAACCCCGCCGGGAGGCGGCACGACCGCCGCCAGGGCAACGAAGGCGACGAGGAGGTAGAGGGAGACGACAATCATCAGGGAGAGGAACATCGCCCGCGGGATCGTCCGCTCAGGATCCCGGACCTCTTCCCCCGCCTGCGCGATGACCTCGTAGCCCTGGAAGGCGACGAACGTCAGGACCATCGCGGACAGGACGCCGCCCGTGCCTTTGTCGAAGAACGGGAACAGGTTTCCCGGCGGCGACCGGAAGACAGTCACGAGGCCGAAGGCGACGACCACGACGAGGATCGCAAGTTTCACGAACGAGGTAATGCCCAGGCTCGCACGACGAGAGTGAACTCCTACGTAGCCGATCGCGACGAAGACGGACGTCACCACCAGGGCGAAGAGGATCGCGACGCCGTCGCGGTCGGCGAGCTTGAGCCATCCGTTCGCCCAGAGGCCCCACGAGACGTAGTGCCCGAAGCCGATCGCCGCAACCGCGCCCGCGAGCATGTGGCCAAACCACGCCGTCCATCCGGCCGCAAAGGCGGCGGGGCCGGGGAGCGCTTCCCGCACCCACAGGTAGCCGCCGCCGGCCTCCGGGAACGTCGTGCCGAGGTCCGCGTACGTGACCGCCGTGAGTCCCGCGACCAGACCGTTGAGGAGGATCGCAAGCAGTAATGCGGGTCCGGCCTCGCCCGCGGCGTATCCGAGCAGGACGAAGATGCCGGCGCCGACCGTGGCGCCGATCCCCATCATCGTGGCGCTGAGGAACGAGATGTCCCGCGCGAGGTGAATCTCGACCGCGCCCGTCTCGTCGACCACGGTGCGGCCGTATCCGGTGCGCCGCTTAAGGATTTCAGGAAGGCCATGCGCGCTGCGCGACGGCGGTGCCGAGCGCCCGGAATGCGGCTTCGACGTTCTCTCCGGACTTCGCGCTCGTGAAGAAGTGCGTCGCGCCGAACGCCTCCGCCGCCCCCCGCACCTGCGCGTCCGCGATCGCCGCCTGTTCCTTCAGGTCCGACTTGTTCACCGCGAACACGATCGGCACGGGCTTCACCGTCCGGAAGACCGCCTCGATCCAGTCGTCGAGGTCCGTGAGCGTCGCATACCGCGTGACGTCGCAGACGGCGAGGATGCCCTGCGCCCCGTGGAAGTACGCCTCCCGGAGGAGCTCGCGGAAGCCGCGCGAGCCCATGATGTCCCACACGGTCATGTCCATCAGGACCTCCCCCTGGTTCGGCAACGTGATCGTCATTTCCCGCTTGCTGACCTTCGCGCCAAGGGTGACGATGTACCGGTCGTCGAACTCGTCCAGCACGTAACGGCGGATGAGGGACGTCTTCCCGACGCTGTGCTCGCCGACGAGGCACACTTTCGCCTTCATCCGCTTCGGTTCCGTGATCACCGCACGACCGTCCGAGGGCTTGGGACGCGGGCCCAGCATCCCGGCGAATGATTCCCTTGCCCCTATTTAGGGGATTCGGGCCGGGTACGGCCGCCGGGGCTACCGAATGGCGTCGACCCCGGCGCGCTTTTCGCCCTCGTATCCCGTCTTGCGTCCCATGATCTGCTTGCTCCGGACGCCGGTCGCGACGAGCATGACGCGGAGCGTGTGCTCCAGGGCCGGATCGAGGGATGCGCCCCAGATGATCCGCGCGTTCGGGGCGACGCGCCCCTGGACCACCTCTGCGGCCTTCTCGGCCTCGCCGATCGTCATGTCCGTGCCGCCCGTCACGTTGACGAGCACGCCCGTCGCTCCGGAGATGTCGACCTCGAGGAGCGGCGAGCTGATCGCCTCCTCGATTGCCTCCGAGGCGCGGGTATCGCCGACCGCCTGGGATTCCCCCATGCCGATCATCGCCACGCCGCCGTCCTTCATGATTGTCTTCACGTCGTTGAAGTCGAGGTTCACGAGGCCTGGTTTCGTGATCGTCTCCGTCAGCCCCTTAATCGCCCGCATCAGGACCTCGTCCGCGAACTTGAACGCCGCCTGGAGGGACAGGCGTGGGACGAGCTCGAGGAGCTTGTCGTTGGGAATCGTAATGACGGTGTCCGCCGACTCGCGCAGGCGCTCGAGGCCCCACTCCGCCGCTTCCAAGCGCAGACGGCCCTCGCCGCGGAACGGCATCGTGACGACGCCGATCGTCAGGGCGCCCATGTCCTTCGCGAGGCGCGCGATGTAGCCGCCTCCGCCCGTGCCCGTGCCACCGCCCAGGCCGCAGGTTACGAACACGATGTCCGCCCCGTTGAGCACGCCCCGGAGTTCCTCCTCTGCCTCCCGCGCGGCTTCCTCGCCGACGGCCGGCAGGGCTCCCGCGCCGAGCCCGCGGGTCACGCGTCGCCCGAGCAGGATCTTCTTCGGCGATCGGATCGCGAGCAGGTGCTGCGCATCCGTGTTCGCGGCGTACAGCTCCGCGCCCACGATCCCCTCGTTGTAGATGCGGGCGATCGTGTTCGACCCGCCCCCGCCGACGCCCACGATCTTGATGCTCGTGCGGAGCTTCGTCAGTATGTCCTCGAGTTCCGCGTCCACGCGCGTGTCTTCCAACATCGGCCCACCAGCCTGCAGGCTATCCCTCGGTATCATTGATTCACCTCAAGGCTCGAGAGTGATCCCATCCCGTGGATGGGCGCATGGGGACTTCGCGTATAAAAGCGTAACCCGGGCGCGGACGCGACGCATGCTCCAAGGGACTCCCCGGAAGACCCGGCGCAACCCTTAGTCAACGCGCGCGATTCGGGCGGGCATGGCCGGCACCGCGCCGCCAATCTTGGCGGTTACGACCCCCGAGCTCGCGGGGTACCGCATCACGCGCTACCTGGGAATCGTCGCGGGAGAGGCGATCATGGGGACGCCCTTCGGCGCGGACTTCATGGCGGGGATCAAGGACTTCACGGGGAGCCGGGTCACGGAGTGGGAGTCCGAGGTTCAGCAGGCCCGCCACATTGCGATCGTGGAGATGACCCAACGGGCCCAGGCGTGGAGCGCGAACGCGGTCGTGGGCGTGACCTTGGACTACGAGGCGATGGGGCAGTACGGTTCGATCGTCCTCGTGATGGCGACGGGGACCGCAGTCGTCGTCGAACCCGTCACTCCGGACAAACCCCCGGTGTGATCAGGAGAACAGGACGCGCTCCGCCGCCTTGCCGACTTCCTTCCGGAACTTGGAATCCGCTGCGACCATGACGACCCAATCCGAGACTTGGCGGGCCTGCAACGCGCGACCCAGCGGGCTCACCTTGCGGAAGTAGTGGACCTTCTCCCCGTCGAGGACCCTCACATCCGTCATCGCGATCCGGGGCTCGCTGATGAGGAGCTCGGGCAACGGAATGTCGATGATTGCGCGACCGTCCGGAATGCCGGCGCGCTGGCACACCGCGTCCTCCGCGCGCCTGCGTTTGGGTGGGTCCGCGAGCTCGAACAGCGTCGCCCGCTGCTCCTCCGTGAGCTCCTCGCGTCCCCGGTCCCACACCCGTTTGTAGAGCTTCCGGTACTTGATTCGCACGGCGATCTCCCTCTGAAATCCTCCCTCATTCACGAGCCACTGAAGGAGTTCCGCGTCGACCATCTTCTGGACGTCGCGCACGTCGGAGCCGGCCCGCTCCACAGCACGCGTAACCATCGCTTCCGCGATCCGGACGGTCTTGTGGAAATAGACGGAAGAATACATGAGGGCGCGCGCGACGAGCATGCCCTCCAGTGCGGGGAGGCCCTTCCGGTCCACCGCCAATTCCTCGTCGTGGAGCGTCACGGTCTGCACGATGCGGTGGAAGTCGATCATCCCGTGGGCGGCACCCGTGTAGTGCGCGTCGCGCATCAGGTAGTCGATCTGGTCTGCGTCGATCGCGCTATGGATGATCTGGCCGAGGTACCGTTTCGTCCGGAGGCGCGGACTTCGGAAGCCCGCCGCGGGCTCGGGCCCGCGGATCAACCCCGCAACGTGCTTTGGCGGTACACCGTGCTTCTCGAGCACGGCCGGAATCCGCGGGACGTCCGGGAACGCGATGCGCTCCTCCGGCCGCACGTTGTCGTCCTCTCCGAGGATGATCGCCTGGGTGAGATGCATGTGGTCGATCGAGAGCTTGCTGCTCAGGATGTGCTCGAGTGTATGGGAGAACGGCCCGTGGCCAAGATCGTGGAGGAGGCCCGCCGCCATGACGAGCCTCCGCTCCTCGTCCGGAAGCCCGATCGCCTCTGCGATCTTTCCTGCGACGTGGGAGACGCCGATGCAGTGCTCAATCCGCGAGTGGTTCGCCCCGGGAAACACGAGGTACGTCAGCCCGAGTTGACGAATGCCCGAGAGTCGCTGGAGTTCCAGGGTCTCCATCAGGTCCTGGACCATCGGGTCGAGGCGGATCGTCCCGTGGACGGTGTCGTTGATCGTCTTGAACTCCGGCATCCGTTTCGGAGAGGGACATCATGACGATAAAGGAGTGCTCGGACGTGCACTGCCCCCAACAAAACGTATATGGTCGGGCCTTCGCTACCGACGGTCGCGCCCGGGTGACAGAGCGGCTAATGTGACCGACTGCAGATCGGTTTTAAGGGGGTTCGACTCCCTCCCCGGGCATCCGAGTTTCTCGGGCTTCACGCGCGTCGGGTCCTAGGATGCATCTAATCCTCCGGCCCAGGGACCCTCGTTCGAGCGATTATCAATCTCCGCTAGGGTTCGGGAAGGTTCTTCCCCGGGGCATGTATCGACGGCTCGTCGTCCATGCTTCAAGTCCTGATCGTGGGGGACCGCGAGTCCGGAAAGACGACCTTCCTCACCCTGCTGTACGCCGCTTCGGTGAAATCGGGTTCGGACAAGGCGGACGAATTCCGCTTTCACGCCCCCATCGAATCCATGGAGACAGCGAGCATCCTCTTTCAGCAGCTCATGGCGGGGGCCTTCCCCGATGCGGTGACGAAACAGGGAATCGACGCCTTGACCCTGCACATCGGCTCCGGCCGGTCGAGGGGCGGGGTCCTCTCCCGCCTGCGTGGGAGAGGGGCTCCCGGCGCGCTCTCCGAGCTTCGCTTCTCGCGGCTGGGAGCGCTGGACGAGGAGCTTCCCCAGATGCTGAAGGGGAGCGTGACCGCGATGGGGGGTTGGAAGAACATCCTCGACAGCCACGTCGTGACCATGATCGTGGACAGCACGAAACTCGCCGCCAAAGTCGAAGGCCCCGGGCCCTCGCCGATGTCGGGCTACGACGCGTCGGCAGAGACACTGCTGACCGCGATTCAACGCCTGCGCCAGCGCGACGACCGGAGGCTCGTCTACCCGGTGTTCGCCTTCTCGAAGTTCGATCGCGTGAAGCCCGACGTGCTGCAGGCCGCCAAAGTCGGATCTGCCCCTCCGCCGGTCGGCGATCGCGGGCGGGCTGCGTATGCGGAGGCCCTCCTCGGCCCTAACATGCCGAAGACGCTTGCGCTCGTCAGGGGCCGAGAAAAGGAAGGTCCGAGGTTCGCGAAGTGCGCCTACTTCTTCAGCTGGGTGCGGACCGAGAGCGCCCCGCCGGGACGCGCGGACAGGATTCGCCTTCGGCGCGGCGAACTCTCCGGCTGGGAGCCTGAGTACCCAAGGCAGGAATACCTCGCATTCCTGGGATATCTCGAGGACATCGCCTCACGCACCGGCGAATAGGGCGAAGTCGAATCAAGCCCGAGAATGATGCGGCTAGGATTATATACCGTTTCGAGGCTGAGCGACTCGTCATGTGTCCTTGTGCGCTTCTAGGTGACCGAGCTTCGGGCAAGACCACGTTTCTGGGCCTCCTCTACGCGGCCCAGGTCAAGTACGGGACGGGCCTCCGAGACGATTTCCGTTTCCATGCCCCAAGCTCCTCGCTGAACATGATGTCTGCCATCTACGAAGGGATGAAGGACGCCCGCTTCCCCAGCGCCACCCTGAAGGAGGAGATCACGGAGCTGGGCTTCGTCTTCGGTTACCTTCGCCCGATCGTCGGCAAGCTTCCGCACTACATCCGGGAAAAGGACTGGGTCCAGCCGTTCTCCACGCTCGCGTTCTCCGCCTACGACGTATCCGGCGAGGACATCGAGGAGTTCATCGAAACGGGGATCGCGTCGAAGCCCATCATCCAGCAGCTCCTGAAGAGCATCGTGGTCGTCGTGCTCGTCGACTGCAGCAAGATGACGACGGACATCGACACGCCCCAATACCGGAAGATGATCGCGTACGACAGCACGATCGCGAAGTTGCTCGTGGCGTTCCAGACCTACAAGAGGCAGGAGCATTCCCGGCTGGAGGCGCAGGGGATCTACGCGGACGCGCCGATGATCTACCCGGCCTTCGTCCTCTCGAAGTACGACACGCTCCGGGACGAGGTCCTCCTCAGGTTGGGCCTGCACCGCGGGTTCCCACCCCTCGGCGACAAGCGTGCGCGGAGGGACTATGCGGAGGCGCTGCTCCGGGTCTTCCTCCCCCAGACCCTCTCTCAGATCCGCGGGGGCAAGGTGGCCGGGGTCAGCATGGACAGGGCCGCGTACTTCCTCAGCTGGGTCCGCACCGAGATGCAGGAAGGCATGGACGTGGTCGGATCCCCGAAGATCGTCCGGACGGCCTTCCGCCCAGATGGGGGAGGCGAGCCCGAATTCTCGTACGACGAGTATGTGGCCTTCATCGAACACTTCCGCGACATCGCCCACAGGATTCCCGATGAGATCCGAGAATCGGAGAAGTTCGCGGCCGCCGCGGTCTGAGTCGTAGGCCTCGCAGGTGACCGCCATGCCGAACGCGGAATCCGGTCAAACGTCGGCGAATGTGGACGTCACCCAGATCGACCACTGGCTTTACGGGGTCGTCCAGGGCGAGGGTTACACGGTGAAGGCCGTCTCCAAGGGCCTGAACGCAAGCTTCTACGACTCGTATCTCCGAGGGCACTACACGCCGATTCGACCCGCGGCCGTCCAGTCGGGCAGGGAGACCGTCGATCTCCAGATGATCCATCCCGTCCGTTCCGGCGAGGAGATGCTCCTCTCCCGGGTCAGCCGAGGCCGTCCCGACGAAGCGGGGCGACCCACCTTCGTCAACCACACCGCCGTGGTGCCCACGGAGCTGCTCCGGTCCGGCAGGGTCTCGCTCGAAGGGGTTTACGAGGTACTGGGGCGGTTCGAGGATCCCGACGGGGGTTCGAACATGGCCATGGGCCCTCTGGAGGTCCCCCTGAGGGCCGAGACGGATGCGCAGTCCCCTGGCTCCGGGATTCACCGGTACATCACGTTGCCCGCCCTCGAGACGCTCGCGACGCGCATGATGGCGGACGCGCGCAACCGGACGCTCCTCCTCTGCAGGGACAGCACGCCCGACAACCGGAACAAGACGCTCTACAAGATCGTCGAGCTCTTGAACTGGGGGTGCAGCCTCCCTGTGTTTTCGGCGATTAGCGACTCCCCGACCGCGTCCGCGCTAAACTTCTTCAACCTGGTCGTCGCGTCCAGGGGGGTCCGCTCCGACTCGAGCTGGGCAATCATGGAGAGCACGCTCAACGCAGTGGCACTCCCGCGCGTCAACGATAGAGACCAGGTGTACGTGCAGCTCGCGGCGACCTTCCGTCAGTCCAAGGATACGCGTTCGGCCTTGTAGGTCCGACCGTTCCCCGACGAGACCACGCGGACGACCTTCCATCCGTGGCCGATGTCCCACTTCCCGTCGATCGAGGGCCGGTCCGCGTTGCCGTTGACGATGTGGCCAAGCTCCGCCTCCAGATAGTCGGCGTCCGTCTCCACCTCCGGCACGAACGTCCCGTCGGAGAGGAGTCGGCAGACGAGCGCCAATCCGCTGGGCTTCCCCCTCCAGTGGACCGTCAGGAACGCCTTGCGCGCGGCGGGGTGCGTCAAGACGAGCTGCCGGAGTCCAAGGTAGGATCCCCGCCTCCGGTGATTCTCGATCGGGGGCGGCTCCAGTCTCTCGCTTCGTCTTTCGAGCTTCTCGAGCAGGCCGTGCCAGTCGTCGTGCGAGAAGTCCTCCCGCTCCCAGGGCGAGGGCTTCGCCGCGGTCGTCGCGGACTCGCCCGCCTCGAGACCCGCGGCGGACTTTGCGTGGACGAGTGCGTAGGCCCCCGCGTCCCCCGCGGCCTTCGGCTGCTGGACCTTGATGACGAGCGCGTCCATGTCCAGGTGGAAGCGCGGGTCGAGGACCGTGAAGGGCCCGCCGCCGGGTTGGGGGAATAGCTCGCCCAGCATCATGTTGAGGTCGGCGACCCCGATTCGTCGCGACAGCTCGCTGAGCTTCTCCAGGGGAAAGGGTCGTTCCCCGTTGCGGGGGTTCGCGGCCAGGTCGTCCAGATACGCCTGACATACCTGGAGCATGACGGAATGGCTGGGGCGCTTCGAGCCCCTCCGGTAGGTCCGGATGGCGGTCACCCCGCGGTGGAGGCCGCCGGTGAAGCTCCGGACGACGCCGCTTGCCTTCGCGCACTCGAGATGCAGGTTCGCCAGGCGCCCGGTGAGCTTCGGGCTCAGCCTCCCCCCGGCCACCCTCGACTCATGAAAGATTCCGCCCCATCGGACGCCCATCTTCTCGGGCCAGTTGGGATCCGTAGGGCTGCGGCGATACCAGTCCAGCGTCTTGTTCCTCAGAAAGGATCCGGCAAGGGCGGGGTCCTCGGTCTCGGAAAGGACGCGGGGGAACAACGCCTGCACGGTCTCCATGACCTCGTTCAGGAGCTGCCGATCCCGTCGAGCCTCTTCGAACAAGACCCGCATGTCGAGTGCGGTGATCGCCTCGAGGTCGAACCGCTCCTCGGGGTTCATCCGGAGGAACTCCTTGAGCTGGTCCGAGGCCTCGATTGGGTCCTCGCGCTTGCGCGTGCGGTCCGCATACTCGCCGCCAACCCACGCCCCGAGCCCGAGCACCAGCAAGCCGAGGGGGACTCCGATCGTCCCCCTGAGGGCGAGCAGCACCGCAAGTGGACCTGAGGGACCGACGCCCATGGGCACCTGTGTGTCCAATCGCGAGGGGTTTGATAAACCGATAGGCGGCGATTATCGGCCATGATAGTCGGCGGGGCGCGGTCCGCCAGGACCACCCTTGGGAGGGACAACCGCCCCGGACTCCGCCGTTCGGACGAGCGCGACCCTGGCAGTAGGGAATCACGGGCGGCCCACGGGCTCCGACCGAAGCCAACCCTCAAATCGAACCCCGCGCTCCCTTGCGCGGAGCTGCACCAATGTCGCAGTCGCTCGCGCGCAAGGTAATCGAGAAGCATCTCGCGGAGGGCCGCACGGTCCCGGGCGAGGAGGTCGCGGTCCGGATGGACCAGGCGCTGCTGCAGGATGCGACCGGGACGCTCGCGTGGCTCGAGTTCGAGCAGATGGGCGTCGACGCGGTCCGCGTGAGGCAGGCGACGCAGTACGTGGACCACAACGTCCTCCAGACGGGGTTCGAGAACCCGGACGACCACCTCTTCCTTCAGGGGATGGCGGCCCGGTACGGGGCCGTGTACTCCCGCGCAGGGAATGGGATCTCGCACTGGGCTCACATGGAGCGCTTCGACGTGCCCGGGCAGACGATGCTCGGCTGCGACTCCCATACGTGCCAGTCCGGCGCGGTGGGGATGCTCGGGATCGGCGCGGGCGGGTTCGAGGTCGCGGCGGTCATGGCGGGGGAGCCGTACCGGCTGCGGATGCCGCAGATTGTCCGCGTGGACTTGCACGGCGAGATGCCGCCCTGGTGTTCCGCGAAGGACGTGATCCTCGACATGCTACGCCGGTTCGGGGAGAAGTGGGGGAAGGAGAAGGTCGTGGAGTACGGGGGCCCTGGGATCAAGCAGTTCTCCGTCCCCGAGCGCGGGACGATCGCGAACATGGGCGCGGAGCTCGGGGCGACGGGCTCCCTGTTCCCGAGCGACGCCGTGACGGAGCGGTTTTTGAAGGGCCAGAAGCGTGCGGGCGATTTCCGGAGGTTGGCGGCGGATGACCAGGCGGAGTACGACGATCGGATCCGCGTGGACCTGGCAGACATCGAGCCCCTCATCGCGTGCCCTTCGACCCCGGGCAACGTGAAGCCGGTCTCCGAGGTGGCGGGCACGGAGGTCACCCAGGTCGCCGTCGGCAGCAGCGTAAACTCGTCCTTTCGCGATCTCTCCATGGTTGCGGAGATCCTCGACGGGAAGCGCGTCCATCCCGGCCTCTCGATGGCGGTGTCGCCAGGGTCCCGCCAAGTGCTCATCGCGTGCCTCGTCCACGGCGTCATGACGAAGCTCATCCGGTCGGGGGTGCGCGAGCTCGAGGTCGCGTGCGGCCCGTGCATCGGCATGGGGTTTGCGCCGCCAACGAAGGGCGCCTCGGTCCGGACCTTCAACCGGAACTTCCAGGGCCGGAGCGGGACCGCGGACGACAAGGTCTACCTGTGCAGCCCCGAGACGGCTGGCGCCACGGCGCTCGCCGGGGTGATCGCCGATCCTCGACGTCTGGGGAAGCCGCCAGCGGTGAAAGAGCTCGCGTCGTACCCGGTCGACGACTCCGGCTACGTCCTGCCGCCAAAGAACCGCAAGAAGGTGGCGGTGTACCGTGGGCCGAACATCGGGACCGTGCCTATCCCAGGGGACCTGCCGGACACGATTGAGGGCGAGATCCTCATCAAGCTCGAGGACGGTATTTCAACGGACCACATCCTGCCGGGCGGCGCGGAGGTGCTGCCCCTTCGCAGCAACATCGCCGCGATCTCGGAATTCACGTTCGCCTACGTCGACCGGGGGTTCGTGCCTCGCGCGAAGGCGAAGGCAGGCGGCATCATCGTAGGCGGCGACAACTACGGGCAAGGCAGTTCGCGCGAACACGCGGCCGCGGCACCGATGCACTTGGGCGTCAGGCTCGTCCTCGCGAAGTCGTTCGCGCGCATGCATCGCGACAACCTGGTCAACTTTGGCCTGCCACCCCTCATGTTCAAGGACGCGAGTTCGTACAAGGGTGTCGGGATGGGCGATCGAATCCGCGTGAGCGGGCTGCGGGATGGGCTGCGCAAGGGTCTCCCCCTGGAGGCGCGGAATCTGACGAAGGGGACAACCTTTCCACTCACCTACGACTTGTCGAGCCGCCAGCGGGAGATCCTGCTTGAGGGAGGCGGCATCCACTACCTGCGCGAGCGGCGCGGGTTGGATGCTTAGCGCGCCCCGGTGTCGTCCGCCTCCTCCTTCCCCGGCACTCCCGCGGCAGCGCCTTTCGGAACTTTCGAACCCCGTTCCTTCCCGGAAAGTACGCCGAGATACACGCCCGCGAGGACGAGCAGGCTCCCGACCACGAAAGCAAAGGTGACGACCTCCCCCACGAGGAGTGCGGCGAGGATGAGGGTGACGAAAGGGGTCAGCACCGAGGAGTACGACGACGCGGACGCGCTCCAGCGCCCCAGCACCCACACGAAGAGGACGAAGGCGAGGATCGTGCTGACGACGAGCCATGCGAGCGCGGCCCACGTCTCGGGGAGCGTCGGCCACGGATGGGGTTCCCCCACCGCCACGGACGTCGCGAACAGGAGGCCGGCACCGACAGGGATCGCGATTGCGTTCACCCCAACAGGATGCGCCTTCGGGGCGCGTTTCACGACGATCCCGGCCGCAGCCGCGAACAAGGCGGCGAGGAGCAGAGCTGCAACCGCTGCAGGCGGGACGTCCAATCGGACCTGCTCGAAGAAGGCGAGCGCGGTGCCCCCGAGCGCCACCCCAGCTCCGGCCAGCCCTCGGATTCGAATCCGTTCGAGCCCCACGCCGGCCGCAAGGAACAGTGTGATGAGGGGGACCGTCGCGAACGCGACCGCGCCCATCGCCGCACGTGCGGAGACGAGCCCCCAATACGCGAGGGCATAGGTCGCGAAGAACGCGAGCAGCCCGAAGAGCAGGGCGGCGCGCAGGGCGGGGCCCCGAGGAAGGGGGATTCTGGCCCCCGCGACAATCGCGAGGAGCAATCCGGCTGCAATCGCGAAACGGATCGCAGCACCCCAGAAGGGCGGGAGCTCGCGGTTGCTGAACCGCACGGCCACGAAGTTCGCGCCAAGGAAGATCACGATGGCGGCGAAGGCGGCGAGCGTCAAGAGGTCCGCCCGCTTCGGAACCGTCATGAAGGCGGTGGTCGGAACGAAGCGCACGTTAAGAACGTAAGGTCGGACGTCGTCGGTCGGGGCCGACATCTATCATATAGCGGTCGTGCCTATCGCGTCCCCGTGGAGTACTTCAAGGACATCCTCGAATCGATCGGACACACGCCCCTCCTTCGACTCAACCTCGTCACGAAAGGGTACAAGCCGCTCATCCTCGCGAAGTGCGAGTTCTTCAACCCCGGCGGCTCCGTGAAGGACCGCATCGGCATCACGATGATCGACGCCGCGGAGAAGAAAGGACTGCTGAAGCCGGGCGGCACGATTATCGAGCCGACGAGCGGGAACACGGGGATGGGCCTTGCGCTCGTGGCGGCGCTGAGGGGCTACCGTTGCATCTTCACGATCCCCGACAAGATGAGCCAGGAGAAGATCAACCTCGTCAAGGCGCTCGGCGCGCGTGTCGTCATCTGCCCGACCGCGGTCCCGCCCGACCACCCGGAGTCGTACTACAAGGTCGCCGAGCGGCTGAACAAGGAGATCCCGAACTCGTTCCTCCCCTACCAGTACCACAATCCCGCCAACCCAGAGGCGCACTACGCGACGACGGGGCCGGAAATCTGGGAGCAGACTGACGGGAAGGTCACGCACTTCGTGTGCGGGATGGGCACGGGGGGGACGATCAGCGGCGTGGGGAAGTTCCTCAAGGAGAAGCGCAAGAAGGTCAAGGTGATCGGCGTCGACCCCCTCGGGTCCATCCTCAAGGACTACTTCTACACGAAGGAGATGACGAAGCCCCACACGTACAAGATCGAAGGGATCGGCGAGGACTTCGTGCCGACGACGACCTGGTTCGAGTACGTCGACGACGTCGTGAAGGTCGGCGACAAGGAGGCGTACCTCATGACGCGCCGCCTCGCTCGGGAGGAAGGGATCCTCGTGGGCTCGAGCTCCGGCGCCGCAGTGGTCGGCGCGCTGAAGGTCGCGGAGAACCTCGGCAAGGGCGACGTCATGGTCGTGCTCCTCCCCGACACCGGCGAGCGGTACCTGAGCAAGGCGCACAACGATGAGTGGCTGAAGGAGCACGGGTTCCTCGAGGAGCCGACCGCGCCCCTCATGACGATCCTGAGGCGGAAGGAGCGGCTGGAAGGGGTGATCGTGGCGCGTGGGGACATGAGCCTTCGCGAGGCGGTCGACCTCATGCGGGAGTACGACATCTCCCAGATGCCTGTCTTGGACAAGGGCAAGGTCGTCGGCAGCGTGCGGGACGACGTCCTCATCGACCGCTTGTTGAAGGACAAGAAGGCCGCGGAGCGCCCGGTGAAGGACGTCATGGAGAAACCGTTCCCCATCGTTGACCCGGGCACCTCGCTCGAGAAGATCTACCGCATGCTCGTGCGCGGGAGCCCGGCGGTCCTCGTCGGCACGGAGAAGAAGCTCGAGGGAATCGTTTCGCGGATCGACGTGATCGAGTACCTGGCGGAGCGGGGATGAAGTGGGCATCGCCGTGTCGCTGACGTTCTGCGATGACGAGGCCGAGACAGTTCCTTGGCGATGACGAGGCTGAGACAGTTCCTTGGCGTACTGACGGCAAACCTTTTCACTGGCTTGTGGGGGAACTCCAGAGGCTGTACGAACAAGGCGCCAAGGCGTCAACAGGTCTTGGGCTTAGTCGAGAGGACGTTCGTCGACTGACTTGGGTGGACTACAGTGCCTGGGGAGAAGAGGTCGTGTTCCCCCGAAACTGCCAGGATCCCATGGACCTTGAAAGGGCTCTGATCAAACTACTCTCGGTTCTTTCGAGGATTTTCAGGTTGGGGGGCCGCCCCGACCTCTTGGATGTGCTCGCGCTCGCGGTCGAGGACGCCGTTCTCGTCTGCAAATCGGCCCACGAGCTGGGCAAGTTGGTCGCCTGGCTGGGCTCCTAACTCTCTGGCGTGTCACAGGGGAATCCCTCGCCAAAGCTCATTACCCGCCACACTTCTCGCTCCGCCATGCGATTCTCCACGAAGGCGATCCACGTCGGGAGCGAGCCGGACGCGACGGGTGCCGTGAACCCGGCCGTGTATCTCACGTCGACGTACTCGCAGAAGGAGCAAGCAGAGTATGTGTACGGCCGCACCGCCAACCCGACGCGGCGGGCGCTCGAGCGAAACTTGGCGGCTCTCGAGGACGCGAAGCACGGTCTGGCGTTCTCCTCCGGGATGGGTGCGGTCACGACGATTCTCACGCTCCTCAAGAAAGGCGACCACGTGGTGTTGAGCGACGACACGTACGGGGGCGTGTATCGGATTTTCACGCGAGTCTGGGCAAACTACGGCGTCGAGCATGACTTCGTCGACGCGACGGATGCGGGCAACGTCGAACGGGCGATCCGGAAGAACACGCGGATGATCTGGATGGAGTCGCCAACGAATCCCCTCATGAAGGTGGTCGACCTCCGCGCCACCGCCAAGATTGCGAAAGTGCACGGCTGCATCTCCGTGATGGACAACACGTTCGCGTCCCCGTACCTCCAGAACCCGCTCGCCTTCGGCTACGACCTCGTCCTCCACTCCGCGACGAAGTACCTTGGCGGCCACTCGGACGTCGTCAGCGGCGCGGTCTTGCTCAACGACGACGAACTGCACGAGAAGCTGAGGTACGCGCAGAACGCCCTCGGTGCGATCCCGGGCGCGCTCGACTGCTTTCTCGTGCTCCGTGGGACGAAAACGCTGGCGGTGCGGATGGACCGGCACTGCGACAACGCGGAGGCGCTGGCGGCGCAGCTCGTGGGGCATCGCGCGGTAGAGCGCGTCTACTACCCGGGACTCAAGGATCACCCGAACCACGCGATTGCAAGGAAGCAGATGCGACGGTTTGGCGGCATGCTGAGCTTCGTGTTGAACGACGCGCGGAAGGCGAAGCGCTTCCTGAAGAAGCTCGAGGTCATCACTCTCGCGGAAAGCCTCGGCGGCGTGGAGTCCCTCATCGAGCATCCCGCGTCGATGACCCACGCTTCGCTCCCGAAAGGAGAACGAGACGCGCGTGGCATCTCCGAAGGCCTCATTCGATTCAGCGTTGGGATCGAAGATGTCGAGGACTTGCGCTTGGACCTTGAGCGTGCTTTGAAAGGTTAATCCCTCGTTGGCTGTTCGTGGCCGCAGCTCCAGCAGCGCCATCGTTCCGTCCCTTCGATGGGGTATGCACGACTTCCACAACTTCGGCAGAATCGCGCCGTGCCTATAGGAACGGGGACGATAGTATCAGAGGCCCCGCGTAGGGGATCCAGGCGCTCGATTTTCGGCTTCGCCGCCAGCGCTTCGTCGGGGGCCGGTGGTCGCTCCAGAATACCGAATCCGGTGTTGTGGAATGCTCGAGAGCGGTGATCGATGAAGCCTTGGGCGAACCCGCCCGTAATCGCAGCCGTCGCGAGATCTTCGACTTCGTGCTCGCTTTTTCCGAGCCTTTTCGCGACGTCCGCAAGCGGGATTGACCCGTAAGCGCGAAGCACCGCGCCGATTGTTTCGAGCTTAACATTCCTTCGATGCTCCCGCAACCAGAGGAGGACGAAGAGGGCCGTGGGGAGGCCGGTGAGTCCGATGCAGACGCCCCACACCGCCGCAAAGAGCGAACGGGTCGATGAGTCCACGTTATAGATGAGCGATGCGACGAGAGCCAAGACTGAAAAGACCGTGGGGACTAGTGTGGTGCGCCAGCCAGAACTACGTTTAACCGGTTCCACCGCACTT
>Ga0209342_10001066_pt1 | contig 31005 bp, 22 predicted proteins | sample RifCSP16_2_FD_184023 | JGI IMG/M metagenome (GOLD analysis project Ga0209342, IMG submission 184023) | Soil microbial communities from Rifle, Colorado - Rifle CSP2_sed 16_2 (SPAdes) (version 2) | ecosystem: Environmental > Terrestrial > Deep subsurface > Rock core/Sediment | place: Rifle...
CTCGGCCGCCTCCGCAAGAAGCGAGTAGTGAGGGATCCACCCCAGGTCCAGCGGCGGCCAGTAGACGAGCACAGCCTTGCCGATGATCTCCTCCGTGGGGAGCATCCCCCAATCGGTCGAGTCCTCCGAGTTGTTGCGGTTATCACCCAGGACGAAAACCTCGCCCGGGCCGACGATCCATGTACCGGAGTAGTCCGGAGGGGCGGCGATGTAGGGCTCCTCAACCACAGCGCCGTTCACAAAGACCTGGCCGTCTCGAATGCTGACCGTGTCGCCCGGGAGCCCGATGATGCGTTTGATATACCTCTTCTCCGGGTTGTAGGGATAGTAGAAGATGATCACGTCCCCACGCTGAGGGTCCCCCATTCGGTAGGCGAGGCGATTCACGAGGACGAGGTCGCCATCATGGAGCCCGGGCTCCATGCTGTTGCCCTCGACGCGGACCCGCGCCGTCGCCAGGCTCACGCCCACGAACAGGAGCCCGGCGATCACAAGGGTTTGGAGCAATTCCCCAAGCCATCGCAACAGGCTAAACTCTGCTCTGCCTGAGGCGGAAGCGCCCCGCATCGGGGGCGCAGGAAGTTCTGGGTGAATTTCCGTCACGGCCGGGATTATACGACCTGCCCAAGGCGCTGACAAGACCGACTCATGGCCTACCGCCATCTAGGCGCGGGCGCGTCGGCGGAAAGAGAGCCGGATCGGGGTGCCCAAAAAGCCATAGTCGCGCCGGATCTGGTTCTCCAGGTAGCGGGCGTAGGTGAAGTGAACCAGTTCGGGGTCGTTGACGTGAAAGAGAAAGGTTGGCGGGTCGGTGCGCACCTGGGAGACATAGAGCACGTTCAAAGGGCGTCCTGAATGCGACGGAGGAGCGTGCGCTTCGAGCGCCCGGCGCAGCAGCCGGTTGAGCTCGCTCGTCGGCACGCGCCGCAAGCGTTCTTCCTGCACTCGCAGAGCCGTGGGCAACACCTGGCCCACGCGCTGGCCCGTCTTGGCTGAGATCAGGAGCACGGGTACGTAGTCCAGGAAGTGGAGCCCCTGGCGCACGCGTGCCGTGAAGTCCTCGAAGGTGCGGCTGTCCTTGGGAACCAGATCCCACTTGTTCGCAAGGACCACGACGCTCTTCATCTTGTCGAGCGCCATCCCCGCCACATGGGCGTCTTGGGCAATAACGCCCTGGCTGGCGTCGATCATCAGTAGGGCCACATCTGAGCGTTCCAGCGCCCGCAGGGCACGGATGACGGAGTACTTCTCCACCCCGGGCTCGATCCGCCCACGCCTGCGGATCCCGGCGGTGTCGATCAGCGTGATTGGCGTCCCATGGTAGATCAGGTGGGTATCGACGGCGTCGCGGGTGGTGCCCGGGATCGGCGAGACGATGGCGCGGTCTTCACCCACCAGGCGGTTTAGCAGGCTCGACTTCCCCACGTTGGGCCGGCCGATGATGGCAATCCGGGCCGTGGCCTCCGGCTCCTCCGGAGCCGGCCCGCGGGGCCCGAGAGCTTCGACCAGGCGGTCGAGGAGATCGCCGGTGCCGGTTCCGTGGATCGCCGAGATCGGAAGCGGATCACCCATGCCCAGCGCGTAGAATTCCACGGCCTGGGCGCGGCGTTCGGGCGAGTCGCACTTGTTGACGACCACGAGGAGGGGAGGGTAGGGTCGGCCGTCGCGTTCCCCCTGGCCGCGGCGCAGGATCTCAGCGACTTCCTGATCGGCAGGCGTCAGGCCGGCCTCGCCGTCGACCAGAAACAATACGGCGTCGGCCTCCGCCGCCGCCATCTCGGCCTGGGCGCGGATCTGGGGGACGTAGTCCGCCGAATCGAGAGAAAGGGGCTCGCCCTTGCCCGAGCCGGTCGGGTCGATGCCCCCGGTGTCGACGATATCGATCCGCAGGCCCCGCCATTCGGCCTCGGCCACAAGGCGGTCGCGCGTCGTCCCCGGCGTCTCAGCGACCACCGCGAGCGGCTCACCGGCCAAACGGTTGAAGAGGGTCGATTTGCCGACGTTCGGCCGCCCGACGAGCGCGACGACTGCCTTAGCCATCGCGGCGCCTGCCCGAATGAGCACCCGCCGGACCTCGGGCTGCGGCGAGCGCACGCGCCTTCCAGGCCGTGGGCCTATCTCCGAGCGGAACCGCTAGACTGCACTTCTCTTCTCGTTTTGAGCCATTCCACCTTACCCCCCTCTCCGCGTGGCACGACTCTCTCGCCCAGCGCGCGAAAGCGGAGAGGGGCGGACGAAGGTCTAAGGACGTGTCCTTAGGTAACCTCCTCTCCCCCGGCAGATCCTCATTGGCAGCGAATTCGAGCAAATGCCGGGGGTCCCTGCGCTCACCTGCACTGCCTGGCACCGCCCGCCACCGTTCGTGCCGCGAAGCCCGGCGGCACGCCGGTGCGAGACGGCAGGGCAGGTGTGCATCAGGTGCAAGTGGCGCTCCGGGATGCACGCGAAGGGGTCGGGGGCCGTCCCCCGCACCCACCTGCACTGCACCTGCGGTGCGCCGCAGGTGCAGGTGTGCGGTTCGGGGCTGGTGTCGCCCCCCGTCCGGGCCGCCGCACCGTCCCGGTGTCCTATCGGGAGGTCTCGCGGCCCGAACGGGGTGGGGGCGTCGCGTGACCCCCCCGACCACCGCGAAGTCTCTGATGAGTAGCTCCCGACATTCGCTCACAGTCTATTCGCCTCGGGGGCTACGCCCGGGCAGGGGGTGAGGTGGAGGTGGCCGTCAAGAGGATGCACATGGAGATCCGCAAGGGCTCGCGCGCTACGGTCGGGCCGTGGGAGTCGGAGGCGGGGTGCGTGTGATGCTCACCTCAATCGTCGCCGGGAGAATCGCCTGGGCGACCAGCCCGCTCGGCAGTAGGATCACTTCCGGGGTCACTTGGTGCGTGCCCACGCCCCTATCCCGGAGATCCAGCACCACGCGGACGTCGCTCAGAGTGAGGCGCTCGAGCACCGGGAGGGGCCCGGAGATGATCACGCTCACTGTGTCGGGCGATGGCACGGCATACAAGCCGGCGCCCAGACCCTGGGTCTCCAGCTGGCGCGTCAACGTCAGCGAGCTCTCGATCGCGGCGATCCCCACCTCGACCAGCACGGTCTGATCCCCTACAGGCGAGACGCCCGCAGGCAGATCGAGCGCCAGCCGGCGGGAGAGGTTGCTGCTGGCGCCAGTGAGGACGAGCGGCTCGGTCTCGACGAAACCCGGGAGCACCACCACCGCTTCGGCGTCGGCCGAATAGACCGTGATCACAGGCGGGGACACCGTGATGCTGGTGACCCAATACCCGGGCTCGACCTGCCCCTCAATGATCACCTTCACGGCCACATCCCGATACCCGCCCAACTGCTCGACCTGCGCCGTCACGCGCACTTCGGCGGGCTCCACCCTCACGCCCGGGACCGATTGCCCTGAGGGATCAACCGGAAGAAGCTGCACGATTTGATCTACGGCTTGCCTCTGGCCGCTCAGGCTCACCTCGGCCAGCGCCTGAGCCACCCGGTCGACCGCGGAGGCCGGGCCGCTCACGATCACCTCGTCCGGATCCGCCCCGGGAGTGAGGACCCGATAGCCCACCGCGGGCGTGCCGAGCGTGCGGACCTGCACGGGAACGCGGTCGGTGGCGAGGGGCTCCAGCGTTAGGGTCAGGCTGGCTGGCTCGATTTCCGTCACGCGGGCTGGCCCCAGGTCGGTCCGCCAGGCCAGCGGCACCTGGCAGGTCCACACTCGCATATCCGAGGACGAACACGGAGAGCCTTCGGCTTCCGGCATCCCGTTCAGATCGACCTCGAGGTGGATGGATCCGGCGGTCAGTCGTTCCCACACCGACCGTGGGGCACGAATCGTAACGGCGCCTTCCCCCGGCGGCTCGCCCACGAGCACGAGGTCTTCCGCCAGGCCGGTGATCACGATCGGGATGCGGTCGGGCAGCGCCTGCTCCTGGATCGGGTCGGCCGCCGAGACTGCCGAGGCCCAGACCAACGCGGACGCAACCAGGGCGAGCAGGAGGGAGCCGAAGTTGTCGTTCAACCAGCGGACCATGAGGCCTCGTTAGTCGCTCTGATCCGTGCCCGTCGGCCGTCGGCGCTCCGCCAGCAGTCGTTCGAGCCACATCGGCAGGAGCCGGACGGTGGAGGGGCTGTAGAACGCCGTCAGAATGTTGCGCAGGCGGTTGAGATCGAGGCGGCGGATCATGCGCCCGTTGTGAGTGACGGAAATTGCGCCGCTCTCCTCCGAGACGATGACGGCGACGGCGTCGCTCACCTCGCTGATGCCGAGGGCCGCCCGATGGCGAAGGCCCATCTGTCGCTCGGGGGAGCGCGAAAGCGTGCCGCCGGCCGAGAGCGGAAGCACGCACGCGGCGGCGGCGATGCGGTCGCCCCGGATGATCGCCGCGCCGTCGTGGAGCGGCGTGTTGACATAGAAGATCTGCAGGAGCAGCTGGGAGGTGAGAAGGGCGTCGAGCCGGACTCCGGTGTCGAGATACTCCTCCAGCCGGTTCTCGCGCTCGATGACGATCAAGGCGCCGTGCCGATGATCGGCGAGGCGCCCGGAGGCGCTGCAGATGGCGTTAATCGTGCGCTCGATCTGGGTGCTGGCCTGACCCAGGCTCCGCAAGAAGCCGGCTCGCCCGAGACGCTCCAGGGCCCGCCGGATCTCCGGCGCGAAGATCACCGGGATCGCCACGAGCAGGGCGGGCAGCGCCGTGCGAAGAAGCCAGGAGAACGCGGGGAGAGGAAGGAGCGTGGTGAGCAGCGTGATGACCAGGATGAGCAAGACCATCCCGCGCATCAAGACCGCCGCCTGCGTCCCTCGCACCAGGCTGAGTACGAAGTAGAACACCGCGGCGACGAGAACCAGGTCGAGCAGGCTCAGCCAGTCAAGCCGCTGGATGAAGAAGACGAGCTCGTCGATGAGGGTGCTCACGACCGAAAACCAGGCGCGGCGATGGGCCGGTCAGGCACCGGCCTTGAGGTTCTGTAGGAGATCGAGGTAGCCCTCGACATCGGGTGGGTTCAGGTCGACGATGGCTTGGATCGTGCGGATGGCATCCTGCACCCGGCCGGCGTCGAGCTGGATTTCCCCGAGGGCGTCATACTGCGCGATGGCGTCGGAGGTGCGGCCGGCGGCACGGTAGGCCTCCGCCAGGCGTGCATGCAGGGCTTGCTTGCCCGGATACTCGCGGGCCAGTTCCTCCAGCTTGGCCAGCGCATCACTGCTCCGACCGGTCTGGACGAGGTGCTCCAGGTAGTTGTCGAGCTCCTTGGCGGCCTGATCCTCCTGACCCAGGCGAAGGTTGAGATCGATCACCAGATGGCGTGCCTTGTCGTCGTTGGCGTCGATGCTGCGGATCTGCTCATAGACGCGGAGCGCACGGCGCCAGTCCAGGCGAGAGAGATCGATATCGCCCATCTGGTGAAGGATCTTGAGCGACCAGGAGCGGTCGATCGTCGAGCGCTGAGCCAGTCGCAGGGCGTCGGCCAGAGTCCGGCGCGCCATGTCGATCTCTGCCATCTGACGGTAGAGCTCGGCCAGATCAAGGTATTGCCGGAGAGCGTCGTCGGTGCGGTCTTGCTGGCTGAGGAGCTCGATCAATCGCGCCCGGGCGGGGATGTTCACCGGAGCATAGGTAAGGATCTTGGCGTAAATGTCGGCGGCCTGCGGGCTTTCGCCGCGGATGCGGTAGGTCTCGGCCACCGCGATGAGTTTCTGCAGCCCGGGCTCGATGCGATCGGTCGTAAGCAGGATTTCCCCAATCCGCAGGTGGAGCGGAAGATACGTGGGAGCGTTCTGGAGGGCCAGCATGGCTTCCTCCATGGCGGAGATCGGGTGGCCGGTGGCGAGGAGGTCGTCGATGCGGCTCATGGCTTGGATCACGCGAGCCGTTCCCGGGACGGCCAGCATCTCGGCGATCGGCACGGCCGCCCCCGGCCGCTGGGTTTCCAGCTGCTCGCGGGCCCTCTTCAGCCGGGAGAGCCAGCCCGGCCCGCTCAGGAAGCTCAGGGTGTTCTCGACGATCCGGCTGAGAGCCTCGGGATCGCCCTCGGTCTGGGAGGTGAGGATGGTCTCGTAGAGCTGGCCCAGTTGAGTCGATCCGCCGGTCTCAGCCGAAAGCGCGTCGGCGTGGCGTAGCGCCTGAAGCAAGCAGCGGGCGGCCTCCGGCATGTCGCCCTTCATCTTGGCCAGTCGGCCCAGAGCCAGATTGGCACCCAGGGCAAGATCGGGGTGGCCGGAGGCGGCGGTCAGGCTCTTGCGAGCGCCCTCGTAGTCCTTGAGTTCCTTCTTGAGCAGGCCGAGGTTGAGGTGGGCGGCCGGATGATCGAGACCGTCGTCGATCGCGTGCTGAAGCTCTTTGGCGGCCTGGGCCTTATGCCCCCGCGTCTGCAGGTCGATGGCCTGGCCGAGATACAGATACATCCGCGGGCGGCCTCGGGCGTCTTCGCCCTTCGACTTCCCCTTTGTCAGGGCCGTCATGCTCATCCCGCCGCCCCCTCCATCGCCCTTTGGCTCCTCGAAGAGCAGGCCGGCCAGAATGGTCAGCGCCTCACGCTGGGCGGCCACCTCCGGGTCGGTCACCTCCTCGTCGCGCGTACCTTCGGCCGGTGGAGGCGTCTCCGCTTTGATGAACTCCTGAACCCGGGCCATCCGCAATGGGCCGGTGGCGCCGCGGGGCCTCGTGGGGGAAGGGAGGGGACGGCCGCGCCGGAGGAGGTTGAGCGCGTTGCTGGCCTCGGGGTCGCCCGGAACGAGCGCCAGGGCGCGTTGGGCGGAGTCCACAGCCGGGTCGACCTTGCCGGATTGCTGCAGGATCGCCGAGACGGCCAGGTATTCGCGAGCGGCCTCCCGGGGCCGGCCGATGCGTTCGAGTGTCAGGGCCAGGCGCGACCGCGCCGCAAGATTGCCGGGGACCAGACGGGCGATGTGGTTCCAGTTTTCGAGCGCCTTTTCGGCGTCCCGCCGCCGGACGTAGAGGTCGGCGGCCGCCTCATGCTGCTCGACCGCTTCTCTCACCTGCCCCAGGCGCTCGAAGATCTCGGCGCACTTCTCCACAGGCAGCGGATCGGTGGGGGAAGCCTTCGCGGCCCGATGATAGGCGGCCAACGACTCTTTGAGCTGCCCCAACTCCAGCAAGGCCAGGCCCAGGCTGGTCAGCGCCGTGGGATGCTCGGGAAACTCGGCGAGCGCCTTGCGATAGAAGTCGATCGCCCGGTCCCAGTGCAGGTCCCATGCGGCGGAATGGCCCAACCGGATGGATTCGTCGAAGAGGTCTTGGCGTCCTGTCATCCAGCATGTGCCTGAACGGGGTTCGAGTATAGCATAACTCGTATTCCGGCACCTCTCAGGCGGTCTCGCCGGCCGCCCGGGCCGGCCGAGCGGTCATTCTCATTTTCACACCGCGAGGGTCCGGCGCCCCGCACCTGCGAGCTTGTGAATCAATTCCCGAGTACGTCCTCGAGATGCCTCTCTTGTGGAGAGAGCATTGGCACACGGCCCCTACCCCGTTCGGGCCGCGAAGCCCTCCCGAAGGACATCGGGACGATGCGGCCCGCCGGGGCGACACCTGCCCCGAACCGCAGGTGCGGGGGACGGCCCCCTGGCCCCCTCCCCCGGCGTGTGCTGGGCGCGCCCGTGCTTGAAGCCATCGCCGGGGAAGGGGGAGGATTTCAAGGATGGTAGGGGGCGGCCCAGCCGCCCCCTACCATCCTTGAACCTCTTTTCCCCCTCTCCGCCTCGGTGCGACGCGCGGTGAAGCGCACCTCAAGCGGAGAGCGGGCAGGGGGGTGAGGTTGACGGAGCCTAGTGCACGAAGTCATGCCGCCGCTCCAATTGGGCGAGCGTGTTTCCGGCACTCGCTGCCGGCGCGATCCATTCACAAACTCTGCGGTTCGGGGCACACTTGCACTGGCGCTCCCGAAGGACACACCTGCCCAGACCGCACACCTGCACCTGCAGCGCACTGCAGGTGCGGTGCAGGTGGGTGCTGGGTCGGGACGATGTGCGCGCCCACCGCACTTGCACACGTGTGCCTGCGGCACTGTGCAGGCAGCACGCAAGTGCGGTGCAAGTGAGCGCAGTGCCAGTGGGTGTCGCTGGATCTCGAGGGCGTCGTTGAGGCTGGCTTCCGTCGCTGGGGTGGCGCGCCCACCGGCGCGTTCGCGTCGAAGACCCAGCACCTTTCTCCGACAACCCGCGCCTTCGCCCGGTTCCGTCTTCCTCCCCTGGCCCCGCGCCCATACCCTCGCGGTAGGTCTCCCTGGCCCACCCCTACGTCGCCCATGGAAGCGACATGACGATCGCCTGCTCGCGCCCTGCGCGAAGTCACCCCGGCGTGGCCGGCTCGGGCTGCGCGCGCCTGGGCTGTGATGGAGGAAACCGCGGGGCAAGCCCCTCAGCCCACCGGCTTCATCTCCGCCCAGTTGGGGCCGGCCTTGGCATCGGTCTTCAGGGGAACGCGGAGTGGCTGGGCCCTTTGCATCAGGTCTTGCACGATGCGGGCGGCCTCTGCGAGCTCTTTCTTCGGGCATTCGAGCACCAGCTCATCGTGCACCTGGAGGAGCATCTGGCCCGACAGCCCGGCCTCGCGTAGAGCCGAGGGGATCCGGATCATCGCCAGCTTGATGATGTCGGCGGCGGTTCCCTGGATAGGCGCATTGATGGCTTCGCGCTCGGCGCGAGATCGGGCTTCCGGAATCGTGCCTGCCCCTCGCGCGAGCTGGGGGAAATAGCGCCGCCGGCCGAGAAGTGTCTCGACATACCCTTGATCGGCGGCCAGGCGGCGAGTCTGCTCCAGATAGGCCCTCACTCCCGGGAAGCGCTCGAAATAAGTGCGCACGAACTCTTCGGCCTCCGCCAGCGTGAGGTCCGTGGAGCGAGAGAGCCCATAGGGGCTCATCCCATAGATCAGTCCGAAGTTCACCGCCTTAGCCTGCCGCCGCACGTCCGACGTCACTTCCCGGAGAAAGATCCCCCGGATGGCGGCGGCGGTGGCAGCATGGATGTCTTGATCCTCGAGGAAGGCCTGGATCATCGCCTGGTCTTCGGCCATGTGGGCGACGATGCGGAGCTCGATCTGAGAATAGTCCACGCTGAGCAGGACGTGTCCCGGAGTGGCGACGAATGCCCGCCGGATCTCGCGTCCCAGTTCGCTGCGGATCGGGATGTTCTGCAGGTTTGGTTCGGAGGAGGCCAGGCGCCCGGTGACCGAGCCTGTCTGGTTGTAGGAAGTGTGCACGCGACCGGTGGCAGGATTCACCTGACGGGGGAGCGCGTCGGTGTAGGTGGACTTCAGCTTGGCGATCTCGCGCTGTTCGAGAATCATGTCCACCACCGGGTGGGCGTGGCGGAGCTCGTCGAGCACCGAGGCCGCGGTCGAGTATTTGCCCGCGGTTGTGCGCCTCGATCGGCCCGGCGGGGCGAGCTTGAGATCCTGGAAGAGGGCAGCCGCCAGCTGCTGAGTGGAGTTGATGTTGAACGAATGGCCCACCTGGCGGTAGATCTCGGCCTCAATCGCCTCCAACCGGGAGGCCAGGTCCCGCGACATCGCTCCCAGGAACTCACGGTCGAGGCAAACGCCGGCCATCTCCATCTCGGCCAGCACCGGGATGAGCGGCATCTCGAGCTCGTGGTAGAGCCGGAGCTGGCGTTTCTCGCCGAGCTCCTTCTCGAGCAGAGGCTTCAACCGCAGGCAGACTTCGGCATCGGCCGCGGCGTAGGGGGCGACGTGGGCGATCGGGACCTCGGCCATCGATTTCTGGCCGCGCCCGGTTCCGATCAGGCTCTCGATCTCGGTCATCTCCACCCCGAGGCGAACCCAGGCCAGGCTCTTCAATCCCAGGTTGCGCGAAGCCGGATCCGTGAGCCACTCGGCGATCATCGTGTCGAACGCCAGAGGCGCCAGGGTGAGGCCGCAACGGGCGAGCACGGTGAAGTCGTACTTGAGGTTGTGCCCGATCTTGGGCTTTACCGGGTCGGTGAGCGAAGGGCGCAGCGCCTCGAGGACGGTTGCCAAAGAGAGCTGAGGCTCCCCGGCCGCCTCGGGGTAGTGCCCGACCGGGACGTAGAAGCCCTCGCCCTCCGCGACGGCCAGGGAAACGCCCACCAGGTCGGCGCGCGCCGCATCGGTGCTGGTCGTCTCGACGTCGAGCGAAATCTGGGCCGCATCCGCCAGCTGGCGTTCCAGGGCTGATAGCGTCTCAGGGGTGTTGACGACGATCGTGCGGGGACTGCCCGCCGCGGCCACCGGTGCGGCCTCGACGAAGAGCGCCATCTGGCGGCCTCTCTCGGGCTCGCCGCCGGGCAGGCGGCTGAGGAGGGAGCGAAACTCAAGTTGGCGGAAGAGAGCCACAACGCGCTCGCGATCGTAGCCGCGCGTGCGGCAGCGCTCCAGTTGGAAATCGAGCGGGACGTCCGTGACGATCGCGGCCAGCGTCCGGCTCATCAGGGCATTCTCGCGACCGGCCTCGAGGAGCGTGCGCTGGCGCGGCGGGAGCTCCTCGAGGTGCTCGAGGATGTTCTCGAGGCTTTCGTAGCGGCCCAGCAGATCGACGGCGGTCTTCTCGCCGATTCCTTTCACTCCCGGGATGTTGTCGCTCGTGTCTCCCACGAGCGCCTTGAAGTCGACGAGTTGATCGGGCCGGATGCCGAATCGCTCCCTGACCTCCTTCGGCCCATAGTCGACCGCCTCGGAGAGCTTCTGGCCGGCAAGCTGAATCGTGATGTTGGCATCGGCGAGCTGCAACAGGTCTCGATCGCCCGTGACGATCACGACGTGGGCGCCCTGCGCCGCCGCCTGGTGGGCGACCGTCCCCAGGACGTCGTCCGCCTCGAAGCCCTCGGCTTCGAGGACCGGGATGCCGAAGCTTTCGACCACCTCGCGGATGCGCTCGATCTGGAGATGGAGGTCATCGGGCATCTTGTCGCGGGTGGCCTTGTATTCGGCAAAGAGGTCGTCGCGGAAGGTGCGGCCCGTGTCGAACGAGACGGCCAGATACTCCGGCGCCTCCTCTTCGATCAGACGAAAGAGCACCGAGGTGAAGCCGTACGTCCCGGCGGTAGGCTCCCCCGACTTCGTCGTCCAGCGAGAGGCCTCGGCGGTCCGGGTGAGGGCGAAATAGGTGCGGTAGGCAAGGGCGTGGCCGTCGATGAGGTAGAGGCGCGGTTTCTTAGCCATGTTCCGCCTCCGTCAGGCCGGGGAGGTCGCTAAGGCGTCCAGGTCGTGTAGCTGAAATCCAGGTTCTCATTCAGGGAGTTCACGACGAGCAGCCCCGGGCGGCCCTCGTCCGTCCGATAGCAGAGGGAGACGCCGGGAGCAAGCGCCGTCAGGGGAACAGCTTCGGTCGAAAGCGAAGTCGTCAGGCATGTGGCGGGATCGCTGATTCCCTGCGAATTTCCGGCGCTGAGAAGAGCGCCCGATCGAGGAGCGAGCTCAAGGGCGCCCAGGGCGGCCGCGCGCAGCACAAGATCAACGCCCTCCTGAGGCTGGAGGGCCCCCGTGTCGAGGTCTGCGCCGTCGCCCGGGGCGAGCTGGAATGTCCCCATGGCATACACCAGGGGCCGGGCCGTCGGAGAGGGCGTGCTCGTGGCGATTGCCGCAGGGGCTTCGACAACGATCTTCACCCAGAACGACTCAGCGCCGTTGGGCCCGATGCCGAAGAGAAGGCCCTCCGGGTTGCTCAGCCTCCAGAAACCCTGGTAGGTGCCCGGCTCAAGGGGCGCGACCAGATCCAATGCCAGATCGATCGTTGCACCCTGAGGCACCACGGTGGCCAGAGGAAGGCTGGCCGGCGCGCCCATCCGCTCACCCCCGAGGAAGACTAAGGAATACTCTCGAGTCCAATCGCACGTGCCCGCGTTTTGCAGGCGCCAGATCTTGACGAAGGACTCGCCGGCCGGCACCACCGAGTTGTCGCGAATCGTTAAATCGCCGATGAAGCCTGCCCGGTCATCGCAGGGGACGACCGCCGTCACCCCCGGGCTTGACGGCGGCGTCTCGGCGGCGTCGGCCTCCGGCATGGGCGTCGCCGTGGCGGGGGGCAAAGGCGAAGCTGTTCGTGCGGCGACGGGCGAGGCCCCGGCCGAATCCGCGGCCGAGGCTATGGCCGTGGCCGCGACGAGGCCGCCCACCGGTGGCACCGGTGAGGCGCAAGCACTTCCGAAGAGCGAAAGAAGAACCACTCCGGCGAGGAGTGCGCGGTTGGGCTCGTTCATCGCGACGCGTGAGGCATTGTACCTCGGAAAGAGCGGCTTCCCTTCAGCGTGCTCCTCGTCAGGGGCGCGCAAAGGGGAAATAAAACCCCCTCCGCTGCCGGAGGGGGCGAGGTGGAGGGCCCGCGTCCGGTTTAGTGGTAGTACCTCACCGTCATGACGACGGTGGGAAACCGGACCATATCGGCCTCACCGTCGGCCGTCACCGCCGTATCGGTGAACTGAAATCGAATCTGGAAGCGGGAGGAGCCCACTTTGCTCTGCAGGGCGCCGATGAAGTCGTTATCAGCGACCGCGCTGCCGAGGCCGCCGGCCTCGCAGATCCGGATGAGCGCGCCTGCAGGAGAGCCTGCCACGAAGTCTCCAGCGTCGAGGGCTCCGTAGTCGTGGTGGTACATATAGAGACATCCCAAGTCCGTGAACGGATTGCCGAGGGTGTCGAACCCGGTCAGGTTGAACGTGACGCTGGTGATCGTCGATCCGGCCGGAATGCCGGAGATGTCGAACGACTGGAAGGCCTGCGAAGCGAGGTTGGTCGGCGTGTCACCCGTATTTCGAGGCGAGGAGACGGAACCATCCGACCGGACGTATCCGCTCTCGGCGGCCAGAGCCGTGAGGTTCACCGTCGTGGTCGCGGGGACGACCTCGATCTCCACCCAGAACGCCGTGTTGGCCCCGGGGTCGGTGCCAAAGATGACGCCCGAACTGTTCCGCAGCCGATAGTAGCCGCGATACGTGCCGGCGGCAGCCGGCGCCGTGAGGGACACCGAGACGTCGACCGTTTGCCCCGGGGCGACGGTGCCCGTCGTCAACTGGATCGAGGGCGGTGAGCCCATCGAGTCGCCGTGATCGAAGACGAGCGCGTACGCGGAGGTCCAGGTGCACGAGCCGGTGTTGCGGATGCGCCAGGTCTTGACGAACCCGGCCCCCGGGGCGAGGTCGGAGCCGTCGGGGTAGGTGATGTCGAGGATCTGGCCCGCCCGATCACAGGGGATCGTCGTTGCGGTGGCGGTGAAGGTGGCCGCGGTCGTCGGAGAGGGCGCGGTGGTGGGTGTCACGGGAATCGCCGTGGGCGGCGCAGGCGTGGTTGCCTGCGGTTGGGCGATCGAGGTGAGCTGGGCCGAGAGGGTCTGCGCGGCCGAGGTCGCCCCCAGATCTGGCGTTGTGGCTGGCCCAGGGAAGTTGCACGCGGCGAGCGCTGCCAGCGCGATCAGCAAGAGCGCGGGAAGTATCACGCGCCGTGAGGTCGTCATCTCTTTCCTCCATCGCAGGCCCCGGCGAGTGGCGAGGGGCAACTGCGTTCGGAATGCTACAGCCTAACCGGGGGGGCGTCAAGAAGGACCCCATTCCCCGCCATGCGCACGGTCTCGCCAGACCTGGAGTATTGTGGTCGGGTTGGGTGGGGCCGTTATGCGGCGAGGCGAGCTTCCGTCGCCGGGTGCCCCAGGAGGCTCCAGGGGCCTGCCCAGGTGATTCTCACGCGGACCAGGCGGCCGGTGAGGGGCGCTTCGTCGGTGGTCTCGAAGAAGACGAGCTTATTGGTGCGCGTGCGCCCCTTCCATCGGCCTCGGTGCTTCTCCTCGACCAGCACTTCCACATCCCGGCCCTGAAAGTGCGCGTTGATCTCCGCGGCAATCACGGATTGAAGCTCTTCCAGGGCACGGAAGCGGCGAAGCTTCTCATCCTCCGGAACGTCGTCGGCCATCCGTCGGGCGGCGACGGTGCTCGGTCGGGGGGAATAGCGGGCCAGATGGGCCACGTCGAGGCGCAGCTCGGCCAGGAGATCCCGCGTGCGCTCGAACTGTTCCTGCGTTTCGCCGGGGAAGCCTACGATGATGTCGGTGGCGATCGAGGCCCCGGGCAGCCGGTCCCGGATGCGGGCGACCAGGCGGCGATAGTCATCGGCCGTGTAGCCACGCTTCATCCGGGCGAGCACCTCGTCGTCGCCCGCCTGCACCGGCACCTCGATGTGCTCGCACACCTTCGGCAGCGACGCCACCGCCTCCAGCAAGCCATCGTTCATCCAGTTGGGATGCGAGGTGAGGAAACGGATTCTCTCCAGGCCGTCCACTTCGTGGAGCACGCGCAGGAGATCGGCCAGCCCGGGCCCGTCGGAGACGTCTTGGCCGTAGCGGTCGACGATCTGGCCGAGGAGTGTGACCTCCCGGACGCCCTGCCGGACGATGGCGCGCACTTCGCCGACGATCTCACCCACCGGTCGGCTGCGCTCGGGGCCGCGCCGGAACGGGATCACGCAGAATGTGCAGCCGTGCGAGCAGCCGTAGACAACAGGCACGTAGGCTGCAACGGCGCTGCCCAGCGCTTCTGCGGGAAGCTGCCAGTCGCCGTCCATCCACTTGTGGCGCCGCTCGGTCTCCGTGAGGGTCAGGGCTCGGCCATCACGCCGCGCCAGGTGCTCGACGAGCGGCCCGGGATCGGAGGGCGGCGAGAAGACGTCGACATAGGGGAAGGTATGCCGCAAGCGCGCGTCTCCGCGCACGCCGACGAGGCAACCCATCAGGTTGATGACCAGATCCGGCCTTTGCTCCTTGAGCGGCCGGAGCGAGGTGAGCCTGCCGTAGGCTTTGTCTTGCGCACTCTGACGCACGACGCACGTATTCAGCACGATCACATCGGCCTCGCCCGCCTCGGGCGAGGCTTGATAGCCGAGCCGCTCCAGAGCCGAGGCAACCCGCTGCGAATCGGCGACGTTCATCTGGCAGCCTTCGGTCCAGATGTGATACCTCATGGGGCGGATTATAACCGGACGGAAAGGGTCCGTGCAGGTGGAGTGAACAGTGAACAGTGATCAGTGATCGGTGAACGGTGGACGGTGATCCGTGATTAGGCACCTAGGCACTAGGGCACCTGGTCACCTGGTACCCCGGCGCCCGGGTGCCCGTCTACCGATCACCGAGTAACCGATCACCTCTTGCTCCAAGATACGGGACCGCCGCACGCTCATTCCTCTCGCTTACCCGTCTCCGCACCGGGCCACTGATCACCGAGTAACCGATCACCTCTTGCTCCAAGATACGGGACCGCCGCACGCTCATTCCTCTCGCTTACCCGTCTCCGCACCGGGCCACTGATCACCGAGTAACCGATCCCCTCGCGCTCCAAGATACGGGAGTGTCGCACGCTCGTTTCTCTCGCTCACCCGTCTCCTCACCGGCCCCACCCTACGGCTCCAACCGGTGAGGGCATGGCGTGCTTGTGTCGCCGGATGATTCGCTCCCTCGCCCGCGTCCCTGCGAGCGCGGTATGATTCCCAATGATGCAGATCCCCAGAGTCCCCGCCCACCTTCCCATCGCCCTCGTGCTCATGCTCAACTCGGGCTGCATAGCCGTGCGACCACCCACTTCGCTCACACACACGCCTCTCCCTTCGGCCATGGCCGCACCGTCCACCCCAACCTTGGCCCCGGCCGCGACCGCTACACGGGTCGAGCCCTGTGCCACGTCGGGCCGCGTCGAGAGCAGTGTCTACCCGGGAGTCGTAGTCCGGCAGCCGATCCCATTCCGCATCTATCTCCCGCCGTGCTACGACTCACATGCGGGGCCGTACCCGACGCTCTATGCACTCCATGGGAAACCCTTCGATGATGCGCACTGGGACGACCTGGGCCTCGACGAGGCGGCCGAGGCGGCGATCGCCTCCGGGGGCTCGCCTCCTTTCTTGATCGTGATGCCCTATGTTCCCGAGCCGCTGTTCAGCAACACCGACGGAGGCCCCGGATCCTACGAGCAGGAATTCTTCGAGGGATTGGTGCCCTACGTTCAGTCGACCTACGCCGCCGACCCTCAGGCGGCCTCTCGAGCTTTGGCGGGAATTTCGCGGGGAGGGGTCTGGGCTCTCGAGATTGGGCTGCTCCATCCCGAGGCCTTTGATGGCCTCGCCGCGCTCAGCCCAGCCCTGGCCGTCAATCGTCCGAGGCCGGAGTACGATCCATTCGGGATCGCCTCCGGCCCCGGCCCTTTTCCCGGGCGTATCTTCCTCGCTGCTGGCGAGACGGATTGGGCCCGCGCCGGCACAGAGCGACTCGCCCTGGCCCTCGACGAGGCCGGTGTGCATCCGGGGCTTCTGATCGTGCCGGGTGGGCACGACGCTCAAGCCTGGGAGAGCTCTATTGGCCCGATGCTGGAGGCCCTCACTGCCGGCTGGGACGAGCCAGGCTAGCACGCCCGTTCGGGTAGTCCTAACAGGACGGCATGTTTTTCGGGTAGAATCGCGCGGGCGGAGGGTGATGCCGTTGTCGTCTCCGCATGAGGAGCACTCACGATGCCCGATAGTCAACATAATGTGCACGAGACGATCCAGGCGTATCGGCGGCGCCGGGAGCGGATCGGCCCAATCGCTCTCGGCGGTCTTGCCGTCTTGCTCCTGGCGGCAGGGATCGTCCTTATCGTCGTGTGGCTGACAAGCGAAAACCCTCCCTCGATCGCCGGGTTGTTCGCCAGCGAGACACCGACCCCGACGATAACTCCCCGCCCGCCGACGATCACACCTTCCCTGACATTGACCCAGCCGCCGACCGAGACGGCCACCCCTCCAGGCCCGACCACCTACATCGTCGAGGAAGGGGACACGCTCTGGTCCATCGCGGCCGAGTTTGAGGTGGATCTGCTCCTTCTGATGTCCCTGAACAACATCGCAGATCCGGGGGCGATCTCCATAGGCGACGAGCTCATCATTCCGGCGCCTGGCACCGAGCGATGGACGCCCACGCCGCTTCCAGAGACCCTCTTGCCTGGGATGGAGATCATCTACATTGTCGAGCCGGGGGATACGCTCCTGGGGATCGCCGCCGAGTTCAACAGCACCGTCGGGGCGATCGCCGAAGCGAGCGGGATCGAACCGGATGATATCCTCGGGACCGGCCAGCGGCTGATCGTGCCGGTCAATATCGTCACCCCTACGCCGACGCCCACCGGCGGCACTCCCACACCCACGCAGACGATGATCCCCTGAGCATCGCGTCCGAGATTGCGGCCTGTACGCGGCCCCCGCCGTCCCCGGCGGGGGCTTTGTATGGGCGTCGGATGTGTGCAGCCGAGGAGCACGCGAGAACGAGGCGTCGAGAGACACCGGATTTCTCCGCGCAGCGCCCCGGAGTGGAAGAGGTTGTGGATAAATCACGTCGACACTGTGTGCTGGTACCACACCCGCCCAATTGGAGCGTCGGCATGACTTCGTGCTCTTGGATCCGTCAACCTCACCGCCTTGCCACCCTCTCCGCCTCGGTGCGGCGCGCGCTCAGAGCTTGTGAACTGATCTCCGAGCGAACCCTTGAGGTCCCTCTCGATCGTTGGGGCGTCCCAGATTGCCCCCACCCCCTACCCCCTCCCCCGGCAGATCCTCATCTGAGAGGCGACGAGAGAATGCCGGGGGAGGGGCCGGGGGCCGTCCCCCGCACCCACCTGCAGCGCACCCACCTGCACCGCACCTGCGGTGCGTTGCGGGTGCGGTGTGCAGTGCGCTGCAGGCCGTCTCGCCCCGGCGGGCCGCCGGGTCTCGCGGCCCGAACGGGGTGCAGGTCTGCGGTTCTGGGCACTCAGTGCCCGTGCCCGTAGGGCAGGTGTGTCCTTCGGGAGGGCTTCGCGGCCCGCCTGCACCTGTGGCTGCGCCACAGGCGCAGGCACAGGCGAACGGGGTGGGGGCTGTTGAAGTCGCGCCCACCGTAGACGGGACGCAACTGGGTCGAACCGGGATTACTTCACCGGCGGGGGCTTTCCGTTGAGGGGAAGGGGCCGAGAAACCCGGTGTCTTGCCCTCGACCTAAGAAGTTGTCGTCTTACCCAGCGAGGCCTGATAGGCCTTCCAGCCCGGGCACCAGCCTGTGTGCCAACGCCAGAGGCGAGAGAGGAGCCGGCGGGGGTGGGCCTCCGCCCGCTTGCGTACGGGGCAATCCTCGCAGCGATGGGATTTCCCTCGTTCGCTCATCGGTCCAACCTCCGAGGCGGACAGCTTAGTGGCGTGTGTAGTCCGGCAGGAGCACCGGGGCCGGGTCGCCTTCGGCCAGCCCGGCGGCCTCGCGGGCGGTGGCCCACGCCTGCAAGTGCGCCAGCGTCCGCTCGCCGATCTCCGCCGTCCGCGCCCACACAGCCGCCGCTGCGCCGGCCCGCCGGCCGAAGACGCAGATATCGAGCAGGCTGTTGCCCATCAGGCGGTTGCGCCCATGGATGCCGCCGGCTGCTTCCCCGGCCACATACAGGCCCGGCACCCCGGTGCCGCCGTCGGGCCGGATGGCCACCCCGCCGTTCTGATAGTGCAGCGTGGGGTAGACCAGGATGGGCTCCATCACGAGGTCGATTCCGAATCGGCGGTATTGCCGAACCATGGCCGGGAGCTCCTTGGCGATCGTCCCGGGCCCGTGGATCAGGTCGATCATCGGCGAGTCGAGCCAGACTGCGGGCTGACCGGTGGCCGTCACCACGCCTCGGCCGACTTCCTTGCACTCCCGGATGAATGCAGCCGCCTCGACGTCGCGAGTTTCCAGCGGGAAGACGAACTGCTCCCCATCCACGTTGCAGGCCTGGGCCCCAAGCCCACGCACTTTCTCGGTGACCAGCTGGCCCAGGATCTGCTCTGGGTAGGCCGCCCCCGTCGGGTGATATTGCATCGTGTCGATGAAGCTGAGCCGGGCGCCCACCCGGTAGGCCAAGACCAGCCCATCGCCGGTGGCCCCAAAGTGATTCGTCGTGGGGAAGCCCTGGTAGTGCAGGCGCCCGCTTCCCCCAGTGGCGATGACGACCGCCCGGGCGTGCACCACCATCATCCGCTCGGTGTCGAGGTCTTTCAGGATCGCGCCCGCCACATGGCCGTGAGAATCGAGCAGCAGTTCGACGGCGGGGCGGAATTCCCAGACGCGAATCGCCGGTGAGGATCCGTCGCCGCGCGAGCGGACTTCGTCCCGGAGCGTACGCATGATCTCAGCGCCGCTGTAGTCGCGGGCGGCGTGCATCCGCTTGCGGCTGGTCCCCCCGCCGTGGATCGTGCGCAGCGTCCCGTCGGGATCCTTGTCGAACATCGCCCCCAGGCTCTCGAGCCAGGCGATCACGCTCGGGGCATCGCCGACCAGGGCCTCGACGAGATCTGGATCGTTGCTGAAGCCTCCGCCGCCGATCACATCGAGGTAGTGCATGGCAGGCGAATCGTTTTCCTTGTCGGCGGCCTGGATCCCGCCCTGAGCCATCACCGTGTTGGCGTCGCCGAAGCGGAGCTTGGTGACCAGCAGCACCTCGGCACCGTTTTCCTGAGCCAGGAGCGCGGCGCTGGCACCCGCCCCGCCACCGCCGATGATCAGGACGTCGCATGCAAGGTCGGGCCCGTCGGGCGGAAGACCGGTCAGCCGGGCCGGCGCCTCGAGAGCGTCGGCGAGCTCCCTCGGAGCGCGATCCCCCCGATTGGGCCCAATCCGAATCTCACGAAAGGCCTCGCCGATATAGTCGGGATGGAATCCCCTCAACACATCCTGGCGTCCGTCAGGCGAGAGGCGCGGGTGGCTCTCTTGCAGGCGTTTGGAGCGCGACGCTTCGACCTTTGCCAGGGATCCACGCAGGCTATCAGGGTAGGGCATGCTCACCTCACGTCCGGGGTCCCGCTGTCCGGTGGGTCAGGCTGCGGTCCACGGCAGCCGCTGCGCCGGGTCGCCGGATCTGTAGTTGAGCTCATGGCGGATGCGCCCGGAGAGCGCCGCGATCACGAGCGTCAGGGGGACGTCGCAGGTGCAGGCCTGCTCACACATCCCGCAGCCGGCACAGGAGGCCAGCCAGCGGCTGACGTCGACGAGCTCGGCCAGGAGGGCATTGCCTCCGGCGTGCGGCCTTTCGCCGCCGAGGAGCCCGCTGAGCTCACCGTCGTAGAGTGGGCAGGCGTCGAGGCAATCGCCGCAAAGAGTGCACCGAGAGAGCCAGGCGAGCAGGCTGCCGACATCGTTGAAGCGCAGCGGGAGCGCCTCCATCAGCTCGGCTCGCGCCTTGGCCCGCTTCTTAGCCACTGCGCCCACGGCCACTTCCCTGCGCACGACCTGGGATTCCTCCGCCATATCCGGTGCCACGGCGGCCAGGCCAAGCCGTTCGTCCGTTGCTTCGTCCGGTGCGATGACCAGAAGGTAGTCATCGGGCGCGACGCCGATGCCGCCGATCGTCAGATCCGCGCCTCGGGGCGCCGGCCACTCGCAGACCCGGCACGCGGCCCGCAGTCGCCGGAGGGAACAATCTCCCTCGGAGGCATGGTCGAGCAACTGGCGGGTGACGCGTTTCTGCCCGTGGACCCGCACGCACTCGCTGTAATCCTCGACGTTGAAGGTTCCCAGGCAGTCGACTCCCACGATCGTCACGGTATCGGCGGCCGCCGGCGGGTGGCGGCGCTTGCGCAGCTCGGTCAGTGCCCGAAGTTCGCAGGGCCGCAGGATAGCAGCCAGTCGGCCGTCCGGTCGGTCGCGCGAGAACTTGCCGATCGCCGTCGCGGCGTTGCTTTCCATCAGAGGCGCGTAGGGATTCACCGCCTCGAGCCCCGAGGGATCCTCGATCACCTGCATTCGCACGCCCGAGCCGTTTGGGAGCTCCACGGGAGCCAGCAGCGCGTCGAGCCGATCGGCCCTCCACCAGCTGGCGAGGAACTCCCGGAGCGCTCCGAGCGGGTCGTCCGCGTGCACCTCGACGATTCGGCTGACGTTCATCGTTCACCTCTCCCTTCGAGGGGAAAGCACCTCTGCCACAATGGCCGATCGGGCATACTCCAATGCAAGCTCCAATGTTTCGGGTGGCACTGCGGTGCGGGCCATGCGCTGGGGCAGGATTTCGGGCGTGGGGCCGGGGCCGCCGTAGATCATCGCGACCCGGTCGATCGTGCGCTGAAGCATCTCCCCGCTGCCCAGGCGGGCCTGAGCGGCCGCCAGCCGCAGGGTTTCGCCGCGGTCGGCGAGCCAGGCGGCGTGATAAACGAGCCAGCGGGCGCTTTCCACGTCGACGCTGCTCTCGGCCAACATTCGTTGAATCGCCGGGCGGATGGAGAGCGGCTCGCCGAGGGAGACCCAGTCGCTCGCGTGCTCAAGAGCCATCTGCCTGAGCCGGTCGGCCATCCCGACGTAGCGGGCGCCCAGGCGGATCCAGGCTCGGGCGGCCTCGTCCCGGTGCGCGGACAGTGCGTGGCCCGGCTGTCCGAGGATGGAGGCGGCGCAATCCTCGAGCGCCAGCACGCCGCCTGGGAGGATTGCCATACCCTCGGTGCCTTGCTCGAGGACGAAGGCGCTCAGTCCCTCGGGCGCTCGGGCGAGAACGAGGAAGAAGTCATCGCCGGCCGGAGTTCCGACGAAAGCCTTCTTGCCCCGCAGGCGATGCCTGTCGCCGTCGAGCCAGGCGGCGGCCGACCAGCCCTCCGGGCGCACCGCCCCCGGCTCGCGGGCTGCGACGATGGCACGCCGTTTCCCCATCAGGGCCGGCTCGAGGAACCGGCTGGCCTGTTCTTGGCTGCATTCGTATAGAAGCGTCGGCACCTCGCCCAACTCGATCGGAACAAAGGTCCCGCCGAGCTCTTCCTCGATCACACAGGCGGTGACGGTGTCGAGGCCGCCGCCGCCAAACTTCTCCGGGACCGTCGCCGCCCAAAGACCCAGTTGCTCGATCGCCGAGCGGAGCCGGGCGTGCTCCTCCGGCCGCAGGGCCCCCGAGGTGAAATAGGCCATCTCCAGAGGACGGGCGTCCTTCTGGACAAACTTCCGCAGCATGTCGCGGAGCATCAGGGTGTCAGGTGAGAGTTCGAAATCCATGGTCGTGGTCTCATGCGGTGAGCCGTCCTTGGTTGATCCGGGTCGGTGATCGGTTAGTCGGTGATCGGTTAGTCGGCGATCGGCTACTCAGTGACTGATTCCTGATCACCGATCACCGATCACAGATCACTCCCTACGCCTCGATCTCCCGCGCCGCATACCGCGCCTTGAGCTCCTCCACGGGCAATGCCTTGAGAGCCTGCACCTCTTCGCAGAAGGCCCCGGCCTCGATCTCCCTCACTCGCCTGTCCAGATGCTCGGCTCTCGGCGCGAGGTACTTGCCGTAGAGCCGTCTGGCAACCAGCGCCACGTTCGGCGGGACGAGCTCTGCCGGGCAGCGGGCAACGCACAGCCCGCAGGCAATGCAGTCGAAGGAAAGATCGGCCGCCGCGGCAACATCGCCGCGCAAGGCAGCGGCCATGTAGGCGAGCACATCAAGTTCTTGCGGGCAGGCCTTCGTGCACGTGTTGCAGCCGAAGCAGCGCAGGATCTCCGGGTAGAGATCGAGAAGCGTTTCCCCGGCCGGCTGTAGATTCTCGAGCCTGTACGTCGCTCGCTGGGCAGGGAAGAACGGGATCTGGCCAAGGACCATCCCGGGCTCGGTCACCGTCTGGCACGCGAGAGCGTAATGCAGCCGGTAGTCGCCAGCCAGCCGGTAGACCGTCCCGCATGCTCCGCAGAATCCCGCCCGGCAGCCGACCCCGCGCCTCAGCCGGAAGCCCGCCCACTCCAAGGCCTTCAGGATCGTCAGGCCTTCGGGAACCTCGTAACGCTGGCCCAGGACAAAGATCTCCGTCATCGAATGCTCCATTGGCAGGCCAACCACCTACCGATCACCGGTCACTGATCACCCTCGTGGGATGGGTGATCGGTGATCAGTGATTGGTGCATGGCTTCGTAGCCAAGACTCATGTCCAACACCAAGATCTCGTCCGAAGCGGCTCGGGCGAGGAGCTCGGCCATACCTTCGGCGAGGTGGGTCTGCACCAGCCAGTGCTTGATCGTCGGATCCACCTGTGGGCAAACGAGGGCGCAGTTGCCGCAGCGATCGCAGTCTTCGCCCAAGAGCGTTTCGAGCGCCATGGAAGTTCGCGATTCAGACCGCAGACGCCGCTTTGGATCGCGGGCGAGAACCGGGCACGCGTCCATGCAATTGCCGCAACCCAGGCACGCCTTGGAGCCGGTGGGGTCGTCGCGGATCTTGAGCATGTGGCCCGGACCGAACCCGGAGCTGAGCAGCCGGCAGCGGGCGACGGGCGGGCGCGGCTGGGCGAAGACTTTCTTCAGAATGCCCTGGATACGGGCCGGATCGGTCTGCGCGCGTAGCGGCATCAGGGCCTTATCCTCAGAGCCAGTGAACTAATCCCGGCTCGACCGGCTAGTCTCCTTTTGGCGGACGGCGCGTCCTCCATAGCCCCCACCCCTGCCCCCTCCCCCGGCAGTTGCTCCCGTTCGCTGGGCGACGATGATCCGCCGGGGGAGGGGAGGTTATCCAAGGAGGCAAGGGGCGGCGAAGCCGCCCCTTGCCTCCTTAGACCTCCACCTCCCTCTCCGCTTTCGCGCAATGCGTCGACGAATCGTGAATAGGCGGAGAGGGGGGTAGGGGGGTGAGGCAAAAAAGCACGTGACCTCGAGGGCACTTCCCAATGCGATTGGATGCGAACCGCGCTTGCGTACATCCTCGTCCGATTCATTCACGGTCTCTCACAGCCAGCAGGAGTGCGTCTCGACGCTTGCGGAGTTTGATGGTCCACTCAGGCCGGGAAGATCGCGCCGGATGCGGTCGATGAGAGCAGGCAGCGCCAGATGGCTGGGACAGGCCTGCTCGCACATCCCGCAACCGGCGCAGGAAGCCAGCCACGCGGCCACAACTTTCGCGTCGGCAGCCTCGAGCTCGCCGTCGTAAATCGGGCAGGCCTCGAGGCACGCCCGGCAAGGCGCGCAGGCCCGCAGGTGAGCGATCAGCTCGTCCACATTCGCCGGCAGGCCTCCAAGATCGGCCTCCATTCGAGCGCGCGTCCGCCCCCGGCGAGCGGCGAGAGCGGCGGCCATTCGTTCGTGCTGGGCAATCAGCTCTGGGGGCGCGTGTCCGTCGGTGATCGACTCGAGGCCGAGCCTTCGGCAGGTCGGCTCGTCTCTGGCCGTCACCAAGATCGCCTCGCCGGCCGTCAGCCCATGGAGGCCGAGGCAGAGATCCACCGCGGCCGGCAAGGGCGCGCCGCAGCGCTGGCACGCGGGCCGATTGCGGTAGAGCAGGATCCCACCCTGGCGCGCGAAAAGCAGCGCCTCGCGCGTGAGTTCCTCGGGGCTGCCCACCTCCCGCACTCGGCGCTCATAGACCTCCGGCGCGAAGGTCGCCAGACAATCGACTCCAACCAGGAGAAACGACTCGAGGGGCACCGACCTGCGCCGCGCCACCTCGGCAAGGGCGCGGATTTCGCACGGCCGGAGCACCGCCCCCAGAGGACCTTGAAGACCTGCCCGGCCTCGCTCGGCCAGGTCGCGGGCGCCATTGGTGAGCATGAGCGGGGCGAAGGGATCGGCCTGGGTGAGGCGGCGCGCATCGGTGAGAAGCTCCACGCGTGGCGCGCGCTCCCCGCCCGAGAACACGGGCACGATCATTCCCCTCAAGGACGCCGATTGCCAGAGGGCGCCCAGGAAGGCTCGGACTCTGGCGAGCGCGTCGCCTTCCGTCTTGAGGAACCACTGTGTGTTCATGCCTTCACCTCGCCTGACCATACCCTCGGCCGAAGAAGCAAGCAGAGCTCGGCGATGCGATTAGGACGGGCTCGCCACCTCGGCTTCGGCCGGGGCCGCCGAAAAGACCGGGGCCCGAAAGTCGGAGACCACATTGATCTGTGCCATCACCTGATCGAAGGTGAAGTGCCGGACGTTGATGGCGCCCGACGGGCAGGCGGTGGCGCAGGCGCCACAGCCCTGGCAGAGCACGGCGTTGGAGACCATCACGCCTTTGGTTGGGTGGAGCGTGAGGGCGCCGAAGGTGCAGATCGAGGCGCATTGCCCGCAGCCGGCGCACAATTCTTCATCGACAACCGAGGTGGCCGCCTCGACCGTCACCTCGCCCCGCATCAGCGGGATCATGGCCGTAGCCGCCGCCGCTCGCGCCTGGGCGATCGTCTCCGTGATGTCCTTCGGGCCCTGGCAGGCGCCCGCCAGGAAGATCCCCGCCATCGCCGTGTCCACCGGGCGCAGCTTCGGGTGGGCCTCCATGAAGAAGCCATCCGAGGAGCGCGCCAGCTTGAGCAGGCCGGCGAGGGCGTCGGTGTCGGCCCGCGGCGCCATGCCCACGGCCAGGATGACCAGGTCGGCTTCCACCTCGACGGGCTCTCCCAGCAGCGTGTCTTCGGCGCGCACGACGACGCGGTCTCCCCGGCGGATGAGCTCGGAAGGGTTGCCCCGGCGATAGAGCACGCCTGCCTGGCGCGTGGCGTCGTAGAACTCCTCAAACCCCTTGCCGAAGGCGCGCACGTCCATATAGAAGACGGTCACCCGAGCGTTCGGCAACCGCTCGCGGACGAGACGCGCCTGCTTGGCGGTGACCATGCAGCAGACGCGCGAGCAGTAGGGGTGACCGAGAGCCTGGTCGCGCGAGCCCACGCATTGGATGAAGACGACGTTCTTCGGCTCGCGGCCGTTGATCTTCACCTCGCTCTGGCTCAACTGCTCGAACTCGGGCGTCGTGATCACCTCGGGGTAGACGCCATACCCGAGCTCCGGCCGGCGGCGGGCATCGAAGACGTCAAACCCGGAGGCGACGATGATCGCCCCCACTTTCACCTTCTCCTTTTCATGGCCGTGTCGGATGTCGACATCGAAGTTGCCCACAAATCCGCCGACCGCCGTCACCTCGGCTTCGGTGAGCACTCGCAAACGCTCATGGTGCGTGGCCCTCTCGACGATCGCCCCCAGAAGGTCGGCGGTCGGCTCGAGGGTGGGGAAGGTGCGGTGGAGGAGGCCGACATGGCCGCCCAGGCTGGAGGTGCGCTCCACGAGGGTGACCTCGAATCCGGCGTCGGCGATGTCGAGCGCCGCCTGCATTCCGGCGATGCCGCCCCCGATCACGAGCGCCGCCGGCGTGGTGGGCGCCTGGCGCTGCTCGAGCGGCTGCAGCAAGGCCGCCTTGGCGACGGCCGAGCCCACCAGGTGCATCGCCTTCTGCGTCGTCGTCTCGGCCGCCGGATGCACCCACGAACACTGCTCGCGGATGTTGGCCATCTCGAAGCAGTAGGGGTTGAGGTCGACCGCCGAGACCGCGGCCCGGAACGTCGGCTCGTGCATGCGCGGCGAGCAGGAGGCCACTACGACGCGATTGAGGCCGAGCTCGCGGATGTCATTCTGGATGAGCGCCTGCCCGGGATCGGAGCACATGTAGGTGTAGTCGCGCGAGACCACGACCCCGGGCAGGCCTGCCGCCCATTGGGTGACCGCGCCGACGTCAACCGTGGCGGCGATGTTGATCCCGCAGTGGCAGACGTAAACGCCGATACGCGGTGTGAACGTCATGGCATGCCCTCTGCGCCTAGAGCGCCTGCGCCGCCAGCTCGGCGATGTCGAGAACCTGGAGCCGGTCTTCGGCGTTGAGGTGCTTCACCGCTTCGTCGAGGGTGAGCAAACAGAACGGGCAGGCCGTGGCCAACACTTGGGCGCCGGCCTCCAGCGCCTCTTTCACGCGCATCTGCGCCAGGCGGACGGAGGGGTTGGTGCCCTCGAGCCACATCCTTCCCCCGCCGCCCTCGCAGCACAGGCTCTTCTGCCGGGAGCGGTCCATCTCCACCAGCGTCGCGCCCGGGATCGCGGCGAGCACTGCCCGGGGCTCGTCGAAGATGCCGTTGTGCTTCCCCAGGTAGCAGGGATCGTGGTAGGTGATCGTCTTCTCGAGTTTCCCGGAAAACTCCAGCCGCTTTTCTTCGACCAGTCCGGCGAGCACCTGGGTGTAGTGCTGCACCGCCATCCCGTTCTTCGGATAGTCGTTGCGGTAGACGTTGAAGCAGTGGGGCGAGGTGGTGAGCATCTTCTTCACGCCGAGGCCTTTGTAGGTCTCGGTGTTCTCTTCGGCCATCATCTCGAAGAGGCCTTGCTCGCCCAGGCGTCGCACCTCGCTGCCGCAGCAATTCTCCTGATTGCCGAGAACGCCAAAATCGATGCCGGCTTTCTGGAGAAGCGTTACGAGAGAGCGGGCCACCTTCTGCGCCCTCGGATCGTAGGAGGGAGTGCAGCCGACGTAGTAGAGGAACTCGGTCCCCTCGGCGTATTCCTTGAGCCCCAGATCCTTGGCCCAGGCGCCGCGCTGATCGCGCGGCATGGTGAGAGGGTTGCCCTGGCGGAAAGTGCTCTCCAGGGCCGTCTTGACGTTGGGATGCACCCGCCCCTTCTCGACGAAAGCTCCCCTCAGCCCGATGATCGTCTCCATCGGGTTCACCTTCTTCGGGCAGCGGCTGGAGCAGGTGCTGCAGGTCGTGCAGTCCCACAGCTCCTCCCGGCCTTCCAGGTCGAATCCATCACCCGCCGTCAGAAGGCGCAGGATGATGCTCCGAGGGTTGAGCCGCGTCTTCATCGCCATCGGGCAGCCGCCGGTGCATTTCCCGCACTGGATGCAGTCGAAAAGGTCGTACTGCAGGGTGATGGGGTGAGCTTCAATTTGCAGCATGGGCGGTTGCCATCACTTTCTGTGTCTGAGCCATCTGGATCAACGCAGCCGAGGCGGCGGCCTTGGCATGGGCCACGGTATCGGGGATATCCTTCGGGCCCTGGCAGCAGCCGGCCAGCAAGACGCCGGGCCGATTGCTCTCCACGATGCCGACTTTGGGGTGGGCTTCCTGGAAGAAGCCGTTCTCGTCCAGGGCCAGACCGAGCATCTCGGCCACGGATTGCGCGTCGGCGCGCGGGCGGATGCCGACGGCCAGCACCACCAGATCGGCCTCCACCTCGACCGGCTCGCCCAGCAGCGTGTCTTCGGCCCGGACAACCAATCGATCGCCGCGCCGCAACACCTCGGAGGGATTGCCGCGGCGGTAGAGCACTCCTTCGTGGCGCACCCGGTCGTAGAACTCCTCAAAGCCCTTGCCGAAGGCGCGAATATCGATGTAGAACACCGTGATCTCGGCGCCGGGGATGCGGTCGTGGGCGAGGTGGGCCTGCTTGGCGACCGCCATGCAGCACACCCGCGAGCAATAGGGCAGATTGAGCGAGCGATCGCGCGATCCGACGCACTGGATGAAGACCAGCTTCTTCGGCAAGGTGCCGTCGAGGGTGATCTTTCCGGCCGTCGGCCCCGAAGCCGAGGCCAGACGCTCAAACTCGAGCGAGGTGATCACGTGCGGGTAGACGCCGTAGCCGAGCTCCGGCCGGAGGCTGGGGTCGAAGACGTCGAAGCCAGTGGCATTGATGATCGTCGCCGCATCGACGTCGACGAAGACTTCCTTCTGGTCGAAATCGATCGCCCCCGCCGTGCAGGCATCCTTGCACTTGAAGGTCTTGCCGCAGACGCCTCGGGTGAGATAGACGCAGGCCTCGGGATCGACGGTGTAGACGAGAGGGACGGCCTGAGGGAAGGGCACGTACACCGCCGCCCGCTTGCCCATCCCGGCATTGAAATCACTCGATATCCGTCCGGCGAGCCGGCAGGCCTCGGCACACAAACCGCAGCCGTGGCATTTCTCGGGATCGATGTAGCGGGGCTTCACCCGGATCCGGGCGTGGAAATCCCCCGCCTCGCCGGTGACCTGGACGACCTCGGAATAGGTGTAGAGGTCGATGTTGGGATGCCGCCCGGCGTCGACCATCTTGGGTGTGAGGATGCACGACGAGCAGTCGAGGGTGGGGAAGGTCTTATCCAATTGCGACATCCGCCCGCCGATCGAGGGCGAGCGTTCGACCAGGTGCACGCGGAAGCCCGCCTCGGCGATGTCGAGGGACGCCTGGATGCCGGCGATGCCGCCGCCGATCACCAGCGCCGCTGGTCCCCGCCCGTTGGAGCCGTGCGTGGGTTGCTCGTTCATTTCGCTTCGCCCACCTCCGTCCACTCGTTCGCCTGGAAGGTAACCAGGGGGAGCGGGTCTTCCAGGCTGCGGCCGGGCTCATAGCCGAAGGCAGCCTGCACCTGCTCGCCGACGGCGCTGAAGATCATCCCGACCGGAATCTCCGACGGGCAGGTGGAGGTGCACATGCCGCAGCCCACGCAGGAGGCGCTCATGTGATTCATGCGCGTGAGCTGGAAGAGGAGCGCGTCGCTCAGCATGCGGAGGGCTCCCTTACGCTGGGCCGCGCTCAGGTAGTGGTCGGGCTTGTGGTCGAAGGAGGCCGATCTGAAGAGGCAGGTCTTGCAGTAGCAGATCGGGCAGGCGGTCATGCAGTTGTGGCAGCGGATGCAGGCATTGAAGAGCGAGGGCAGACCGCCGTTGGCGTTCATCTGGGCTCGGACGGCCGCCAGCGCCCCGTCGCGCTTCGCACGATGGGCGGCCAGGACCTTCTCGAGAACGGCCTGGCGTGCGCCATCAGCGGAGGCCGCGGAATACCCCAATTGCTCCGCCAGGGCGTCGGGGATGTCCACGGGGATGCCCTGCGTCGGATCGAGGCCGAAGAGCTCAAAACGGATCGCGGCCTGATCGGCGGCCGGATGGAGGCACATCTGGCAGGCCGTGCGCAATGTGAGGCCGTCGGATCCCGGGTCGCGTCCTTCCCGAGCTGCGGCAAGGTAGTCGCCCAGTCCGCCTCCGGCCTGGCCCTGCCGCTCCATGTAGCGCGGCACCTCGAAAGTTCCTGGGCAGTCGAGCCCGATCATGGTGAGGCCTTCGAGAGTCGCCTGCTGAAGCTTGACGAGCTCGATCAGAGCCCGGATCTCGCAGGAGCGGAGGACGGCGCCGACGCGTCCCGGAGCTTTCTTGCCTGTGAGGGCCGAGACGGCCCGGGCGCCGTTGATCGGCATCACCGGCGCCAGCGGGTTGGCCTGCGCCATGCGTGCGGGGTCGGTCACCAGCGCCGGCACGGCCGCGCCCCCGGCGGCCTCCAGGGGGACATAGATGGCCTCGAGCGCGCCGCTCTCCAGCAGCCGGCCGAGGAAGGCGCGAATGGCTGCCAGGACGTCGCCGTCTTCAACCGGGATCGTTGTCTTCATGGATGCTCCCTGCCAGTCACTCGCTCTTCCGCGATCGCATCATGGCTATGGCCACGGGGTCCGCATCCTCCGGGATGAGCGTTCATACCGCCCAGTTTTCGCGGGTCGGATTTGGCCCAAGCTCTCTCATCGCCGCAACCATCTCGCCGATCGTGCTGGCGAACTTCTGCCCCTCGCTGGCGCTGATCCAGCGCAACCAGACGCGGCGTTCGTCGAGGCCCGAGGCCTTGAGGATCTCGTGCAAGGCCACATAGCGCCGGCGGGTCTTGTAGTTGCCGGTCTGGTAGTGGCAGTCGCCCGGATGGCACCCGCCGATGAGCACCCCGTCGGCTCCCTCCATGAGCGGCTTGAGCACATACACCGGATCGACCGCGCTCGAGCACATCGTCCGGATGATGCGCACGTTGGGCGGGTATTGCAGCCGCGAGGTGCCGGCCAGATCCGCCCCGGTGTAGGTGCACCAGTTGCAGAGGAAAGCCACGATCCTGGGTTCGAAGTTTCCGTTGTCGCTCATGATCTCGCCTTTTCTAAGGCCTCGGTCCTGCTTCCAATGCCAGCGTCTCGGGGATTCCCACCTGCACCGCACCTCCCGAAAGGACACCGGGACGGTGTGCGGCGCGCCGCAGGCCGTCTCGCCCCCCGTCCGGGCCGGCGCCGTGCGGGCGCCAGCCCGCGGGGCGAACGGCCGGCAGGCCGCATCGTCCCGATGTCCTTCGGGAGCTTCGCGGCCCGAACGGGGTGCAGGCGTCTCTCGCCGGCTACGCCGCCTCGCTCGGAGGTTGTGAATGAATCGGAGTAGCACATGCGCAAGCATCCCTTGCATCGAATTGCACTGATGCAGTGCCCTTCATGCCTTGTACCTTTCGGCCTCACCCCCCTGCCTGCCTCTCCGCTTGTGA
>Ga0209342_10001067_pt1 | contig 30972 bp, 40 predicted proteins | sample RifCSP16_2_FD_184023 | JGI IMG/M metagenome (GOLD analysis project Ga0209342, IMG submission 184023) | Soil microbial communities from Rifle, Colorado - Rifle CSP2_sed 16_2 (SPAdes) (version 2) | ecosystem: Environmental > Terrestrial > Deep subsurface > Rock core/Sediment | place: Rifle...
CCGCCTCCGCCGCCGCCGCCGCCTCCGCCGCCGCCGCCGCCGCCGCCGCCTACGCCGCCGCCGCCGCCGCCGCCGCCGCCGCCGCCTACGCCAGCGACCACGTGCTCGACCGGTGCGCCGAGATCGTGCGCAGATACTACCCGGCGCCGCCCTCTCTACCCGTCGCAGAGCACGGAGGCTGATTTCGTTCCCGAATCGTTCCCGGGCTCTGGGCCAGAACGAAAATCTCTAGTAATGTCGTGGAGCTGAGGGGGATCGAACCCCTGACCTCTTGAATGCCATTCAAGGTGGCCGCCGTCGACGACGGCCGTTTTTCGTTCCCGGCTCCGTCGAGCGCGCCCGGGAACGTTTCGAGGACCTACGTATTTCTCGTGTCGCAACGCCCACTTGCACAAATCGACAGGCCCATGTCTTTTTTGTCTTGCGCGCCCTGCACCGCGTGTTATATTGACTGGCATGGAGGACATGATGACCACGACCAAGACGACGATGATCACCGACGACGCGATTGACGAGTGGGGGGACCCCGCGACGGGCGAGGTCCACGAGTATGTAGAGCTGATCGCCCCCGACGGGTGGGGAATCGACGTCGGCGAGGTGGAGCACGCCGACGCATGCCACCGCGCCACCAGCTGGTTGAGCGGGCACGAGGGGGACGCGCTCTCAATCTCTGTGCGGTCTACGCGCCGAGGCGAGGCCGCCGGGACCTACCAGATCACGCATCGCGGTGATCGTCAGATCCTCGGATTCTCGATTCCGGTACCCGAGCTGATCCGGGAGCTGATCCAGGCTGCCTGCGAGCACGCCTGCGACTCGTGGCCGACCGACTAGCCCGGTCCCCTGCGTGGTGCCCTCTGGGAGGGCAGTGCGGAGGTGATGCGATGACGATGAGCGAGACCGAGACCATGACGACGACCCCGTGTACCGACGCCCTCGAAGCCGCCATCGAGGCCGAGCGCCTGGCCGACGCGGCCTACTACGACACCGACGCCCCGAGCGAGGGGCCGGAGCGGCAGGCGAGCCTGGCCGCCGCCGAAGCGGTCGCGGCAGCTCGTCGCGCGCTCGCGGCCTCGTCGGAGCCTCGGGAGTACGACCTCCGCGAGGAGGGCGGCGCGACCGAGTTGGTCGTCGCGACCTCGCTGCGCGAGGCGCGGCGCCTGGCGGCGGAGTGGGTGCAAGGTGGGGAGTACTATGATGTCGATTCCACGTTTTGGGTCACCTGCTGGATCACGTGCCTGGCCACCGGGGAGTCCGATGATATCAGCGTCGCGATCGAGGCCGCCGCGCCCGATTGTGCCGACGAGGGCCACACGTGGGAGTCGCCCGAGTGGCTGGGCGGGTGCTCCGAGAATCCGGGGGTGTGGGGTCACGGCGGTGGCGTGGTGATCACCGAGGTGTGCGCGCACTGCGGCACCTACCGGCACACCGACACGTGGGCGCAGCGCCGCGACACCGGCGAACAGGGCCTCACGTCGGTCGAGTACCGGGACGCCGACGAGGCCTCTCTCGCGTGGATCCAGTCGGCGCGGGACGAGGCGATGATCGATGCGTGCCCGTACGAGATCGAGGCGCGCGACAAGCGAGGGCCCGGAGAGTACCGGATCAGCGTCGCGGTGGACGCGAACGACGATGACGCATGCGACGCGATCGTCTCCGAGATCAGTGATGCCGTGGGTCTGGGGTGGTCGGTCGTGTGGACGGGTGAGGCGAACGGTGAGAAGTCGGACCTGCGGATCGAGTGGGTGGGCTAATGCCTCGCCGTGTCCGTCGCCCCGCTGGGCGCGACTCCCAGCTGGCCACGTCGCTGGCGATCCTGCGCGACCTGATCGCCGAACCGTGGCTGGTCCGCGAGCTGGCGGCGCACCACGGGGTGAGCTGGCGACAGCTGTACCGTGACCTCGGCGCCTTCGCGCGCGCCGGCGTCGAGATCGTCGTGTCGCGCGAGGGGCGGAAGGTCTACCGCCGCGCCAGTGCCGACTCCGTCGTGCGGGCCCTCGGGCTCGGGAGGCGCCGATGACACGTCGAGGACGGCCGCCCAAGGCGGCCGGTACGACCGCGGAGAACATCACCGTCCGCGTGACGCCCGACGAGCTGCGGCGGATCGATGCCCTCGCCGAGGAGGCGGGGCTTCGGCGCTCGGCGTACCTCCGGGGGTGCGCCGTGTCGCCGTCGCCCACGACCGCACTCGTGCTCCCCGCGCTCCAGGAGGTGCGCCGACAGATCGACGAGATCGTCAATCGGCTGGACGAGCTACACCAGGCCGTGGACGGGGTCAGCGACGCGCTCCGGCTCGCCGCGGAGGAGGAGCACTGACTCCTGGAGGACTCAGTGACTCGGCCCGGTGCTCGGTGAGGTCGTCACGTCCCGCGGCTAGGTGATGATCGGCGTCACCGTGAAGTAGAACACGCCGCGACTGGGAACCGTCTGGAGCTTGCCGGCCTTCGTCGCGACCCACTCGCCCTCGTACGTCCCCGGCGTGTCGGTGTCGCCCGGAGACCAGTCGTAGCGCACGATAGCCGCCACATCATCCACGATCACGGCAGCGGACAGCGTGGGCGCACCCGCGTCATCGACTCGCTTCCATCGTAGCTGGAGCGTGGCACCAGCCAGATTGTCGACCGGAGTGCCATCCGCCTGTAGTAGCGTGGCGAGCATCGACGGCTCGCGATCGCCCGCCTTGATGAAAAACCCGCCAGTCGTTGAGGACATCCCTACACCTCCATGATCACGACGATCGAGTCGACGGGCGCGACATCGACCGTGGCAGAATACGCTGACATGGCGCGCGTAACGTGGTCCGTGGGCGTCGCGGTAGACAACACGGAGGCCGGTGCCACTAGACTGGCGACCGTGACGACATCAGCCCGGTGGTCGAGAACCTCGAGGGCATAGATCGCCGGCACGACCAGACCCGTCTCGAGGATGGCGATCACGCCGCCAGTGGCGATCGAGAGCGAGCCTCGTCCCGCGAGACCCCGTGTCGCGAGTGACAGGCTCACGTGCTGCGCTTCACCTTGTACGTCTTGATCTGGCGTGGGAATCCGGGCTCCGCAACAGCCGTCACCGTGAAACTCGCGAAATCGCCCTCTCCAGAGCCACCGTCAGTCGAAGCGTCCACCAATGCCGCACTGGAAAACAGCCGCAGACGGCCACCCAACAGAAGATCGTCTGAGTTGTAGACCGTCGCGTCGAGTACGTAGTGCTGCTGAAGGAGCCCGCGGATCAGTGTCAGTGCCTCGCCGACAGAGTCGGACACGAAGTGACCAGCTAGCACTTCGTCGAGGATCGCTGAGGCGATAGCTGACGCCGTGGGCCCACTGGTCCACGTCCCAGCACCGTGTGATGCCGTCAATGCAGTGTCAATCTCGGTGACCGCATCGGTGGCCAACGACGCAGCCGTCACTGTGTTCGCTGCCATTGCCCCAACTGAAGCGAACACAGTGACGGCTGCGTCGGCCACAGGCAGCCGGATCTGGATGTCCTCGGTGTCCTCCTGGATGAAGTCGAGATGCTCGTCCACGGACCCAGCGGCAGGCGCTCCTGCTGTGGGCGCCAATTTCATGGCATCTCGCACGTCCTGAGTCGTGAGCCCACCACCCGCCGCCCACGAGCCGGCTCCGTGAGCCGCCGTCAGCACCGTGTCGACGTCCCCGCTGATCTCCGATGTCGCATCAGCAGCCAGCGCTGATGCCGTCAGCACGTTAGCCTCCATCGCTCCGATCGAGGAGTCCATCCGGCCACTGACCAATGCAGCAGGTAGGCGGGCCTGGATGTCGTCAGTGTCGGCCTGGACGGTGGAGAGAGCTGACGCGGTCGCGAGCCCAGACTGGATCTCTGTCACCGCGTCCGCCGCCAACTGCGCAGCGCCGAGGACGTTCGCCGCCATGGACCCGACCGAGGCATCGATACGTCCAGACACGAGGGCCGCCGGGATCCGTCCACCGACATCCTCTATCGTCACCGGCAGCGTGTGAATCGTGACGATCACGTCGTCCCACTCGGCCCCGGCGGCGTCGATGGCCTCGACGCGAATCTCGGTGCCATTCATCTCGGACGCCGACAGAGCGACGAGCACGCCACGTGACCCCGCGGGCGCGATGGTCGGCAGAGTCGCGAGGTTGGCCAGGGCGCCACCGTCGATCGAGATCTTGAAGTCGCCGGCCGCGAGCGTCGGATTCGCCTTGAAGCTCGGCCGTGCGGACTGATCGACAAGTCCGATCACGAACGAGAACGCGGTGTTGATCTTCGGCTCGGCCATTGATCTACCGGAGGTAGAGGAGCACCTGACGGTAGATCGGGTCGTCGGTCGTGACCGTCGATTTCGCCTGTGGTCGCACGATCTTCTCACCTACCGCCCATGCGGGGAGAGAGGTCCACCCCGAGTCCGCGGCGAACTCACCGGCCGCACCGGCATAGTCAGGTCCGGTGAGCACGTTCGCCGTGCCTACCTCGGCGAGCTGATGGCTGAGAGTGCCCGTGCCGACCTTGTTCCCGAACACGACGATACGGCACTCCTTGTAGCGCGCACAGTCCACAATCTGGGCTTCGCCGTTCGCTCCTATGTAGACGTTCACGAACGAGGTGCCGATGTTGGCGAAGGTGCGATCCTTGTGCCACGAGGCTGCGTGGTTCGTGAGCTTGCTGTTACCCGGCTCAAAACACGGCCATTGGATGTTCGCGGCACCTAGCACGCGGCCGCGCGTCGCTGCGTCGTCGATGATCGCCTGGACGATGATGTCTTTCCACGAGCCGCGATTGGCGAACGTCAGGCCGGGCACGACGTTCATCGACACTTCCTCGGTGACCGGAACCGAGTCGTCAAACAGAACATACGCCACCCCGACGTATGCCTCACTCTCCGGAGCTTGCTGTCCACCGGGACCGAGAAACTGCACGATGGCTGAGACCACACCCATGTTGATCGCCTTTCTAGAAAGCGGTGATGATCAGGTTGCTGCCGGTCTGGACCCGTATCTCCGAGGCCGCGACTTCCGATGCGGCCCACAACTCCAAGTTGCCGCTGCCGGTGACTACGATGACGCCCTCGACGAGTACGAAGAGATCGACGTTGGCAGTCTGAACGCCAGTAAGGGGACCAAGATCCGGAGCCGTGGTGCTCTTGGTTCGGGTAACAAACTGCTCGACCAACTGGTCCGTGGCCCCTGCGGAATCGTCGTCGATGATTCCTGTTGATGCGGAGGTCCCAGTGCCGGGGTACGAGAACATTGCGACGAGTGCTCCGTGGGTCCCCGTGTAGTTGATGCCGAATGAAGCGCCCGTGGTGGTCGCGGCAGACCGCAGGATCAGCCAGTAGGAAAATCGATAGGTGCCCGCCGTGAGCGCTTGCGTGAGATTGGCAACCGCCGTGCCCGTCGTCGAGTTGTTCGTGTAGTCGGCCGCCAGGGCATCCTTGATATCCCCGCCACCACCACCAGGAGGCGCCGCAAATGTTCCGTCGGCTCGCAGAAAGTTGCTCGTACCGCCACCAGACGCTGGGACGAGTCCCTTCAGCGCCGACGTGAACACGTTCGGCAATGTCGTCAACTCGGTGGTCGTCAGCGAGACGATGTTGCCCCCAAGTCGTCCGACGACGCCCGATGTGGCCACCGCCAGGTCGGCAGGATCAGCAGTGCCCGCGGTCGCGTTGGCCTTGACGGTGTTGGCCGCCATCTGCGCCAGCTTCGCGTTCGTGACCGCGTTGGCCGCCAGTCCCGCGGCGACGATCGTCCCAAAGCCGATCGTCGATCCGCTCTCTCGCAGGACCGCTCCGCTCGTCGCCGCGGCCGAGATATCGGCGGGGTCACCGGACGAGTTCGCCGCGCGCCCGATCACGCTCAGCGCGCCACCGTCACGGATGATCGTGTTGTCCGCGGCGTTCGCGGCGATCTGCCCCGTCACCACCTGGGCCGCGACGATATCCCCGGCCGCGCGCCCGACCACCGTGTTGGCGCCGACCGCGAGATCCGCCGGATCGGCAGTGCCCGCTGTCGCGTTCGCTTTCACGGTGTTGGCGGCCATGTCGGAGAGCACCGTGTTGCTCACGGCATTGGCCACCACGTGCGCGCTGATGTTGTTCGGGGTGCCGCTGTCCTTCTGCCACTTGACGTTGACGCCGCCAGCGGGCGCAGCGGGGGCCGCGTCGTCGAAGTCAGCGTCGGTCGCAGCAACGCCGTTGACGGAGACGTTGTCACCGCCACCTCCGCCCGGCGACCCGCCGCCGCGTTGGACGACGATCGAGCTCACCCGGATCCTTTCTCACGGTCCGCCACGATGGCGTCCGCGGAGGAGTCGTTCGCCGCTAGGTGCGAGCGTAGCCGGGCGAGACCCTCGGCCGCGACGTCGGCGGTCGTATCGCCGAGCTGCGCCTTTGTGACGAGATCGATCACGGCGTGGAGCGCTTGCAGCGTGTCCGCCGCGTCCCGCTGCTTGGCCTGCAGGAGGATCTGACGGACGATCGCAAACGCCGCCCACACGACGCCCTCCAACGTCATGGCGTCCCCCTGGTCGTCTCGCCGGCCCGGAACGCCTGGACGAGGCGCCAGACGTCTCGGAGAGCGGTCGCGACGGCGATCATCTGCGGAAGCCCCGGATCCGCCGCCGCGGCGCCGAGTGCCGCCCACGCGGCCACGAACGCGAGGACGACCGGGTCGCGGCGCGCCCGGTACGCCTCGAGATCACCGCGCGCTTGATCGACGGGGGCCTCTCGGGCGATCCGATCTTGTGTGAGACGATCCCATTCGGCGAAGCCTGTCGATGCCGCATCGAGCATCATGTGGGCGTCCCTCAGGGCACGGTGCTTGTCTACGCCTCCGCAGGCAACGAGCGTGACGACGAGTACTGCCGCTGATCGTGTCATGGCGTAATCCCTTCCGGCGGTGCCGCTGACCGCACGCCTGCTTCCTTGGCGAGCTGATAGAGAACCTGATTCTGCCAGTCGAGCTTCAGCTCGAACCGGTCGAGCCTGTGCTCCGTCGCCTGCGCCGACTGCTCGACGACCACTAGACGATCGCGCACGTTGCGGATCTCGACCACGGTCCCGGCGTGCATCGGTGCGGTCTCGTGCTGCACGACGTCGTCCTGTGTCGCGAAGTGAGACGCCACCCATGTGGCCGCGACAGCACCGGACCCCACCATGGCGCCGATCAGCGTGAGGATCTTCCAATGGCCGGCCAGGCGCATCCAGAAACCCGGGCCTGCGGTCGTGGGGTCCTGTCCGACGACGTCACACGGCAGTGCGGGCGGCACTGGCACGGATGGGCGCGCACCGTTGTCGCGGCTCACGGGTACCTGTCAGACGGTGCGATCAGTTTTTTGACGACCGTCCATCCGCCGGCCGCCATGATGCCGACCTCTGTGCCTCGTGCGAGAAGTGCGAGCGACGGATCCTCGCCAGCCAGGAGCGCGGTGAGGACAGCGCCAGCGACGCCGCCCGCCAGCGCCAGTGCCGCGCCGCCGCGATCGCTGGCGAGCCATGGCAGGGCGTGTCCTCCGAAGGTGCGTGTGATCCACACCAGTCCAACCAGCAGAGCCGCAGCAGCCAGCATCCAACGCCCGCTCTGGACAGCGTCGAGAAACACGGCGAACGCGTCTGGGGACTCTGTCATGCGATCTCCCTTGCTGCCGCCCGGTACTGCTCGGCGGCGATGATGCCCATCAGAGACTCGAGGGTAACGTCCGGCCGGTGCCATCTGCGGAGCCTGTCGATCCGCTGCTTGTACGTGTTGCGCTGGTGCTGGATCGCGATCATGGTCCCAGCGTCGTCGACGACCGTCGATCGCACCTTGCGGATCCGGTGCTGAAACCCGGTGTCGGAACTCACCTGCTGGTCCGGATAGCCGGCGCTCTCGAGCCAGACGGACCTGTGGATCAGCATCGACAAGTGCGCGACCCACTGCTCCGTCGACGATGGCTCTGCCTGGAACCGGTACATCGCGCCGTCGCCCCGTAGGTCGCAGAACCAGAGCGAGCGGTAACCGATCCGCCGGACGCCAGGAGCTATCGCCGCCATGCGGTATGCGATCGACGATGAGGATTGCCAATCGTCATCAGACCAGAGGGCGAGCCACTCGGCGCCGTCGTCGATCGCCCACTGGTGGAGACCGTTGTACTTGTCGCCAAGGGTCGACGCTGCGGAGACCCGGCATGAGCATCGCGGCACACCATCCTCCGCGAACGCTCCATCGGTGGCGACGAAGAGGGCGGCGTTCTCGTAGCTCTGGGCCGCGAAGTTCGTTACCGCGAGCGGCCAGAACGCGCGCCGCGCAGACGTCGTCGGCATCAGGCACGCGACCCGCGGGGCCCCGCTGGCGTCGTTCCAGATCATCGCGTGCCCCATGCGGTACACCACGGGGCGTAGTCCCTCCCCATGATCGACGCGAGCTCATCGAGACCACGGGCGCCCCAGACGATGGATGGCGTGAAGTCAGGATTGTAGCTATTGCCGCCGTGGTGGACCGCCACGTAGCCGCGCCAGTCGCGAAAGATGTCCGGCTGCGTGTCACGCAAAAAGTCCTGATACTTGGAGTCGGCGCCCGGCTGCTGGACAGGGTAGCCACCCGACTCCAGCCATGCGGAGGACCTGATGATCAGCGACCCATGGGTGACCCACCAGGGTTTTTTCTCGCGCTGACAGGTGTAGAGCAGGAGTTCGCGCTCGCGGCATCGGTAGAACAACATCGACCGGCACCCGATCCTGTTGTGGTGGCCGGCTTCGAGCTGCTTCATGCGCGCCGATCCGTAGGTGGGCGCCTGCCAGTCGTCGTCCGCCATGACGGCGATGAACCGGGCGCCATCGTCGATCGCCCAGTGATGGAGCTCGTTCCATTTCGCGCCGTTCGGCTGGTGTCCATCGCGATGCCGGTGGTGGATCCGTGGATCCTCCGGGATGAGGTCGGCGATCGTGTCGCCACCGTCGGAGAGCACATAGAGAGACCGATCCTCGTAGTCCTGATCGAGGAAGCATTGGAGCGCGAGCGGTAGGCACCACCGGCGCTCGGCCGTTGTCGGCATGACGTACGCGAGATGGCTCACAAGAGGTGCCTCAGGTAGTAGGACGCGACCGCCGTCCTGGTCGTGTTGCGCGAGCTCCACGCCAACGCCTCGGCCTGTCCACGCTCCACGAGCTCGGGGTCGTCGAGCAGCATCTGGACCGCAGTCCGCATCTGGGCCGTACTGTCAACCTGCACCACTGGGGGGCGCTCGAGGATCTCCCATGCCAGCGCGGTGTGGCGCATGTCCGAGATCACAACCAGTCCCTGGGCGAGGGCCTCTGTCGCAGACTGCCCGAAGGCCCCCACGTCCGGCACCAGCTGGTCGAGCAGCACATGGGCACGAGCACGCCGCCGGACGCATTCCGCCCATGACACGTGCTGGATGATCTCGAAGTCCACAGGCAACCCCCGGAGGGCGTCGACGATGAGGTGCGTGCCCTTTTCGCCAGACGACGGTGTGTGACAGATCCGCAGTGGTCCATGGCGATCCCACGGCAGCGTGATCGGCATCGGGTCGACGGGCGCTAATCTCGGGACCGTCTTGGGGGACGCGCTCGCGAACCGCATGAGGTCGCACGAGACGACCCTCATCTCGGCGCCGATCCTCGTGTCCATCCGGTTCATCCAGCCATGACCACGCCGGTACGCCGAGCCGACATGCTGGACCGCCCGGCGCGGGCGGCCGGTGACGCGCTCGAGAGCCTGCAACCACCAGTCGTAGTCGCCGTCGCCGGTCCACATGATCCAGTCGTCCTCGCCGAGATTCCACCACGTAGCGTCCGGTCGATCTTCGTCATATCCAAACGGGTGCGGTACCGCCGTGTAACACGCCGCGAGCCTCGTGCCGGCCATGTGGTTCAGAGCTCTGGCGACACGGTTGGACACGTTGGCGTGGTCGTGCATCCCGCAGAAGAAGATCCTCATCCTCGGTACCAGCGGTTCAGTGCATCGGCGGCACGCGGGCACGCCGCACCGAGGAGTTTCTCGGCCACCGCGAACGGCACTAGACCCGCGGCGGCGATCGCGAACGGGAGCGCCACGACGAACCGCACAGGCATCGTCAACGCCGTCGCCCAGCGAACGCGATGTGGTCGCCGATCTCCTGGCATTCCGTCACCTCCAGATGTTCCCCATACCGCTGCAAGACGCTGGCGCGATCGGGAAACGTTCTCACATGCGATGGGTCGTCGTTGCGCGGGACGGTACCGAGCATGCGAGTGCCGGGCGTCACCAGAGCCAGGCACTCGAGATCGTGCTCCACATGCTCGAGGAACTCACAGGCCACCACCACCGAGCCACAGCGAGGGCGGAGCGCGTCAGGCAAGGTGCCGACGATGAACGAGAACCCCGTGCGTCGTGTCCGCTGTCGCGCGGAGTGGATCGCGATGCGCGAGAAGTCGATCCCGGTGTAGGAGGCACATCGCACGATCCGGGCGAAGTGTCCGGGACCGCATCCGAGATCGATGACCGTGTCGTGCGGCTGCACCCGAGCAGCGCACCAGCGCCAGAGAGGCGCCCACGGCGCATCATCTGGTGCGAGACGATAGTCGCTGCTCGAGCGATAGATCGCGTCGTAGTAGCGGGCGTCGCGCTCATGCCCCATCGTGAAACCGCAGCAGCCCACAGCGCGTATAGGGCGGGTTGTCCTCGCATCGCTCCTCGATGAACGACACCTCGCCGAGCCCGTGCAACATCGTCGTCGGGTCATGGTGCGCGAACGAATCGTAAAACAGCCACCACGACGCGACGTCACGGATCTTGGCGATCAGCACGTCCTGTAGATCGGCATCGAAGTCGAGGCAGACGAAACACTTCGTGATCGCCATATCCTGACGGGACGCCACCTCGAGGTCCCTAAAGTCGAGCGACGAGTAGACGCAGACCGCTCGACCGCTCGTCAGCGACATGTGCCGAGCGATGGCCTCCGGGTCACGGTCGATGCCCCAATAGCGCCCTCCGGGAGGGAGCGACGCCAGGATCTCGAGAGCGTACGACTCGTCTCGGAACGGACCGCATCCGATGTCGATCACTGTCCGGGGTGCGGCAATGGCACATGCCGACCGGATCGCGTGTGTCCACAGTGGGCTCATGGAGGGCGGAGGCGACGAGCAGCGCTAGGGCGACGGCAGACCAGATCAGTAGGTCACGTCGAGGAGTGCGGCGATCTGCTCGTGGCCGGCTCCGTTGGGGTGGATCGAATCGAGCATCCATGCTGCCGTTCCGTTGACCGCCGTGTACGCATCCGCAAGGGGCAAGTCGAGGCTCGCGGCAAGAGCCATCATGCTCGACACGTAGGGCAACATGTCGGTGTTGCGAGACGCGTCGGTGAGCTTGTTCGGCGTCATGAGAATCACATGGCCACCCACGGCCCGGATCTGCTGGACCATCGAGGTGATGTTGCTCTCATAGGTGCCGAGCTCGACTCGTGGGGCGCCGACCCCAGCGCCGCTGTCGTGCCAGGAGTCATTTATCCCAGCCATGATGGTCACGAGGCTCGGGCGCTTGACCAGTACGTCGGTCGCGAGACGGGCGAGCATCAGCGTCGTGTTGTCGGCCCCCACGCCAGCGTTGCTGTACCAGACCCAGCGCCCGCGGCTCCGCAGTACGTCGGCGTACCTGGCGCCGAACGCCTCCCAGTCAGCGATGCCTGGTGTCGGCGGTGCAGGAGCCCGCTCGCCGAGCGTGACCGAGTCGCCGACGACGACGAGGATGATGTCCCTGTATTGCGTCGCCACGTCCGGTCACGGGTAGAACGGCATGACGACGCCGGCGCTCCCGGCGGTGCCAGCGGTGCCAGTGCCAGACCCTCCGCCCGGAGGTCCACCGTTCGCGGTTGGTGTGGGACCGCTGTAGTCCAGCGCGATCACGATGACTTTGCCGCCGGCGCCGCTGCCACCACCGCCGCGATTCCCAGCGGTCGGCGTGAAGCCGCCGCCCCCGTTCGCGGAGATCCGTCCGGTTCCGCGCACCTCGATCTCTCGAGAGCACAGCACAAGAGTGCCCCCCGGCGCCCCGCCTCCGCCCCCAGCTGTGCCATCGCCTCCGCCCCCGCCTCCGCCCGTGCCGTTGTGGATCTGGGTCGTGACGGCGCCTGCGATCGTATGATCCTCAACCGCGAACGGCAGAGCGCGCCATCCTGACGCCGCGGCCGATGGGGCCGTAACGGCGCCGCCTGCGCCGCCTGCGCCACTGGATCCCGAGCCGCCAGCGCCGCCTTGTCCACCAACGCCATCGGTCCTGGCGCTAGACGCGGACCCTGCCGCAGTACCGCCGTTGCCGCCGTTGAGCGTCCCGGACACCGAGCCACTCGCGACGCCGGTCGCGCCCGTGCTGCTAGTGGCATCCGCACCGTCCGCGTCGATCGAGCACCCAGTCTCGACGGTGGTCTTATTGCGGACGCGAAACCGGTATCCGCCACCCTTGAGCCGCGCACCGTTCGTGACGGTCAAGTTGTTGGCGTAGACGTCGCGGATTGCCGTATAGACGCTTCCGGACTTGCTCAAAAATCCGGCGTATGTGTTCGTGCCATCGAGCACGACCTCCCCGTCGCTGCCGGGTCCGAAGTAGCCGACCATCTGATCGGCGGTGTTCAGCGGCGATTGAAAAAAGGTCATGTTCAGCCCTCGTGCTTCATCGCGTAGAGTGTGCCCGTTCCGGTGCCGGATCGTACCACGGCGATCACGAGGTTCTCGGCTGCGAACCTCTCGATCTCGATGTCCAGGCTGGCGCCGGCTGGTAGGTAGTGGGCCGGGCCACCGCTGGCCGTGTTCACCGTGCCGCTCGCCGCCGCCTTGCGCTCCACGAAACACGGTGAGTCCTCGGCATACAGAGTCCAATGACCATGCGTCAGCGTGAGGAACCGGTCGGTCCCATCGATCGTCTGCCTCTGGTGACCCTGAACACTGGAGCCGCGCTTGTTGTTGGCCATACCGATCCTCCGTCCGTATCAACTTCCAATGAGGGGGTAGAAACCCGCCGCGTATATGCTTCCGCCATCGCCTGCCGATGCCCGGTATCCCAGGACGTCGACCTTATCGCCTCCGGACTGCGGGATCAGGAGATTTCCCGTCGCCGTGTAGAACGCTGCGCCACCGGTGATCGTAGCTGTCACGGTGGTTCCGCCGCCGACGAAGTCGACCAGGATGTTTCCCGTTGCCGATTTCGATCCGTAGACCCAGCAGACCACCGGGATGCGCGGCGTCCCTGAGAATTGCTCCATGTAGTTCTCGCGATACTGAGTCGGCGTCGTTTTGCCACGCGTCGTCGATGTCCTGGCTGTGCTGCCGTCCCAGATGTTAGTCGGCGTCGTGTTCGCCGGCGACACCGGGCTCGCCGGATCGTCGACGTTCCACGCCAGGTGTGCGCCCCGCATCTTCTCGCGCACGGCACGAGGTACCGTGACGGTCATTCCGTCCACCCCGCCGTCCAGGATCGTCCCGAGAGGCACGAGGTACGTGTAGTCAGCGACCGTGTCAGTCCCGGTCGTGAGCGTCTCGCGCTCCAGTTCGTGGAGGTACCAGCCGACGATCCGGCACTTGTTTTTCGTCCATAGCTCAACGGTGTGCGACGCCCCGGCGGTGACGGCGATCTCCTGGCGCATCGCGAACACGTCGGAGAGCGACAAGCCGCCGCCGGACGCGACGAACGACGAGTGCCGCTGGTCGCCCTGGGCGAGGCCGTCGATCTTCACGTACCAGGCCGGGGGCGCGCCGACCTGGAAATCGTCGGTCGGGATCAGGCGCACATCGACGACGAGGCGCGTCCCGTTCGGGCCGGACCGGTATCGCGTCCTCCACAGCGCTAGGTCCGACGCCGTGTTGCGAGCGTTCGCTGGCCTGACTTCCTTGCCGGGGATCACGAGGCCGCAGCGGCCCGCAAGCAGATGAGCGGCGCGAGCGCGCGCCCTGGCAAATAGCCCGTGCGGGGGCAGGCCATTGCGAGCAAGCTGTGCCCCCACGAAGGCCTCGTACGCCGTATCGACTGGAAAGATCGGCATGCGATTACACCAGGGGCCGAGCCCCGAAGTACCCTCCCCATCCACCGAGCCGCGCGGTGTACGCCGCACCGACGGCACGCGCCTCGATCGTGACGTAGCACCGACGATCGGCACCCGGAATGACCAGCACGGTCATGGTCTTGCGGACCTGCGTCGTGTCCGTGATCTGGGTGGTCGCTTGCCGGACGTCCACGCCGAACTCCACGGCGGTGAGGGGACCACGCGGGAACTCGGGCGTACACGTGATCCGGTAGTCCGCGGTCGGCGTCCCGCCGAGGGCAGCGTCGTCGGTCACGCGGCAGAACACCTCCAGTTCCAACGTCTCGACGCCGGGTGGGCAGTACACCATCACCGGCGTGACGAGGGACTCGTAGGCCGTCGCCGTCGTCGTGCGCTCGCCCACGAAGAGATCGGCGATCGGGTCCTGGTTCGTCACGTGCTGATAGAGGTTGTTCAGGTTCTCAGCGAGATCCCGTTCGGCATGCACCGAGAGCGGCGAGCCCGCCATTCCCTGGAGATCCGGAGGCCGACGAAACCGGTTCTGGCCGCTCGGGGTCGCGGTCAACACATCCGGCAAGAAGATGCCCCAGATGTTCGGGGGGGAGTCGTCGGGAACCCGGTCGTCGATGTCGTCGGCGATGAACGAATGCTCGTCGAGTTGCGCTTGCACAACTCCGAATCCGTGCGAATCCGCGAACTCGACGTAGTAGCGCTTGGTCGTGTCGAACGCCGGGGCGGAGAGCACACTGTCGATCGTGATCCGGCTCGCCGTCACGGCTGAAACGGTGCGGGACCACAGGACGGGCACGGCCGCGTCGACGGGGTCCACTTCGATGATCCGGATCGCTTCACCCACCGCGAAGTGGCTCGCGTCCACCGCAGCGCTCGCGTACGTGAACTCGTGATCGAGCACGTGAAGGTACGGGCCGGCTGCTTCGTACCCCTTGTCGCCCCGGTTGTAGTCCAGCATCGCCGAGGGCCCCAGGGCGAAGTTCCTGCCCGTGGGACGGAGCAGCGTCAGCACCACGCCGAGCGTCTCGGGATCGTTCTCGACGCCAACCACCCACGCCTTCGCCGCGGTCACGCCGTAGACGCCGAGCTGCGCGTCCGGCGCGTCGTCCGCCGTCCACTCGACGATGTCGCCGAGCGAGACGGCGATGACGCCGCGCGTGCAGGGCACCCGGTAGCGGCGAATCGCCCGGCCGAAGTAGGCGAGCATCGGCCCCGCGACGTTCTCGCGCCACGACTGGATCTTCGATCCGTCGTCGTCGTATAGCCACAGCGCCTCGAGGAGGAACGCGTCGGAGATCCCGTGCTCCGACTGGCTCGGGAGATTGTCGTACGTCTCCTCGCGCGTGTACTTGTCCTCGATCGGGTCGCGATTGTACTTGAGGACGAGCCGGTTCTGGATGAGCTCGGCGCCGTCGTCCATCTGCGCGTGCTCGGTCTGCACGTCCCGGTCGATCGTCCACTGCGCCGGCAAGCCCGCGATCAAGCTCGGCAGGACCGCCGCGATCTTCCCCGCCCGCCACAGGACGTGGGCCGCGTACAGGCCCTGGAGCGAGTTGAGCACGGCCTCGCCGCTCATGGGCTCGAGGAGGATGCACCGGACGTTTCTGGCGGCGGGTCCCAGCGCCACGCGCAGCGCCTGGAAGCTGGCCACGTCAACGAGCGTCGATGGGATCCCGAACGAGACCTGATCAGGCCACTTGTCGTAGGTGGCGTCGTTGTAGCCCGCGGTCCCTGTCGACAGGAACATCTTGGCCAAGATCGTGTCGAGGCGTCCCTCGGAATACCAGACTTGCCGGACCTGGAGATCCTTCTCCTCGCCGACGCGCACGACCTGGCGGACGAAGACCTGCGCGCCGGCGCGCTTGCCGGTCACCGTCATCGTTCCCTTGCGCGTGAACGTGTCCGTGCCGTCGAAGTCCACGGCCCACAGTACGGGGTTCTTCTCGCCGATCTGAAGGACGCCCGGGCGCGCCGTGCCGGACATGTTCAGCCACGCGGGGAAGTCAGCGTAGTCGGAGGGAAACGCCCATGTCCCGCGTCTGGACTCGACCTGGATCGAGCCGATGTCGGGGAACCACTCGGTCTGGACCGGGGCGAGTGGCGAAAGCTGAATGAGCGTCTGCTCGCCGGTGACGAACACGCGAGCGCTGCGATCGTCGTCTAGCACAGCGGTGAACCCACCGAGGATATCGCGCAACCGTGCTGTCGCGAAGAACTCGATGATGTACGGCGTGTCGCCGTTCACGGTGTTGTCGGGATCATGAACCGACCACTTCACCCGCTGGTTTCCGTCGGTGCCGGTCGCGATGCCGAAGTTCCAGCGGGTGAAGTGGGCGCCGGCAGCACGCGCCGTCTCGAGTGCATCGTTCAGCGCGATCAGCAACGTGTGGATCGTGTAGTGGCCGGGCGTGAGTGAGATCGTCGTGCTCTTGAGATGCACGGTGGGCACCTCACGCGTCTCGGTTACGCGGAGCCCTGTCACGTCGGCCACCTCGACGTCGAATCCCTCACGGATCTTGCCGGCGAACTGGTCGCGGAGAAGCTGCGCCCGCGCCGCCTCCTCGACCGAGGCCATGTCGATCGTCCAGTGCCCATCATCGACCTGGCGTCCGATCCGCTTGATGAAGCCGGCGAACCAGATGTGGGCGTCAGCCCGCGTCGTCCATGTTCCCGTCGACGGATCGCGCACGACGAGGTACACTGTCGCGCCGCGGTTCTTCCAGATCCGCGGCTTGCTGCGCACCTCGACGCCGAGACCTTCGGGGCTGATCCGGTGGGTGTGAGCCCACGACGTCTTGCCGAACGTCGCGAACGTCCCGCGCACAACCCCCGTCGACGGCAAGGCGGTGTAGGTGATCCGTTCGTGGCCGAGGTACGCGACGTTGAAGGCCGACAAGGCGCCCGCGTTGCGCGTCGGGATCGTGGTCGCGGTGCGGTTGATCGTTTCGGTGGTCGTCGTCGAGGCCGCCGACGTGTCCGCGTCGGCGAAGAGCGCTACGAGCGTGCCCGCCTCGTCCTCGATGAGGCTGACTTGCAGGTCGGCGGGATCCATCTGCGGGGACAGGAGATTCATCTCGCGCGAGACCGCTCCCGGGCGCTCGAGCACCGGGCGAAAGTCGGTCCACGACGTCGCCGCCCAGGCCGCGGCGATCCCTGCGGTGTCCGGCGTCGAGCAAAACGCGGTCTCGATGCCCTCGAACTCTAGGACGAATGCGGCATCGATGCCGGGTTCCGCGCGCAGCAGGTCAAGTGCTGTCGTCATGATCTCGCATGAGTCATCGAGCTTCCGGTGCTACGAGTATAGGGAGGGGGAGAGCGCCGACTTTTACACGGGGTCGGGCGAGCGCAATCTTGGTTGCCAGAGACACTCGAAATTGTCTGGCAAGGACGTGACGCGCATCTCAGGAGCGACGAGCATGCCGCCGGCGTCCAGCGTGTAACGGGCGTCGCTGACGTCCCATGGGCCGCCGTAGGGGAGCGGTGCGTTCACGATCCGGGGTACCTCGACGGCACCGATGATGACCGCCGCGCCGAAGACCGTTACGCTCGAGTGCAGCATCACAGGCGGGCCACTGCCGACATCGCTCTCCCAATCCGCACGCTCGCCGTCGATGAAGATGCGCGCGACCGGGATCGCACAGCATGTGCAGTTCGCGAGCTCCGGAGTTCCCTCCGCAGGGCTCAGGATCGCCCATCCCAGGCGCCACTCGCCGTTGACGTCGAGACCACCAGCGCCGCAGGCACCTGACAACACCACCACCAGAAACAAGAACACGATACGCATGTGGAACCTCCTACCACGAGGATAAGGCATGCATCGCGACGTGTCCAACGGGAGTAGACCTCAGACGAGGAGATTCGCGTCGAACGCCCAACGCCACGAGCCGTCGTAGTTGGACCGCAGGCGCGATGGCGCAAACCCCTCCGACGCGAACACGTAGTCCCGCCGCGCTCCGCCCGGCGTCAAGTAGGACGCGTCGTCGTCGCGATCCTGGTAGTACCGGAACGCGCGTCGCGTCCGCAGAAATGACGACCAGAACGACTCCGCGGCGTTGCCGGACGCCTCCTCGTCCCAGACGATCGCCTTCGGGAGCCCCGCGAACTCGAAGTGCTCGACCGTGTAGGCCTCGAACGAGACGCCCCAAATCTTGCCGCTCAGCGCCCTGGCCGTACGGCTCTCATCCTCACGACGGCCGCGCGCCGCGAAGCTTCCCTCCTGACCCGAGACGGGCACGTTGGGACGCCAGAGCGACGGCACTGGGTTCGGAGCCGTGAACGACGCCGCCGCGGGCGTGAGCGTCGTGGCGGCGAAACCAAGCGCATCGCGGAACGTCGTCGATGCGAATGTGAACGTGTGCGTCCCGCTGCCCCACGTGATCGTGAGCTTGCCAGTCGCGGGGTCGAGTGTGACCACCGTCGCCGCCACCTGGGCCGCAAGGTCCGCCTGCCACTCCGCGCGGAGCGCGGCGCCGCCCGGCGCCACCGACGACAGGTAGTAGTCGCCGGCGGCGACGAAGAGATTGCCGAGTGCGTCCACCTGCCCGCCCCAGGTCGCTGGTGCGGCGAGCAGCGCCTCGAACTTGGGAAGGGCCATCACAACCTCTGCGGGGAACTGCGACCGCTCGGTTGTCCGACGAGCACCGCCTCCCGCGTGCGCCGGGTCAGCGTGCGGTCCAACGCGCGCTCGTCACCGACGAACCCGAAACCGATGTTGTTGTGGACCACGATCGTGTCTCCGGCTCCGCCGCCACCACCGGATCGGATCGTGTCTCGGCCCTCGGTCGTGCGGCCACCGCTGGGGACCGACGACGATCGGCCGCCACCTCCACCACCGCCGGCACCCGCGAACGCGGCGCCAGCACCGAACGCGATCGCGCCCGCCTGGTAGATCCCGAACGCTTGCAGGAGGGGGGCCGCGGTGAAGAACGACGCCACATAGCCACCGAGCGCCATGATGGCGCGGGCCTGCATCTCCACTGCCAGGCCGAGGAGCGTCTGTTGGAAGAACTTCTTGAGCACCGCGCCGGCGCCCTCTTGTCCGGTGATCAACATGCCGAACGCCTCGCCACCGGCCTGTGCGAAGTTACGGAACGTCGACTCGCCGAGCTCGTTCACGGCCCCCTGATAGTTGGTGAGCTTCTCCAGGAGCCGATCCCATTCCGTCTGCTGCTTGATCATCGCTGGCAGTTGTTGAGCGGTGTGCTGCTCCTGGGCGTCGACCAGAGCACGGAACGCGGCGGCTTGTGCGATCATCGACGCCTCTCGCTCCTTCTGCAGCGTCACCTCGAACCGCGCCTGTTCGATGATCGGGGCGAGCGTCTGCACCTCACGGTTACGCAACTCAATGAGGATCGCCTCCCCTCGCAACGACTCCTCGCGCTCCTTCTTGCGCGTCTCGGCGAATGCCTTGTGGACTCTGTCGAGATCTGCTAGTCGTGCCTTCGCGGCCGCCGCCATCTGCGAGTCGAGATCGCCGAACTTGAGAGCCGCCTCGACCTGGGTCTTCGTCCCTGTCGCGATGATGGTCCGAAATGAACTCTCTCGCTGATGGATGCTATCCGCTATTGCGGCGTCGACGCGTGCGAGCAGCTCGTACCGTTCTTGCTGTAGTCCAAGGACTGCGTTCTGCAATTTCAGGATCTCGAGTCTCTTCTGCTCCTGCTCCGCCGCGGACTCTGCTCCGAACACGACGTGTGCAAACTGTGTGAGCTGCGCATCGGAGTTCTCAAGGAACGCACCGAGCGCGGAGCCGACCGCCGTCTTGACGTCATCCCAGGCATTGGCCAACACCGTCAGTCGCCGCTGCGTCTGATCTGCGAGGTTGTTCTGTGCGGTACCCGCCTCGAGAGCGATCACGTTCAACTTCTGGAGCGCGACGTTCAGCGCATCCTGCTTTCCATGCGTGTCCTCGATGACGATCCCATACTCCGTCAGCGACCCCGTGGCACCGCGCGACAGCGCGTCTGTGATCCGGGTGAAGATTTCGGCGGCGGGGCCCAGCCCTTTCTCGTGCAATGCCAACGCGGCGCGAGACACCGCCAGTAGTTCCACCTCCGTCAAGGCGAGATCACCACGTAGCGCCTTGGCGGCGCCCTGCAACAGAACGGTGTCTTCGATCAGCCCGCCCGTCGATGACTTCAGAATCGCGAGCGTCTCGGGACTCACGATCTGCGCGAGTCGTTGCTCCTCTCCCGCGTGTTTCATGAGATCGAAGGCGCCCTTCGTCAGGGTCGCGATCATCTGGAACTTCGAGGTCACGACACCCATCGCCTGGTCGAGACCACTCACCGCCTTGCCGACGTTGCCGATGAACTTCACCGCGCTCTGATCGCTCCCTTGGATGATCGCGCGCAGGGCCTCCCGGACTTCGGAGGCCCCCTGCTTGAAATTCTGAACGTCGGAGCGAACCCCGACGATGATGTCTTTTTTTGCCACGCTATCCTTGGTGCTTCTTCTCGAGGAGCCGTGCGCGTTCCTCGAGCCACGAGGTGCGCTCCTGGTTCACGCACTCGACCGCGTCGACGATGATTCGGGGTACTCCGTGGGGGTACAGGAGACCGAGCTCCCCGCGCTCCCACCAGCCGAATGCGCGGTGTGCTTCGATGGCTGCCGGTGACCATGCGTAGCTCGAGGGGCATCTGTCGATCTCCGTCAGGAGATTGCGCTCAGGCGGTCCGCAATGCCCTTGCCCGTACCACTTCCGCTCGCCATCTGGGAGCATCGCGCACCGGTTGATGCGCTGGTACTCCGCACTCGCCTTGCCCTCGAGACACCGCCGGCAGTCCGCGTAGTCATTCAGACCAGTCTTGGGGTCATGGACCCACTGGCGGAGCGCGATCGCTTTTTCTCTGGGCGAGTGAGAGCTCGCCCGCCTTCTTCACTTCCGCCCAGATCCACAACCGGAGACCGTGGTCTCGGATGTGCTCCATGGTCTTTTGCGACAACCGAGGGCCCACGGCGTCCGTCGTCGTCTCGACGGTGACGGGCACAGGATCGCCAGACCCGTCGGTGCTCTGGAGGTTGTCGATCCTCGTGACCCCTCTGGCGATCATCTCGCTCATCTGCCGGCTCGGCATCAGGCTCGAGACGTGGGCGATCTCCTGCTCCGTGAGGGAACGCACCCAGAAGATCGTCAGGTCGGCGACGTCGTGGACCAGCAAGTGCTCGATCCGGTAGTCCTCCGAGTAGTCCTCCCAGGCAGAGCGGATCCTCGCGCCCTCGGCCGCGAAGGCGTCATCGCCCGCGGGGCCGGGATCGAAGTCGGACCGCGATGCCGATAGCAGCGCAGTGTCGGCGGGATAGACGACCGCGCGCGGCGCCGTCAGCGTGATCTGGACGATCGCCATCAGTCAGGTCCCGAACCGGTGGATCGCGATCCGGCTGATCGCCTGGTCTCCGGACCCGGAGCCGTTGTCGGCATGGAGTTTGACGTTCGCGCTCGTCGCGCCCTCACGGCCTCGCGCCGGGCTCTCGTCGAGATAGAGGGCGGGGAACGACAACAGGATGGCGGTCCCGATCTGGTAGCCTCCGAACATCTTCTGCCGGCTCTCATACCAGATGTTCCAGTCAGCGTCGTAGAGGGCGTCGAACGTCAAGGCCGTCCGTCCGCCGAACACCGCGTGACCGTGGATCCCGTTCTCGCCGACAGGGCTCATGAGCGCCTCCGGCGTGAGACCGAGATCCACCGAGACCGTCTTGGTGTGGTGGATGTTCCGCGTCACGGTCCCGCTCGGCCGCATGTAGAGGCCGTTGTTCAGCTGCGCGGGCGGCGCCTGCTCGGTGAACGCTGCCCCCACCGCAACGCCGGTCACGAGATCCCAGTCCTGGCAATGAGCCTGGACCTGCAGTTTGGGGATCTGGTTCGGACCCAGATCGGCGATCGCGATCTGGAAGAACGAGCCTCGGGCCTGCCACTGGTCCTCAGAATGGTAGCCGCGGAACAGCGCCGAGAACGTCAGATGTCCCGCGTCGTCGAGATCGACCAGGGCCGACTCGTCGAGGTAGTAGGTCGCTGCCGCGGCGACCAGGGTCCCGGCCGTGGGAGCAGCCAGGAGATCCATGTCGAGCGTGATGGTGTCGGGCGACACCCCGACGTCGACCGCCGTCACACGCCGCATCTCGCCGTTGATTCGCACGCCGTCGCCGGCCACGAGTCCGGACGCGTTATCGACCTGGATCGGTGTCGTGGCACCGATCCCGGTATTGCCCGTCGCCACCAGGGTGCTGGTCGCCAGGGACTCGCCGCCGAGCGCGCCCTTGAGGAGCAGTCCGAGCTCGTCCTGCAGGACCGTGATCCCGTCGGCGGCCGCGACCTCGAGACCGCTCAGGAAACATGTGAACGGAAGGGCTCCGGACTTACCCAGCTGCAGTCGAGCGGGGTCGCCGCCGACGTGCGTCTGCAGGTGTGGATCATCCTCGCTCGCCTTCTTGAGCTGGGACGTGTCGACGTCCCACGCCTTGATCTTCTTCGCCGCGGCGTTCGCCCAGTACGTCACGGGGTCCGCGATCGCTTCGTTGGCGGCCGTCTCCAGGCGGAACCGGATCTCGCCGAGCCTGGCTGGGGTGGTGGTCATGATCGGTTTCTCCTCAGGTGTTCGACTCGAAGAAGTGAACGATGACGGGCAACGTCAGGACGCGCATGTCGCGGCTCAACTTTGGCGCGATCCACTCCCTGACCTGCTGATGGACGACGTCGCTCCCCCAACTCACGGGGTTATCGAGGGCGGCGCGGATCCGCTGCATGTCAGCGCGGATCGTATCGTCGCCTGATTGCATGTCCGCCTCGCCTGGGTAGTAGACGACCACGACGAGCGTCTCGATGGACTCGCTCTCGGCCGGGTGCGTGTATGCGCCGATCTGCCCGCCGGCCTCCCAGACGTGGAACTCGCGCTTCGCCCCAGAGACGGGCGCGCGCTCCTCGAGATCTTGGTTCTCGTGGGCGCGCTCAAACTGTGGTGACCCATCGGGCGTCGTGATGGCCTCGATGGTGGACCGTATGCGCTCCTTGACGGTCGCGGCGGTGACGGGCATCGGTCATCTCACCAGCACGATTGCGGCTGTGCCCTTCATCTCCGTTGGTGACAGGGCGTCATCCTCGTTCGCGTCGTAGGGGATCTTCAGTTTCTGGCTGATCACCTGCTGCCGGTACCAGTCGTACTCGGCCTCGGTCTTCTCGATGTAGAGGTCTGGCTCGACACCGTTCGGGTGCGCGCCAGTCATGGCGAGGAGCGCGAAAAACTTCTTCGCCTCGAGGCGGCCTACGATCGCCGTACCACGCACGCGATCGGGATCGTATCCCGCCATGTGGAGATCCATCTCGACGTCCTTGCGGGCGGCGCGCTTGAGAGGATCGAAGTTGGCCGGCGTATTGCGGAACTTCGCGAAGTACGGGAGATCCGGCTGCAGCTCCGCGAGATCGTCGTCGGGAAGAAACCCCTCGAACGGCTGGCGGACGAGATCAAACTCGGTCGTGTGGACGTACGTCCGGCCATCGACGGTGTACGTCCACCGCGCGGAGTAGGATGCCCCGAGGTTGAGATCGGACTGCAGGAACGCATCAGGAAGCGACGGCGACGTCATCTCGGCAGAGTGCACGAGGTCCGGTGCGTCGTAGTCCCAGACCAATTCGTCTTCGACCTCGAGCGAGATCGTGTCGATCTTCCGGACCCTGCTCCGCTCCTGCTGCTTCGCGGAGTTCAGGAGGAACACCGGATCTCCGATCTTGAGAGCCGCGGGCGGCACACACGGGACGTTCCGCCGGTTCGTCTGGCTCACCCCGGCGGCGTCCGTGATCGTGGCGACGATCGCTTTCCTGGCCGCGGTGCCGGACGTGATGGTGTGGCGCGCATCGCCGATCGGGTACCTGGGGTCCAGGACGACTACGACGCCATCCCCCGACGGGCGCCCCTCGGGGGCCTCGTAGGTGAGCTTCTCGCCAGTGGCGGTCGCGCTGTGGATGATCTTTCGCTTGATCGGCATGTGCTCAGAAGGGGCACTTCTTGTCGCGCCCGAATGCATGGGTCCAGCCGTCCCGGTATTCCGGGCCAGTGGACTTGCTGATGATCTGGTCAGGAGGAGACGGGCGGACCTTCGGAGATCCGCCACGTAGCCGCACGCGGCTTCGCTGGCGTGTCCGGATGTGGACCGGCACGTCGCCGCCGTCCTGCACCGTCACGCCCGCGATACGGGCGGGTGGTCGCGGACGCGCCTTGGCGCCCCCGCGATCGACATCCGCCCGGCGGGCGATCGCTTCCGCCTTGGCACGCGCCGTCGTGATCGTCGCCGTGGCGTCGCCCCATTGCTGGCGCTGATCCTTGATCCGGCGCGCCAGAGAGTCGACGGCCGCTCGTTCTGTATCAGTCGTTCGGCGCCGCATCGGCCTTCTGCTTGCGCGTCTTCGCCGCCTTCTCGAGCTCGTCGATCCGGCGCTGCAGGGACGCCACGTCGACACCTGGCGTTTCCGGGCGCGCGACGTTGTGCAACATCGTCTGGAACTGCTCGGCCGCCTGCGCAGCGGCGCGGGTCGTCGGGCGGTTCTTCCTCGAGTGCTCGACCTCGGCCTTGGCGGCGGCGCGGCGTCGCCCGACCTCGCTGTCGGGCTCGACGACGATCACGGTCTTGCCACCCTCGGTGGCGAACGTGATCCCCAGCTCGCGCAACCTCGCGCTCCGGTCCTGCGGCGAGATCCGGTACTTGGCCGGACCGCCATCCAGGACACCAACGATGATCCGGCCCGCATCCTCGATCTGCTCGCGCCAGAACGGAGTTCCAGCGTTGACGCGCTCGACCCCGAGATCTCCCGTCGGCGAGATCGTCTCGACCCTCAGCTTCATTGGCGCCGGCGCCTGTTTGTGCATGGTCTTGATGTTTTGCACGGTCTCGTCGACGATGTCGAACCCTGGTTTTTCCATACCTTCTTCTCCTCGGGATGCGTCGCACGGTCCTGCCCCATCCAAGGCAGGACCGTGCGACGGGGTTGAGATCCGCCAGGTCTTACCTGACGGTGACGATCTGGCAGCCGGCGAGCGGCACCGGGACCGCGACGTCGTACGCGCCGGTGAACCAGGCCTCGGAGGCGCGGAACGACGTGTCGCGCTGCACCTCGAGACGTCCGTCCCACCGGGCGCCGTCCAGCATGCCGACCGTGCGGACGATCGGCGACGTCGTGACCGCGCCCTCCTGGCCGTCCACCACGAGGATCGCGCCGGCCGAGTCGACGTTGGAGTTCTTGGTTCTTACCGCAGTCGTGATGAACACCGCCACTCCGTACACGGTGTACTTGTAGCCGTTGGCGATCGCGGGGCCGAGACGGTCCAGCATCTCCGGGCGGTTGAACCCGGCAAACTGATTCTCGGTCGTGCCACCGACGGCGGCCGTGAGGTTGTGGGCCTGCTTGGGGTAGAGGATCGCCATCTGCGGGAAGCCCGCCCAGTCGTTCGCCTCCACCTCGTAGGAGGCCTGGAGGAACAGATCCTCCGTCAGCGGGTTGCCGGTGCTCGACGCACTGTCGGTCAGGCTGAGGAAGCCCGCGCAGACATCCTCGTCCACCTTCTTGGCGTATCCGCGACCCAGGAGTTCCTGAATCTTCATGACGAGCGTCGGGATGCTGGACCCGACGCGCATCAGATCCGTGAGTTTCACCCCGATCCCGATCTCCGAGAGCGTCGCGCTGACCTGGCTGTCAGTCAGGGCGCCCTCGGCTCCGTCGACGGTCTCGGTGAGATCCGATGCCGTCACCTGACCGAGCATGGCGTAGCTCTTCGTGAGGGAGCCGCTGAGTTCGTCGTGCCAGACCTTGGGCGCGGCGACGATCGCCGCGTAGGCCGTGCGGACGAAATTGGCGTCGACGAGTTCGGCTGCGATGCTGTCCGCGAGATCCGCGGTTCCAGTGAGTGCCATGATGATGTCCTTCTACCGGAGCGTTATCCGCCGCCCCCGGTGTGCGGGCCCTGGAAGAGCGAGACCCCCTGTCCGGTCTTCGCCTTCGCGGGCTTTCCCCCGATCGCGCCAGGCGCCGTCGGGGTTCCCTTCGCGCCAACACCGAACAGGTGCGGCTTCTTCTCCTGCAGCTCCTTCAGGAATGCTTCGACGCCGGCGATGTTGCCCTCGCCATCGATCGATAGGGAGCCGGCCGCCACCGCCTTGTCGACCAGCATCCCGAACAACTCGGGATCACTGCCCTGCATGGCGTTGTAGCTGGCCTTCGCCTCGGCGCGGATCATCCGACCCGTCCAGGCTGCTTCCTTCGCGGTCGCGGTGCCTTCGAGATCGGCGACCTTGGCCGTGAGCTCGTCGGACTTCGTCTTGGCTCCCTGGTAGAGCTTCTCGAACTCCCCCTTCTGGGCGGACTCGGCCTCGGCCTTGTCCTGCTGCGACTTCTCCCACTGGGTCTTCGCCGTCTTGAGGCTGGCGAGCTCGGCGGCGAACTTCTTGCCATCATCGCTCCCGAGCCACGTCTTCTTCGCGGCGTCCCGCTGCCCGGCGATCTTCTTCGCCTCGGCCTCCCAGTAGGTTGCCTTCTGCTCCCAGTTGACCGGCTCGCCGTTCTTCGGCGTCTCGCCGGCTGTCGCCTCCGCGACCTTCTGATCCGTGGCCGGGGTGCCCACGGGCGCCTTCACAGCATCCGCCGCGCTGGCTTGCGTTCCCGCCGCCGCATCCGCGGTGCCGGGGTTCGCGTTCGCTTCCGTCGTCATGATGCCTCCTGTGGCCGAGGGCGTCCGCCCACGGCACTGGGTTCACTATTCGGCTTCGCCATCCGGCGATGCCTGGGCGTTGAACCATTCCTGCAGCTTGTTGGCGATCACCTGGGCGGCCTCGCTCGCTTCGACGATGAGTGGCATCAGCGACGCCTCGCCACCGAACGCGATCGCTCGGTTCGCTCCCTCCACGATGATGTGGAGGCTCGTGATCGTCTCCTTGGCGAACATGACGCCCTCGTCATTCTCCAGGTGCTGCATTGCTCGTCTCCTTGATGCCGCCGTTCTGCTGCGGCGATACGCCGGGGTTCGTGGCGTCTGCCGGCATGTTGGTCTGCTGGAAGAGCTTCGCGTACAGCAGACGCTCTTCCTGGATGCGCGTCATCTTGGCAATCGCCTGTGCGCGATCGAGATCCGGATCCTCGGCCATGAGGGCATCGACGTGGCTCATGAGGTTCAGGTCGATCTGTTCCGCGTAGACGCGGGTGCGGATCAGCGGATCCTCGAGGAGCGGATCTTCGGAGAAGTTGATCGAGAACGTCGCCGCCGGATCGAGGCGTCTGTAGAGCGGATGGTTTGCCCGCAAGGTCTCGGCGACGAGCGGCCACAGATCCTTCTCGGCGCGGCGCCAGATCTTGATCTGCTTGGACCGCGCCTCGAGCAGCGGGAGCCGCTTCATCCGGAATTTGAACCCCGAGTCGAACGTGCCCTCCAGCTTGTAGGCGTCGGCCGCGAGCCCGTACTGCACCGCGATGAACCCAATCCGGGCGTTGATGTGCGCGAGGTACTGCTCGACAGACGCCTGCAGGTCGAGCGTGCCCCATGTACCCTGGCCGGTCCAGATCGTGTGGCCTCCGACCTCCTGGCCGATCAACACATCCTTCGGGAGCCCGTCGAACGTCGGCTGAATCTCCGACTGGTACTTCTGCAGATGCATCATCATGAGCATCAGCAGGTTGACCATCAGGGTCTCGTCGACAGCGTCGCGAAACGGCGTCCCGTTGAAGAACGAGTCACGCCGCTTGTCTGCGTGGAGGATCACGCCCGGGAGGCGCCCGAGGTTGTGGGGCCGGCGCCAGACCCACCGGCTCGTCGCCTCGTCCCACAGGGCCCATTCTTCTTCGTCCGCGTACATCCTGAGGACGCGTGTGGCCGGGAGACCATTGCGATCGCGGAGCGTGTTGTTGCGGGCGATCTGGTACGAGAACGCCACGGGCGTCGTCGGATCTTCGGGGTGCTGGATGACGCTGAGCCGGTCGGGCGTCAGGATCTCCAGCTTCCCGCGGGCCCGTGGCGTCCCGGGGTCGATCACCGTCGGGACGATGATCAGATCGCGCAGCACGTTGAGGTAGAGATTCGCGGCCTCCAGGGTCGCGTCCATCTCGAGTTCATCGATCGCCAACCTCGCGATCTCGTCCTGCAGGGGATCATCGAACTCGCGCGCGGCGCCCCACTTGTAGACCGTCGAGAGTTCCTGGGCGATCCGCTTCATGACGTTGTGCCCAACGCCCAGGAATCCGGCGACGGATTTACGCACCACCTCCGACGCGTAGACCTTCCGGACCCGTGCCATGAGGGCATCGTGCCAGTCGTCCTCGAGCATCTCCAGGCGCGCCGCCGCCTCTTCCTGGCGTACACGCTCGGCCTTCTCCTTGGCACGCTGGAACGACTCGGTGACGATCCGCTCGGCGCGCGGACCCCACAGCATCTGCAGGCTCACCTGCTGTCCTCGTCTGCATACGCGGCGCGCCGGTACCCCTCGGGGATCACGGAGTCGATCGGGAACGCCGCCCACACGAGGTAGCCGAGCGCGTCCAACACGTGGGCGTGCTCGTCGAGGATCGGCTTTCCGTTCGGTCCCATGCGCTGATTCTCGAGAGCATCTTCCAGGTGCGGTGCACGGCCGGGCTCGATGTAGAGCCGGACCTCGTTCTTCGCGTTGCGCAAGAGTCGCTGAACAGCGCGTTGCCGATCGGCCACCAGAGGGTTGCGGCGCGCGCATGGCCGGACGTCGGCAAATCCCGAGGCCTCGAGGATCTTCTGCGCCGCAGGTTCGTCTCCGCGGCCGCCGACCCTGGCGTGCTGTCCCATGGCGTCGTGGCGGATCGCGATGTTGCGGCCCCAATGCTCGACGATATCGGCCGCCTGCTGCTCCGTGGTGGTCCGCATGTTGACGTCCTCGCCGACGATCCAGAGCACCTCGCGGGTCGCCGTACTGCCCGGCGCGTCCTCGTAGGTCTCGAGGAACATCTGACCGAGCACGACCGCCTCTTTTCCGAAGTCCCACCCCGCGAGGAGTGGCTCGAACGTGCCGCCCCGTTGCGCTTCCGCGAGACGCACTCGCCACTCGCGCCAAGCCCACGCTCTGGTCACGTTGCCGATGTGCGGGCGCTGCCGTTTGTGGACGGCGCCATCATAGAGCCAGTAGATCCGATCCTGCGGCGGGACGAGCTTGCCCTCGAATTCCTGCTGGTAGAGGTCCCGAGGCGTGTCCTCGCGGATGGCATCCAGGACCTGCTCATTCCGGCGCGGGTTCTGGTAGGTGAGAAGCCGTGCCGTCCCTCGGTGCTGCATGCCGGCCCACTTCTCGTAGACGTTTCGGATCCACTTGACCTCGCGCTTGGGCGTCGTCGCCAGGAAGATCCGGAAGGACTTCGCTGCTGCGCCGCACCCGACGGCAGTCAGGAAACTCTCGTAAGAGAACAGAGAGGCCTCGTTCAATAGAAGGCTCTTCAGCGAAGGTCCGCGGACGCTATCGATCGCCTCTTCGGATCGGAACAGGTACCGGCCCATGTGGGGCAGGATCCAGTAGCGATCGGTTTTTACCTGATGGGCTTTCCACCAGGGAGCCAGCAAGGATTCAAAGGCCTGCTCCGCCTCGCGGCTCGCCTTGAAGTCCTGCGAGATGCAGCAGACCTCCCGGGCCGGCCAGTCGATCCAGTCGAGCCCCGTGCACTTGATCGCGAGGTCGGTCTTGCCGGCCTGCCGGCCACCGAAGATCGCGAAAAAGATCTGGTCGTCGAGTCTCTCGAGGATCGACATCTGCTGGCGCTGGATCGGCCAGACCTGTACGTTCACCGGCTCGGTCTCCGATGGCGCCCATTGCTCGAGCGTCCGATCCCAGATGCCACCACGCAGCCGCGGTACGAGCTCGCCGCGGGTCCCGTCGTCGTTCAGCATCTGGAATTGCACCATCAGATCGACGAACCGGTTCCCCGGCGCGACGACCCTGCGGATCTCGGCGAGCTCCTTCTGACTGATGACTGCCACGGGTCACGTCGCGCTTCAGTGTCGCGGCGTTCCCCGCGCGTCCGGAGGTCCGATGTCGCGGGACTCGAGACGCGAGCGCCGCTCGCCCTGCAGGCGCGCCACCTCCTCGCGGAGCGCCGTCACATCACGTTTCAGCGGCCCGAGCTGCTGGAGGTATCGTTGCTCCCGCACACCTTTGACGAGCCGCTCGTACTGGTGCGAGGGTAGCGCGCCGCTGAGCATGAGACGACCAGCTCGGGTGATCAGTTTGTGGAGACCGTCGAAATCGTCGAGCGCGATCCCCCGGTAGAGATTGGTGATCTGCTTCTGCGTGAGGCTCGTCTCCGGTCGACGGCCACTCCTGCCCTTGACGCCCGGCATCTAGGTCTCCTCGACGAAGTCGTCCAACGTCCTGACGATCTCGCCGAACTGCGCGATGACGCTGGTCCCGCCGTTGATCAGATCTTCGAGATGGAGCTCGAGCATCTTGTCGATCTTCGGCTCTGCCTTGGGCGGTACATCAGCCATACGCTCGAACCCGTAGTGCTCGACGGCGAACAAGCGCGCGCCGCGCCCATCGTCGCTCACGAGGCCGCGCTTCTTGCCGCCGGACGGAAACGCCACCAGGAATACGGGGTCGCCACTTTCGGTGCCCTTGAACCGCACGTCAACGCCATCGGCCATGAGGCCGGATTCATGAAACGGAGTCGTATCGTCCCGCGGGAGAAATGATCGCGCTCCCTGACCGGCTCGGCCGCGCGTTTTGAAGCGGGCGCGTTTCGCTCCCGTATCGTCCCGGCGCTGTTCTCGCCGGCGCCGGCGCCGCGCCACCGTGGCCTGCGACAGACCCGGTAGCGCGCGCCCGCGGGCGTCGAGGCCCTTGGAGTAGAGTTCCGAGAGCTCGGTCCGGATCATCTCCGCGACCCGCTTCGCGATCTCCTTACCGTCGAGATCGATCGCAAACCCCGGGGTCTCAAGGTGGATCTGCATGCGGAAATTACCGATCCCGCTCGCCGGTTGATTCCTCACC
>Ga0209342_10001069_pt1 | contig 30944 bp, 41 predicted proteins | sample RifCSP16_2_FD_184023 | JGI IMG/M metagenome (GOLD analysis project Ga0209342, IMG submission 184023) | Soil microbial communities from Rifle, Colorado - Rifle CSP2_sed 16_2 (SPAdes) (version 2) | ecosystem: Environmental > Terrestrial > Deep subsurface > Rock core/Sediment | place: Rifle...
CGTATCCATCCTCTCCCTCCTAGGGCGTCTTGAGCGCCTGATTCAGAATCAGGTACAGCAGGCCGGCCATGACCGGGACGCCGAACCCTATCGCCGCCAGGAGCACCCGATTGAACCGCTCGACGACGTCGGTCCGCAACTCGCCGATCTGCTCCGCTCGTTCCTGCCGGCCGTCAGACTGTCCCTTCCCTAGATTCTCGAGTTTCGTATCGATGCTCACCAGATGTGCGTTCTGGACTCTCGAATGTTCGTCAAACCTCCGATCCAAGTCCCTCACCTTGCTTTCTAGCACTTGCAACTGCGCGCAGGGGGGCCTATCCCGGGCTGCGTCGTGTGGCTCAGGCACCTGTCCTCACCATCTGCTAGGATTGGGTCGGTTCCCTGTTGGCTCTCGGTCACTTCAGGCGGGACTGGCGTAACGCCACCGCGCCTAGCCGCAGAGTCTACCCCTACTTGACGAGCCCCAGGACGACCGCCTCGTGGCTGAGCGCCACCCCGAACGCGCCGCTGAACTCGACCCGTGACGTGTAGCCGGGCGGCGGGAACTCGGCGAGTGTGAAACCGTAGCTGCCTCCTGGCGGCAGCGTGAACTCGTAGGTCGGCGTCAGTGGCGCGTCGCCCGCGAGATACGTGACTGTCACCGGTCCCCCAACCCCCGACAGGTCGGTCACCGTGCAGTCGAGGGCCGAGCCTCGGGTGAAGCAGACGAAGCCGAGCTGTTGATCGGACTCGAGCTTGGCGAAGCCGGCGAAGCCGGCCGGCACGTCCGCCCAATCGGCAAGGGCGAACTCGCGGAGGCTATTGGCGATTATGATGCCGCTCTCGACGTGGAGCGTGGCTCCGGGCGCCGCGGGCGTCCCCGCAATGATGGACAGCGTGTAGTTGGCCGCGACGGTGCCTCTGTTGGTAAGTCGCAGGTTGCTCGGTTGGATGATCACGACGGTGTACCTCCTCTTCTTTCCGCGTAGCAGATCCAGAAGCCAGTTAAGAATGTCTACCATCACCCCCTTACGCCTGCTGGGCCGCTGGCCCGAGCACGCGGCCCGATGGCGGCTCGATGTACAGCACTTCGATCACGGCCTGGGTCACTCGTTGGCTGGCAGCTGCGGTGTACAGCACCTCCACCGGCGCCTGGGTGACCCACTGGCTGGCAGCTGCGGTGTACAGGACCTCTGCCGGTGTCTGGGTAACGCGCTGCCCTGCCATTTAGGTGTCCATCCTAATGCCGGCTTCGAGCGCATTGACGATCGTCGGAGTCCAGGCTGTGCCCTTCCAGTTTTCGGTTGATGTCCTGAAGGTGTGAGTTCTGAATGCGATTATGTTCGTCTAGCCGACGCTCCAACTCGCCTACCCTCCCTCCTAGCACCAGCAACTGCGCGCAGGGTGGCGTATCCCGGGCTGCGTCGTGTGGCTCAGGCACCTGTCCTCACCATCTGCTAGGATTGGGTCGGTTCCCTGTTGGTCCTCAGTCGCCAATGCGGACGCTCCGCCAGCCCCGCCGCGCCCCCGTGCCTAGCCGCAAGGTCTGCTCTCCTACACTTCATGGCACTTGCGAGCCGACCCGACCACAGTGCAGCCGTATTGTGCGTACACGCTACCCCGCGGCCCAACGTACTCATCCCAAGTGTAGACTGTCTCCCACGTACCTGGCCCGGTGCGCCTGATGAGATGCATCGAGTAGCGGAAGTCGAAGTAGTCGGAGTCATCGAACCACCACGACCCATACATTACGTAGGGTACGCCCTTGAGGACTACGGCCCCCTGGTTTGACAGAAAGCCGCCGCCACCGTCGGTTATATCCCAGAGCGACGATAGGTCAGCATCGAGGCTCCAACTGCCAGCCTCCAAGAGGTAGACAGGCCCGACAGGGAATGCATGGCCATCACTCATTGAGGCAGCGATGCCAAGCACGGTCGGAGTGGCTCCCTGACCGACAATTGATGCCTGTCCAATGCTGTCTAGGCTACCGAGTCCGTCGTTGTACTCAATCGTGATGCTACCCGCGCCATCAATCTTACATATAGCTCGCCCTTGGTTGTTGTTCGTAACGTAGTACCAGCCTCCAAACCAGATAGCATCTCCAACCGGATCGCTACGGAAACCCTCATTTACATACAGATTCATAGCCGTAAGGTCAGCGAACTGCGCCCACATCACCCCGTCGTCACTCCTATGTAAGAGGCCACCCGAGCACCAGTAAATTTTGCCTCCCGCAACTCCGATGCCACCATGCCTGTGGCTATCGGCTGCGCTGTACACCACAGAGAGACTCGCAGCAGGCGGATCGAAGGCGAGGACGTGACGATCTACTCCGGGAAGAGTCCCATCCGGCACAGCACTGAGGTAGACTACATCCCCCACTTCGGCGCCCTGACCGACGTACATCGGCCAGCCCGTGATGTTGAGTGGACCTGCAACTAGAGTAGCGCCGGTGTCCGATAGGGCATAGATCGTGACATTCGTAGTGCCGACCGTCCCCTGAGTACAATGGACTGCGTAAGCCTGGCTGCCAATGCCGAACAGGCAGGATATTCGTTCGGACGCCGTCGACCAGATCAGGGTCGGCGTATCTCCCGAGAACTTCCAGACCTCAGAGGGACCATAACCGTAAGTGGCGTGGTAGTACGGCACACCAGGCGAGACGTAGAGGATACCGCCGCCGAGTGGATTGATAATCCGAACCCTGCCCACCTATCGCCTCACGTGGCCTTCGTCGCGGCCACCGTCCACCAGGCCGTCCCACTGACGCCTGCTAGCCAGACGGCCGTGCCAGCGTTGGCCTTGTCCACCCAGCCCGAGAACCCCGATCCGAGGGTCGAGGGCGTCCCGAAGGCCGCTGTCAGCTCCGAGGCCGCCGGCGGGTTCGTCACGTCTGCCGTGGCCCACGGGAGCTTCGCGGGGTGGACGTGGTCGGTTCTCGGCTGGGTGGTCGCAGTGCCTGCCGCCGCGGCCGATCCGAAGCCCACCACATCGGCAGCCGCTCCGTAGGTCAGCGGGTGGACATGATCGGTATGCGGGATCGTGTTTCGAGTGCCCGCATTGGCAGCAGCAGCCGCTGCCGCTAGGTCGCCAGCCGTGCCCCAGGTCGGGGCCAGCGAGGGCGTGCCCGGATCCGTCAGGCTGAGGCCCGCCAGCACGTCGAGGTCGCGGCCTGTTACGGTGAGCGCCCCGGCCGCATAGAACCCGACGAGGTGATCCAGCGCCTGCCCGGTGAGCACGCAGCGGATGCCAGCTCCAGCGGGGTGCGTCGTCGGCGAACCGCCGCCGGCTGCCCTCGTGACAGCCTTGGTCAGTGCCGTCCCGCCGGGGAACAGCACGATCTCAGTCTCGAGGAGTCCCCACCACTGAGTGCTCGCGTCGGAGGGCAGTTGGCTGGGTGCGGTGCCGAAGCCGCCTGGTGGAGTCGTGATTGTGACGGTGCCAGCGGCGGCCGTGATCGACCCCGCCAGCGTCGTCTCATAGGTTGCCGTGCCCGCGTTTGGGAAGAACTCGCGTACTGGCATCTACTCCCTCCTCACAGGCAACGGATGACCAGAGCCGCGCAACTCAGGGTCGAGGTCGTCATCGCAGTGCAATAGGCCATCACCCAGGACCCCGCCTCGACTGGCCGAGTGAAGGCCGTCCCTGCCGCCACAGTCCCTGATGTCGTGCCGGTCAGGCTCACACTGCCCCCGACTACCGATACCGCAGTCGTGAGGTCGGCCCCCGGCCTTGCCACCTGAATGTCCCAGGTCACATTACCCGCCGGGTAGGCGGCCAGGGCCACCCCCTCGATATAGGCTGGATAGGGGATGTAGGCCAGGCCACAGACCGCCGTGCCCGCCGAGCTCGCGTTGAAGTCCCAGGAGTCCGCACCGCCTGGCCGCCGGTTCCGGAGTCTATCGTCGAAGACTCGCTGTGCGACCGCCTCCATCTGCGCGCGGAGGTCGGCGATAACGGCCAGCGCGTCCTGCTGCATCGCCGCCCCGGGATTCGGCCTGGCTGGCGTGTTGCCTCTGTCTGGGAGCATCAGGCGAGCCTCCCGTTCAGCGAGCTGGGCAGGCTCATCGTCCCGAGTCTGGGAGCCCGCCCCGCGATGTAGAGGGCTCCGTACAGCCCCACCGTCTGCTTGAACAGTTGCTTGCGCGCCACGCTCGTCTCGATGCTCCTGATCCACAGGCTCTGCTGGACGGCGAACGGCCTGACGACGTTCAGGTACCCGGTCGCCCCCGGCACGAACAGATCATCCCTCCAGGTCGGCACCGTGGCCTCGAGCTTCACCTGAGAGACTTCGTCGGCTTGCCAACTCGCGACAACTTCACAGGAGAGCCCGATGCCCTCTGACTCCAGTTCGGACTCAATCATCGGGCTAGAGAGGGTCGCGGTCCGAGTCGGCACCCCGCCGGGGAGCTCATCGGCAGCGAAGTTCATGTAGTGCCGGAGCGCCCCGGAGCCGTCGTCGAATCCCTGCACGATGACCTTGTTGGCGAGATGGTCGGTCAGTCGCCTTACTTCCAGCCCCGGTAGGATGTGCAGAGCTTCGTACAGGTCGATGACGCCCGGCTGGACGAAGGGCACGTTCGGCAGGATCTGCTTCCGCCAGATGTAGCCATTGGCGTCCTCGTAGGTTCTGAACCCGAGGCACGTCGCGTCCAACTGGTTGATGAAGTCGAGGCCGCTCTGCCCTCTTCGCCAGATGAACTGTTCCGGCACCTCGGTCCCGAGCAGTCGCCCGGTGCCGTCGATCCCGCCGATCCACTCGTCCAGTCCGCAGGCCGCGAGCACCCAGAGCACCATGTCGGCGTCGGACCAGTAGGGATAAGGCGGCACTGGGTCAAACGACAGGTCGGTCCCCTCGGCTAGTATGTGGGGCGCCGCCGGCAGACCCATCGTCTCGGCGTCCTCGTCGTTCGGTGCCTCGACGATCTGTGCCTTTCGGAGATGCCCCGAGCAGGTCAGGGTCAGCCCGTTGCGCCAGCCCGTACCAGTCTTGTTCGGGGCCAGCCAGCCAGTGAATCGGCGCTGTGACCCGGCGGGCGCGGACGGACTCCGCCCGGCGTTGAACGTCACCTCGTCCCAGGCCGATACTCCGGGGTCACTGATGAACTTGATCTGACAGCTTGGCACCTGCACGTCGAACCCGAGGTGAGACGTAACTGAGTCGACGTACTTGGTCACATCGGCACCGCCGATCGTAACTGTCAGCAGCTTCGTGTAGGACTTCTCAGGCGTCAGCGGCATCTCTACGGCACTAGGATGAACGTTAGCTTGATCGTGCGCTCGGCAGTCGTCGCGTTCCAGTCCTCGATAGACCAGGACTTCAGCACGGCGGTTCCGGTGTAGGCCGGGCAGGTGAGAGTCGCCTGCGTACCCTCCACGCCACGCAGCGCGCTCCGAGGATCGCCGTCCACCAGGGCCAGGAACGTCATCTCCTCGAGCCCCTTTCCGCCCAGGTCGACGATCGTGTAGTCGGACCAGGGGATGTGCTCGACCGCGACGTCGGCCTCGCTGCTATTCCCGTAGCCGTCGGCGCTGGCCCAGAAAGAGAGGGCACCGAAGGAGTCGCTCTTCGCAACTGTCATCCCTGCCCTGACTCCCTTCTTCTCGCACCTGGCACGGTAGCAGGCGCGGTGTTAGCAGTCGTGCCCGTGGCTGCCTGGAGAGCGGCCAGGACGGCGGCACCGGCTCTCTGCGCGAGGGCCTCGGCATCCTCCGGGCTCGCGATGGTGTTGCCAGTGATCGTGATCTGGATGCTGATCGGGCCAGTGGGGGCGGGCGCTGGGCCGGTCGTGCCTCCTGCCAGCCCGGCGATCGTCGCGGCGGTCAGCCCGACCACCGGGACCGTCGTTCCAGGTCCGGGAATCATCCCGAAGGGCAGGGCACCCTCGGCGGTGACGGTTGTCGCTCCTGCCACGGAAACTCCGGCAGCTATCATCGCGGCGAGTTCTCTAGGCACGGAGGTAACAGTGGCTGCGCCACCCTTGGCGAGCGTCTCCTTCTGCTTGACCTCGGCCTCGAGCTGCTTCACGTTGCGCTCCCGTAGCGCCACCTCAGCGGTCAGCCCCTCGACGGCCGCCCGGCTGGCACGGATGCCGGCTGCCGCGGCACCGAACGTCATCTCGTCCTGACTCTTGGCGAGGGCGTTCAACTGGCGATGCATCTCGGCGTAACCAGCACTGGCCGAGCCTTCGATCTGTTGCTGTAGGCGCAGCCGCTTCAGCTCCGCATCGATGCTCCGGGGCGGCCCTCGTCTCGCCAGCCTGTCGAGCTGCTTCTGTGCCTTCTGGCCCTCGAGTTCGGCAATCCGTAGCGACGTCGCCCCCATCTGGTTGGCGAGGGCCGTCTCGCCGATCAGCGGCGCTGACACGTAGCGATCGAGCTCGCTCTTCGCGGCAGAGAGAGAATTCTTAGCCTCGGAGGCTGATTCCTTGGCAGCATCCAGAGATGTCTTGAGCCTGTCAATCGCCTTAGCCGACGTGTCCGCCGCTGCCGCCGTTCCGGCTGCCACTGGTGATGCCGTTGGCGTTGGTATCGCGCTAGGCGACACCGCGAAGATGCCGGCGACCGCTGCCCGGAACTGGTCCGCGCCACTCTGCGTCTTATCCGCCGCTGCCTGGACACCAGTACCCGCCTCGCCGAGTCCGGCGGTCAGTCCGACAGCCCAGCTCCGAGCCGTCTCAATCTGGTCGGTCAGCCCAGCGGCGAAGTCGATGCCCACCGCCTTGAACAGCATCCGAATCAGATTGATCGTCGCGGTCACGCCGGCGGCGAAGATGTTGACGACGCCTGTCCAGAGCACCCGTGCCAGCCCCAGGACGTCAGTTCCGACCGCTCCCCAGTCGCCACGGATGATGTCGAGAGCGATCTTGACGATACTGACGATCGCAGTCACCACCGTCGTGTAATAAGTCGCGATCGCGTTCCAAGTGGTCTGTATCGTACTGATGATCGCCGCCCCGTTCGTCTGCCAGAACGTAGTCAGCGCCTGCCCCGCGCCGGCAAGACTCGGCCCGAGTGTTGCCAGGAGGTCAATGATGCCGCCAATGGCTGAGATGATGGTGTCACTTGCCGACCTCGCCAGATCGGCCATGCTCTCGAAGCCGACCATGCCAGCCAGCCTGTCTCCGATGCCTCCAGTAGCCGTCAACCCCGTGGCGATCTGCTGGCCGAAGTTGACGACCGCGCTGGACATCCTCGACAAGCCAGACATGAACGCGCTGAAGTCAGCGCTCATCAGGAAGTCCGCGAACCGCACCGCGCCGTCCCTGAGCACGTCGAAGAACGGCCGGAAGCCCCGCGCGATGCCCATGTTTAACGAGTCGGCGATGTTGGACACCGCGCCAGTGAAGGTCCGGCTCTGAGCCTCCATCATTCCGCCGAACCGTCGGCCGGCGTAGTCCTGGAACGCCTTGAGCATCACGGTAGCCGGGATCGTTCGAGCCTCGACTCGCGCCATAGCTGTCGATACGTCCGTGCCGATGGCTTGCGCCAGGGCTTCCCAGGCAGGGACACCCGCCTCGATAAGCTGGTTCATCTCCTGGGTCGCGACGTTCCCCTTGCCGCGCATCTGACCGAGGGCAGTCGTGATGCGGTCCACCGTCGCGGCTCCGCCACCCAGGCCGGCGGCAGCGTTCCCGACAGCAGTAAGCAGCGGGATCACCTCGCCAGAGCTGAAGCCAAAAGCCATCATCCGCCGGCTGGCGGTGACGAGGTCGGGGAACTCAAACGGCGTCTTCTGGGCGAAGGTCGCCAACTGAGCTAGGAACGCCTGAGCTGCCTGACCCGAGCCCAGCATCGTCGTGAATGAGATCGTCGCCTGCTCTAGCGAGTCATTTGTCCCGACGATAGCCCCTGCCGCGGCCGATGCTCCCTGGCTGAGCAGGTTGTAGATGCCAAGGCCCGCGGTGACACCCCCCGCCATGCCGAGCAGTCCCCCGAGGCCACCGCTCGCAGCGGCGCCGGAGCGTTGCACGTTGGCGAGCGGCCCCTGGAGCCCGTTCAGCGCGTTCCTCATCTGGGTCAGCCCGGCGACGGAGGACGCGATTCCGCTGCTCTGAGCTCTCAGCAGCAGATCGGCGGCTGCGGCCATCGCTTACCCCCCCATGCTCGGCAGTCGGCGCAGGTCTACCTGCTCGCTCGTCTTCGGCTTCGGGATGCTTCCCTTGGCCCTCTCGTATGCCGCATTCTCTCGCTCAGCCTCGCGCTCCCAGTAGGCCAGCCAGTCCAGCCACTCGTCCCGACTGATGCTCGCTCTCAGCTCCCTGACCGTCCGCCCGAGGGCCAGCGCCAGCCGATGCTCGGTGTCCCTCTCCGGGTCAGCCTCGAAACCGGGCCTTCGCCGTCTCCAGGGCGTCGGGAGTCAGTCCGGACACGTCGAGGATCGCCGTGATGATCTGCCTGATGATGGCGGCGCTCTTCTTGACCAGCACGTCGTACTCGGGCGGCGGGAGCTTCGGGTTGACCGAGGCCCAGAAGATCATCGTCCGCTCGATGCCGTCCGTGTTGACCTCGCCCTTCTTGTTGGTGTTCCGGTCGTAGATCTGCCTGACCTCCTCGTGGGTCAGGTTGCGGATCACGACGTCGCCGCCCAGGCCAGGTATCGCGACCGTGTACTCCTGGGTCGGCGGCGCCGCGTGGAGATCCTCCAGAGTCAGAACCTTGCGGGGCTCCTTCCCGGTTAGCTCGGTTGTCTCCTCGCTCATCTCTCCCTCACTTACCGCTCTACTAGGCGTGGTAGGTCACTCCGTTTTGATCCGGGGCCAGAGTCAGCGTGAACTTGTCGGGATCCTCGGACGACGCGCTCGGGTTCCACGAGCCCACGTAGGCCGAGCCGTAGTAGACCTCGCCGGTGCCGTAGAGCATCGCGTCCCAGCCGTAGGCCACGAGGGCCGTCGAGAACGCTAGCGGTGAGAACGTGCCGGCGATCGTCGGGTCGTACCAACCTTCGAGCTTGACCTCGACGTTCACCGGGCCGGGCAGGTTCGCGGTCTGGTTGCCACCCATCCGGGGCAGGGTCTTGATGTCCCGCTTGGCGTTGATGTCGATCGACTGCACGTAGGCGCTGAAGTTCGTCGACCCGGCGCCCCAGTGGAAGGTTGCGACGTTGCCAGTAGAAAAAGCCACCTGACTACCTCCTAAGTGTCCATGCGCCGATATCCCTCCTTGACTCCACGCTCGCTCTCACTCTCACTCAGTAGGCCGCGAAGGCCCGCTCGACCTCGACCGCGACCTTGTTGGCTGAGGCATTAGGCTCCATGCCCAGTCTCGCGAACGCCCGGCGGTGAAACGGGTTGGCCTTGGCCGGGCCGACCGACCTCCGGAAGATGAACGGCCCGCCGTAGACCGGCTGGAACCTCAGCGCCTTGGCCCGCCTGGCGTAGACCGGCCCTCTCCCCCGAATGACCCAGCCCGTGTACGGTGCCGCCGACGTGACGGACACGCTGGTCCCGCTCGCCATCTCCTGGGTCCGGTAAGAGATGCCGGCAGCCAGCCTCCCCGACCGCCGCGGCGCCTCGGCTCGGAGGGCACTGACGTAGCGCCGCCCGATGTCCCGCATGGCGTTCCGCTGGCCGTCAATCAGGGCCTGCGAGGCGCGGGCGAACTTGCCGGCGGCCTCGCGGTAGCCGACGACCTCGATGTAGACTAGCCGACCGATCCCTGGCGGCATCTCCCCTCCCTACCCCGTCAGCCGTTCCCGGGCGCTAACCACTAGCGTGTCCATGTGATAGGGAGCGCCTCCCTCCAGCGCCACGATGTCATCGCTCACCTGGGTCCAAGTCACCAGCGCATCAATCGCCGACCCTCCTAGCGTCGGGTTGGATAGCACCTGCTGGACGATCGCCCCGTTGTAGGTGTCTAGATCGAGCAGGTCCGTCGCGGGGTCCATCGTGTCCCGCACGTACAGGGAGGCCTCCAGGTTCCAGGTGTACTCGGCCATCTTCTGTCCGGCTCCCTCGCGGCCGGCGATTCGTCGTCCCTCGCTCCCCTGTCCTCCGGTTCGCCTGTTGGGTGAGACGATGATGGCCCGCTCGACGCCGCTGAGGAGCACCCGATTGTCGTAGGCAACTACCGTGCCGTTGCTCAGACTGTCGAAGCCTTCAAGCAGGCGAAGCTGGTCTACCAGACCGGCGATGACGTTGGCCCGTCCCATCGCCCTACTCCGCGTCCAGATCGGTCGCTGTAGGCTGCTGGCCGAAGTTGCGCGGGAACCGGGACCGTATCCTGTCGGTATCGGCGAGGGCGGCGGTACGCCTGGTCTCACTCGACCCGGTCATGTACATCGTCTGAGCGGTGGGTCGGGCCCGGCTGAGCCCAAGGTCCGCCAGTTTGCCTCCCATGATCCACGGGCGCACCAAGTCGTTGTACTCCTGCTTGAGTTGCACGAGCTTCTGGTCGACCTCCGTGATGCCGCTCCGCGAAGAAAGCTGCACCATCCGGGCGGTCGCCAGGGCCTGGATCTGCGAGAGGATCGAGATGACCGTGGAGTCGGTCGTCGCCGTCCCGAAGCCGTTGTAGAGCAGGTCTCCGACGACGCTGTAGTAGCTGTCGGTGATCCACTGCTCGACATCGTTGAGAGGTGGCGTCGTGCTGTCCGTGAACTTGCCCCCCGTCGTCTGCTGCCGGCAGATGGCCTGGACCCGGTCTAGCACCTCACCGGACCTTGACTCGTAGGCCGTGTAACTCATCGCGCGCTCTCCTCTCGCTCTTCTAGAAGGCCGCCCGGACGTTCAGCGTCAGTTCCGAATCCTCAGGGAAGTGGGCCCAGACCGTACCCCGGCCCGCCTTGAAGTAGAAGTCATAAGGACTCAAAGCAGCCTGTAGATCAGCGGTGCCCGGCGTCCAGAGCACGCTACCCCCGGCTGTCCCGTTGATGCTGAGATGCCCCGTCAGGTTGTCGGTCATGCTGGTGCCGCCCGCCCGGTCCTTGAGCCAGAGTTGCACCGTCCCGTAGTTCGTCAGGTTGAAGCCGGCGATGCCCTCCATCAGGCGGAACTGCACGCCATCGGAGGAGCCAACCCGTAACGTCAGTTCCGTCTTCGCCATCAGGCGCTCTCCTCTTCCCAGTCGATGACGTGCTCAGGCCGTTGTATCTGGACCCAGCGTCCTGACTCCTTCACGTCTGCCCAGCACCGGACCGAGCCGATCAGGAGTCGGTAGGCGGTCACGCTGCTGCCAAGCAGCAGGGCCAAGAGGGGTATCACTGCTGCTGTCAGCAATGCCGCCGTTATACTCATCGCCGTTATAACCCAATCCCAACAGCGAGGCCGAATTGACTGGCCCCTGATGCGGACCCGCTTACAACATCTGGCACCGGAGTCGGGTCGTACAGCACCTCGAGCACCACCTGGGTGACCCACTGGCTGGCAGCTGCGGTGTACAGCACCTCCACCGGCGCCTGGGTGACCCGCTGACTCGCGGCGTCGGTGTACAGGACCTCTGCCGGTGTCTGGGTAACGCGCTGCCCTGCCATTTAGGTGTCCATCCTGATGCCCGCTTCGAGGGCGTTGACAATCGTCGGCGTCCAGGGCGTTGTATCTGGATGTGTGCCCCAGATCTCCTGATGGTTCGAGTAGCCATCCAGCAGGCTGAAGTCCTTGTTGCGGTCATAGTCGGTTGCCGTACGTCTGGCGAAGACGTCGAGCAGCTTGGTGCCCGCATCGTCCTTTCGGGCAACGCAGTTCATCGCCACGGCCTTGACGGTGCCGACCGAGCCCATACTCCCGAACGTCCAGGATGATCTGTGATCGACAGTGTTGTCGGAGAGGTAGGTCGTGTCCCCGTCCTGGAGTGCCTCGTCTACCGCCTTGTAATCGGCGTCGACGCCGGCGCCGTTGCGCGTCCAGTTGCCGGTGTAGTTACCGTCCGCCGCAGCGTAGAGTGCCTTGACTCGGCAGTCGCCGAGGAAGTCATTAAAGGGAGCGCCCTGGGTTGCCGTAGCATCCACACCGTCCTCTATGTAGATGTCGTCGAAGTCGTAGGTGCAGGCATTGGCAAAGGTGACACCCAAGCCCACGGTGTCGGCGGTGGCGTTGGCGGTCTCCTTTGTATCCAAACTGCCAGAGTTACTGTATATCTCTATTCCGTTGACTTTGACCACGACCGTTCCGGCCCCGGCACTGTCGGAGATAGTGACCTTGAACGCAACGTGGTATTGCGTGCCCTGGCTGAGAGCGCCGAATGGCCCCGCGATAGTAGTGCCGTTGCGACTGATAATAAGGGTGCCATCGGTCTGGACCCTGAGGCTGCACTGCTCAGTGGCACCGTCGAAGAGCCTGATCTGTGGCCCGAGCTGACCGGCGTAGAGAGTGAACTTCAGCGCACCGCCAACGACCCAGGATGCTTGAGCCCCAAAATACTTTTTGAGGATGCATTCCGAGTTGGGAGCGGCAATCCGCAGGCTCTGAGTTGCATAGCGACCATTACCAGCGGAGATTGAGACACCAGAGATGTTCACTGCACTAGTCCACTTTTGTAGTACGTCGGCCGTCACGTAGCCGTCGAAGCTGTCGACGAAGCGGAGTGTCATGTTTCCTCCTCACTACCTAACAGGCAATGCCTGCAGCCTTACTAGTAGAACCCGATGAATGCCGTGGCACTCGTGCCCGTCGCATTGATCCGCCTGAGGACGAGCGGGTGAATGATGCCAGCGGCAAGAGCACTCCCTGGGATGGTGACAGTTGCCCCCGCTGCTGTCACAGCTACGATCGTCCCCGCAGTAGCGAACGCGATGCCGCGCGTTGTATGACTGAAGTTGCTGGTGTCGTGAGCCGAGATCGTGAACGGAATCCCCGGATCCTGCCTGCTAGCCATCGTCTGTTCTCCTTGCCGTCAGACCGGCGCGACGGCCTCCTGCTCTTGCTCCTGGGTCGCACTCTCACTCACGCTCACAGGTTCCGGAGCCGGCCTCTCTGACGCCCGCTGCTCCGCCTTCTCCCTCGCATACTCCGGGTACTTGGTCAGGATGCCCAGCCCCTCCCACGCCAGGTGCTGGCTCCACTCCTTCCGATTGCCGTTGCCAGCCACCGGGGCCAGCGGGGCATGAGGATGCCGCTCGTCGTGGATCTGCCGGGTCAGTGACAACTTCCCCGCGTCGATCTCCTCCAGGAACGGCTTCCAGTAGTCCCGCATCACGGTCGGCCAGTCGTACCGCAGCGCGAACTCCCGAGCCATCGCCGCCATCCCCCGGACCGTGGACTCCGGTCGCCGGTAGCACTCCTCCAGGGCGTGGTGGACGCCATCGACGTCCGCTTCCGCGAACCATCCGCCGATGAGCGAGGGCGTCAGTCTCAGCGGCTTGACCTGCCACCCAGAGCCGCAGAGCTCGGACATAGCCGAGTGGTCGGTGGTGATGATTGGGATTCCGCATGCTTGACTCTCGATCAGGGGCAACCCGAAGCCCTCGCCCTGGCTCGGCGCCAACAGCACGTCGAAGGTGCCGTACACCTCCCGCATGTGGTCGTCGGGAAGGTCGCCGGTCAGGAGCATGTTGGGGTTCGCGAAGCGGGCGACGTCCTGCAGGCCGAACATCTTGAGGAACTGCTGGAGATCCGGTCCCTTGAACTCCGACCCGACGTGACTGTGCAGGTAGAGCCGGGCATTCGGATGCCGGGCGTGGAGCTTCGCGAACGCCTCGAACGCCTCGGGGAAACTCTTGCGCGAGGGATACCCCTTGTTCGCGGCAACCATCCCGACGATGAAGGCATCAGCCGGCCAGTCGGGATAGAACCGCTTGCGGATGGCGGTGCGCTGCTCAGGCGAATCGAGAGGCCGAAAGATCGAGCATGGTGTTCCGTGGGGAATATAACGCAGCTTCGCCTTGTACTTGCCCCCTTCGTGCTCGGAGATGACCCGCTCGGCGTACCGGGAGTACACCAGGAGCCGGTGAGCGGAGTCGAACTTCTGGGCGATCGGCGGCGGGATCGGGTCGGCGTGGTCGATCGGGAACCATGGACAGTGGCGGGTGGCGTTGCCGAGGTTGGCATCCATGACCCAGAGGTCGATCAGGGTAATGAGCACGTCCGGGTGCCACTTCTTGATCCGGTAGAACATGGCGTCGTTGCCGTAGGGGTCGAGCTGCTTCGGCCAGATCGGGATGCCCTCCCAGGTAACGCTCCCACCCTCTAGCCCGTACCAGGCCAGGCAGGCGATCTCATGTCCCAGGTCACGGATACCGCGCAGGCAATAGGCTGTCTGCCGGCCGTAGCCCGTCGCCGCCCAGGGCGCATTGCTTGACCATAATATGCGGGCCATCAGACGGCCTCCCAGAGACGTGCCCAGGCTCGGGCGTTGGCGTCAACGGGTCCGAGTTGCGGGAAGTTGTAGCTGATCGTGGACCAGATGCTTACGAAAGTGCTCATCGGATCCTCGGCACGCATCTGCCAGGAGTCCACCACCTGCCAGAGCCGCTCGTTGATCCCATAGCCGAGCATCTCCTGCCGGAGGTTGGCGACGACGTTGCTCGCCCGCTCGTGGCGCACTAGCGGCAGGCCCGTCGTCACGCCCCAGCCGTAGAGGTCGGCCAGCCGCTTGAACACGATCCCCGCCCAGATGTCGTCCCACCGCTTGTAGCCGTCGGGGAGGACCGGCATCCAGAAGAACCGAGTGTGCTCCCGGCGCATCGCGAGGTTCATGGAGCAGACCGGGATGTAGGTACCTAGCGCCACCAGGACTGAGGGGAAGTCGCCCAGCTTCGGCGTCCACTCCGAGTCAGCACAGGAGAGCTGCTGGAAGGCGTCGAGGTCGGGAGTGCCCGCCCAGAGTCCGTGATTCATCGCGGTGGTGCCGGCACAGCGCACTCCGTAGGGCAGGCCCCTCGTCGCGAATGGCGCGGTCTGCTGCCAGCGGGGAGTCCGCGGCTGAGTGAGCGCCTGCCAGTGCTCGAAGAGCAGGTCCATGCCAGCCATCGGCAGCACGTCGTCGTCAAGGCTCACCACCATGTCGATGCTCTTGTCCTGGCCGGCAGCAAAGAAGCCGAAGTCTCGGCAAGCACCAGTCTGACGCGGGAAACACTCGCGTGCATCTGGATCCCAAGATAAGTGCTGTGCCCAATTCGGCACGATACCTGCCGTGCAGCCTGGTCCATCCTCAACGACGATCAGCCGCACGTTCTCGCAGTGGAGCTGCGGCTCCCAGGCAGCACAGAACGCCTTGATCCGCTCGGGTCGGTTCGTCGGCACGACTACTGCCGCTCTCACGTTTGCCACCTCACAGCCATCTCACTCACTCTCTCTCGCAGGTTCATCCGGCGGCCTCCCTCTCCCAGCCGGCGCCGCCCTGAGCTGCCATCATCCGCTGCACGCTGAACCCGACCTCGCGGTCGTATCGCCCGTTCATCAGGTCGCTGTACCAGGCATAGTCAATCCCTGCGACCTTGGCCCTGCCGGGGAAGCGCACGCTGTCGTTGTTCAGCGCCCGGCCCGCCGCCCGGATCTCCTCGCCCAGTGCGTTGCCCCTGCTCGGCGTGAACCAGGCAAAACTCGGGATGCCCCGCTTGAGCCGCCCCGCCATTCGCAACGTCTCAATGGCGTCCTCGCGAGTCTCCCCCGGTATCGCCTGCATGAGATTGGCGAAAACCTTGACCGGAGACCTGCCCTCGGCCACCATCTCGTCACCGAGTCGGTTCATCAGGTCGATGGCGTAGTCGTTCTGCGCTCGCGTCGTCCCCTTGCCGAGGATCTGGAGCACTCGATCCGACCCGCTCTCGAAGCCGATACTGACTGCCTGCCAGTTGGCCTCTTTGACGAGCGCAGTCACGAGGTCGGGCCAGCGAGCGATCATGTCAGCCCGTCCCGCCGCCCAGAACGGCCAAGCCGGCGTCTCGCGTGGGTATCTCTCGAGGAACTCCTCGAGCCAGGGCTTGCCCATGACCCACTCGGCATCGTGGAAGACGACGGAATTGATCGGCCCCCACCGCTCGTTCACCATCTTGAGTTCGCCGATCACGTTGCCGACCGACCGCCGCCGGCAGCCGCCATAATGCAGTTTCTCAGTCGGGTAGCAGAACTTGCAGGTAAACGGGCAACCCCTTGCTGTCTGCGTCGTCGCGATCTTCGGGCCCGGCGTCCAGCCGCAGTAGCCGTCTAGCGGCCAGGGGTCGCTCTGGTGCGGGTACGGCACCCTCGGCCAGAGCGTGCGGTCGATCCACGGGATGTCGTCCAGCGGCAGGTACGGCGCTGTGTCACCTTCCATTACCCGGGAGGTCGGGCCGTTCGTCAGTAGCTTCGGCCAGAGCCTGTCAGCCTGACCCCGGACGATCAGGTCGAACTCCTGGATAGGCTCCATCTCATCGAGCGCGACGGTGGCGTGGAAACCGCCGGTCCACACCTGGATAGCCGGGTTGGCACTCTTCGCAATCCTGGCGGCCTTGACGGCGTTATCGAAGCGCCAGTTCCGCACGTTCATCGCCAGGAGGTCATAGCCCTTGACGACCATCCGGAACTCGGCCCAGGAGTGGAGGCCGGGCAGGGCTACGCAGTCGAAGTGATGCCCGGCCTGCTCCGCCTGAGTCAGCAGTTGACCAGCCCCTAAATCGCTCCATCTTTCATGGATGCCCGCACCCTGATACCAGTCGCCGACGTTGCAGGCCCCGAGGTCGAGGAAGAGGCGGCGGCTATTCTGGCTCAGCACGTCGGACATGCCATCGCCTCCCGGCCTACGGCCCAGCCCTCAGTGCTCTCCACGGGGGTGAACAGATCGCGCTCGGCCTCGCGGTACTCCCTCAGCCGGGCCTCGTACAGCGGATGGTCAACCATCGCCTTTGCCCTCACCGCCGGGCTCGCGTGGGCTAGGAACTCCATCGGCGAGCGCATTGAGAACCCGTAGGTCCAGCCGAGGAGCCTCGCCCGCTGAATCCAGAGCACGTCATCCCAGCCGTAGCGCACTCCGGGCAGTTCATCCCACCCACCGAGGGCTTCCGTCAGAGAAGCGGGGACGTACGTGTACGGTCCGCCCACTCCCCCGTCCTGGTCCCACCGCACGAAGGGCACGCACGGAGCGACGATCTCCATGCCTCGGACCGTCGGGTCGTAGGCCGGCCCGACGATGGCGTGGTGCTGCTCGGAGAGGGCCTTGAGGGCCGTTAGCCAGCCAGCACAGAGCGGCTTGACCTTGTCGTCGAGCTTCACAGTGTCATGGCCGATGCACTCGGCCCAGTGAGCGTTACGGCCGGCGGCAGCACCGACGTTCTCAGGGAGCAGCCACGCTCGGAGCCTGCCCTCGCGCTCCCACTCCCGGAGGAGAGCCGGCGTCCCATCGTCCGAGCCGTTGTCGGTCACGAAGATCAGCGGCTGCTCAACCCGCGTCGTCTCCCAGACGGCGGTAAGAACTTGCTCGAGTATCGGGAGCCGATTGAGCGTGACGATCGAGATTGCGTAGCCCATCACGCTGGCCCCCGCTGCAAGGAGAACGGGTAGACGCCCGTCACGCTGTACAATCGGCCCGCGAGCCACTTCTCTGAGAAGTGCTGCCAGGACTCGCCGACGTGGTCATTCCGTCCGGCACTCTGGCCTTCGAGGTGCGTGGCGACAAGACGGGGATCATAGGCCACGACCTGCCCGGACTCTCGCGCTCGCAGGCAGAAGTCCAGATCCTCGTAGGCGTTCTGGTAGCCCTCGTCCATCCCCTCCAAGTGAGTCCAGGTGGTCCGCCGGATGAAGGCTGAGGCGAAGGTCACCGCCAGCGGGTACAGCCCCAGCATCGCCTGAGGGTGGGTGGCCGGCGCCCCTCGCCAGAGGTTGTAGGGGTTGCCCTGCTGATCGAGGCCGATACCCGCGTGCTGGATCAGCCCGTTGGGGTAGAGGAGCCGCATCCCGACAACCGCGTCGTTCTCGAAGTTCAGGACGGGCGCAACAGCAGGGATGATCGACTCAGTGAGCACGACGTCGTCATTCAGTAGCCAGAGCCAGTCGCCGGTCGCCTCTCGCGCGCCGGCGTTGACGGCCTGGGCGAAGGTTGCTCCTGCCAGGATGACGGATTTGTGCTCGCCTTCGAGGATGCCGACCTTGCCGGTATGGACGATGATCGTCTCGATAACAGGCTCGCGTGCCAGCCCGACGACCAGCCCTCGCAGCAGGTCGAGGCGGTCCTTCGTCGGGATGATGACTGAAACTCGGGGGAGGCTCATTGGTCGAGCACCTCGCCCGGCCAGACGGAGCCGCCCGAATACTGAGGCTGCCGGATGTGGTGGCGCTCAATGCCGCCGATAATGATGGTCCGGACTGGCTCGCAGGTACAGAGCTCAGGCGAGACGATGCCCTCGTACAACTCCTCGTAGATGACCCTGTCGCACTTCCGGCAGATGTTCATCTCAGGTTGAAAGTAGACGGTGCCGGCGTTCAGGAGGCTCATTCCTTTGCCTCCCACTGGACGCAGCCGAAGTCGCGGCGACAGCGTAGCCGTGGCTTGGAGCAGCCGGCGCCAGCAGCATGAGCCTTCGTCTCGGGATGTAGCGGGTCCAAGTAGTTGCTCCCTTGAGCCATCTCGCAGCGGCCCCAATCAGTTCCGCCTGGCTGCCAGTCTTCATTCTGCCGCCACCACTTGCACTCCGAGCAGGGGCCGATGACCTGGTTGCTGGCGAAATGGTCGGCCATCTAGAGCCACCTCCAGGTCATCGCCTGGCCGAGCGGCCACTGAATGCGCCCCGTGTCCACCCACCGCTCCTTGAACTTCTGCCACTGCGCCGCCTTGTTGGCGTTGTCCTGACCCGTCGTCTGGCTCTCCAGGTGCGTGCCGGCCATCCCCGGATGCACGCCGATCTGCCCGCCGAGCTCGCTGGCTCGGAGGCAGAAGTCGTCGTCCTCGTAGCCGTTGACGAAGGTCTCGTCCAGCCCCTTGAGCTCGCGCCAGAGGGGCACGGAGATCGCCGCGCAGGCGAAGGTCACACACGGGAACGCCCTCGGCATCATCGCCCGCTCGTCGTCGCCCTTCTCCCCTCGGAGCACGTGGAACGGGTAGTGGTCCAGCGTGAACCACTTGCCGAAGTGCTGGATGGTCCCGTTCGGGTACAGCAGCTTCGCCCCGCAGATGTCGAAATGGTGAGCGTCCATCACGGCGAGGGCGTCCCAGAACCCGGCTTGGAGGAACACGTCGTTATTCAGCAGCAGCAGCCAGTCGATGCCCTCGATGAGCACCTGCTCGGCCGCCTTGTTGTTGAGCTGAGCAAACGGGAGCGGCTTCTCCTCGCGGATGACGTCGATTCCGGCGTTCCGGAGCCAGCCTTCGGTTGCGGAGTCGTTGCCCTGGACCACGAAGGTCAGGGTCGTTCCCTCAGGCGGCTGGCTGTCACGGAACGCCTGGACGCACTGCCTCGCGAGGTCCAGCCGCTCCCAGGTGCCGACTACGGTCGCGATTCGCATCTCTCTCACTCTCACGCGAATGCGAGCCCGTGCTCGCCTATGGAATGCTGTTCACCGTCACGGTAACGGTGCCGTTAGTTGCGGTTGGTAGCGCGATGACGTAGGCAGTTCCGTTGCTCTGGAACGCGAGTCGTGGGATGTGGTCGGTGCTCTTGTGGTAGATCCGAAGGTCGCCGTTGGCGGTGATCGTCGGGACCGCCGTCCCATACGGCAGACAGAACGGCGTGCCGGGTAGGGTCGCGACGCCACCTGTTGCCGCGATCGCCCCGACCGCCGTGAGTGCTCCGCCGATACGAGTCGCACCCGTGACGTTCGCCGTGCCGCTGATCTGGACAGCGTCCGCAACATCCATACGATTAGCAGCGCCTCGGGTGATATCGACGTCGGCACCGAGCTTGATCGTTCCGCCCTTGACCCTAAGAATGCCCCTTTCCAGAAAGCTCATGGTCTGTCTCCCCCACGCCGGTTGCCCGGCGCAACATCGCCGTCAGGCGATGCCAGGTTTGATGTACGGGACTGGGCCGCCCGGCCCTCCCTTCGTGTACTCGACGGGATGCCCGCCGATCGTCTCCCCTCGCTCCTCCGCCTCGGCCGCGAACCGGGCCTCCTCCTGGCGCCGGCGCATCGCATACTCACGCTCTGGACCGTGCACTACCCTGCGATGACGGTCGAGATAGCCTAGGTTGCCGAAGACCGCGGGGCAGCCATCCGACCCGCAGGGCTCACCCTCGGAGAGCTTCAGGTCGGTTGGCGCGGCCCAGTAGGACTTCTCCGCGAAGATCTTGTCGTCGTTGATTGCACCAGTCGGCTGGATGAGCTGTCCCACGTAGACCTTCCGCCCATCCAGCGTCTGATCCTTCTTGCTGATCCACCAGGTCTCTTTCTTCGCCACTCTCTCACTCCCTCAGGCTTGCGGGTCAGTCTACACAGTCCGTGTTGACCGCGCCGGTTGTCAGGTCGGTCGCCACTAGATCCCAGTAGCCGTGCACCTCGACCCAGCGGTACCGCTCCCGGCTCTCCTCACCGGACCGCACGAAGAACAGGCTGTTGCGCCCGCCGACTGCCGAGTACCAGTTGAATAGGCAGGCTGCGGTCGGCTGCAGGAGGCCGGGGTTGGCGGGTGCCCAGTAGATCAGGACGTCGTCCGAGCAGATGTCGGTGTAGGTGACACTGGCCTCGGCCGTGCCGCCCTCCTCGTCGGCGGTGTAGACCGAGCGTGCGACGTAGACCGAGTCCACTCCGAAGAGCTGGGCCAGGAGGTTCTCAGTGACGAGGGCCGGGTTAGCCGCGGTCGCCCCGAACTTGATCCGCTCCAGGAGGTCGGGATGATCGGCGAGTCGCTGGAAGACGAGAGCACCCATCAGAATGCGGAGGCCACCGTTGGCAGCCATGCCGAGGCTGGCGCGGCGGATCGCCTCAACTCCCGCCCGGATGTCCTCTATCGGGGTGCTGGCCGAGTAGTCGCTCCACTTGTTTGAGACGGTAAGCGCGGTGTAGCTGGCGCCGAGGATGTCGGCCACTGCGTGACGGTCGAGTCGGATGTTCAGAAGCGACTGTGCGAGGGTCGTCGCGTCCCGCTGAAGGTTGAACACCGCGTCGGCGTTCGCCTCCACCTCGAAGGGGATCTCAACCCCGATGGCCCAGTTGTCGGCCCGGTAGGTGTTGGTCTTGTCGGTGCTGTACTCAGCGACCCTAGCCCGTGTGCCTGGAGCGCGAAGCATGGCGTAGGAGCCGGTCGGCGCCGCTCCCGGTGCGCCGAGGTCGCGAGCCCAGTGGCTTTTGTTATACTTGAGGTAGATGTCGGTCTGCTTCTCGACGGGGACGATTGGGAATGCCCTAGCCGCGAAGAACCCGCCCGGCTGGTATCCGATGCTCATCCGGGAGAGGAGGGTGTTGACGTGGACGTCTGTCGTGTCGGGCTGCATGTTATGTTACCTCCTTTCCCTTCCTAGTACCGGTAGTTCCGCAGGACCACGTCCTGGATGTCGGTCGAGCCGCCGACAGCGTGTAGGCAGATCGCCCCGACACCGTCACCGCTTGTCGTGGTCGCGGTGCCGCAGCCCTCAGGGCCGGATGCAAGCTCGGCAGCCTCGTTGGTCGCGGCACCGTAGACGAGCTTGCTGACGCCGGAGATTCGGATGCGGGCTGCGGCGTCGGCAGCGCTGGGCTTGTTCTGGAGGATACCGAGAGGCACCGCCAGACACGAAGTCGAGAGTGTACCCCGACCGTTGGCGTCCACGACCACGAACCGGTACTGGTAGCTGCTGAGGTCACTGGCCGCTGGCAGGGTGATGTCGATCGCTTCTCCGCCGTAAGGCATTCTAGTCGCCTCCCATTCTCGCCCGGCGGTTGTGCTGCGCGTCGGCCTGGGCGTAGAGTCTCGGGTTGTCCCTCACGGCCTGGACGATCGCGTCCTGCTCGCTCAGGTTCTTCTCGGACATCAGTCTGGCGACGGCCGTGCCGAGCTCGTTCTGGACGCCGCCCAGAGGGCCGGGTCGGCTGGTCTGCTTGAGTAGGTCGGACTCGGCGAACCGAGAGTGGACCTCCCGGGCGTCCTCGACGATCCCAGCGAACTCCTCGACGCTCAGCTTGCTCTGCATCGCCTCCAGGCGATCAACGGCGGCATCGACCTCGCCGCGGTAGCCGAGACGGTGCAATCTCACCTCCTCGGTGAGAGTCCGGCGGTTGGCGTCCCTTTCGAGCCTGGTCGCCTTCTCAGACGCCGCGGTAGCCTGGGCCTCGGCCGCCTTGCGGGCGGTCTCCTCGGCGGCCAGGCGCTCCGTGAGCGTCTTGTGGGCGGTCTCGAGCTCGGTGAGCCGCTTCGCCTCCTCTTCGGTCATTCCCATGTTCTGACTCCGTTCCTTATGCTCCGGGAGAGATTCCCCCTCCTCTGAGCCGGCCTTCATCCGGTCCATAAGTCCCTTGGCCTTGGCCATCATCGCGTCGGCCTTGGCCTTGTCGCCTGCCGGCATCATCGCCGCCATCTGCCCCATCATGTCCATCATGGCGGCCATGCCAGCCATCGGATCAGCCGCCGCCTTTTCAGCCATCTCCACCTCCCCGGCGATGTGCGCCGGCATCTCGTCCGGCTTGACCCCCAGTTGTGAGTACAGGCTCTTGAGCCTGGCGATGCACTTAGCGCGATCGGCGGCGGGCATCTGAACGGGATTGCCTCGGAACCCACCCGGTGAGAACGCAGCCGCCGCTGCCCCGAGTTGTGCCCTCGTGGGCTTCATGCTCGAGTCCCAGATGCGAACCTTCCAGGTGCTCGGCTTCTCAGGGTCGGGCACGTAGAGGAACGCCGCCGCAGGGTAGTTCACCCCATCGTCCCGCTGCCTCGGCACCTGCTTCTCGGCCCCCTCCAGTTCCTCCTCTGCCGCCGGCTCGGCGAATGCCAGTGCGCCCTCGGACATGACGGCGACCGGCCGCATCCCCTTGAAGAAAGGCCGATTCGTGAGCGCCCCGCCGATCAGAAGATTAGCGAACTCCTTGTTGGTCGCGGGGTCCACCCACTTGTCGTAATACTCCGGGCTGAAGTAGCGGTAGGCGTCCTTGCTCACCAACTCCTGCCCGCGGTCGTTCAGATCGATGGTCGCGAAGGCCCCATCGCCCCGGACCTCGACCTTGCTGATCCAGCCGGCGGCCCCCGACAAGCTGGACTGGTGCTCGAGATCCACCGTCAGGGGTAGGTCCTGCTGGTAGACCTTGGCGTCGAAGTTGCGCTTCACCTCCTGGAGAAACTCAGGCGTGATCTTGAGCTCGCCGTAGCGGGGGTGCTGGTAGGTGCCGACCTTGGGGAAGATCTGAACCTCGACCGACTTGCCCCCATCGGCGAGCGCGACCGCACCGAGCAGACGATAGGTGCCCATCCTGCTAGCCTCCACCGAGGCGATGATGCTGTCGATTGCGACCTCGGCTTCGCCTCCCTTCTTCCACCCGCCGTCCGCCGGGTGGTAGCCCGCACTCTTGACCGCGCCCCAGGCGATGCGAGCGCAGGCGGCCTCGTCGCCCGGGTGCTGCTTGTCGGCACTATTGAAAGCCGCGAGCCAGACCTTCTGCGCCGCTTCTGGGAGAGCGCCCTTGACGCCAGCCGGCAGTTGCTCTAGGCGGTCGTATGGGAACTTTCGCGCCTCGGCCCGTTCCTCGGGGTGTTGCTCAGCTCTCATGCGCTCAGCCCTGGCGTGGCCGCCGGCGTGGCCCCGAGCGACGGCGGTGAAGTGGCCCTGCTCTTCGCTGGTCAACTTGTCCCAGACGAGATCGCGCAGCTTCGCCAGGAACCGCTGCATACTGCTGATCGGCTCTGGCACTCTCCCACCTCCAGAATCGAAACGAGGCCCGTTCCCAAATCGGGAACGGGCCTCTCGGGCCTCTCGATGACTAGCGACTCACTGTCCCTATTATGGCACTATCGCTTGCGCATGTCAACTGTCATCAAGGTCTCGGCTCCCCGAATGGGCCACAGTGGATTAGCCTGCTTGGTCAGCTTAGCCCCACAGGTGTGGCAGACAATCTCAACTGTCGAGCCAGCCGAGAGAGCAACCTTCGCCAGCAGGTGATTGCAGCGTTGACAGCGCCAGGAGTCCAGCGCCACCATCCCACCCCTCCCTAGACTATCAGGCTATAAGTCGGCCCCTGTCGTAGACGTGCCCCACCAGAGCCTCGTAGCCACAGAACCCACACTTGCCCGAGAACGGACCTGCCGCCCCGTGCGTGCTCGGACAGAACGAGGGCTCCCACTTCGCCAGCCCATCGCACATCCCACAGTAGACTGGCCGGGCAGGTGGTTCACCCTGGACCCACTGGGTAGTCATCCCGCAGGACCGGCACTTCGCACCGTAGATCATCTCTCACCCTCTCTCTCAGGCTCCCCAGGCGTAGTGCGAGCACTCCAGACGCCGGGGGCAGACAACGCATGACCATCCCGAACTGTCCACAACTCGCTCGTGGTGCGCCGCACCGTGGCAAACGCCACAGAGCCGGACCTTGTTCCCGTTGCTCTCACTCAGCGCCTTGGCCGCACCATGCCTGCCGCCCATTCCCTTCGGGATGATGTGATGCGTCTGGCTGGCAGCGTACCTGCCGCAGAAAGCGCAGACGCGAGGGTCGACAGCCTCAATCATTCCTCAGCCCCGGCTCCCGGCCTTGCTCAGCCCGTCTCTCGCCTGCCAGGAGCGGTGCAGCGCGATCGACCGCTCGCACTCCGAGCAGACCCAGGCCGAGCGCCCGTCAGGCAAGCGGACGTAGAACCGTATCGCCGACCACAGCCCGCACTACCCGCAGTCGCCAGACCGGCTGCTCACGGTCAGTCACCCTCGCCTGCTGCCGGTTTGTCCTCTTCCACGACGAACTGCTTGACAACCGCCTCCGTCTCGACATCCATCTCCAGCTCGTCAATCCAGATCGTGAGCGTTGCCTTGTTTGGGTAGTCCGACCGGATGCTCACGTCGATGGCGGAGATGAACCGGCTGATCTCCTGGTCGTTGAGCCAGGCACGGGCTGAGTGACCATCCACTGTCGGGCAGATGATCTTCAGTTTGGCGAACCGGGTTGGCTTCAGCACTGTGGCCATGTTTCCCCCTCCCTCTCACTCTGCCGGTCCCAAATCACAGCAGCAATTCGAGAGGCACTGAGTTTGATGCCCCGGCCAGACCCCTCCTTTCTTCCACTCGTCAGCCGTCTTGACCGCTCCCGCCATTCTCAGGCACGTCTCGCAGGAGTCCTGCGCGTGACGGTCCCACCTGAGCCGCCTGCCGCCCTCGACCGCCAGCTTAGCAGCGTTGAACGAGTCTATGCCAGCCCCGCCGTAGAGTGCCGCCCTGGCGTCCACTGCGGTCGTTAGAGGCTCGCCGGCTGCCCTCAGCTTCTGCACGTCCTCCCGGAACTTGAGCAAGTAGTCGAATTGCTTGCCGACCAATCTGTCTGCCGTCATCCGCTCCTGAGCCGTCAGCGTCACCGACCACGGCGGGTAGAGGCCCTTGCCCTCGGCGAGCCCCAGCTTGTACGAGGTCCGCACGTTCTCGGCGATCCGGTCCTTGCTCCCCTGGACCCACTGCTCGTAGCCGATCTTGCCCCCCCGGAAGTCCTTAGCCAATCCTTCCATCAGGCTGCGGTACCGCTCTCGGAGTGCGTCGAGTTCCGGGCCGTAGTCCACGCGCTTGGGTGGCGTGGCGAGCGACCGCACCGCTGCCTCGGTCGCCCGGTGTCGCAGCCCTCGGAGTATCTCGTCAACCTCCTTCTCGGCGTCGTCATCATAGGCTGGCGGCATCTCGGCGGGCTCGGGTTCCGCGGCCTGCTCGGGTTCGGGATCGGATTCAGTGGCCGCCCGTTCGCGGCTGAGAGGCAGATCAATCCGCTTGTCGCCTAGCACAAGGGATAGGGTTCGGAAACTCACTCGTCGGGCCAGTAGGCGGCGCACTGGGATGGCCTTATCGGCAGGAATGTAGGCGAGTGTCATGTGTGGCGTGAACCCGTGTAGTTTGCTATGGGTGATGCCGGCCGCCGTGAGTCCGTCTACCAGAGCCTGCCGGAACTCTGGGAGAATCGGCGCATCCACATTGGTATAGACGGCGTCCTCGCCGTCATCTCCGCCGCCGTCAAATCGTCCTATGCCACCAACATCAGCCAGGATAGGCGATGTTTGCCTCGCCAGATTCGTGCAAACATCATTCAGTCCAGCGATGGCAGTCTCACTCAGTTCGTTGATATGCCCTAGGAATACCAGCGTGACGTGGAGATCCTCTGGTGGCTGCCCCCCCTGGAGTGCCAACTCCCTAGCTGTTGCGGGGGATGGATAGAGCGCAACCATCGCCCCGGTGTTCTGTGCCGGCTCCGTAGCTTGCTGCCCTTGATCCTCGCCCGGCTCCTCCGGCGGTTTCTGCTTCTCGGGTTCGGGCAGCTCCGGCAGATCCAGCTCGGAGCGCACGAACGCCTCGATATCCGGGCCTGGCGTGAGCAGCCCAGCCGAGGTCAAGGTCTGCATCGCCTTCGAGAACCTGTCCATGTCTGCCTTGGCGATCCTGCCCGGTCGGAGCTGTGGTATCGCCGTCAACTGCCCGAAGTCGTTGAGTCGGAACAGCGGGGCCACGGCAAAGCGGTTCAGGGTGTCGGCCAGGTTCTGGAGGATGGCACCGAGCGCGATGGTGAACAGGTCGTGCTGGTCTCTCGCCAGCGCCCAGGAGCCGGTCTGCCCCTGGCCGAGCAGGAGGAACTGGACGAGGAACCCCCGGGCCATCTCGAACTGATAGCGGCTGACCACCTGATTCGTATCGATGCTCTTGGAGCCCGGGCTACTGAGGATCTCGAACAGCCAAGCGTCGCTGGGAGCCGAGCCGAGCCGGGGCGCGTAGAACCCAGTCATGTCATCGAGCTTGTACTGCTCGAGGAGGTTCAGCGCCTTGGTTCGGTCGTCGTCGGTTGCTCCCTCCGGCGGGTGGATCACCAGGATGCCGGTCAGGTCGCGCTCAATGCCAGTGGCCTCGATTCCCTCGATGTTCTTCTTCTTGAACCAGGGCATATAGACGGACCTGAGCAGAGAAACACCTTCAGGCGAGTTTTTCTCGTCGTCCAGCCGGAAGAGGATCGACTTCTCGATCGGGACGAAGATCTCGCCGAAGGCAGAGGTCCGGCCGTTGCTCGGGGCCGAATAGTCCACCTGGTAGAGCCCTCGGATGCCGCCCGTCTCGTCAATGTCCCAGCGGGACAGGCTGGAGTGGCCGATCAGGACGAACTTGCGCCAGCCGAACCGGCCGTCGTCGTACCGGGAGGGCGGGTCAGCCCGCTGCCCGGTTCGCTGCTTGTAGACGACCTCTAGGTAGCCCCACCCGAAGTCCAGGCAGGTCAGCGCGTCCCTGATGACCTTGAGCCAGGTATGGCTCATGTCGTCGAGGCAGGACTGGAGGAATCCGGCGGCCTCAGCGTCGGCTGGCGTCTCGCCGCCGGGCTGCACCTCCCAGTTGACCTGCCCGAGCACCCACTTGATCGCGTTCAACCCGACGGCGATGGTGGGCTCGTTCCGGCGCATCTCCTCGTAGACCTTGATGGCGTTGGAGCCGCGCAGGTCGGGCTGGAACTCCTCCGAGATGACGCCGCCCGACCGGCTGAGAGCCGAGCGCCCGATCTCGGCGGTGATCCGGACTGGGCCCTGCTCAGTCTTGATGGTCGCTGGCATGGGTCACCTCCTGCGAATCGGCCCCCAGCGTGAGGCCCGATAGGGCGCGAACTCGCTGCCCCGGGTTATGGCAGCCAGGGACGGACGGTAGCCGGCCTGCTTGCCCTCGGTCAGATCGTGCTCTGCGGATCGGTCCGGCGCGTCGGAGTCGGGGGAGGTGGAGGAGCCGTCGAGCCGCCAGTCCTGGGCGAATGTGAGGGCGAGGGCATCGCCCTCGTCGGGACTCTGCCGTCCTGACGCCGCGATGTCGTCCTTGCTCTCCAGTCGGATGCGCCGGTCGCCCTGTATCTCGTACTTGCGGCTCGAAAGCTGCGCTCGGAGGTCGGGCTGAGCGTCGATGTCCATGCCCGTGCTGAACGCCTCGCGCATCCGCCAGTAGACCTCGGCGATGCGGTTGGCGTACTGACCGGAGTCGGAGGCCGCCGCGCCACTCTGGAAGTCCACACAGCCGATGCCGAGCTGGCGGAGACGGTCGACCACGCCGGCGCCAATGCCAACCCCATCGACGACGACGTGCGTCCAGGGACGGGCTTTGACATAGGCGGCGACCTGATCCGCCGTCTGCATTGTATCCTGGCCCTGGGCCTTCCAGATGAGCCGGGCGACACGGCCCTTGCGAGCATAGATCACGGTGGAGTCTCGCCCCTGCCGGGCCACGTCCACGCCTAGCACCTCGACGCCGACCTGAGCAAACTCCGCCGTCTCGGCCTTGACCACCCAGGACAGTGGAACCACGACTTGAGAGGCCAGACCCTCGACCCACTCGTTTCCGATCTGCATCTTGTAGAGCGGGGAGTCCTCGCCGTATCGCTGCCGGATGCGCTCGATGTCCTCGGGACCGACCAAGCCCGGCCAGTCGCCGGGCTCCCCTTCTCCTGTAACCCGTGGCGAATCCTGCGCCCTGATGTTCACGGTCCGCCAAAGATGCGAGTGCCCGTGATGGGACTCGAAGAACTCACCGTCCTCGGTGAGCGGGTTGCCGGTCAGCAGTATCTTCTTCGGGTTCAGCCGGTAGAGGGCATCGAAGTGCTGCTGACCGACGGCGTGGGCCTCGGTCACGATGACCATCAGATTCTCGGAGTGGAAACCTTGCAGCCCATAGCCCTTCTCAGTTGAGAAGCCGAGGATGAAGCGGTCCTCGGACCAGCGCAACAACGGGTTCTGGTAGAGTGTCCCGCCGATAGCCGCCTGCCGGGGAGCGTTCAACCACGCCTGGCGCGTCTCTTGCCACACGATCTGATGCACCTGGCGATAGGTCGGGCCGGTGATGATGACCTTGGCAGGCTCGGGCCGGCAGTACTCGATCCACCAGAGGGCAAGGCGAGCCGCAGCGTAGTCTTTTCCCAGGCCGTTTGCACCAGAGCAGGAGACCTGGCTAGCGTCTCGCAGCGCCTCTGCCATCTCGACCTGCTTACGGTAGAGATGGCTGCCCAACGTATCCTTGAACCAGCCCTCGACATCGGAGGGGAGTACCGCTACCTGGCTCTGCTCTCGCTGGTGCTGTGTCTGCCCCGCCCGCCAGATGGCCTCGGCGATCACCGCCTCTTCCTGACCGCGGTCTACTCTAATGGCAACTGACACGGAGGATCCTCTCGGCCTCTCGCACGGCCTCGTCGGGGTCCACGCCCATCTCTTCCGCCGCCTTGCGGAGCCGCTGGGTAATGTCAATCTTCACCGGAGCGTCGAGCCCAAGAATGGCGCAACGCCGCTCGATGCACCACTGGATACCAGTCAGGTAGGCCGCGTTACCATCCTTGGTCCATCGGCGCATTCCCGTCTTGGTACGCGGCTTCTCGCCGTCAATCTTCTCGGCTAGGGTCGCCTGTCTCTCAGCCTTGGAGTCCTCCCACGCCTGCCAGTAGGTGCGCTCCAGGTTGTCGATCCGCGCGAGTTCCCGGCCCTTGGCAGCGTCAATGTCCATCAGGCCGGACTGTTGCCAGCGCTTCTCAAGTATCTTGAGGTCGAGACTGATCGCCTGCTGGCTTACTTCGAGATAGCGGGCAATCTCAAGCTGCGTCTCGCCTCGGCAGTAGCGCCGGGCAACCTCGGCGAGTGCGGCTTCCCGCTCGGCGGTAGATCGTCTGCCCATCAGGTACAAGCCCCTCGCACAAGCAGGGCCGGCAGGTCAGTCGGCTTAGGCATCGGCGAGCACCGGCTTGAGGCCAAGGCCGGAAAGGCGCTCCAAGGCGACAGCGACATACTTCGGCTCGATCTCCATCCCGTAGCAGATGCGGCCGGTCTGTTCAGCGGCAACCATAGTGCTCCCAACACCGCTGTACGGATCAACAAGTACACCAGTTATCCGCACAGCTAGATCGGCCAGAAGGGGCGTCGGCTTCTGGTTGGGATGGAACCTCTGCCGTTCCGGCTCTTGCTCAATGCCGAAGACGCCGGCCCACTTGTACCGCAGCATCTCACGCCGGTGCCTCGCACGCGACCAGATTAGTTCAAAGCATGAGCCGAACATCTTGTCTGCCGATTCATCAAGGCGCTTGTCCCACACCAGCAAGGTTGCGAGTATGAGACGCGCATCATAGTCAGATTCATCTCCAATCACGGGATCGTACCGACGGCCCCCTGATACCACGGAGCACCCGAGGCCATCCTGGCGTACAGGTCCTGAGTCCAGCCCTGAACCCCCGGCTGGAAACTCCCGCCCTGCCCCAGCATCGCCATCGTGTCGTAGGGAGACCATCCCTGCGGCCCGGGCCCCGCTCCCGCGAGGTCCTCGGCCATCGTCCCGAGCGTGGCCGCCTGGGGGTTGGCCTGGGGGGCCTGGAACGAGGGCATACCGAACTGGCCGGCTATGGCCCCGACGGCGTTGCTCAGCCCCTGCTGGTTCAGTCCGCTCATGACCGCCTGTTGTTGGAAGGCGTTGCGTGGCCCGCGGAGCTGCCCGATCAGGTTGGCGGCCGCTAGCCCTTGCTGGCCGTACTCGCTGGCCGCCTGGAGTCCGAGCTGGTTCTGCTGCATCGTCTGGGTGAACGCGGTGTTGGCAGCCTGGAGGGCCAGCCGATCGGCGTCGAGATACTGGTTGCCCTGAGCCAGGGCGCGCTGGAAGGCTTCGTCGTATGCCCGGGCCGCGGCCTGCTGCATCTGAAGTTGTAACTGGAGAGTCGGGTCGAGTTGTTCGTAGGGCATGCTCATGGCTTATCCTCCAAGCCCGCCTGTTCCGGCAGGCCATGCACGCGGTTGGCAAGTCGCAAGAACACCTCGGGCGTGTGCGACTGGAGCAGCACCTGGCGGAAGGCCGGGTCTTGCCAGTTGCGCCGCACGTAGTCGTCGTACTGAGCGCCGGTCAGCTTGTGTGCGCCGCCCATCGTCGGGCTGAACAGTTCGGGCACCAGGTCGGAATGAGACGCCAGCTCAGCCTGCATCTCCGCCGCTACCTGGTCGAGCATGTGCTGCTTAGCCATCGATTGAACAATCTCCATTCAGGAAAGCAG
>Ga0209342_10001070_pt1 | contig 30928 bp, 27 predicted proteins | sample RifCSP16_2_FD_184023 | JGI IMG/M metagenome (GOLD analysis project Ga0209342, IMG submission 184023) | Soil microbial communities from Rifle, Colorado - Rifle CSP2_sed 16_2 (SPAdes) (version 2) | ecosystem: Environmental > Terrestrial > Deep subsurface > Rock core/Sediment | place: Rifle...
CCCTCGGCATTGGGGATCACCACAGGGTCGCCCGCTTCCAAAACGGCCACGACCGAGTTCGTCGTCCCAAGGTCGATGCCGATCACCTTGCTCATGCGCTTCGCCTCCTGAAGAAGAGTCCAAGAGCCGCTGTCTCTAAGAGGGCGGCCCGGGGTCCGGCGGCCTTTGGGGGCCCCCGACACTGAGGAGTATAGGGCTGGGATTAGCTCTTGTCAAGCATTAAATATGAGTCTGAGACGCTAAGGCTCTATCCTACGACGCTTCAATCGGTTCGCGAGAGGCCCGGGTGTGAAGGGGCGGGGTTGCGGCCCTGTTGCGGGTCTGCTAGGTTGGTGTGGGAAAAGGGGGCGCCTCGAGAGTGTCCACGGGCTCCGGCGAAGGCGGCGAGAGTGGCTTCCTCCCGCGGCATCTGTGCCGGGTCATGGGACTCAACCAGAACTACTCCTCTCGGCTGGGTACGGCCTACCACATCCAGATCGAGGATCGCGGTCCCGTCTTCGACGACGCCGGTGAGGAGTGGGTCCGCCGGCTCAATGTGATCGTCTACGCGAACTACGGGGAGCCGAACGCCCGTATCGTTCACGGCCGCGACCACGATGTACCCGACCTGCGCACGCGGGAGCACAACCGCTACGTGAGCGGAGCCATTCAGGAGCTCGCGGGGCGGGTGCGGGCCCTCCTCGAAGAGAGGGAGGAGCGCCAGGTCGCCCGGGTGAAGGCGTTGCTCGCGCACTACCACCAGACGCGGGACGAAGTGACCAAGCGGGAGTTCGAGCAGGTCAACGCGGACTTCCCCCAGCTCTTCGCTCGAGCCTGGCAGCAACTCAGGCAAGACCGCTCCCGGTTGCCCCTCGAGCCGCCGCTGCCGAGGCCGAACGCCGAGGAAATCGTCTATCCCCTGGATCCGAAACGACGCGACCTCGTCCTCGAGATCGAGCGCGTGGCTTCCGAGCTCGAGGCGGACCTTCTAGCCCTGAAGGCAAAGGGGCTGGCCGACCCCATACTGCTGTCGGCCTGCAGGAAGCTCCTCGCTCGGGCCCGCGAGAGCCTGATTCATCACGACGGGAGCGACTTCTCGACCCGCCGCCTCGAGATGACCCGAAACAGCCTCGTGACCGCGTTCCGGCAGGCTCGCGCCCGGGCACGCGGCCCTGAGGGCGCGGGCGCCTAACCCTCTTCCTCAGCGGGGGCGGCGGCGAGCACGTCGCTCAAGTTGTAGCGCACCTCGGGGGCGAGCCGCGTCAGGCGCATGCCCGCAAAGCCACGAACCCGGCAGGCGAGGCCGGGGTAGTCGGCGGGATCGCCCGGCCGGCGATACTGGATCTCGCAGTAGCGGCACTCGCCGTTCCAGCAGTACCGGCCCATGCCGATATCCTCGGACACGTACTGCAGCTGACGAAGCAGCAGGTTGTTCTCGGGGACTTCGAGAACGCGGCCGAGGACGACGATGCGGATGAGCTTCTCCCAGGGCTCGTAGAGGTCGGCCAAGGCTCGCTTCCCGTGGGCATTAGAGCACGCGGGTCCCGTAGCGGCAACGAAGGAGGGTGCTGGTAGAATCGTCCGCCGCCTCATGGTGAAGATCGCCTTCATCGGCGCCCACGGCGTGGGCAAGACCACCCTGTGCTACGACCTCGGGGCGGTCCTCAAGAAGCAGGGGTTTCACGTCGATCTGGTCAAGGAGGTCGCCCGCCTCTCGCCCCTGCCCATCAACCGCAAGACCTCCCTCGATGCCCAGACCTGGATCCTGATGACGCAGATCGCAGAAGAGATCCGCTCCGCCTCGCAACACGAGGTCGTTCTCTGCGACCGATCCGTCCTCGACAACTACGCCTATCTCGTCCTCGCTTGCGGGCGCCAGCGATGGCTGGAGCCGCTCCTCAACCGCTGGATGAAGACCTACGACCTTCTCTTCAAGGTGCCGATCTCCGGTACCGCCTCCGACGATGGGGTGCGCGACACGGACGAGTTGTTCATGCGCTCGATCGACCGGCTGGTCGACGAGCTGCTGCACGACCGGGAGCTGGCGCACGAACGGCTCCCGGAAGGAGGGCGGGGCGAGTGGTCCCGCCTCGTCGCGGAGGCGGCGCTGCGCCTCCCCGCCCTGACCGGGAGGCTGTTCTGAGGGAGGGGCGCGCCGCCTGATAACATGCGGGCTCCGCGGGGAGGGCCGGAATGATCGACGAGGGCGGACCTTACGTTCCGGCCGAGGAGAGCTTGCCGGAGCTCACGGCCAAGGCCCTGCTGCTGGGGGTCGCCGTGGCCGCGATTCTCGGCGCCGCCAACGCCTACCTCGGCTTCAAGGCCGGGCAGACCGTCTCCGCGACCTTTCCCGCCGCCGTCCTCGCCATCGCCGCTTTCCGCCTCCCGTTCTTCCGCGGCTCTGTCCTCGAGCAGAACACGATGCGCACGGCGGCCTCGGTGGGGGAGGCGCTCGTGGCCGGGGCCATCTTCACGGTGCCGGCCTTCGTTCTCGTGGACGTGGGGGGGCAGCGTCTCTGGACCCGCTTCAGGTACTGGGACACCTCGCTCATCCTGCTCGTCGGGGGCCTCCTCGGGGTGCTCTTCATCATCTTCCTGCGGCGCACGCTCACCGTGGACGCCGGCCTGCCGTTTCCGGAGAGCCGGGCCTGCGCCGCGATCGTGAAGGCGGGACAGGGGGGCGACACCGGGGCCCGTCACGTGTTCGGGGCGGTGGCCCTGGGCATGCTGATCCAGGTGCTCAAGGATCCGACGGGGATCCGTCTCTTCCGCGAGAGCATCGAGCTCGTCCGGGAGTTCCCGGCCTCCGTCGTCCGCCATTTCGACTCCGGGCGGACTCCGCTCGGGGAGGTGGCCCACAAGGGGGCTCTGGTGCTGTCGACGCCGGCGATATCGCCGGCCCTCATCGGCGTGGGCTACGTCATCGGCTTCGAGCTGGCGGCCATCAATTTCTCGGGCGGCGTGCTGGCCTGGTTCGTCCTCGTCCCCCTCGCCCTCTTTCTGAGCCCCGAGCTCGCCCCGCGACTCGCGGGGCCGGAGGGCCCGCCCCCGCTCTCCGAGCTCGTGTTCTCCATCTGGTACAACCAGGTCCGACCCATCGCGGTCGGTGCGATGCTCGTGGGGGCGGCCTGGACGATGTGGCGGATGCGGGGATCGATCGCGCAGGCCTTTCGAGGTGCGTTCCACCGCGGCAGCGCCGCCGAGCCGTCCCGCGTCGAGAAGGACCTGCCCTCCCGCGCCGTCCTGCTCGGCATCGGGGCCCTCGTCGTCCCGATGGCGCTCATCTACTACCACTTCAGCCAGAGCGTGATGGGTGCGGTGGTCGCGACGGTCGTGATGATCGCCACCGGGTTCCTCTTCTCGGCGGTCGGCGGGTACCTCGTGGGCCTCGTCGGCGGCTCCAACCAGCCCGTGTCCGGCCTGGCGCTCTCGACCCTCATCCTGGCCGCGCTCCTCATGGTGGGGTTCGGGGTGACCGGCCTCCAGGGGGTGGCGGCCGTGCTCGGCGTCGCGGCGGTCGTGTGCTGCGCCGTCTGTGTCTCCGGGAGCCTGATCCAGGACCTCAAGGTGGGCCAGATCCTCGGCGCCACGCCGTGGAAGATGCAGGTGGCGGAGCTGGTCGCGACCGCGGTGACGGCCTTCATTCTCGTCTTCCCGATCGTGATCCTCCACGAGGGGAACATCAAGATGGGGGGAATCGGGATCGGGGACCGGGCGCTGCCGGCGCCGCAGGCGGGCCTGATGGCCCAGATCGCGCAAGGGATCGTCGGGGGGGAGATGCCCTGGGCGCTCATCCTGTTCGGCATGGCCTTCGCGGTGGCGCTGGTGCTGATCGGCGCGCCGTCGCCGATGCTCGTCGCGGTCGGGATGTACTTGCCTCCAGAGACGACCGGCGCCATCTTCGTCGGCGGGTGTCTGAAGGCGCTCTTCGGCTGGCGCGCGAGGCGCCAGGGCCTCGACACGCAGGGGGTCGCGCGAGCGGACGGCACGGGCTTGCTGGTGGCCTCGGGGTTGATTGCGGGTGAGTCGCTGACCGGAGTCGTGCTCGCCGGCCTCGTCCTCGTCTCCGACCGATTCACCTCGCTCGCGCGGGCGATCTTCGGGGCGGACGGCTTCGCCTTCGTGAACGGGCCGATCGGGGCCTGGCTCTCACTCCTCCCCCTCGGGCTCATCGCGTGGGTGCTCGTGGCGCTGCCGCTTCGGGGAACGCGCGGCGATGCCGCGACAAGGGCGTAGGCTTGGGCAAGGAGGCCATATGAGTCTCGTGGATCGCATCGGCCAGGACCTGACCGCGGCCATGAAGGCCAAGGACGCGGGGCGGACGTCCGCCCTTCGGATGGCCAAGGCCGCGCTCAAGAACCGCGAGATCGAGAAGCGGGGCGCCCTCGACGAGACGGACGCGGTGAGGGTGATCCAGGGCCTCGTCAAGCAGAGGGAGGATGCGGTCGAGCAGTTCATGCGCGGCAATCGGCCCGAGCTTGCCGATAAGGAGCGGGCGGAGATCGTGGTGCTGCGCGGCTACCTTCCCGCGGAGGCGACGGAGGAGGAGATCGCGGCGGCGGTGGAGGCGGCGGTCGCGCAGACGGGCGCATCCTCCCCCCGCGACATGGGGCAGGTCATGAAGGCGGCGATGGCGGCCCTCGGCGGGAGCGGCAAAGCGGTCGACGGCAAGCGGGTGAGCGAGGCGGCGAGGAAGAGGCTGGGAGGATGATGAAGGACGTCGTCCGCCGGGTCGGACAGCGCTTCATGATCGGCTTCGAGGGCCTCGTCGCCTCGGAGGACGCCAGGGCCCTGATCCGGCAGCTCGGCGTCGGCCACGTGATCCTCTTCGCCCGCAACGTGGTCGGCCCCGAGCAGGTGGCGGAGCTCATCCGAGAGCTGCAGTCGGCAGCCCGCGAGGGCGGCCACGAGCGTCCGCTCTTCGTGACGGTGGATCAGGAAGGGGGCCGGGTCGCGCGTCTCAAGGAACCCTGGACGCTCTGGCCGCCGCTGCGGGCGGTCGGGAGGTCGGGCTCGGAGGAGCTGGCGCGCCGCATGGGGGCGGCGCTCGCGGCCGAGCTCACCGCGTGTGGGTTCGGAGGCGACCTCGCTCCCGTCGTGGACGTCGACACGAACCCCGCCAACCCCGTCATCGGCGACCGCTCGCTCGGGGACGACCCGGACCTCGTCGGGCGGCTCGGGGCGGCGATGATCCGCGGCCTTCAGGAGGGTGGGGTGGCGGCGTGTGCCAAGCACTTTCCCGGCCACGGCGACACCGAGCTCGATTCCCACCTCGAGCTGCCGATCGTCGAGCAGCCCCGATCCCGCCTCGAAGACGTGGAGCTGCGACCGTTCCGCAAGGCGATCGAAGCGGGCGTGGCGATGATCATGACCGCGCACGTGCTCGTGCGTGAGCTGGACGATTCGGTGCCGGCGACGCTCTCGCCCCGGGTGGTGGGCGCCCTGCTGCGCAAGGAGCTGGGATACTCCGGGGTCGTGGTCGCGGACGACCTCGAGATGAAGGCGATCGCGAAGGGCTGGGGGCCGAAGCGGGCCTCGGTGATGGCGGCGAAGGCGAGCTGCGACGTGATCGGGGTCGGCAAGAACCACGACGCCCAGGTCGAGGCGATCGAGGCCCTCATTCGCGCCGCGGAGTCGGGCGAGGTGTCCTTCGCGGAGATGGAGGCCGCCGACGGCCGCGTGCGCCGGCTCAAGGAGACCTTCCTCGCCGACTATCGGGATCCCGATCCAAGGCGGGCGCGGATGGCGGCGGGGGCGGCAGAGCACCGGGCGGTGGCGGAGGAGATCGCCGCCCGGTCCGGGATCCCGGCTTGACCATGGCCGCCAAGCCGCGCGCCCTGCGCCCGGGGGACGTGGTCGGGGTGGCGGCCCCGGCGGGGCCAGTGGACGGCGAGCGGCTGGAGCGGGGGGCGGCGGAGCTTCGGGCCCTGGGATTCACAGTGCGCGTCGAGGAGGGCGTTCTCGATCGGCGCGGCTTTACCGCCGGAAGCCTGCAGACGCGGGTCGAGCAGCTCCATCGGCTCTTCGCCGACCCCGATGTCGCGGCGATCGTGTGCGCGCGGGGCGGGGCTGGAGCCGGTCGCCTCCTCGACCGGCTCGACGCCGACCTCCTCCGGCGGAACCCGAAGCCGCTCGTCGGGTACAGCGACGTCACGTTCCTGCATCTCTTCCTGGCTCGGCTCGGCCATGTGAGCCTCCATGGACCCATGGCCGCCCGGGAGCTCGCCGAAGGCGAGAGGGCCTACGACCGGGCGAGCCTCTGGCACGCCCTCAGCGGCGAGGGCGTGCCCTATGCGTCCGATCCCGATGAGCTCCTGCCGCTGCGGCCGGGACGGGCCGAGGGTGTTGTCCGCGGGGGGTGCCTGTCGATCCTCGCCGCGGCGGCGGGGACACGCTGGGCCCTGCCGACCGGGGAGGACTCGATCCTCTTCCTGGAGGACGTCGACGAGCCGCCCTACCGCATCGACCGCATGCTCCTCCAGCTGCGGGCCTCGGGGGCCCTCGACGGCGTGCGCGGCGTCGTCTTCGGGGACATGAAGGGCTGCTCTCCTCGTCTCGACGAGGACTACACGCTCGAGGAGGTGCTGCTCGAGGCGCTCGGCGACCTCGAGCTCCCCGTGGCGCTCGGGCTTTCGAGCGGGCACACCGCGAGCCCGAACCTCACGCTGCCGCTCGGGGTACGAGCGCGGCTCGTGGCGACCGCCGAGGAGGCCCGCTTCGAAGTGCTGGAGGCGCCGGTCGCGTGAAGGTCCACCTCTCCGCGATCTGCGGAACGGCCATGGCCTCCCTCGCCGGCCTCCTGCGTGAGAGCGGTCACGACGTCACGGGCTCCGACCAGGACGTCTATCCGCCGATGTCGACTCAGCTCGCGGAGCAGGGGATCTCCATTCGCTCCCCCTACGCGGAGGCGAACGTTCCGGAAGACGCCGACCTCGTCGTGATCGGCAACGCGTTGTCGCGGGGCAACCCCGAGGTCGAGATCGTCCTCGATCGGCGCCAGCGGTTCACGAGCCTGCCCGCGCTCCTGGCCGAGGAGTTCCTCCGGGTGCGCTCGCCGCTGGTCGTCGCCGGCACCCACGGCAAGACGACCACCGCCGCCCTCCTCGCTTTCGTGCTCGAATCGTGCCGCCTCGGGCCGTCCTTCCTCGTCGGAGGCGTCCCCGTCGACTTCGGCCGCAGCTACCGTCTCGGCCGCGGCCGGCACTTCGTCATCGAGGGCGACGAGTACGACTGCGCCTTCTTCGACAAGCGTCCGAAGTTCGTCCACTACCTTCCGGAAGCGGCCGTCATCGGCAACGTCGAGTTCGATCACGCCGACATCTACCCCGACCTCCGGGCGGTGCAGACGGCGTTCTTCCGCCTCCTGCAGGTGATCCCCCGGCGGGGTCTCCTCGTGGCGGGTACGGAGAGCCCCGCGCTGCGGGAGCTCCTGCCCCGGGCGCCCTGCCGCGTCGAGAGCTTCGGCTTCCATCCCGAGGCCGACTGGCGAGCGGTGGACGTGCGGAGCGGGGCCAAAGGGGCGTGCTTCCGTCTGGTCCGTGGGGGCCGCGACCTCGGTCCGTTCGGCCTCGCGCTCCCCGGCGAACACAATGTCCGGAACGCCCTCGCTGCGCTGGCGCTGGCGGCGGAGGCGGGGGTGGAGCCGGAAGCGGCGCGGGCCGCCCTCGCCGACTTCCGTGGGGTGAGGCGCCGGCTCGAGGTCCGGGGAACCGCAGCCGGTGTCACCGTCTACGACGATTTCGCGCATCATCCGACCGCGGTTGGGGCGACCCTCGCCACTCTGCGCTCCCTGGGCGGGGAGGGCCGGCTCGTCGCCGTCTTCGAGCCTCGTTCCTACACGTCCCGCACCCGGCGGTTCCTGGGGGACTACGCGCGCGCCTTCACCGAAGCCGACCGAGTGATCGTGGCCGCGGCGCACCTGCCGGGCAAGGTCCCGGAGAGCGAGCGGCTGTCCGAGCCCGACCTCGTGGCCGCCATCCGCGGGGAGGGCACCGAGGCCGCCTTCGTTCCCGGAGTGGACGAGATCGTGGCCACCCTCGCCGCGGAGCTACGGAAAGGGGACCGGGTGGTGATCCTGTCGAACGGCGGCTTCGGGGGGATCCACGGCAAGCTTCTGAGGGCCCTGGATCTCAAGACCGCCTGAACCCCCTGGCAGGCGGGGTCCGCCTGTGGTATAGGATGCCGCCAAAAGAGCCTTCCCCTTGTCGAACCCGGAACCAGCCGTGCGCGTCGCCGGCGCCCAAGAAGGCGGCCGGAGGCGCGTGAGGAGTGGAGGAGGACAGCATGAAGCGTGATCTCCTGGCCGTATTGTGTCTGGGGCTTCTCGTCGCCGCCCCGGCCATGCCGCAGGAGGCCGGCCAGGCGGCCTCGGACCAGCAGACGGCGGACGAGCAGCAGGTCCGCCGGCGGGAGACGATCGAGGTCGTGAGCGCCTCGAAGACGCAGCAGGCCCTCATCGACGCCCCGGCCACGATGAGCGTCGTCACCGCGGACACGATCGCCAGCTCGCCGGCGCAGAACTACGGCGACCTGCTCCGCTCGGTGCCGGGGCTCAACGTCACCCAGACCTCGGCCCGCGACATCAACATGACGAGCCGGCAAAACACCACGAGCCTCACCAACTCGCAGCTCGTGCTCGTCGACGGCCGCTCCGTCTACCTCGACTTCTTCGGTCTCGTGCTGTGGGACTTCATCCCGCAAGGGGCGAACGAGATCAAGCAGATCGAGGTCGTGCGCGGCCCGGCCTCGGTCGTCTGGGGCGCCAACGCGCTGACGGGGGTCGTCAACATCATCACCAAGACGCCGCGTGACGCCGAGGGCTTCGGTGTGACCCTCAGCGGCGGTCTCTTCAACCGGGACGAGGGCTCGCGCGAGGCGGACGGCAGCGGCTACAGCTACGGCGGCAGCTTCAACTATGCCAACGCCCCCAACGACACCTGGTCGTACAAGCTCTCCGCGGGCTACTTCAACTCCGACCCGTACTCGCGTCCCGTCGGAACGGTGCCCCTCGGCACCCACCCCCTCGACTCGACCATCATCACCGGCGGTGCACCCTACCCGAGCGACAGCCCGGCCCCCGGCAGCTGGGTGAACGACGGGACGAGCCAGCCGCGGGCCGACCTTCGCGTCGACCAGGATCTCGCCAGCGGCGGCCGTATCACCTACCAGGGCGGCTACGCCGGGACGGAAGGGATCATCCACACCGGCATCGGGCCCTTCGACATCCAGAGCGATTCCTACATGGCTTACGGGAAGGTCGTCTACACCAAGGGGGCGCTCCGAGTCGGGGCCTTCGGGAACTTCGTCGACGCCAAGGCCCCCAACCTCCTCCAGACCGATCCCGCGACACTCCAGCCGGTCCTGCTCACCTTCAAGACCCAGACCTACGACGTCGAGATCGGGCATTCCAGCGTCCTCGGCGGCAAGCACATCCTGACCTACGGCGGGAACTACCGCCGCAACAACTTCGACATCACGCTCACCCCGCAGAGCGAGGATCGAAACGAGTTCGGCGGGTATCTGCAGTGGGAGTTCTTCACCTCGAAGTTCCGCGTCGCGCTCGGGGGGCGCGTGGACAAGTTCGGCAACCTCGACGACGCCGTCTTCTCCCCGCGCGTCAACGTGATGTTCAAGCCCACCCCCGACCACGCGATCCGTGTTTCGTACAACCGGGCCTTCCGCTCGCCGTCGGTGGTCAACAACTACCTCGACCAGAATATCTTGCAGCCGCCGCCGTTCACCGATCTGCGCCCGCTCGTCCCGCCGCCCGTGCGGCCTCTCGTGCCGAACGAGCCCTTCCGTCTCGTCCTCAACACCTACGGCAACACGGAGCTGAAGGAAGAACACATCGATGCCTTCGAGATCGCCTACACGGGCACGATCGGAGGCCGGACGACGATCGGTCTCGCTCTCTATCGCAACGACTCCAACGACAACATCAACTTCACCTACCTGTACCCGGCAACCCCAGGCCTCGACCTTCCGCCGCCCGAGTACTACTCGGCGACGAACCCTGCGCAGGGCGTGGGCGTCGTGACGGGGCAGCGGATCACTTGCCCCGTTACCGGGCAGCCCGGGATCTGCTCATTCCTGCAGCCGCCCCTCGGGCCGATCGCGCTCCCGTACAAGGTTGCGACCTACCTGAACCTCGGGCCGCTCCGCAACCAGGGCTTCGAGGCCTCGATCGACCACCGTTTCAGCAACAGCGTGAGCGGCTTCGCCAACTACTCCTGGCAGGACACGCCGGAGATCCGCCCCGCGGAGTCGGGGCAGATCCCGTACCCGGTCAAGGAGGTGGGGATCCCGCCCGAGAACCGCTTCAACGTCGGGCTCAACGTCAACACCTCCCGTTTCCTCGGCAACGTGAGCCTCAACTACCAGGATTCGGCCTTCTGGAACGATGTCCTCAACGAGCCGTACTGGGGCACCACGGACTCCTTCACGATGGTGAACGCGACGCTGGGGGTGAAGTTCGCGGAGGGGAATGTCGTCGCGAGCGTCAAGGGGACGAACATCTTCAACGAGAGGATCCAGCAGCACATCTACGGCGACCTCCTGCGGAGCTCCTTCGTCCTGGAGCTGCGCTTCTTCACCAAGTGAGGCGGTTGTAGGTCGGAAGGCCCCCGGGGAGTATCCGGGGGCCTTTTTCGTCTCGCGGAGGACGCGTCGTGGCGAAGCGGTCCTCGGCTTCGGAGACGGTGGCCGTCATCGACCTTGGCTCCAACTCGGGCCGTGTCATCGTGTACCGGCCGGAGGCGGGAGGGCACCTGCAGATCCTGGCCGGGAGCCGCGCCCCGCTGCGGCTCGTGCGGCAGCTCGACCAGACGGGACGCATCCCGGCGGAAGCGCTCGAGCGCGCGTTTGAAGCCCTCGCCGACTTCCGCGCCATCGCGCGGGGGTCGGGTGCCTCTCGCATGATCGCCGTCGGCACCAGCGCCCTCCGCGACAGCGCGAACGGCCCCGCCTTCATGCGCCGGGTGCGGCGGGAGCTGGGGATCCGGATCCGCCAGCTCTCGGGGGTGGAGGAGGCGCGTTACGGCTTCCTGGGCGCGGTGGGCGGGCTGCCCGCCGAGCACGGGGTGCTCTTCGATCTCGGGGGCGGGAGCCTGCAGATCGCGCGCTTCCGGGGGCGGAGGCTGCTCGGGGCGACGAGCCTCCCCCTCGGCGCGCTGCGTGTCTCGGATGCCTTCCTCCGCTCCGATCCACCGTCGCCCCGCGAGATGCGGAAGCTGCGCGAGCACGCGCGGGGGCTGCTCGGCGAGGCGGGGATCGCCCCCCTCGGCGAGGGCGAGCGTCTCGTGGGCACGGGGGGCACGCTGCGCAACGTCGCGAAGATCGATCAGCGCGCGTCCGGCTATCCCATCTCCCGCCTGCACGGGTACGTCCTTGCGCGTCGACGGGTGCATGAGATCGCGACCGCGCTGGCGGCCCGGCGACAGAAGAAGCGCTCCCGGGTCCCGGGGTTGAACGAAGACCGGCGCGACTCGGTCGTAGGCGGGGCGATCGTCATCGACAACCTGATGGACGTCCTGGGGGCCACGGAGGCGCTCGTCTCCGGCCAGGGCGTGCGCGAAGGGCTCGCCCTGAGCCTGACGACGGAGACGCTCGCGGCGCCGGAAGCGGCGCGTGCGGCCTCGCTTCAGGCCCTCGCCGGGCGCTTCGCCGGCTGGTCGGGGGAGCGGGCCCGGCGTCGGGAGGCGGCGGCGGGGGCGCTGCTGCACAGCCTGGAGCCCTGGCCCGATCCCGAGGTGCGAGAGGCGCTGCTCGAGGCCGCGCGCCTGCTGGACATCGGCCGGACGGTCGACTTCTTCGACCGGCACGACCACGTGGCGGACCTGGTACTCGCTACCGACCTCGCCGGATTCTCCCACCGCCAGGTGGCTTTGCTCTCGGCCGTGCTCCGCAAGGCGGGGGACGAGGACGCCCCCGCCCGGTCCCTGGCTCCGCTCGTGACCCGCGAGGATCGGCGCGCGATCGAGCGGGCGGCGGTCGTGCTCGCCCTCGCCGACGAGATCACCGAGCGGTGTCCACCCGGCACGCCGCTCACGGTCGACTGCCGGCGCCGCGGGCACGATGCCGTCGTCTCCGTGCCCGCCATCGCCTCGTTCCGCCCCCGTGGCCTCGCCGGACGCTTCGAGCGGGCCTTCTCCCTGCGGCTGCGGGTCGTGCCCGGCGCCGCCCGCCGCCGCTGACCCTCCCGTGTCGTCTCAGTGACGTCGCCTGCATCTAGAGCGGGAGGCTGCCTGGAGGCTCGGCGTGCACCCCGTCTGCGGGCGCGCAGCTTCGAAGCGCAGCGGCGTCCTCGCCAGGGCCCCGCCCGCCGAGCCCCTCGCCGCGCTGTCGGCTGCCCTCATGCTGCATCTCAGGGGCCCGGCCGAAGGGTGCGCTCGAAGTGGGCGAGGATCGCCCGGTCGCGGGCGATGCGGTCGTCCTTCCTGCGAAAGCCGTGCATCTGCCGCGGGTGCACGAGCAGCGCGTGCGGCCGGCCCGCCTTGATGAGCTCGGCGACGAAGGCGAGGGTGTTGGCGAGGTGCACGTTGTCGTCCGCCGAGCCGTGGATGAGCAGCAGCTCCGCCCTGAGCTCGCCCGCCTTCTTGAGCGGCGAGCTCGTCTCGTAGCCCTGCGGGTTGCCCTGCGGCGTGCCCATGTAGCGCTCGGTGTAGATCGTGTCGTAGGAGGTCCAGTCGGTCACCGGCGCCCCCGCCACGCCCGCCTTGAAGACCTCGGGGGCGTGGGTGAGCGCATAGAGCGTCATGTAGCCCCCGTAGGACCAGCCCCAGATCCCGAGGCGCTCGGGGTCGACATAGGGAAGCGCACGGAGGTACTCGACCCCGGCCAGCTGGTCCACGAGCTCGACGCGTCCGAGATCTCCCTGGATGGGCGCCTCGAAGGCCGTGCCGCGGTGGGCGCTGCCACGGTTGTCCAGCGACCACACGAGGAAGCCTCGGCCCGCGAGCAGGTGGTCGAAGCTGGAGACGGACCCCCAGGCGTTCGTGACCGTCTGGGCGTGCGGGCCGCCGTAGACGCTGACCACGACCGGGTACTTGCGCGCGGGATCGAAGTCGGCGGGTTTGAGGAGCGAGGCGTAGAGCGTCGTTCCGTCCTTGGCCCGCAGCTCCACCCACTCGAGCGTTCCCCGCTCGAACTCGGCGATCGGCGGGTGGGCGTTGTCTTCGAGCGAGAAGCGCCTCGTCCCGTCCTGGCTGGAGATCCAGAGCCGGGGCGGGGTGCTCGCGTCGGAGAACGTGTCGGCGTAGAAGCGTCCGTCGGGGGAGACGAGACTGCGGTGCGTCCCGTCCTCCCGTGTGAGGCGGGCGCGGCCCGTGCCATCGAGGCGGACGCGATAGAGGTGCCGCTCACGGGGGTCCTTCTCGGTGGCGCTGAAGTACACAAACCCCGTCCGCTCGTCGACGACGATGGGCTCGCTCGGGCCGGTGAAGGAGACCTGCGCGTCGACAATCCAGGGGCCCTGCGTAACGGGGCGACAGGCCCCGGCGAGATCGCAGCGATGGATGTGGGCGAAGCCGTCGCGCTCGGAGAGCCAGAGGAAGCGCCGGCCGTCCTTCAGGAAGCGTGGGGGCGCGAGCAGGTTGATCCATGTCCGCGACCGCTCGGCGAGCACGGTGCGAGGCGTGCCGAGCGGATCCCCCGCCGAGCCGGGCACGGGCACAAGCCGAAGCTCGAGCTCGCTCTGGGCTCGGTTCAGGTGCTGGAAGGCGACGTGCCGTGAGTCCGGCGTCCACGTGATCTGGGGAGCGATGTACATGTCGTCGGGGTCGAAGGTGACGAGACGCTCCGGCCCCGCGGAGCCGTCCTTGTCGATCCCGACGACGCCGAGGCGAACGATGGAGTTGGGCGCGCCCGCCTTGGGGTAGCGCTGCCACTCGACCTCGTTCTGCGCCGGGAGGAAGTCCACGATGGGGAAGGTCGGCACCCGGGCCTGGTCGAGCTGGAGGTACGCGATCGCGCGCGAATGGGGAGCCCACGCGAAGGCCTTTCCGGAGCGGTCGGCGAGCTCCTCCTCGTAGACCCAGTCGAGGCGTCCGTTGAGCACGGCGTCGGAGCCCCTCCGCGTGAGCCGTGTCTCCTTCCCCGTGGCCACCTCGACCACGTAGAGGTCGCCCTTGCGCACGAACGCAACTCGCTTCCCATCCGGCGAGCTCTCGGCAAGCTCCTCCTTCTCCGGGGTGTGGACCAGAGCGCGGACATTCCCGGAGCGGACGTCGACGAGGTAAACGTCGTCCGCATGAGGCACGAGGAGGGTGTGGCCGTCGGGCAGCCAGGAGGCGGTGGAGAGAGGGAGCGCCTCCGGCTTCTCGCCCGGGACCAGGAGCTTCACCCCCTCGATGAGGACGCTGCCCGTGCCCTTGCCGACATCGAAGGCGTGGAGGTCGCTCGTCTCGCCGTGAGGACGAAGGAAGGTCAGGCGCCGCCCGTCGGGGTGCCAGAGGAGGTGCGTCGGCAGCGTCCCGGAGAGCGGGGGCTCACCGTTGATTCGCTCCACGGTCAGCTTCTCGAGGCTCGCGGAGCGCACGGGGAGCGAGACGACGAAGAGGGCGAGGGCGGCGCCGGCGACGCTCTCCGCCCGGCCGGCTTGTGGCTTCATGAGGACACCTCGGTCGAGGGAGGGACCCGGGAACGGCCCCGCCTTGGAGGAACGGCCCGCCTCAGAACAGCGTGTAGATGAACGGGGCGACCGCGGAGCCCTGGGTGAAGACCACCAGCAGCCCGAGGAGAGCCAGCATCACCACGATGGGCCCCAACCACCACTTCTTGCGGACCCTCATGAAGGCCCACAGCTCGGCCAGGATCCCGATCTTCTCCCTCGATCCCTCGAATGCCATCCCCTGACTCCCGTTAGTCCAGCTCATAGATTGTCCGCCAGTCGACGTCCTCTCGCAGCGGTGGCTGCTCGCGCCTGTCCAGCAGGTGGTGCCCGAGGACGAGGTGGTCCATGTTCGTCCGCATGAAGCACAGATAGGCGTCGTGGGGAGTGCAGACGATCGGCTCCCCCCGGACGTTGAAGGACGTGTTGATGATGACGGGGACGCCTGTCAGCCGCCCGAACTCCGCGATGAGGTCGTAGTAGAGGGGGGCGTCCTCGCGCGTGACCGTCTGCAGGCGGGCGGAGTTGTCGACGTGCGTGACGGACGGGATCACCCGCTTGCCCTCGCGCACCTGTGCCACGAGCAGCATGTAGGGGCTGTCGCAGGCGATGTCGAACCACTCCGACGCCTTGTCCGCGAGCACCGAAGGCGCGAAGGGCCGGAAGCCCTCCCGGAACTTGATCTTCATGTTGAGGGTGTCGCGCATCTTCGGGTCGCGGGGATCGGCGAGGATGCTGCGACCGCCCAGGGCCCGGGGGCCGAACTCCATCCGCCCCTGGAACCAGCCGACGACGTGGCCTTCGGCGATCAAGCGCGCCGATCGCACGACGAGGTCGCGGTCGGACAGGGTCTGGTACCGGGCGCCGGCCCCCTGCAGGTACTGGACGATCTCGGCATCGGTGTAGTGGGGGCCGAGGAAGGCATGCGTCCAGGCCTTGGCGCGGGGCCGCCTTCCGAGCGTGTTGTGCACGTAGTGGGCGACGCCGACCGCCCCCCCGGCGTCCCCGGCCGCGGGCTGCACCCACAGCTCCTTCATCGGGGTCTCGCGGATGACGCGGCCGTTGGCGACGCAGTTGAGGGCGACGCCCCCCGCCATGCAGAGCCTCGTCAGCCCCGTCTCTTTGTGGAGGTGCCGGGCCATGCGAAGCACGATCTCCTCGCAGACCTTCTGGACGGAGGCGGCGATGTCGAACTCTCGCTCGTTCATCCAGGTCTCGGGCTTGCGGGGGGGGCCGCCGAAGAACTCGTCGAAGGCCCCGTTGGTCATGGTCAGCCCGTGATCGTAGGCGAAGTACTTCATGTTGAGCTTGAAGGAGCCGTCCTCGTTGATGTGGATCATGTCCCGCAGGATCCGCTCGAAATGGGCCGGCTTCCCGTAGGGGGCAAGCCCCATCACCTTGTACTCGGCGCTGTTGACCTTGAAGCCGAGGTAGTAGGTGAACGCGCTGTAAAGGAGGCCGAGGCTGTGGGGGAAGCGGATCTCCTTGAAGAGCTTGACGTCGGTTCCCTTTCCGATGCCATAGGACGCGGTCGCCCACTCACCGACCCCGTCGATGGTGAGGATCGCCGCCTCCTCGAAGGGGGAGGGCAGGAAGCACGAGGCGGCGTGGCTCATGTGGTGCTCGGCGAAGTAGATTGGCCCCCGGTACGGCTTGAGCTCCTTGCGGATGATCGCGGGCACCCAGAGCTTCTCGTGGAGCCAGACCGGCATCGCCTTGCGGAAGGAGCCGAACGAGCGCGGGAAGGTGGCGACGTAGGTCGACAGCATGCGCTCGAACTTGAGCAGCGGCTTGTCGTAGAAGCCCACCGCGTCGAGCCGCTCGGGGTCGATGCCGGCCTCGCGGAGCACGTAGCGGATGGCGCGGACGGGAAAGCCCTGGTCATGCTTCTTGCGCGAGAAGCGCTCTTCCTGGGCCGCGGCCACGATCTCGCCGTCGCGCAGCAGGGCGGCGGCGGCGTCGTGGTAGAAGCAGGAGACTCCTAGAACGTGGGTGGGCATCAGAACTGGTGGCGCGCCGCGCGATCGGGACCCAGGGGATTCGGCTCGTGGAGGCGCCAGAAGCTCGACTCGGGTGCGAGCCGGCGGTCGAGGGGGTCACGTCCCCCAAGACGCATCATTATGCTGACGGGACCGACCGAGAGAAGGTACACGATCGACAGGATAACCGTCGTCCAGACTGCCCCCAGCCCCTGAAAGAAGGCCGTCCAGCGCTTGTAGGCCCGGGACCTCGGGGCCAGGTGTCGAAGTGCGATCTCCACCAGCACGATGGCGGTCGCCGCGCCCAGGATCTTGAAGCGCAAGGAAAGGCCCGCGATCCAGGCCAGGGTCTCCGGCAGGCTCAAGTGACTGAGGCTCCTCCAGATAGCAGCCTTTGATCATACGCTCGCGTGGAGCCGCCGGTCAACGCGTCTGGCGAGTCACGGGGCGGGAGAGGAGGCGGCGGCTATAATCGCGCCGATGCCGAGGGAGGCTCGGGACGAGCATTCGCGCTCCGCTCCGGAGCTGCGCTCGGAGCTGCTGCGCACCCAGCTCCGGCGCTGGACGGACGAGGTGGAGACGACGGGCCGGGCCGGCGAGCTGTTCGAGCTCGAGATGTGGCTCCGGAGCTTCGAGCGCTTCTTCCGGATCGGGAACCAGCCGCTGTCCGAGCGCGAGGCGCGGGCCCTCGCCTTGCGGAACTGGTCGGAGGAGCTGCGCCTCGTCGACCACGCGCTCATGCGCGTCGTCCACCTGTGTTCCTCGATCCTGACCGAGGAGCATGTCGACCTCACGCGATTCGACCGCTACATCGAGACCTCCCTCGCGCGTGACGAGGCGTTGGACCCGTACATCGAGAAGCTCGTCCGTCATACGACACCGGAGAGCGCGCTCGAGCTCCTCCGGGAGTCCTTCGAGGACCTTCACGTCCTCCTCCTCGACCTCGTTCAGCTCTCGCGGCTGCCGTACGCCACCTTCACCGCGGTGGGGAAGCTGATCTATCGCGAGGTCCGAAGGAGCGACCTCCTGGCGCTTCTGATCGACAAGAAGTTCAAGCCCGTCCACGACCGCATCCGCAACCCCACGGTTGCCGCGCTCATCCTCGGCATCCGGGACCCGTTCGAGCGCCGGCAGGCGGCGAAGGTGTTCCTCGAGTTCTTCCGCCTGCTCCACTACCTGGAGTACACGGACCCCCAGCGACTCGGAGACGAGGAGTTGCGCGACACCGTCCTGCTGTTCTCGCTCATCACCTCGGAGGCGAGGCTGCTCCTCTCGTACGTCGAGAAAAGGGTGCTGCGGGGGCGCGACGTGGAGCAGCCGCTCTACAGCCTCTACGACTCCTTCGTGTACTGCGTGCCGCTCGAGCTCAAGAAGGTCATCAACACCGAGCTCACCGACATCTCGGTGGCACGCCATTCCGAGAACGTCCGCACCCGCGTGGAGAACAGCCACGGCATCCTCAAGGACTGCTTCCAGCAGTCGATCGTGCAGCTCGCCCAGGTCTTCGAGCCCCGCCTGGAGGGAGGGCGGATCTTCCCCGACTTCACGGCCAAGCGCGAGCAGTCGATCCATCTCCGAGACGCCCTGGCGGGGATGATCAAGGCGGTGCGGGAGTTCCAGCTCCGCAAGGACGAGCCGACGGCGGAGCGGATGAAGAACCGCATCTCGGAGTTCTACGACCACCAGATCAAGTACCTCATGTATCGGGACTGGTCGGGCTTCGAGCTCTTCTACATCGAGATCCTCAAGTGCGGGAGCCTCACCGCTCTCGCCCAGATCGCACACCGGTTCGAGACCTTTCTCGTCACCCTCTTCCGCGAGGTCCAGAAGCGGTCGATTCTCCAGGGGGCACCGGTGAACGCGGAGCTCGCGGATGTGGTCCCGGGGGTGTGAGCGTGTCGATCCGGGCCCGATTTCTGCTAGACTCCCGGCGACGGCCGCGATGAGCCCGGAAAAGGACCCCTTCGCCCGGTTCCTCAAGCACTTCCCAAAGGGCACCGTCCTCTTCAACGAGGGCGATGAGGGCGAGGACATGTACATCATCCGCGCCGGGAAGGTGGCGATCAAGAAGCGGGTGCCCCACGGCGAGACCACGGTGGCGGTGCTGGAGAAGGGGGACTTCTTCGGGGAGATGGCTCTTCTCGAGCGCATCCCCCGAACCGCGGGGGCCGAGCTGCTGGAGGACGGCGACCTGATCGTGATCGGCAGCGAAATCTTCGGGGACATGATCAAGAGCAACCCCGAGATCGCGGTGCGCATGCTCCGCAAGTACTCGCTGCGTCTGCGCGAGACCACCAAGCAGATCGAGGAGCTGGCGGCGCGCACGGAGGCGAAGCCGGCGCTGGGACCGGGGGCCACTCAAGTCCGAGAGGCCAAGCCGAAGGTCGTCGCACCCCAGCAGAGTGAGGCGATCGCCTACTTCCTCTCGAAGGCGAGCGGCAACGTCTTCCCCGTTTTCAAGTCCGACTCCCTGATCGGCCGTTTCGACTCCGTCACCGGCATGACCCCCGAGGTCGATCTCACCCAGGAGGACGCGGCCCGGAACATCTCCCGGCGGCACGCCCGGGTCGTGGTGAAGGAAGGGCATTTTTTCGTGGCGGAGGAGATCGGCACCATGAACGGGACCTTCCTGAATGGCCAGCGGCTCCCGAACGGTGTGCTCACCCCGATCAAGGACGGCGACGAGCTGACGCTGTGCCGGCTCGCGCTGACCTTCCGGCTCCCCGCCGCGCCGGGTTAAGCCCCCAGACGCGCCTCGATCTCGCGCCGCATCGCCTCGTGGTTTCGGGGGAGAAGCCGCCTGTTCCGGCACTCGTCGAGGGCGAGGAGCGTCATGCGGTCGATGGCTGCTTGATCGCGGGCGGCGGGGATGAGGTCGTCGAGGGCGGCCTGGAGTGCTTTCTCGGTGAGGGTCGTCGCCCCCTCCCGGAGCGCAAAGCGCCAGGCGGTGGTCACCGCCAGCTCGATGTCGCTTCCGGCGTAGCCCGCGGTTCGCCGCGCGAGAGGCGCGAAGTCGGTGATTGCGGAGGCCAGGCGATGCTTGCGCACCGTGACCTCGAAGATCTGGCGACGGGCCTCCTCGTCCGGCATCAGGATGGGGATCTTGATGTCGGTCCGGCCCGAGCGCCGCATGGCGGTGTCGATGAGGTCGACGCGGTTGGTGATGTCGATGCGGAGGACGCGACCGCGGAGCGAGCTGTCACCCCAGAAGCCGAAGGCGGCGGCGCGCATGCGCTCCGTCACCCCCGAGTCCCCCGCGCCCTGGTCGCGGCGGCTGCCCTCGGACTGGTCGGACTCGTCGACGAGCACGACCACGGGGGCGAGAGACTGAATGGCGGCGAAGGCACGCTCCTGGTTTCGCTCCGACTGGCCCACGTACATCTGGCGAAGCGGGCGGAAGCGCACGCACAGCATCCCGCACTCACGGGCAAAACATTCCGCGAGGTAGCTCTTGCCGGTGCCGGGCGGGCCCATGAGCATGATCCCCATCGGGGCGGCGGCGAAAAGCCCGCGGCGCATGATGTCGGCGACCTCCCGGAGCTCGCGCACCGCGTGGTCGAGGCCCCCCACCGCTGACAGGTCGTGGCGCGGCTGGAGTATGTCGAGAACGTCGGAGTACTCCTGGCGCAGGAGGTCCATCTTGCGCTCGACCACCCCGTCGCGCCCGAGCGACTGGCGCGCGCCTCGCGCGCGCTGGACGATGTCCTCGATCTGCACCAGGGATAGACCCCCGGTCTCCCGGGCGAGGGCGTCGGGGTCGATCTCCCAGCGATCCTCGGGAGATTGCTCGCGCAGATGCCGCGCGAAGTCGGCGCGGGCGGCCTGGTCGGGGCGGGGGACGGAGACGACCTCCGCCCCCGACGCGCCGGCGTAGACCTCGTCCGAGACCTCGGTCGCGGACGAGGCGAGGAGGAAGACGACCGGACGTCGGGCGGCGATGGCGGGCTCCGCCGCCCAGCGGGCGAGGGTCGTGACGGCTTGACGCTCGGCGGGCGAGGAGGGCCCGGCGGGGGCGAGGGCGTGGGCGTACTCGATCACCACCGCCAAGCTGCCCGGGGGGCAGCGGTCGGAGGCGAGGAGGGCGTCCAGCACGACGAAGGCGCGCGAGGGATCGACGGGCAGGGCGCCCGTGCGCAGTCCGAGGACGCGGCGGACGTCCTTCTCCCGGGCGGGATCCGGAAAGGACAGGCCCCGGGACACGTCGTAGCTGACGAGAAACGGGCGCTTGGCGGCGAGCCGCCGCAGCCCGTCGGCGAGCGGCAGGTACTCGCGTCCGAAGGGGTGGACGTCGCGGGTATTGCCGTGCAGCAAGAAGAGATGGCTCGCGCCGGCGTGGTAGCGAGCGAGGACACCGGAGCGCAGCCACGCCGGGACCCGCAGGGCCTTCACGGGAGCAGCCGCACCGCGTGGAGGCCGCGCGCGCTGCCGACGAACAGCACGTCGCCGTCGACGGCAGGCGTGGACTGGACGCCGTCGCGCGCGAGGGTGATCTGGGCCCGGAGCCTGCCCTCGCCGTCCGCGACGTAGAGCTCGCCGTCCGTGGAGGCGACGACACCCTGCCCGGCGACGAGCAGCGGAGAGGAGACGATCGGGCCGCGGGTGGAGAGCTCGAAGAGGGGCTCGCCGTCCTGTGGCCTCAGGCCGCGCAGCCGGCCGTCGTGGCAGCCGACGAGAGCGAGGGAGGGAGAGACCGCCACCGAGGAGTAGACCGGCTGGCCCAGCTCACGCCCCCAGGCGCGAGAGCCGTCGGCGAGGCGAACGGCGACCAGGCGTCCGTCGAAGTCCGAGACGAAAACCAGGTCCCCACCCATGGCCGGTGTCGAGCGGACGCGTCCCCCGAGCGCGTGCGACCAGACGAGCGCGCCCGTTTCCGAATCGAGGGCGTGCACGGAGCCGTCGTCGCTGCCGATCACCACAGTGGCCCCCGCGAGGGCGGGAGAGGAGAAGACGGGGCCGAGCTTGCGCCTCCAGAGCGACTTGCCCGTCCTCGCCTCGAGCGCCAAGATCGCGCCCGCCGCTCGTCCGTCGACGACGCCGACGAACACGCGCCCGGCATGGAGGAGGGGAGAGGAGCGCACCATGCGCCCCACTGCCACACGCCAGACCTCCCGCCCGCGGACGAGATCGAGCGCTACCACCTCGCCCCCGTCCGTGCCCAAGACGACCAGGCCCTCTCCAAGGGCAGGGGAGGACTCGATGGCGGCGCCGAGCCTGACCTCGTGGGCGCGACGACCGGTTGCCCGATCGAGGAACACGAGGCGACCGTCCGTCACCGGAGCAACGACGAGACCTGCGGTCAGCGCCGGAGAGCCGACGATGCCGCCCACCGCCGCCTCCCAGATCGCGCCGAGTGAACCGATTGCGGGCCCCGCGGCCCGCACGCCGCTGCGGGAGGCGTCGCCGCGGAAGAGGGGCCACGGCGGGGTCAGGGCGGGCTCGGGCCGGAGCGCCGAGGCTAGGGCCTCCGCCGCCTGCGCTGCGCTCGCGAAGCGCTCGGCGGACCGCGGCGAGGCGAGGCCGGCGAGGACGCCCCGCCGTGCGATCGAGGCCAAGTCGGCTTCGGGAGGTCCGTCGAGCCTCCAGGCCGGCTCCGGCGTCTCGCCGGTGGTCAGCCACTGGAGCAGCGCCCCCAGCGTCAGCAGGTCCTCGGCGACGTCGCCTTCGACGGTACCGCCGTCCAGCCGAGGGCGATCGCCCTCCATGGGGATGGCGGAGGGGTCCAGCTCGGGGTGGCGGGGGGGCGTCTCGCCGTGGGCCCGTGCGACCTCGAGGGCGAGCTCGCGACCGAGGGCGAGGGCCTCGTCCTCCGGCAGGCGCGCGGTGAAGCTGCGCGTGGCCCGGCGGAGGTGGTCCTCGAGTGTTTCCGGGGACATGGAGCGAGGGGATTATATCAATCGGGTCCGAGGCGCCCGCCTCGCAGCGCCTCGTCCAACGGAAGGGGCTCCCATCCGAGCTCGCGGTGCGCCCGTGCGGAATCGAGCGAGACGTCGGCGGGTCGGCGATCGGGTCCGGAGTGGTCCGCCTGGCGACCCTCCTGTAGACGGTCGGACGTGAGGCCACAGAGACGCGCCGTGCGCAGGCCCAGCTCGTAGCGACTGAGCCTCTCCGGCCCACCGAGATGGAAGCGACCCGCACCGCCCTTCGCGAGGAGAAGCGCGATCGCCGAGGCCACGGACTGCGGATCGACCGGGGTCCGGTACTCGTCCGCGTAGAGGCGCAGCGTTCGCCCAGCGGCGAGCGCCCAGGCCACGGACTCGCTGGCCGTCGCACGTCGGCCGTGGCCGCGCCCCACGATCAGGGCGACACGCGCCACCGCCGCCGACGGATCGGCGGAGAGGACGGCGTTCTCTCCCGCGAGCTTCGTCCGCCCGTAGACGCTCAGCGGACCGGGCGGGTCCCCCTCTCCGGCCTCCGCACGGTCCCCGGCGAAGACGAGGTCGGTGGACAGCGCGATGAGGCGGATGCCATGGGCGCGACAACGGCGAGCGAGCAGACCCGGAAGTCGGGCGTTGACCGCCTCCGCCTCCGCGGGCCGGGCTTCGCAGTCCCCGGCGCGACCCATCACCGCCGCGTGGACGAGGGCCTCCGGTCGCGCGTCGAGGAGGGTGCGCTCGAGGACCCCGGGCTCGACGAGGTCGACGGCGAGCTCGGCGAGGCCAAGAGGAGCGGGAGCGCGCCTCCGCGCCGCGATCACCGTCAGGCCGCGCCCGGCGAGCAGCGCCGCGAGCCGCCCGCCGAGCAGGCCCCCGGCGCCGGTGACGAGCACGCGCATCGCCCGCCGCTAGCCGATCATCACCGCGCCGCCGTTGACGGAGAGGATCTCCCCGTGCAGGTAGGAGGCCAAGTCGGAGGCCAGGAAGGCCACCGGGCCCGCGATCTCCTCCGGCGAGCCGGGCCGCCCGAGCGGTATCGCGCCGAGCGCTTCGCGACCCTCGGCCGTCCCGAGGATCTCCCGCGTCATGTCGGTCTTGACCCAGCCCGGGGCGACGCCATTGACGCGGATGCCGCGCGGTCCGAGCTCGGAGGCCAGCGATTTGGTGAGGGCGAGAATCGCCCCCTTCGACGCCGCGTAGTGCGAGTAGAAGGGCTCACCGCGCTGACCAGCGGTGGAGGCGACGAGGACGATCGTGCCCGATCCGCGTGCGAGCATCCGCCGCGACGCCTCCGCACAGAGCGCGCGCACCGAGCCCAGGTTGACGGCGAGGGTCTCGTTCCACTGCTCGCTCGTCATGGTCTCGATCGGCGCCCGCTTCCAGATGCCGTGATTGACCACGAGCACGTCGAGAGGGCCCAGCGCCTCCTCCGCCTCCGCGACGAGGCGTAGCGTCTCCTCCTCGCGAGCAAGGTCGGCCCGGAGCGCAACCGCCTCGCTCCCCCCATGCCGGGCCGTCTCCACGACGGCCTGCGCCGCCGCCTCGTCGCGCACGTAGGCGACGGCGACGCGGGCGCCCAGGCGCGCAAAGAGGAGGCTCGTGGCGCGGCCGATGCCGCGGTCGCCGCCCGTCACGAGCGCGGTTCGCCCCGCGAGCGAGAGCATGGCCCCCGACCGTACCCCCCCTCGATCCGCGGCGTCAAGGCGGGAGGCCGCAGGTGTAGAGAGCACATGATCTGTCCGCTCTTTAGAGCAAGTGAAATGTCCGCTTTTGTGGGGTGCCGGGGGGAGGGGTATAGCCACGGACGGAGGTGGCGATGCTTTTTCCGCCCTCGGCCCTGGAGCGGGCGATGCAGATCAAGGAAGTGCTGCTTCGGGCGATGAACAAGGAGTACAGCTGGCTACGGGCGGCGGAGATCTTGGGGATCACGCCTCGCGGGCTTCGACGGCTGCGGCAGCGGATGGAGCAGTTCGGGTACCAGGGACTTGTGGACATGCGTCGAGGGCGACCGTCTCCGCGGCGGACGCCGGTGGCCGAGATCGAGCGGATCTTGGCGCTTTACCGGGAGAGGTACTCGGGCTTCAACGGGCGGCACTTCTTCGCCACGGTGAGGCGAGAGCACGAGGTCAAGCTCTCCTACAGCTGTGTGAAGCAGATCCTGCAGGGGGCGGGGCTGATGAGAAAGAGTCGTGCCCGGGGGCGGCACCGGATGAGGCGGGAGAGGAAGGCCCGTTTCGGGGAGATGCTGCACCTGGACGGGTCTCGTCACGCCTGGCTGGCTCTGGTGCCCGAGGAGAGGCAGACGCTCATCCAGGTGATCGATGATGCGACCTCGCGGGTGCTGGACGCACAGTTGTGGTCGGGCGAAACCAGCCAGGCGGTGATGACGGCGATGCGGGAGGTGGTGGAAAAGCATGGCATCCCGGAGTCGTTCTATACGGACCGGGCAGGGTGGGCCTTCGAGACCCCGAAGGCCGGGGCCAAGGTCAGCAAGACTCATCTGACCCAGGCCGGGGAGGCGCTGGCTCGGCTGGGGATCGAGCACATCCCCTCCTACTCTCCCCAGGCCCGGGGTCGCTCCGAGCGGATGAACCGTACTGTGCAGGGTCGACTGGTCAATGAGCTGCGGGTGGAGGGGATCACCACCCTCGAGGCAGCCAATCAGTATCTTCGCGAGCGCTATCTCCCCACCCACAACGAGGAGTTCGCCCAAGAGGCGGCTGATCCTATGAGCGCCTTCGTCGCGGTCGACGGGGTCGACTTGGACGACATCTTCTCCGAGGAGGCCATCCGCATGGTCGGCAAGGACAATACGGTCAGCCTCGAGGGGCTGCACCTCCAGATCGAAAAGCAGCCGGGACGGCGCACGTGTACCGGGCTTCACGTGCAGGTCCGTCGCCGTCTCGACGGGAGCTACACCATACGCCGTGGGGCCCAGCTTCTCGGCGTCTACGATGCCGAGGGTAGGCTCCGCCGAGCTCCGTCCCGGACAGCGGCGTTCCAGGATGCCCCAGGATCGACGCAAACGACTCCGGTCGACTCCAAGGTCGTCCCCGTTTTCACCACTTACGGGCTAACGCGTCGGGCCGTTCGCCTTCGAGTGCCGGCCTCCGCTCGCCTCCGGCTCGCTTCAGCCGGCACTCACTCCTCTCGGACAGCATCGAAGATCTAGCGAAAGCGGACAGATCACTTGTCAAAACCGAGCGGACATTTCACTTGTCAACAACAGGCGGGAGGCCGCAGGCGGGAGGCCGACGCTTGCTAGAATCCGACGGTGCCTTTCATCACGTTCGAGGGGATCGAGGGTAGCGGCAAGAGCACCCAGGCGCGGCGGCTCGCGGAGCGGCTGGGGCCGGCGGCGCTGCTGACGGCGGAGCCGGGGGGCACGCCCCTCGGCCGGGCGCTGCGGGCGGTGCTGCTCGATCCGGCGCGCCGGGGGATGACGGCGACGACGGAGCTTTTGCTTTACTTCGCCGACCGCGCCCAGCACGTGGCGGAGGTCATTCGGCCCGGCCTCGCCGCGGGACGGGTTGTGATATGCGACCGGCACGTGGAATCCAGCCTGGCCTACCAGGGCTACGGGCGGGGCCTGCCGCTGGCGGCCATCCGCGCCCTCGCCACGCTCGCCACCGGCGGCCTGCGACCGGACCTCATCGTGCTCATCGACGTCCCGATCGAGGTTGGACTCGGCCGGGTGGGGCGGCGCGGGAGGCACGACCGGCTCGAGGCCGAGATCCGGGAGTTCCACGAGAGGGTCCGGGCCGGATACCTCGAGCTGTTGGCGGAGGAGCCCGAACGGTGGCTGCGCCTCGACGGCACCGCCCCCGCCGAGGACGTCTTCGCCTCGATGTGGGGCGTGCTGGGAGCACGGGGCCTGCTCGGCGAGGTGCAATGATGAGGCTCGTGGAGGTCCGAGGCCACGATCGCGTGCAGGCCATGCTCACCCGGGCCCTGGAGCGCGACCGTCTGCCGCCGGCCCTCCTGTTCTCGGGGCCCGAGGGCGTGGGCAAGAAGACCTTGGCCCTCGCCGTGGCCCAGGCGGCGCTGTGCGAGGTCGGGCCGAGCGGCGCCGCCTGCGGCGCATGCTCGACCTGCCGGCGCGTCGAGGCGGGCGTGCGCTCGTTGCCGGATCTGCGCCGGGAGGCCGACCGCCGCCCGGACGAGGACGTGTGGCGGAACTTCCGCCTTCATCCCGATCTCGTCCTCGTCGAGGGATGGCGGCTCACCCGCGGCGGCCGACCCCGCCCCGAACCGGAGATCCGCGTCGACCAGGTACGCAATCTCATCGTCGAGATCTCGGGCGCGCCCTTCGAGGCGCGGCGACGAGTCTTCGTCGTGGACGACGCCCACGGCATGAACGAATCCGCGCAGAACGCCCTCCTCAAGAGCCTGGAGGAACCGCCCCCGCGTTCCCACGTGCTGCTCGTCACCTCGGCCCCGCTCGGGCTTCGTCAGACGATTCGCTCACGCTGTCAGGTGCTGCGCTTCGGCCCCCTGCCCCGGGCCCTCGTGGCCTCTTATTTACGCGAACACCGTCGGCTCTCCGCGGAGGAGGCGCATCTGCGCGCGGGCCTGGGCGGGGGAAGCCTCGGGGCAGCGCTCGCCTTCGAGTCCGCCGCGTACCGCGAGACGCGGGAACAGGTGCTGATCCTCCTCGAGCGGGTCGCGGAGCTGGGGGCGGTGGAGCGGATGGAGGAGTCGGAAAGACTGGATCGAGCGGAGGATCCCCAGCTCGTCCTGACCACGCTGCGCTCCCTCCTGCGCGACGTCGCGGTGGTGAGGGCGGGGAGCCCGCCGGACCGGCTTGTCAATGCCGACGTGGGGGACCGCCTGGCCGTCATCGCTGCGGGCCCGCTCGGCGAGCGGGCGGAGCGGCTGGCCGAGCGGGTGGGGGAGGCCCGGGCTGCCCTTCGGGGCTTCGCCAGCCGCCTCCTGACCTTCGAGGTTCTCCTCGACGCGCTCGCCGGGGGCTGATCCTTGCATGCCACCTCGCCGGTGTGTTAGAAGAAACGCACACGTTCCCGTTCTCGAAGCCGAATGCCACTGCCGCGCCTGAGGCGGGCGACGCCCGTCTTCGGCGCGGCGGGGGGGGAAAAGCGGGCCTAGCCATGAACCGCAAGCTGATCCGCCCGGACCTGGCCGACATCAAGGAACATCTGCACGCGCAGGTGACGACGCCCAAGCTCTATCGGCAGAGAAAGCCCATCCCCCCGGAGCATACGAACGCCGAGAGCTTCTACTACCTCAAGCAGATGACCAACCGGACGCGGATGGTCATTCACCTCCGGGACGGCGAGCAGATCCGGGGCACCATCGAGTGGTACGACAAGACCGCCCTCAAGGTCCACCGGCCGGACGCGCCGAACATCCTCCTGATGAAGGACGCGATCAAGTACATGTACAAGGAGACCGAGGACAAAGGACGAGAGGACGAGGACGTGGTCGAGCTCGGGGCGGCCCCGATCCGGGGCCGACTCCGCAAGGGGCGCAGGTAGGCGCCCAAGGGGGCCGGCGGGCGGGAATTTCCCGGCCCCCGGCGCGTTGCTGAGCTTTAAGGGAGGACAACCGAATGGATCGACGAGAATTCACGAAGATCGTGTCCGCCGCCGTGGCCGGTGTCGCGGCCGGGACGCACGTCCTGGCCGGCGACGAGAAGAAGGCGGACAAGCCGGCGAAGCACGTCTGTAAAGGCCGCAACGAATGTAAGGGCCAGGGGGGGTGCAAGTCCGCCGACAACGAGTGCGCCGGGAAGAACTCCTGCAAGGGCAAGGGCGGCTGCGCCACCGCCGCACACCACGACTGCAAGGGCAAGAACGAGTGCAAGGGCCAGGGCGGCTGCAGCTCCGGCGACAACGGCTGTGCGGGAAAGAACTCCTGCAAGGGTAAGGGCGGCTGCGGGGTACCGGTCAAGGAGAAGAAGAAGACCTAGGAGAGCGTTCCTTGAGGGAGGGGTCGGGGCAAACCGCGACCCCTCCCTTCACGTCTTACAGGAGCGGTCGGCGAGGAGTCGATGGCGAACCGTTGGGGATTCCCGGATCTGGGGGTCGGGATCGGTCTGCGGCCGGTCCATTTCGGTGCGATCCTGTCCCAGTCGCCGGCCGTCGAGTGGTTCGAGGTCCTGTCTGAGAACTACCTGGACACCGGGGGCCGCCCCCTCTACGTCCTCGACCGGGTTGCGGAGCGCTATCCGGTGGCCCTGCACGGTGTGTCGATGTCGATCGGGAGCACGGACCCGCTCGACGTCGTCTATCTGCGGAAGCTCAAGGCGCTCGCCGACCGTGTGCGGGCGCACTGGGTGTCGGACCATCTGTGCTGGACGGGGGTGATGGGGCGCAACACCCACGACCTCCTTCCCATGCCCTACACCGAGGCGTCGCTTCGGCACGTCGAGCGGCGCGTCCAACAGGCCTCGGAGATCCTCGAGCGACCGCTCGTGCTCGAGAACCCGTCGTCCTACGTGGAGTTCGCGGCCTCCACGATGACGGAGTGGGACTTCCTCGCCCGCCTGGCGGAAGAGGCGGATTGCGGCCTGCTCCTCGACGTGAACAACGTCTACGTGAGCGCCTTCAACCACTCCTTCGACGCCCGCACGTACATCGACGCGATCCCCCCCGACCGCGTCGTGCAATACCACCTCGCCGGGCACACCCACAAGGGCACGCACATCATCGACACCCACAGCGACCACGCGGTACCGGAGGTGTGGGAGCTCTACCGTCGGGCGTGGCAGCGCACGGGGCCGGTGGCGACGCTCTACGAGTGGGACGAGGACATCCCTGCCCTCGAGGTCGTGGTGGCGGAGGCGCAGAAGGCGCGCGCCTACCAGTTGGCGGCGGAGGCCGTCGCCGCCGAGGCGGCCCGATGAGCGCGGACACGCTGCCGCTCGGGCGCCTCCAGCGGTGGATGCAGGCTGTCATCGTGCATCCGGGCACGGTCGAGCAGGGGGTTCACGCGTCGGGGGCGCGCCGGCTCGTGCCCGGGTCGCGGGTGGGAGACCTCGTTCGGCCTTCGTGGAGCCTCCGCCCGGTGGAACGGATCGGCATCTACCACGGCATGTACCGGTTGCGCATGGTGGACGCCCTCGGGACGGACTACCCGGCGCTCCGGCACTTCCTCGGGGAGGAGACCTTCCGCGACCTCGTGCGGGCCTACGTCGGTGCGCACCCCTCGCGGAGCTACACGCTCAACCGGCTCGGAGACCACCTTCCCGGGTTCATTCGTCGGTGGGGCGGGCGCGTTCCTGCCCGGGCGTTTTGCCACGACCTGGCACGGCTCGAGCTGGCCGTCAGCGAGGTGTTCGACGGCGAGGAGACGGCCTCGCTCACAGACGCCGAGGTGCGGACGGTGCCGCCGGAGGCCTGGGAGCGGGCGATCCTGCGCCCGGTCGCCGCCTTCCAACGACTGACCCTCGGCACGAACGCCGCCGCCTACCTCGAGACGGTCCGGGAGGATCGGAACGAGCACCCCCGACCCCGCCGGCAACGGTCGTCGGTGGCCGTCTACCGGCGCCGCTTCGCCGTCTACCATCTGAGCCTGAGCCGCGCCGCCGACGAGCTGCTCGGCGATCTGACGGCGGGCACGCCCCTGGGCAAGGCGCTCGCGAGAGCCATCCGCGTCCGGCGCCCGCCGAGGGAGCAGGATCTCTTTCGCTGGTTCCGCGACTGGGTTTCGGAGGGCCTCTTCCGCTCGGTGGAGTTCGCGCCCTCGGTCTGAGCGGCGGCGCGCGCCGGGCTATCCTTCCGCGCCATGGGCGAAGCGAAGCGGAGAGGCCGTCCCGTGCTCCGCCCCCGGCTTGCGCTGACCGTCGGCGATCCAGGTGGGATCGGTCCCGAGGTGGTGCTGAGGGCGCTCGCCTTGCCGGAACGTCCGGCGGCGCAGATCCGCGTCTACGGGCCGGCGGCGGTGCTCCGCGACCGTGCGAAGCGCTCCCGGCTGAAGCGACCGGAGGGGCTCGATGTCGAGCTGATCGACGTTCCGATGGCGGGCCCTCTCGCCCTCGGACGCCCGTCGCCCGAGGGGGGCCGAGTAGCGGCGGAGGCGGTCCGGCGAGCGGCGACGGACGCCCTGCGCCGGAGCGTGGATGCGCTGGTCACGGCGCCGGTGAGCAAGCTGTCGCTTCGCGACGCGGGCTATTCGTGGCCCGGGCATACCGAGCTGCTGGCGGAGACGGCCGGTGTCGAGGACGTGGCCATGATGTTCGTGGGGGGCGCCCTGCGCGTAGCCCTCCTCACCATCCACCGCTCTCTGCGCACGGTTCCGGACGCGATTCGCGGCGTGGACGTGGAGCGCGTGGTCCGGCTCGTCCACCGCGAGCTACCGCGTTTCGGTGTCCGCCGACGGCGGATCGCGGTCTGTGGCCTGAACCCGCACGCGGGTGAGGGGGGCCTGCTGGGGCGGGAGGAGATCGAGGTCGTCACGCCCGCGGTCGAGAGGCTCCGAGCCGAAGGGATCGACGTCCATGGGCCGCACCCGGCGGATACGCTGTTCGTGCG